>Ga0208079_1000079_pt1 | contig 52803 bp, 56 predicted proteins | sample NGESurdeep092012_5_FD_184474 | JGI IMG/M metagenome (GOLD analysis project Ga0208079, IMG submission 184474) | Arctic peat soil microbial communities from Barrow, Alaska - NGEE Surface sample 210-2 deep-092012 (SPAdes) | ecosystem: Environmental > Terrestrial > Soil > Wetlands > Peat ... | reverse complement strand
TTACACCATCACTGGCACGCTCACGCTGTCGGACAAGATGTTTATGAGCCCCCGCAACTCGCCTCCGACCTACGACATCAAGGCCTGCAGTTGATCGCTGCGCCGCTTACCGGGCTTAGAGAATCGGCAGCGCCGTCGTCGATTTGATCCGCTCCATCGCGAAGCGCGAGGTGACGTTCTTCAGCGGCACGGTCGCGATCAGCTTCTTGTAGAAGGCGTCGTAGCCTTGGATGTCGGCCACCACCACGCGCAGCATGTAATCGACGTCGCCGGCCATCCGGTAGAATTCCATCACTTCCGGCATGGCGCTCACCACCTCGGCGAAGCGTGACAGCCATTCCTGCGAATGGTCCCCGGTCTCGATCGACGCGAACACGGTGATGCCGAGGCCGACCTTTTCCGGATCGATCAATGCGACGCGGCGCGTGATCACCCCGTCGGCCTCCAGCCGCTGCAATCGCTTCCAGCAGGGCGTGGAGGACAGCCCGACGCGCTGGCCGATCTCGGCGACCGAGAGCGAGGCGTCCTGCTGGACCACGGCAAGGATTTTCCGATCGATGGCGTCCATTCTCTTTTTTCTTTCCTTTGAGCTTTCCTTTGAGGCGTTGACGCAGCAGCCTAGGTCGACTCAGATATTTAGAATTATTTTCTTATTTCCGATAGGAACATGTCTTTATATAGAAAAATATTCTATTTCAAGAGCAATTTAGCGGGTGAGGGTCAATTCCACGCTGCATGGCCCGCAAAGATCCCCGCCCTAACGCTCCCCCTCTCAGGGGAAGGAACGGAGGGTCTCCCGTCACCTAACAATGCGCTAGCCGCGTCATCCGGTCTGCCGCTTCAGGAATTCGTCGACCTCGGCTCGCTGGGGCGTGCCCGAGGCGCCGCCGAACTTCGTGCATTTGAGCGCGGCGGTGGCGCTGGCAAAGCGCATGGTGTCGATGAGATCGCGCCCTTCCGCGAGGCCGAGCGTGAAGGCGCCATGGAAGGCATCGCCGGCGCCAAGCGAATCGATCACCTTGACGGGGAACGCCGGCATGTGACGCAGGCCGCCATGGTCAAGCCAAAAGACACCGTTCGGACCGTCGGTGATCGCGAGGAATCCGCCGACCTGCTCGGCGAGCCGCGTGAGCCCGGCACCGTAGTCGTCGAGGCCGGTGGTGGCGCGCAGGGCCTCGGCCGATGAGACCACATGGGTGCCGAGCGCGAGCAGCGGATCGTCCAACTTAGTCGCCTGATCGAGGTCGATCACCACCGGGATTTTTCGCGCCTGCGCGGCGCGGCAAACCGCCGTGACGAAGTCCGGAAACCGGTTATCGACCAGCACCGCATCGGTATCCGCCACCAGATGGGAAACGTCCACCGACAGCGCGTCGCCGAGTTGCACACCGCGCCGCGTGGCGATGGTCTTCTCGCCTTCCGCGTCGAGCAGGATCAGCGACACCGACGCGGTGCCGCCATCGACACGCACGGCGCCGCTGCAATCGATGCCCTCGGCGATCAAGTCGGCAACGATGCGGTCACTGACATGGTCGTCGGCGCCGCCGAGCGGTCCGGCAAAGGCTACGCGTCCGCCGAGCCGCGCGATGGTGACCGCTGCATTGGCCGCGCAGCCGCCGCCGGTGATGATAAATTCCGACGCTACCACCTTGGTCCCGGGCGCCGGAAAATTTTCCACGCGCATGACGATGTCCTGCACCGCGATGCCGGAGCACAAGATTTTCGGCGTTTGTTTTACCGGTGCGCGTTCAGTCAAAGCTGATCTCGTTCTCCACCCAGGCGCGGATGATGTGATGCGCGATCGCCACCGGCGGCGGCGTGGTCAAGCCATCAGGGTGCCGGCGCATCAGCATCGTCGCGACCTCCGTCTTGCTAAACCAGCGGGCGTCCTCGAGTTCCTCGTGATCCACCACAATGTCGTGGGTCACCGCCTCGGCGTGGCAGCCGATCATCAGCGAGGTCGGGAACGGCCAGGGCTGCGAGCGGAAATAGACCACGCGGCCGCAGGCGATGCCGGCTTCCTCGCGCGTTTCCCGGTGCACCGCATCCTCGATCGTTTCACCCGGCTCGATGAAGCCGGCCAGGCATGACCACATGGTCGGCGCGAAACGCGGCGAACGGCCGAGCAGGCAGCGCTCGCCGGCGATCGCGAGCATAATCACCACCGGATCGGTGCGCGGGAAATGTTCCGCTTTGCAGTTCGGGCAATCGCGCCGCCAGCCGCCGCAGACGGCTTGCGTCGCCACGCCGCAATTCGGGCAAAAGCGATGGCGCGCATGCCAGTGCAGCACCGCTTTGGCTTCGGCGATCGGCGGCAGGTGCTCAGGCTCGGCCAGACCCTGCACCGCGATCCCGCGCAGATCGGTCACCAGGAATTCATCGCGCGTCTTGAGCGCTTCCACTGTCGCCGGCGCAATGCCGAAACCGAAACGGCCGGCGCCGTCGAGATGCCCAAGGAACACCGTCTCGGTCGCGGGCCCAAGCGCGCGCGCTTCGCTCATCGTGAACAGCGGATCGTTAAGGGGCGGACGCTTTTTCATCACGATCAGGTCGCCGCCGATCACATAAGCGCCGGCTTGGCGGTCGGCCGCCAGCGCGGCCAGCGCGGCATCGTCGGAGCGCCGTTCGGCGGCGCGCTCGAGGCGGCTGTCGGTATATCCGAGGCGAGGCTTTGGACCGAGATCGGGGCGAGGGGGCATGGGCACGGAAAGTCGCATGGACAAAGGGTTCGCGCAATGCACGTAACGGATACAGCTTCGAAGCCCAGGTACTCCGCAGGTGTCGATAGTGGGAGGCTAAAATACAGTCCCGCCGGATATGTCATGGATTACGAGCAAAGAGTCGAGCCGCTTTTGGATATCTTGATTTGCGCTTACATCTTTGGACCACGCCTCAACTGCCTCAATCATTTCTCTGCAAAAGATATCGACCTGCAACTGAAGCGTTGTGTTCATTTGATTGCGGTGAACCGTCAGACCTTGCTTTGGCGCAACGAAGTGAAAATTTGTCAACGCGTCTCTGGCCCTTTGATTGATGATGTCGGCGCTTCCTTCGTGCAAATAAGCGCAGCGCAGAGCGTAGGCATCGCGGCCACCCAAAAACGTATGAAGTTTTCGCTTAGGGCCGACAGGATGTCGATATGATGCAGCATGTATTTGTCCCACCACGCCGTGTAACGTGCCTCGCTTCCGACGCCAGGATCTTCCATTCGCCCACAGGCATCTGGCAATGTTAAAGCAAGAGTGAGAGCGGCGTACCAGTTTTGGTCTTTCAGTGAGTTGGCAATTGCGTTTGTGAATCGTTTCATATTCCCTCTCCACAGGGGCTGATTTCCCAAGCTATAAACTGCAAAATCGCTTTTCGGCTAGCAAGTCGTCCGCAATTAACGGGTTACGTGCGGAACGCTCACTCCGCCGCTTGCCGTGGCGGGCGCGGATACATGGTCTCGCGCAATTCCGGCCGCTGCCATTGCGGCCCCAGCACGCCCTGCTTGGCACCGTAACTGACGGAGGAGGTCACGCTGTCGGAACTGCCGCGCATTTCGCGCGCGCGCTCGAGGCTCACGTCCACCACGAACAGGCCGGCGGCGGTGCTCTCGAACAGGATTTCCTCCGGCGCCGCCACCATGGCCAGCCCGCGCTCGGCATGGCTGAACAGGTTCTGCGTGGTCACCACCACCGCCAGGTTCTCGATCGCGCGCGACCAGATCAGATTGCGCCAGCTCGCCCACAGTTTGCCCTTGTCGGTGCCGGCCGGCATGAAGATGAGCTCGGCGCCGCGCAGCGCCAGCGCGCGCGTGACCTCCGGCATGTAGACCTCGCTGCACATCGCGAGGCCGACCTTGCCGTGCTTGGTGTCGAACACTGGAAACTCGTTGCCGGCGACGTATTGGAATTCCCACCACTTGCCGCCGGTGTAAATCCACGGCCCGTTCGGATGGGTGCGGCGATAGCTCACCGGCGCGCGCCCGTCGCCATAGGCCATGCAGATCAAATTATGCGCGGTGCCTTCGTTGTGGCTGAGCGGCTCGATCGTGCCATAGACCGCATTGATGCCGTGCTTGGCCGCGGCTTCCGCCAGCACCGGGGTCGGATCGAAAGTTGCCGGCATGCGCCACGGGCCGGGATAGGTTTCCGGAAAGCAGACGAAGTCGGCGCCTTCGGCCGCCGCGCGGCCGATGAACTTCACGGCGTCGGCGACGTTCTTCTCGTCGTCTTCGATTCGGTTCGCGATCGGCTGCACCACGGCGATGCGGAAAGTCATTGGCGAAAGCTCCATCAATGGGTCGGCGCGAGCCTAGCGCATGATCCCGAAAAGTGGGAACCGGTTTTCGGAAAAGATCATGCGCAATGCTAAGGGCGATCGGCGCCGATTTGAAGCCCGCGCCGGAGCGCGCCGATCAGGCCATCGCGGACGATTGCGTTGTACGCGGCCGGCGGGGCAGCGCCCCACACCGGCTTCGGCCAGGCGGCGTCGCTATGCCGGCGTGCAACCACGTGCACATGCAATTGCGTGACGATATTGCCGATCGCCGCGATGTTGAGCTTCTCGCATTCGGTCACGGCCTTGAGCACGCGGGCCGCGGCATCGATCTCGCCCATGAACTGGATTTGCTGGTTCGCCTCCAGGTCGATGATTTCGGTGAGGCCGGGCCGGCGCGGCACCAGGATCAGCCAGGGATAGTTGGCATCGTTCGCAGTAGCACGCGCGCGAGGGCCAGGTCGCCGACCGCAATGGTGTCGCGTTCGAGCTGCGGATGCAGCGACCAGTCCTTCGGAGCGCCTGAAACCATTGGGGAATTCCGTGCGATTCTTTCGGAGGAAAGCTAGCAGAGCCGCGCCGCGCCTGCTTGCTTTCTCCCCCTGTTCGACCGATATAGGAACGGGAGGTTGGCGGTGGACGAACCACTCGCCAACCGGGTCAGATCCGGAAGGAAGCAGCCCTAACGAGCGCGGTTCGGGTCGCTCGTCAGCCTCCCACCAATTTCCGCGATCGAAGCGAAATTGCCGCTGCCATGCGCGGCTGCCGATCGGATGGCACGATGAGCGAAGCTGCAAAGACCGCCGATCAAGGCCTCGACCTCGGCGCCGCCGCCGCCGATGGCACCGGCTATCGCGTGCTCGCGCGCAAATATCGCCCGGCCAGCTTCGACGACCTGATCGGCCAGGACGCCATGGTTCGCACCATCTCGAACGCATTCGAGAGCGGGCGCATTCCGCAGGCCTGGATCCTCACCGGCGTGCGCGGGGTCGGCAAGACCACGACCGCGCGCATCCTTGCCCGCGCGCTCAATTACGAATTGCCGGACGGCTCGGTGACCGCACCGAGCATCACCATGCCGGTGATGGGCGTGCACTGCCAGGCGATCATCGAGAGCCGCCACATCGACGTTTTGGAAATGGACGCGGCCTCGCACAATTCGGTTGAGGACGTGCGCCAGATCAACGACGCCATCCGCTATGCGCCGGTGTCGGCGCGCTACAAGGTCTATATCCTCGACGAAGTGCACATGCTCTCAGGCGCGGCGTTCAACGCGCTGCTCAAAACGCTGGAAGAGCCGCCGCCGCACGCCAAGTTCATCTTCGCCACCACCGAGATCCGCAAAGTGCCGGTGACGGTGCTGTCGCGCTGTCAGCGCTTCGATCTGCGCCGGGTCGATGCCGCGCTGCTGGTCAAGCATCTGCAAGGCATCGCGGCACAAGAAAACATCGAGGTCGAGCCGGCGGCGCTGGCGCTGATCGCGCGTGCGGCGGAAGGCTCGGTGCGCGATGCGCTGTCGCTATTCGATCAGGCCATTGCTCATGCGGCGGGCCCGATACGTGCGGAAGACGTGCGGCAGATGCTGGGTCTCGCCGATCGCGTGCGCGTGGTCGACCTGTTCGAAGCGCTGATGAAGGGCGATGTCGCCGCCGCGCTGAAGGAATTGCGCGAGCAATACGACATTGGCGCCGATCCGGCGGTAGTGTTGAGCGATCTCGCCGAGTTCACCCATTTCGTCACCCGCGTGAAAGTGGTGCCGGCGGTGGCCGACGACGTGTCGCTGTCGGAAGCCGAACGCGTGCGCGGCCGCGCCTTCGCGGCGCAACTGTCCATTCGGGTGCTGTCGCGCACCTGGCAGATGCTGCTCAAGGGCGTCGGCGAGGTGCAGGCCTCCGGCCGGCCAGTGGCCGCCGCCGAGATGGTGCTGGTGCGCATCGCCTATGCCGCCGATCTGCCGACGCCGGACGAGGTCATCCGCTCGCTCGGCGAGACCGGCGCAGCGCCGGCGCGCGCTTTAGGCAATGGCGGCGCGGCCTCGGCGCCGGCGCAGGGCTTTGCGCCGCGCTTTGAGGCGCCGCGCGGCTCCTCGCGCGCCTCGGCCGCGGTGTCGCCGCGTCCCGCCGACGATCCGGCGGCGCAGGCCGATGAACCAGAGCCGGTAGCGACACTGGCGGTCGGCTCGTTCGAGCAACTGATCGCGCTTGCGCAGGACAAGCGCGACATCACGATGAAGATGGCGCTGGAACGCGACGTGCGGCTGGTGCGCTGCGAGGACGGCCAGCTCGAGATCGCGGTCGAGTCGAGCGCGCCGAAGACGCTGGTGCACGACCTGCAACGCAAGCTCATTGCCTGGACCGGCAAGCGCTGGATCGTGGTGGTCTCGAAGGAGCAGGGTGCGCCGACCGTGCGGGCGCAGATGGAAGCCCGCCAGGCCGAGATCGAATTCGGGGTGCAGAGCGATCCGCTGGTGCAGGCCGTGCTCAATCGCTTTCCCGGCGCCAAGATCGTCGGCGTGACGCAAGTTTCGCCCGAAGCCGGCGACGCCACGCCGGACGCAATTCCTGACGACGACGGTGAGGATTAAGCGATGGCCGATTTTATGGGCATGATGAAGCAGGCCGCCCAACTGCAGTCCAAGATGCAGGCGTTGCAGGCCGAGCTCGATACCATCGAGCTCGAAGGCACCGCCGGCGGCGGCATGGTAACGGTGCGGCTTTCCGCCAAGGGCGATCTCAAGGGCGTCAAGATCGACGAGTCGCTATACAAGCCGTCGGAAAAGGAAATCCTCGAGGATCTGCTGGTGGCGGCGCACGCCGACGCGCGCCGCAAAGCCGAAGCGGTCATGCAAGAGAAAATGAAGGGCCTGACCGGCGGCCTGCCGCTGCCGCCGGGGATGAATTTGACTTAATGCCCACCGCCGTCGCCGGACCCGAAATCGAGCGCCTGATCCAGTTGCTGGCGCGGCTGCCCGGCTTGGGGCCGCGCTCGGCGCGGCGCGCGGCGCTGCACCTCATCAAGAAGCGCGAACTGCTGATGGCGCCGCTGGCGTCGGCCTTGCAGACGGCGATGGAGAAAATCGAGATCTGCAAGACCTGCGGCAATATCGACACGCAAAATCCCTGCACGGTATGCACCGACGCCAAGCGCGACCAGTCGATCATCGTGGTGGTGGCCGATGTCGCCGACCTGTGGGCGCTGGAGCGCGCCAACGCGGTCAACGGCCGCTATCACGTGCTCGGTGGCACGTTATCGCCGCTCGACGGCGTCGGCCCGCAGGATCTCGCCATCGACGCGCTGATCTCGCGCGCCTATGACCCGGTCGTGAAGGAATTGATCCTGGCGCTCAATGCCACGGTCGACGGCCAGACCACCGCGCATTACATCACCGAGCTGTTGCAGGATGCAAACGTGAAGGTGACGCGGCTTGCCCATGGCGTGCCGGTCGGCGGCGAGCTCGATTATCTCGACGAGGGCACGCTGTCGGCGGCGATCAAGCAGCGGACGTTGTTTTGAAGGACCGCAGCATGCGTCTCGTTGTGGCGGTCATGGTCCTCGGCTTTCCGGCGGTAGCCGCAATCGCGCAAGACAATTCATTGCCACGCGCAGCGATCGAAGACGGTTTCAAGAAGGCCGAATGCACGGTGGCGCTCGAGGACGCGGCGGCAGAGCCGCAATCCTTCGATCTTGGCGACCGCAAAAAGCTGTTCTTGGTCAGTTGCTGGAGCGCGGCCTATCAAGCGGGCAGTATCGCTTTTGTGAGCGATCGCGCGGGCCAAGCCCGGCTGCTGACGTTTCAGGATTGGAACGGCAAACGCTTTGCTCCGAACCAAAGCCTGTCGGAAGCCGATTTCGATGCGAAAAGGAAAACGCTCAGCAGCTATTACAAAGGCCGCGGCATCGGCGATTGCGGCTCCATGGGTGAATGGACCTGGACCGGAACCGATTTCAAATTGAGCAAGTATTTTTACAAAGAAAAATGCGACGGCCGTGACTTCTCCGGCGGCCGCCGCTGGCACATTTTTCCGCGCAGGTGATCAGCTCTTCTGCGTCTCAAGCTGCGCAAAATGCTTGTGCCGCTGCAGCCAGGCCAGCAGCAGCAGGCTGGGGATGCCGGCGAGCGCGCAGATCACGAAGAACCACGCCCAGCCGGTGCTTTCGGCGATGAAGCCGGCGCCCGACGACAAATAAGTGCGCCCGACGGCGGCGAGCGCAGTCAGCAGCGCATATTGCGTCGCCGTGTGCAGCGGGTTGCGGCAGAGCGCGGACAAGTAGGCGACGAAGATCACCGTGCCGATGGCGCTGGTGAAGTTCTCCACCGTGATGGAAATCGCCAGCACGGTGGCGTCGGCGCCGACCACCGCCAGCCAGCAGAACGTCAGGTTCGCCGCCGCCTGCACGATCCCGCCGATCCACAGACTGGTGGCGAGCGGAACGGCGCGCGCCACGAAGCCGCCGGCAAAGCCGCCGAGCAGCAGCGCCGCCAGCCCTACGCCTTTGACAATGGCGGCGTATTCATTGCGGGTAAATCCGAGATCGATCACGAACGGCGCGGTCATGGCGCCGGAGAGCGCATCGGTAAACTTGAACAGCACCACGAAGGCGAGCATGGCGAAGGCGAATTCGTAGCCGAGGAAATCCTTGAATGCCCCGACCGCCGCCTCGGCCACGCGCGCGAACCGCTTCTGATGGGCATGGGCGGCGTTCGCTTCGCGCGAGCGCTCGGGCTCGGTGGCAAGCAGCGCGGTGGCGGTGCCGATCAGCACCAGCGCCGCCATCACCACATAGCCCCAATGCCAGGCCGCCTGCTTGGCCAGCCCCCAGCCTTCCAGCCCGCTCACCATGAACAACGCGCCAGCGGTCGAGATCAGCATGCCGATGCGGTAGGCCGCCACATAGGACGCCATGCCGGCGGCCTGCTCGTTCTCCGGCAGGCTCTCGACGCGGAAGGCGTCGACCACGATGTCCTGCGTCGCCGACGCGGCCGCGACCAGGAGCGCGCCGAGCGCCACCAGGCCGGGCGCCACGGCCGGATTGCAGGAGCCGAGGAAAACGATCGCCGCCATCAGCAGGATCTGCGTGAACACCAGCCAGCCGCGGCGGCGGCCGAGCCAGCGCGACAGCAGCGGCACGTCGAGCGCATCGGTAAGTGGCGCCCACAGGAATTTCAGCGTGTAGGGCGTGCCGACCAGCGCGAACAGGCCGATGGTGCCGAGATCAACGCCGGATTCGCGCATCCACACCAGCAGTGTGGTGCCCGACAAAGCGAGCGGCAGGCCGGATGAAAAGCCGAGGAACAGCACGATCAGCACGCGCGGCTTGAGGTACACCGCTAGCGCCTCGAAGAAGCCGGGGCGCGGCTGCGCGCTGTCGGGCGAAGCGGCCATGCGCTATTCGCTCGTCCCGAGCTTGCGCGTCATTGGCGCCGGGATGACATTCGTCTCGTCCGCGCTGTCGTCGCCGAATTCGACTTCCTGGATGCGTGCGCCGCGCTTCTCGATCTTTTCGCTCGAGATCAGGATTTGCCGGACGTCTTCGTTGGCCTGGCCAAAATGGCCTTGCAGCTTCAGCACGCGTTCGCTCATGCGCTTGAGATCGTCGATCAGGTTGCCAACCTCGGCGTGGATCTTGTCCGCCGCCGCGCGCATGCGGGCGTCCTTCTGGATCTGCTGCACGACCTGGACCGCCAGCATTAACAGTGATGGCGACACGATGACGACCTTGGCGCGATAGGCCTTCTGCACGATGTCGTCGAAGCCGTCATACAATTCCGCGTAGACCGATTCCGACGGCACGAACATCAGCGCCATGTCCTGGGTCTCGCCGGGCAGCAGATATTTGTCGGCGATATCGGTCACGTGCTTGTTGATGTCCTGGCGCAGCCTCGCGGCCGCCTGCTTGCGCTCGTCGTCGCTTTTCGCCTCGCGGAAGGCAGTGACCGCTTCAAGCGGAAATTTGGAATCGATCACCAGCGGCCGCTTATCCGGCATCATGATGCAGCAATCGGGCCGCGCCTTGTTCGAAAGCGTATATTGAAATTCGTAGCAGCCCTTGGGCAATGCATCCTGGATGATGATTTCCATGCGGCCTTGCCCGAAGGCGCCGCGCGACTGCTTGCTGCCCAGCACGTTCTGCAGCGAGGTCACCTGTGAGGCCAGATCGGTGATGTTCTTTTGCGCGCTGTCGATGACGGCGAGCCGGGAATGCAATTGCTGCAGATGATCGGTGGTGTTCTTGGTCGAGGTCTTCATCGACTCGCCAAGATGCTGGGTCACGGTATCGAGCCGGTGGCTGACAGTCTGCTGGAGCTGTGATTGAGCGTTGGCCAACATTTCGCCCATGGCTTTGATTTGGGCGTTCAGGGCGGCCATGCGCTGCTCAGCGGCGAGGTCGATCGGCGCCTGGCGCGGGCGCAGCAGCAGCACGATGATGGCGACGACCCCGATCGCGATAATCAGGCCGAGGGCGAGGAGAAGGATTTCCGACATGGGCTCTTCTAAGGTTCGGGCTCTTCTAAGGTTGCGCTGCTTCTACCGTGATTCGCTTAGTGGTGCGAACGAAGGGCGAACGGTAGGGCGATAACGCCGGTCCCTCAAGGGGAAAGCGGCACATTGACCCGGTGGTTCCGACCCCTTACATCGCCGCCATGGCGATCCGCGACATCCTCATCATCCCCGACAAACGGCTGCGGCTGAAGTCCGAGCCGGTGAAAGCGGCCGACAAATCGCTGCGCGCGCTGGTCGACGACATGTTCGCGACCATGTATGCCGCGCCCGGCATTGGGCTGGCGGCGATCCAGATCGGCGTGGCTCAACGCGTCGTCACCATGGACCTCGCCAAGAAGGACGATCCACCGGAGCCGCAGGTCTTCATCAACCCGGAAGTGACTTGGATATCGGACGAAAAGTCCACCTACGAGGAAGGCTGCCTGTCGATCCCGGAATATTACGAGGAGGTCGAGCGGCCGCGCGCTGTGAAGGTCAAGTATCTCGATCTCGAGGGTAAGCCGCAGGAGATCGAGGCGGCCGGCCTGCTCGCCACCTGTCTGCAGCACGAGATCGATCACACCAACGGCGTGCTGTTCATCGATTATATTTCCAAGCTCAAGCGCGACATGGTGATGAAGAAATTCAAGAAGGCGGCGAAGCAGACTGGCGGCGCCAAGCCCAAGCCCGAGGACTTGGCCGAGGACAAAGAGCCTTCACATCATATCGGCTGACATCGGCGCCCGCGCGCCCTGGATCATGCCAGCGCATGATCTCGAAAAGTGGGCTCCGGTTTTCGGATAAGATCATGCGCAACAAAGATGTGCCTGCATGCCGCTGCGCCTGATCTTCATGGGCACGCCCGATTTCGCGGTGCCGACGCTGCTCGAGCTCGCCGCGCGCGGGCACGAGATCGCAGGCGTTTATACGCGCGCGGCCAAGCCCGCCGGCCGCGGCATGGATCTGCAGCCGAGCCCGGTCGAGCGCGAGGCGCGGCGGCTCGGGCTGCCGGTGTTGACGCCGTCGACGCTCAAGAGCGCCGAGGCGGAGGCGGCGTTCCGCGCGCATAACGCCGATGCGGCGGTGGTCGTCGCCTATGGCCTGATCCTGCCGAAGCCGATCCTGGAGGCGCCGCGGCTTGGCTGCTTCAACGTGCATGCCTCGCTGCTGCCGCGCTGGCGCGGCGCCGCGCCCATCAACCGCGCCATCATGGCCGGCGATACGACAAGCGGCGTCACCATCATGCAGATGGACGCAGGCCTCGACACCGGCGCCATGGCCATGGCCGAGCGTGTGACGATCGGCGCCGACACGACGGCGGGCGACTTGCACGACGCGCTGGCGCGGCTCGGCGCCGATCTGATGCTGCGCGCGCTGGCGGCGCTCGAACGCGGCTCCCTCGCGCTTACGCCGCAGTCTGAGGCCGGCGTAAGCTACGCCACAAAAATTGCCAAACACGAGACGCGCATTGCCTGGACGAAACCGTGGCAACAGGTGCACGACCACATCCGCGGCCTGTCACCGTTTCCCGGCGCCTGGTTCGAGCTCGGCGGCGTGCGGGTGAAGGCGTTGCGCTCGACCAAGGGCGAGGGTGCTGGCACGCCCGGCACGGCGCTCGACGATGGTCTGACGATCGCCTGTGGCGACGGCGCGGTGCGGCTTTGCCAAGTGCAGCGCGCGGGCAAGCAGCCGATGCCGGCGGAGGAATTTCTGCGCGGGACGCCGCTCAAGCGTGGCGCACAAGTTCTTTGATACAAATTGTCGGGCGCGCGCGCTGCTGCGACCGGTACGGGTCAGACCGAGGCCACGTGAAATCCCGCCCAATGGTGCCGGCGCGCTTCGACGAATTCGGCGAGGTCGTTGTCGGTGACGCGAACGAGGTCGCTATGCCCGAAGCCCTTCGAATAGTCGAGAATGGAGACCATCTCGGGGGTCAGCCGCAGCGTCGGCACCATGGCGGGGTCCGGACGCGGCATCACTTTGTATTCGGGATAGCGGCGCAGAAGAACCTCCGCGGCATGCTCGATCTCGCCTTGATCGGTCACCTCGACGGTGCGCGCCGCGATCGACATGCCCTTGATCTGCAGCGGTTGCGGGTAGTCCCTGGCGATGGCCAGCGACACCCGCGGATCGCGCTTGATATTGACGTATTTCTGACTGTCGCGGGAAATCAGGCAGTAGATGACCAGCCCGTCATTGGCGTAACTGACTACGGTCGCCTGCGGCCAGCCGTCGGCCCGGTTGGTTGCGATCGTCATGATTCGATGCTCATTGAGCAGATCGACGATTTGCCGTTTGAATTCACGCTTCATGGACAATCCTCTCAGTTTCATCGCTATTTATAGAGAGCCGCCTGCCGACGGATTTGAGGTGAATCAATCGTGCCCCGTTACAAGCTCATCATCGAATATGATGGCGCGCCGTTTGCCGGCTGGCAGATCCAGGCCGACCAGCCCACGGTGCAGGGCGTCTTGACCGGGGCGGTCGAAGCGCTCACGGGCGAGAGGACGCTGGTGCAGGGCGCCGGCCGCACCGACGCCGGCGTGCATGCGCGCGCGCAGGTTGCCCATGTTGACCTCACGCGCGACTGGGACACCGGCACCGTGCGCGATGCGCTCAACGCGCATTTGCGCCCGCATCCGGTCGCGATCCTGTCGGTCGAGCGTGTCGCCGGCGATTTCAATGCGCGCAGCTCGGCGATCAAGCGCCATTATCGCTACCGCATCATCAACCGCCGTGCCGATCTGACGCTCGATTTCGGCTATGCCTGGCGCGTGCCGCGCCCGCTCGATGCCGCCGCCATGCATGCCGCGGCGCAACGCCTGGTCGGCAAGCACGACTTCACGACCTTCCGCGCCGCCGAATGCCAGGCCGCGTCGCCGGTCAAGACGCTCGATCGGCTCGACGTCGAGCGCAACGGCGAGGATGTGAACATACGGGCGTCTGCGCGCTCGTTCCTGCACACCCAAGTGCGCTCGATGGTCGGCTCGCTGGTCATGGTCGGCATTGGCGCATGGAGCGCGGACGATCTGGGCAAGACGCTTGCGGCGCGCGACCGTAGCGCCTGCGGGCAGGTCGCGCCGCCGGACGGGCTTTATTTGATGCGGGTGGATTACTAGCCGAAATACCGGTCGACGATTTTCCGATAGATCGTGGTCAGCGCGCGCAGGTCGGCGATCGGCACGCGCTCGTCCACCTGATGCATGGTCTGTCCGACCAGACCGAATTCCACCACCGGGCAATAGGCGGTGATGAAGCGCGCATCCGAGGTGCCGCCGGTGGTGGACAGTTCCGGCTTACGCCCGGTCACTTCCGCGACCGCGCTTGCCACCAGCTCGGTGAACGGCCCCGGCTGCGTGACGAACACGCCGGCGTTCGACGGCTCCCACTTGAACGTAAATTTGATTGTTCCGCCGGCGGCCTTGGCGGCGCGCTGCTCGATCAGGGCTTTGAGCGAATCCAGCGTGTGGTGGTCGTTGAAGCGGATGTTGAAGCGCGCCCGCGCTTCGCCAGGAATGAGATTGACGGTCTTGTTGCCGACATCGACCGAGGTGAATTCCAGATGCGAGGGCGAAAACTGCGCGCTGCCGTTATCGAGCGGTTCGGCCTGCAGCGCCGATACCAGCGTCACCAGGGCGCGAATCGGATTGTCGGCGCGCTGCGGATAGGCGACATGGCCTTGGCGGCCGGTCACGATGAGATGGCCGTTGAGCGAACCGCGGCGGCCGATCTTGATGGTGTCGCCGAGTTCTTCCTGGTTGCTTGGCTCGCCGAGGATGCAGTGATCGAATTTTTCGCCGCGCTCGGCCGCCCATTGCAAGAGCTTGGGGGTGCCGTTGACCGCGATGCCTTCCTCGTCCCCGGTGATCAGGAACGCGATCGAGCCTTTGGGCTTGCCGCCATTGGCGCTGAGATGATCGAGCGCGGCCGCCACCGCGCAGGCGATGCCGCCCTTCATGTCCACCGCGCCGCGGCCGTAAAGCTGGCCGTTGGCGACCGCGCCGGAAAACGGCGGATGTTTCCAAGCCTTCTCGTCGCCGGGCGGCACCACGTCGGTGTGGCCGGCAAACACCAGGTTAGGCGCGGCGTCGCCGATGCGGGCGTAGAGATTCTCCACGTCGTCCGCGCTGGGCTCGCGGAAGGTCATGCGATGCACGCTGAAGCCGGCCGCCTTCAGCACGCCTTCGAGAAACGTGAGCGCGCCGCCTTCGGCCGGCGTCACCGACGGACAGCGCAAGAGATCGCGGGTGATGGCTACGGGATCGGCGGTCATTGGTTCACGTCCGCCTTAATCCCTCAGCAGTTCGTTGATGCTGGTCTTGGAGCGCGTGCGCTCGTCCACGCGCTTGACGATGACGGCGCAGTACAGGCCGGGCCCGCCGCTCTTGCCCGGCAGCGTGCCGGGCACCACCACGGAATAGGGCGGCACCTCGCCTTGCAGCACCTGGCCGCTCTCGCGGTCGATGATTTTCGTCGAGGCGCCGAGGAAGACGCCCATGGACAGCACCGAGCCGATGCGCAGGATCACGCCCTCGGCCACTTCCGAGCGCGCGCCGACGAAGCAATTGTCCTCGATGATCACGGGGCCGGCCTGCAGCGGCTCGAGCACGCCGCCGATGCCGGCGCCGCCGGAGATGTGGCAGTTCTTCCCGATCTGCGCGCAGGAGCCGACCGTGGCCCAGGTGTCGATCATGGTGTCGCTGTCGACATAGGCGCCGAGATTGACGAAGGACGGCATCAGCACCACGCCGGGCGCGATGAAGGCCGATCGCCGCACCACGCAGCCCGGCACGGCGCGGAAGCCGGCCTTGCGAAAGCGCGCGGCATTCCAGCCCTTGAGCTTGGAATCGACCTTGTCCCACCATACCGCTTTGCCCGGTCCGCCCGGGATCACGCTCATGTCGTTGAGGCGGAAGGACAGCAGTACGGCCTTTTTCAGCCACTGATTGACCTGCCAACGGCCGTCGGCCTGGCGCTCGGCGACGCGCGCCTGGCCGCGGTCGAGCAAATCGAGCGCGGCGTTGACCGCCTTGCGCACGGCGCCCTTGGTCTTCGGCCCGACGCGGTCGCGCCCTTCGAAGGCGTCGTCGATGATCTTGGCAAGCTTATCGTTTGGCATGGGCAGTCCCGGAATGCTTATCGGCCCCGGGTTGTCGGGGGCGGGGGCAGGGGCTGTCAAGCCCAGCAGATCATCCCGGGCGCGTGATCGACGTCAGCGCTGGAGCAGAATTCGCTCAAGAAACCCCGTGAGATCGTCGGTCACGTGATCGACATGCGCCTCGTCACGACCCTCGAGTTCCCAATCCTCGCGGAACACGTCGCGCTGGCCTTCCGGCACCACCAGCACCGTGGTCATGCCGAGCGCATGTGGAACTTCCAGATTGCGCGCGAGATCTTCGAACATGGCGGCCTTGGTCGGATCGACGTCGTGACGCGCGAGGAAACGCTTGTAGACTTGCGGCAGCGGCTTGGGATCGAGGTCGGCGGCGGCGATGTCGAACACATCCTCGAAATGGTGACGAATGTCGAGCCGGTGCATCACCGCGTCGGCGTGCTTGCGGGTGCCGTTGGTGAGGATGAGCTTGCGGCCCGGCAGCTTTTCCAGCGCGGCGCCGAGCGCCGGATTGGGCTCGAGCGGCGAGTGGTCGATCTGGTGCACGTATTCGAGATAATCGTCGGGCTTCATGCCATGCTCGGCCATCAGTCCGCGCATGGTGGTGCCGTAGCGCTTGTAATAGTCCTTCTGCAGCCGGAACGCCTCGTCCTTCGACACCTTCAGGAAATCGGCAACAAACGTGCGAATGCGGTCGTCCACCTGTTGCCAGAGATTGAGGTGATGCGGATAGAGCGTGTTGTCGAGATCGAACACCCAAGTCTCGACTTTGCCGAAACCGCGCGGTGTGGGACGGATTGTTTGGGGCACGCTTGACTATTCCTTGAAGCGCACGGTGGTCGAGGGCTGGCCGCCCACATCGATGGTGGCAAAGCCGGCGGAATTCAGGCCGCGCGCCGCGCAGTCCTTGTGATCGCTGAGCTCGAAGCGGCCATCGCGCGTGCATAGCGCGACAGTGCCGCCCCAGGCCAGCGGCGCATCGCCGCGTTTGATCGCGCGCCCGTTGCCGTCGACAGCCTCGCCATAGCTATAAAGTTTGTGCGGCTCGCCGCGCAGGTCCGGCCGCACGCACGTGCCCAGATTAACGCGATACCAGCCGCGGGTGACGATCGCGCCCATCTCGACGATGCCGAGCGAGGCCATCACCGTGTATTTGGTGTCGTTGCACCAGGAGAAGCCGACGCCCTCACCTCAGGGTTACGCGCGGCATCGAGCAGCGTGGCGAAAAACTCTGGCGCCGATGCCGCGTCGGACGCCAGCTTGCGGTCACTCAAGAATTTCGTCAGCGCGGCCTGCGTCTTGGCGCCCTGCACGCCGTCGATCGGATTGGCGTCATAGCCGGCTATCACTAATAGCCTTTGGATGCCGGCGAGCCGCGCCTGCGCCTCGTCGTAGTCGGCCTCCTCGGCGAGACTGACCACCGGGCCTTTTGGCGAATCCGACGGCCGCGCGGCGGAAAAGCGCGCCTGCTGGCTCACCGGACAGCCGCGCGCATTGGCGATCTCGAAGTTGCCGTCGCGAATGCAGAACTCGGCCTGTCCGTTCTACGGCAGCGGCGCGCTGCCGTAGACCGGTGGTGTGCGCGCATGCACATAGACCATGTCGGCATCGAGCGCACCGTCCACCACCTGCCGGCACTGGCCGGGGTCGATGCGGAACCAGCCGCGGGTCGCGACATTGGCGCGCTTTTCCAGCCCGATCGCCGCGTCCATCTGATAGCTGGTGCGGTTGCACAGCGTGAGCTCGGCTTGCGCCGGCGCCGCCGCCAACACGACAAGCGCGGCACTTAAGGTCGCAACGCAGTGCGCATGAGCACGAGGGACCGGCATGGACGATTGTCTCGGGTAAAAGTGCGCCCAGAGAATCAACCGCAATGCTAGCGGAACGGCCGCTCAGCGCCATGCATCGCCGGCTCAGGAACGGGCGCCGGGCGCCTGCATCAACGGTGCATCAGCGTGCCGACGCCGTGGTCGGTCAACAGCTCGAGCAGGACGGAGTGCGGCACCTTGCCGTCCATGATGACCACGCCCTCCACGCCCTGGTCGAGCGCATAGATGCAGGTCTCGACCTTGGGGATCATGCCGCCGGAGATGGTGCCGTCGGCGATCAGCCGACGCGCGTCAGCCACCGGCAAGTCCTCGATCAGCGTTCCCGACTTGTCGAGTACGCCGGGCACGTCGGTGAGCAGCAACAGGCGCTTGGCCTTGAGCGCGCCGGCGATGGCGCCCGCGAAAGTATCGGCATTGACGTTGAAGGTGCCGCCGTTCGCCGAGGTCGCCACCGGCGCCAGCACCGGGATCATCTCCTTGCCGAGCACGTGATTGAGCACGGTGAGATCGACCTTCTCCGGCTCGCCGACGAAGCCGAGATCGATGACTTTTTCGATGTTGGAATCCGGGTCGACCACCGTGCGGGTCACCTTGCGCGCCTGCACCATGTTGCCGTCCTTGCCGCAAAGTCCGATCGCCTTGCCGCCGGCGGCATTGATGTAGCCGACGATCTGCTTGTTGATCGAGCCGGCCAGCACCATTTCGACGATCTCGACGGTCTTGGCATCGGTGATGCGCAGGCCGGCGGCGAATTCCGACTTGATGCCGAGCTTCTTGAGCATCGCCTCGATCTGCGGGCCGCCGCCATGGACGACCACCGGATTGATCGCGGCCTGTTCGAGCAGCACGACGTCGCGGGCAAAATCGCGCGCGGTCTCCTCGTGTCCCATGGCATGGCCGCCATATTTGATGACGATGATTTCCTCGTCATAGCGCTGCATGTGGGGCAGCGCTTCGGACAGGATGCGCGCCTGCGTCTGCGGGTCGATCTTGGGGGCTTTGCTCATCGCGGCGGCCTTCCGTGGGATGCCGGCGGTTCTAGCCGATGGGACCGGCATCCGACAATGTGTTTTGCTTGCGCATGATCTTTTCCGAAAACCGGTACCCACTTTTCGGGATCATGCGTCAGCGCTTTCTTTCCGCCAAAAGGCGGGCAATGGCGGCGCGCAGCTCCTCAAGACCGGTGCCCGCGTGGGCTGAGGTCGTCAGCACGCCGGGGAAGGCGCCCGGCCGTTTGGCCAGCGCCGCCTCGACCTCGGCAATGCGGGAGCTCAACTCGGCAGGCTTGATCGCGTCGGATTTGGTGAGAACGATCTGATAGCTCACCGCGGCTTGGCGCAGCACGTCGAACATGGGGTCGTCGGTGGGTTTGAGGCCGTGGCGGGCGTCCACCAGCACATAGACGCGGGCGAGGTTGGCACGGCCGCGCAGATAGGCGCCGATCAGCGCGGTCCAGGCCGCTACCTTGGATTTGGCCGCGGCGGCGTAGCCGTAGCCGGGCATATCCACCACGTTGAGATCGGAACCGCCGGTGAAGAAAATCAGCTCCTGCGTGCGCCCGGGCGTGCGCGACGTGCGCGCGAGCGCCTTGCGGCCGGTGAGGGCGTTGACCAGGCTCGATTTGCCGACATTGGAGCGGCCGGCAAAGGCGATCTCGGTGCCGCGCATCGGTGGCAGCGAGATATCCGAGCCGGCGGCGGCGACAAAGTGCCACTCGCCGGCGAACAGGCGCCGGCCGGCCTCGGTTTCGTTGCGCGTGAATTCGCCCGTTTTTGCCATCACAAGGCGCTAGCCTTGCGGCTTCTTCTTCGCGAACATCGCCTTGATGTTGTCGATCAGTTCGATCTTAACGCCGTGCTTGCGCATGATCACACTCTGCTGTGCCACCGACAGCGAGTTGTTCCACGCCCAGTAGATCACCAGGCCGGCGGGGAAGGTCGCCAGCATGAAGGTGAAGATCACCGGCATCCAGTCGAAGATCATCTTCTGGGTCGGATCGGGCGGCGCGGGATTGAGCTTCATCTGCGCCCACATGGTCACGCCCATGATCAGCGGCCAGGCGCCGAGATGCAGGAAATGTCCGACCATGGGCACGGTCGTCGGGTCGAGCGGGATCAGCCCGAACAAGTTGAAGACGTTGGTCGGATCCGGCGCCGACAGGTCGAGGATCCAGCCGAAGAACGGCGCGTGCCGCATCTCGATGGTGACGAACAGCACCTTGTAGAGCGAGAAGAACACCGGGATCTGCACCGCGATCGGCAGACAGCCGGCCAGCGGATTGATCTTCTCCTTCTTGTACAGCTCCATCAGCGCCTGCTGCTGCTTCGTCTTGTCGTCGGCGAAACGTTCGCGCAGCGCCGTCATCTGCGGCTGCACTGCCTTCATCTTCGCCATCGAGGCGTAGGATTTGTTGGCGAGCGGGAAGAAGGCGGCCTTGATCAGCACGGTGACGATCAAAATCGCGATGCCAAAATTTCCGACCAGGTGATAAATATAGTCGATCACGAAGAACAACGGCTTGGTGATGAAATAGAACCAGCCCCAATCGATCAGCAGATCGAAATGATTGAGCTCGAGTTTCTTCTCGTAGTCGTTGACGACCCGGACTTCCTTGGCGCCCGCAAACAGTCGCGCGTCCGCCGTTCCGGTCGCGCCCGGCGCGATGGTCTGCGCGTCGAGCAAGTAGTCGGTCTGATAAGTCTTGGTGGTGCCGAGTGTGTCGGCCCTGAAATTCGCGATCACATGTGCGTCGGTTTTGGGCAGCAGCACGGCGGCCCAGTACTTGTCGGTAATGCCAAGCCAAGCGTTGGTGGCATTAAAGTTGTTGAGCTTCTTGTCCTCGATATTGCTATAGGTGACTTCCTTCGAACCCTCGTCGCCAAACTTGCCGATCAAGCCTTCGTGCAAAATATAGTAGCCCAGCGTTTGCGGCGTGCCGTGGCGCGAGATCAGCGCGAACGGATAAAGCGAGATCGGGTTTGCGCTCTTGTTCACCACCTCGTCCTTGATCGTGAACAGATACTTGTCGTCGACCGCGAAGGTGCGGCGAAATTCAAACCCCTGACCATTGTCGTAGGTCAGCGTCAACGGATGGCCGGCGTCGAGCGCCCCCGAGCCCTGCCGGGTCCATACGGTTTCGGCGGTCGGGACCTTCACATTGGCGCCGGCGGCATTGGTCCAGCCAAACTCGGCATAGAACGGATTGGGACTGCCGGACGGCGAAAGCAGCACGATTGGCGGAGACTTCGGATCGACCGTTTCGCGAAACTTGATCAGCGCCAGATCGTCGATGCGTCCGCCCTTGAGCGCGATCGAGCCTTGCAGACTGTCGGTTGCGATCGGGACGCGGGGGGTCGACGCCAACGCGGCTGCGCGTGTGATCGGCACACCGACGGACGGCTGGGTTGCCTGGCCGGGAAGCTGCGGCGGTCCCGGTTGCGTGGCGGGCGCCTGCGCCGGCTGGCCGGGCTCAGCGGGTTTTTGTGGCCGCTGCTGTTGCGCCTGCTGCTGCGCCTGCAGTTGCTCCTGGCGCGCCTTCTCTTGCGGCATGGCGAAGAAATACTGCCAGGCGATCAGCACGAAGGCCGACAGCACGATGGCGAGAATGGTGTTCTTACTGTCGGTCATCGGGATCCCGTGTTGCCGTTGCGCCCCGCCTGCATGCGCCGCAACGCCCCCTCGAAGTCCTGGGCGATCCGGTCGAACGGCAGCTTGAGCGCCGCGCGCCGGCCAATCAGCACATAATCGTGTCCGCTCTGCATCCGGTTTGTATCCGAACGCCGAACGATTTCTTTCAACCGGCGGCGGACCCGATTGCGCTCGACGGCATTGCCGACTTTCTTCGACACGGTAAAGCCGAAGCGCACAGGTCCGTCATCGGTTCGCTTGCGCGCTTGCAGCACGAACGCGGTGGCCGGCACCTTGATCCCGGTTGCCGCGGCTAGAAAGTCCGCCCGTTGCCTCAATCGTTCCATGAAAGCAATGCGCGCCGCCTGGTCGCTGCCGTCAGGCGCTCAGCCGCTTGCGTCCGCGCGAGCGCCGTGCCGACACCACTTTGCGTCCGCCCTTGGTGCCCATGCGCGCGCGGAAACCGTGACGGCGCTTGCGTACGAGCTTGCTCGGTTGATAGGTCCGCTTCACGATTAAGTTCTCCGCAGGTCGCGCCGTGGCGGCGAGGGTGGCAAAGCCGCCCCCAAATCCGCCATGAAAACCAGAATTCGGCCGGATCGGCACACGATTTGCGCGGCTTATAAGGGAGGGGCCTTGGCCCGTCAATGCGACCGCCGGCCCGGAACCGGTCCCGTGGCTCCAAGTCACACCGGCTCACAAGGCGGTGAGACCCGCCCGCCCAGGTCGCGGGCTCGTGTATACAGCGCGGATGACCGCAGCCCCAGCCCCAGCTCCAGCTCCAGCCGACCAGCCGCGCGGCCTGCTCCGCCGGCTGCTGCCGTTGCTCGCGGTCGTTCTGCTCGCCGGTATTGCCTACCTCGCCATCGGCCGTGGCGGTCTTTCGCTCGAGGCGCTGGTCAGCCACCGCGCGGCCATCGACGCCTTCGTCACCGAACATCGCGTCCTCGCGGTACTCTCTTATATCGGCCTCTATATTGCCGCCGTCGCCCTGTCGGTACCGGGGGCGGTATTTCTCACCGTGACCGGCGGTTTTCTGTTCGGCCTTGTGGTCGGCGCAGCGGCCGCGGTGATCGGAGCCACCAGCGGGGCGACGCTTATCTTTCTGGTGGCGCGGACCGCGCTCGGCGAGCCCTTGCTGCGGCGGGCGGGGCCGCGCGCGATTAAGCACGCGCAGGGCTTCCGCGACGACGCCTTCAGTTATCTTCTGTTCCTGCGGCTGGTGCCGGTGTTTCCGTTCTTCCTGGTCAATCTGGTTCCGGCCTTCGCCGGGGTGCGGCTTGGGCCGTTCGTGGCTGCGACCGGGCTCGGCGTCATCCCGGCGGCGTTTGTCTATGCCTTGGCCGGCACCGGCCTCGACAGCGTCATCACGGCGCAGAAAAATGCACACAACGATTGCCTCGCCGCCGGCCGCGCCGATTGCCACCTGACCTTCGACGCCAGCGACATCCTCACGCCGCAACTTCTCGGCGCGCTGGTCGCGCTCGGTCTACTGGCGCTGGTGCCGGTGGTGGTGAAAAGACTGCGCGCGCGCCGGCGCGCATCATTGTGATTCTTACGCTATTGTTGTGAGCAAGAGATTTAGGGGCAATTTTGAAGAACTTGGCGGAAACACTCACACCCGACATTTGCGTGATCGGCGGCGGCTCCGGCGGCCTGTCGGTGGCCGCGGCCGCGGCTGCATTCGGCGTGCCGACGGTGCTGATCGAAAAGCACAAAATGGGCGGCGACTGCCTCAACACCGGCTGCGTGCCGTCGAAAGCCTTGCTGGCGGCGGCCAAGCGCGCGGAGCTCATGCAAAGTGCGCGCTCGTTCGGCGTGACGGTGCAAGGCGTCAATGTCGGTTTCGCCAAGGTGCACGATCACGTGCACGGCGTGATCGCCGCGATCGCGCCGAACGACTCGGTGGAGCGCTTCGCCGGGCTCGGCGTGCGCGTTATCCAGGGTCACGCGAACTTCAAGGATCGCAGGACAGTCGTCGTCGGCGATCAATATGAAATCCGCGCGCGGCGTTTCGTGATCGCGACTGGATCGACGCCGGCGGTGCCGCCGATCGCCGGGCTCGACCAAGGTCCTTATCTGACCAACGAGTCCATTTTCGATCTCAGCGAGCGGCCGAAGCAGCTCATCGTTATCGGCGCCGGGCCCATCGGCCTGGAAATGGCGCAAGCCTTCCGCCGCCTCGGCAGCGAAGTGACCGTGCTCGAAGCGGCGCAGCCGCTTGCCAAGGACGATCCGGAATGCGCCGCGATCGTGCTCGACCGCCTCGAACGCGAAGGTGTCGTCATCCTCGGCGGCGTGAGGGTCGTTCGCGTCACGCATGCCGGCGGCAGCGTGTCGGTGACGATCGAGGGCTCAGGCGGTGAAGAAACCGTCGAAGGCACGCATCTGCTGGTCGCCACCGGGCGCAAGCCGACGGTCGACGGGCTCGGTCTCGATGCCGCGGGCATCCGCTACGATCGCTCCGGCATCCTGGTGAACAAAAAGCTCAAGACCGCCAACCGCCACGTCTATGCAATCGGCGACGCCGCGGCGGGACAATTGCAGTTCACCCACGCCGCCAACTACCACGCCGGCCTGGTGATCCGGAATGCACTGTTCCGTCTTCCGGTGCGCGTGAACAACGACGTCATTCCGTGGGTGACGTACACCGAGCCGGAGCTCGCGCAGAGCGGACTAAGCGAGGCCGAGGCGCGCAAGCGCGGCATCAAGATCCGCATTCTGCGCTGGCCCTATCACGACAACGACCGCGCCCAGGCCGAGCGCGCGACGCGCGGCCACATCAAGGTCGTAACGAAGAAGAATGGTAAGATAATCGGCACGACGATTGTCGGCACGCAGGCCGGAGAATTGATCGCGACTTGGACGCTTGCGATCGCGCAAGGGCTCAATATCCGCGCGTTCACCGGCATCGTGCTGCCGTATCCGACATTGTCGGAAATCGGCAAGCGCGCGGCCATCGATTTCTTTACCCCGAGTTTGACGAGTCCCTGGGTGCGGCGCATCATAGCTTGGCTACGAATCTTCGGTTGAGGCGGTATTGGAACCGGGAACCGGGCCAACGAGCGAACCTGTTGCGCTAGTCGCGCCGCGCCACGCGCGGGGCGTGCGCATCGGCCTTTCCAGCAAGCTGTTGTTCCTCACCATCCTGTTCGTGATGCTGGCGGAAGTTCTCATTTACGTTCCGTCGATCGCGAATTTCCGGCTCAATTGGCTCAACGACCGGCTGGCTGCCGCGCACACGGCGGCGCTGGTGCTCGATGCGGCGCCGAGCGGCATGGTGCCGGAAAGCCTGGCAAAGCGGATTCTGCAAAGCATCGGCGCGCGCGCGGTTGCGATGAAGATGGGCACTCAGCGCCGGTTGCTCGCCGCCTCCGATATGCCGCCCCAAATCGACCGGGACATCGACATGCGCCAGGTCTCGTGGTGGCGCGCCACCATCGACGCATTCGACACGCTGCTGTTTTGCGAGCCGGGCGACGTCATGCGGTTGATCGGGCCGGCGCCGATGGGCGGCGATTTTCTCGAGATCGTTCTCGACGAAGCGCCGCTGCGCAAGGCGATGTTGACGTTCTCGGTGAACATTCTCCTGCTGTCGCTGGTGATCTCGGGCATCACTGCGATGCTGGTTTTCTTCGCGCTGCATTATCTGCTGGTGCGCCCGATGTGGCGCATCACCGACAACATGGTTGCGTTCCGCGCCGACCCGGAAAATCCGTCGCGCATCATTGCCGGGTCAGGCCGCCGCGATGAAATCGGCACGGCGGAAGAAGAACTCGCCGCCATGCAGCGCGAGCTCGCCTCGATGCTGCATCAAAAGAGCCGGCTGGCCGCGCTCGGCCTCGCGGTGTCGAAGATCAATCACGACCTGCGCAATCTGCTGGCGTCGGCGCAACTGTTTTCCGACCAGCTCTCGAACCTGCCCGACCCGAAGGTGCAGCGCTTCGCGCCCAAGCTGATGCGCGCGCTCGAGCGTGCGATCGCGTTCTGCCAGTCCACGCTCTCCTATGGCGCCGCGCAGGAGGCGCCGCCCGAACGCAAGACCATCGAGGTCGAGCCGCTGATCGAGGAGGTGCACGAGGCGCTCGGCCTCGGCCTCGACGTGCCGATCCGCTGGATTGTCGCGGTGGAACGCGGGCTCACTGTGGAGGCCGACCACGACCAGTTGTTCCGCGTCCTCGTCAATATGGCGCGCAATGCGGTGCAGGCGCTGGAGGCGCGCGGTACGCGGGATCCTGCCCGCGATCAGATCCGCATCACCGGCCGGCGCGAAGGCAGCGTGGTGGTGATCGAGGTGTCCGACACCGGGCCGGGTGTCTCCGAAAAGGCACGCACCCATTTGTTCCAGGCATTCCAGGGCTCGACGCGTTCCGGCGGCGTCGGGCTGGGCCTCGCCATTGCCGCCGAACTGGTGCGCGCACATGGCGGCGAGATCCGCCTGGTGCCGGGAACGATCGGTGCGACATTCAGCATCGCCATTCCCGACCGCGCGGTCGATCTCAATTCCCGTCGCGGTGAGCGCGCCCTGGCTTGAACCGCATGATCCCGAAAAAGCTTGCCCCGGACTTGATCCGGGGTGGGAACCGGTTTTCGGAAAAGATCATGCGCAGGCAAATCTAAGGGCGATTCTACATCAATTTGAACCGCTCAGACTCTCGGCCTCCGGGAACATTCCACGGGCGAGCGGTGTTCGTTAGGCAAGGGCGCCGCTCGTTTTCAACAAAGGATATTGGCATGGCATCGCCGCCGGTGACGCTGCTTGCGCTCGCGACCGCGGTGCCGCCGCACCAGCTCGAACAGTCGGCCGTCGCCGATTTTGCGCGTCGAATCTACGCCGAATCGTTTTCCCGCTATCCGAAGCTTGCCGACGTGTTCGTCAATGCCGGTATCGAGCGGCGCTATTCGGTGCGCCCGCTGGAATGGTTCGACTCAGCCCACGACTGGAGCGAGCGCACGCAGGCCTACCTGGAAGGCGCCAGCGCGCTGTTCGTGCAGGCGGCGCAAGCTGCGCTCGACCGCGCCGGAATCTCTGCCCGCGACGTCGATGTGATCGTGACCGTCTCCTCCACCGGTATTGCCACGCCGAGCCTGGAAGCGCGGGTCGGCGCAGAATTAGGTTTCAAGCCCGCGGTGACGCGCGTGCCGGTGTTCGGTCTCGGCTGTGCCGGCGGCGTCTCTGGGATTTCGATCGGCGCCCGGCTTGCGCGCGCCGAGCCGGGCGAGATCGTCCTCGTGGTCGTGGTCGAGTTGTGCACGCTGGCCTTCCGCGCCGACCGCGGCGCCAAGGCCGACGTGATTTCCTCGGCGCTGTTTGGCGACGGCGCCGCCGCGGTTGTGCTGCGCGCCGAGCGCGAGGAGGCGCCGCTGCGCATCGGCGCGACCGCCGAGCACACTTGGCCCGGCACGCTCGACATCATGGGCTGGACGATCGATCCGGCCGGCTTCGGTGTCGTGCTGTCGCGCTCGTTGCCGCGCTTTATAGAGCAGCGTTTGGCGGCGCCCGCGCGCCGTTTCGTGCAAGACGCGCGGCTGGCCGCGCCGCAATTCATTTGCCATCCGGGCGGCGCCAAGCTGCTCGATGCGGTGGAGGTTGCGCTCGAGCTGCAAAAAGGCACGCTGCGCGACGAGCGCGAGGTGCTGCGCGGCCACGGCAACATGTCGGCGCCGAGCGTGCTGTTCGTGCTTGATCGCGCGCTCAAGCGGGGCTTGCGCGGATCGGCGGTGCTGACGGCGCTTGGGCCCGGCTTCACCGCGAGCTTCCTGGCGCTCGAGGCCGCGCAAGGTTCCGTACATGGGTGAGGGGGCGTGGCTCGTCGCATTCCTCATCGTGCAGCGGCTTGCCGAGCTCGCCCTCGCGCAATGGAACACCGCGCGGCTGCGCGCCGCCGGCGGCATCGAATTCGGTGCCGCGCACTATCCCCTGATGGTGCTGCTGCATGCGCTCTGGCTGGTCGGCTTGTGGCTACTCGGCCGCGACCAACCCGTCGATCCGCTCTGGTTCGCGGTCTTCATTCTGCTGCAGGCGGGCCGGCTGTGGATGATCGCGAGCCTCGGTCGGCGCTGGACCACCCGCGTGATCGTGTTGCCAGGCGCGAGCCCGGTTGCGCGCGGTCCCTATCGCTGGCTGCGGCATCCGAACTATGTGATCGTCGTTCTCGAGATCGCGGTGGTTCCGCTGGCGCTCGGATTGCTGCCGTTCGCGCTGGTCTTTTCGCTCGCCAATGCGGCGCTGCTCGCCTACCGCATCCGCGTCGAGAACCAGGCGCTGGCCTGGGCGGCGCTCGCCGAACAACGGACGGACGCATTAACGCCGGCAACCCTTGCCAATGGATACCCAAGGCGATAGCTATGCCCCGGTTCCGTCGCCCGATTTTCCGGCAGCGGTATCAGCGCCCGTAGCTCAGCTGGATAGAGCACCGGACTACGAATCCGGGGGTCGGGAGTTCGAATCTCTCCGGGCGCGCCACTTCCTTGTATGAATTCAATAGTCGAGCACTCTTTGCGTGCGTACGTACGTACGCCGCGTCCGACCCAGCGCTGAAGTCGCGTGCAATAGACAGGCTGGCCCGCGTCTCGTCGGCGCCCTATAATCCACGCATTCGAGCGCATCGGAGGGCTTCATGCGAATTCTGGCAGCGATCGGTGCACTTGCGGTAATCGGCGCCGTCGGCGCGGCGGTGTTCTTCTGTGGCGGCTTCTATAGCGTTGCCGGCACCGTGGAGGACCCAGGTATCGTCCATTGGGCGCTGGTCCAGGTGCGCACGGCTTCGATCAACCGCCATGCGCACGACCAGCCGCCGGCCACCTTCAACGATCCCGCCAAGGTGCAGGACGGCGCCCGTGAGTTCGCCGAACACGGCTGTACCAATTGCCACGGCGCACCGGGCGTGAATTGGGCCAAGTTCTCAGAAGGGCTGCGGCCCGATCCGCCCGACCTCAAGGACGTGGTCAACGATCGCACGCCGGCGCAATTGTTCTGGGTGATCAAGAACGGCATCAACATGACCGGGATGCCGAGCTTCACGCTCGCCGGTGCGAAGGACGAGGACATCTGATCGATCGTGGCCTTCCTGAAGCAGCTGCCGAAAATCTCAGAGGCCGATTACAAGACCTGGACCGCGCCGCCGGCCGCGGCTGCGCCCGCGCCCAATCCGCCGCCGCCAGCGCAGAAACAATAGACGAATTCTGTTGCTTCAATCGACGACGTGCGCATCTGGCCTATCATGCAGGCTGGGCGGCGTTACGTGCGTTCCAATGGACCCTGCGCGACCGCAACGGCGCCGGTGATGCTCGCGAGCACCGCCCAGTAGGCATAGCGGAAATCCGAGGCGACGCCGACGGCAAAGAAGGTCAGCATGTAAACGGCAGCCGATCCACAAACCCCGATGGCAAACGCTCCCGCGGGCGTGTCGCGGCGGCGCCATGCAAACGCGCACCCAGCGATGCAGATGAGCAACCAGGGGCCGGCACGGAACAGCGACGTCGGCTTGAGCGCGTCGTGGATCGCCTTGAGCGCGACAAAGGCGGGACGACCGGCAAATGGCAACTTGGGCACGTCATCAATGTCCTGCACCCACATTGTGAGGTTTGTGCCGCCAGCCAGAAAATTCCACATGAACGCGGCGCGGTGTTGCAAATAGGCGACGGGGTGATGTGCCACCGCGCGTTCCCACGCATCGGTAATAGCCGGCGTGCCGAAAAGTTTGTCGCTTTCGAGCCGCTTCATCACAAATTGGCACGGATCGAACCTCCAATAGATGTCCCATTCGGTCGGCCGATAGCAGCCGGTGGTGAGCAGCGCAGTCTCGGACGCGGTCCATGTCACGGGAAATTGGTTCTGTTTGGTAAAGTGGCTAATGCCGCCGAGGTCGAAGACCATGATCGATTGCTGCGGATTCTGCCGCACCGCGCCAAGCGCGCCGTAATAAACAAGCTGCACCAGCGCCAACAGCCCGGCGGCCGCGGGCACAAAGACGATGGCCGTGCGTTTCCAGGAAAACTGCGCGGGCCACGCGATATAGCCGCCGAGAAGCGGCGCGGCGATGAGCGCATTCGGACGAAGCAGAACGCCGAGCGCGAGCAGGCTGAGCGCGATGGCTTGCACGGGCACGCGCAGCCTGACGTTGCGATCGGCGACGGCAAAAGCAAGCGCGGCCGCCAGGAGCCAGGTGGTCGCGAACAGGACGTCGCGCCAGATGATGCCGACGAACACAAAGGCCGGCGGCGACACCGCCAGCAACAGCAGCGCGATCGCGGGCCAGATCGAACGGCGCGCCATCGTGAACGCCAGCAGGCCGAAGGCGAGCCAATAAAACGTCACGATCAGCAGGAACATGCTGCCTGAGCCGGGCGCGATCGGATCGATCAGCGACCACAACACGGTCATCACCGGCGACTGCCAGTCGCCCCGGAAGCCTTTGGCGATGTCCTGGTAAACGAAGCGGGCATCGTAGGTCCAGACGCCGGGATAAAAGACCAGCAGCGTCAGGCCAAAACCGGCGGCGATCAGCGCGACAAGCAAGACGGAACGTCGCGATAGCGTAGAGATTGCCGGCGCGCTTTCAGGCAAGGGCGGCATAAATATCTCCGGAATTGGCTGCGTGCGGCAGTTCGGCCAACCAGCGAGCGATCGCGGCGCCGCCGATCCAGTCGGCATGTACAAACATTTGACTCTCGCCGAGGGCGGCGTTGAAACGGGCGTAGCCGAGCGCAATGCAGAGTTCGATGCAGGCGAGCGCGACATCGCGCTGAATCGTGGTGAATTCAAACGAAAGGGCTTTGACCGGCTGCGTGAGACCGGCCAAAGCCTCGGCCTCGAAGCCTTCGACGTCGATCTTAATGAACGCGGGCGTTCCATGCCGGGCGATCAGCATATCAAGCGTCGTCACCGGCACGCGTAAGGTCTTCGTCCAGCTCTGGTATTCCCAGCCGGGCGCATCGCGGGCGGCGTTAACGAAATTTCGCGAAGCGGTCGAAACCGTTGGGTTGTCGGTATTGATCATCATCTCGATCGTCCCCGCGTCGCGGCCGACCGCGGTCGCCTCGATCGTGACATCGGATATGCGTCCGAAAAGCAGCTTGAGGACCTTCACGAATGCCGGCTGCGGCTCGATGGCGACGACGCGCGCGCCCAGGCGGCGCAATGAGGCAACGCGATCGCCGACATGCGCGCCGACGTCGAATACGAGATCGCCACGCTGCACGAAGCAACGGTAGAGACGGTCCATGGCGGCCGCGCGAGCCCGATGGCCGTAATAGATGCGCAGCGACCGGACAACTCCTCGTACCGCTCTCAGACCATCGATCATGGTGCGGCTAAGGTCGATTCTGCGCCCACCGGCGCGCTGGCCTCGATGGCCGGCAGGCGACGGCCGGCGGCTCAATTTCCGCGGGGATGCGGCCGACGCCGATCCGCGCGAATAAATGTCCGATGAGAGGTGAGGCGGTCGCCACGGCGAACGGTATCGCTAAAATAAGCCCGGTCGTGCCCAACAGCGCGAATCCAATATTGTTCGGCGCCTTCATGGCGACGACGCCCAATACGGTGCAGCCGGCTATTGTCTGCGGCCACAGCCGCGCCAAGGCGAGACGCCACGGCACCGCATGGCTTTGGCGAACCTGGCTGTTCCAGGTACCGCCGCGGCGAAATACAAAAAGGCGGGTGAGAAAAATGGTGTGCGTGAGAGCGATGATCGGCGCCAGCAGAATCATGAACAGGGTCTCGATCGCGACGTTCAAGACGAACGCTATGGCGCCGCTGTAGGACCGGCGCGCCGAACGCGTCAGCAAGACATCGATGATACTCGCGATCTTCGGCGCAAACGTCATCACCATCACGATGGCAAACAGCGCGGTGCCTGCGCCGGCCTTGACCGGCACGTATTGCGCCGCCGGCGTATCGGAAATGGCGAGCAAAACGGTGCCGATCGCCGTCATTGCCATCCAGGCCGGCGAGCCGAGATACATCAGGATAGCGAACACCAATTGGAAACGGTTGAGGGGTTTCAGGCCGGGCATGCTCAGGAGCTGCCAATATTGCATGTTGCCCTGGCACCAGCGCAGATCGCGGCGGCTGAATTCCATCAGCGTCGGCGGGTTCTCCTCCCAGCTTATTCCCTCGACCGGCAGAACCCTGACCTCGTAGCCGGCCCGTCGCATCAGCGCGGCTTCGACCTGGTCATGGCTGAGAATATGACCGCTGAGCGGTCCGTTGCCGGGCAAAAACGGCATACGGCAATGCGCGATGAATGGCGCAAGGCGGATGACGGCGTTATGGCCCCAATACGGGCCGCAATCGCCCTGCCACCAGGTTGCTCCCAGGGTGTAGGAACGCATGCCGAGCCGCATGCCGAACTGGAACACGCGCGCGAATACGCTCACCGACGGCAGCCCGACAATCAATGTCTGAAGGATACCGAGCGTCGGGTTTGCCTGCGCGATCCGAACGAGACGCAGCACGGCGTGTGTCGGCATGAAGCTGTCCGCATCGAGCGTGATGGCGAATTCGTGGTTATTCCCCCACCGATCGCAGAAATCGCGGATATTGCCCGACTTGAAGGCGGTGTTCACCACGCGGCGCCGATAGGTGACCGGGATCGTGCCTTGCCACTTAGCGGTGAATGCGTCGAAGCAGGACGCCTCGGTCGCGATGATGCCGGGATCGCTGCTATCACTCAGCACATAGACATGAAACAGGTGGGCGACGCGCGCCTGCACCAGTCCCTCCATCAGCGGCTGGAGATTGCGGGTCACCTGGTCTGGGCTCTCATTGCGGATGCACATCAGGATCGCCGTCGACGCGATCACCGGCTCGTCGCCACGGATGCTCGCCGCAAGAGGGTTCACGGCCGCGGCCGGATCGCGGCAGAAGCGCATGATCAAAAACCCGATCGTGCCATTCCAGAATCCGACCACCGACCAGGGCAGGGTCACGGCGAAAAGCACAAGAAAGGCGATAGCGCCGGCGCTGTAAGGTGGGACCGCTACCGCCGCGAGCCACAGCACCGCGGCCATGGTGGCGGCAACCAGCACGGCAAACAGTGCCCGGCGGCGCGCAAGTACTGTCGTCAAAGGGCCTTCCGCTGTGGCAGAGAGCGCGGTCACACGATCGAGCATGGCTTTGGCAGTCCCTCCTGCTTTCTTATCCTGTTCAGGATATACCCGTAGCGCGATCGCAAAGTCCAAGGCGGGATTAGAAAAGTGGCCGATCGAACGGGAACGAGCGCCGAAGCGCTGTGGTATGTCGGCGCCGGACGCGCTGAAATCCGCGACGAGTTGCTTGGCGAACCCGGACCGGGCGAGGTTCGCATCCGCGCGCTGCACAGCGCCATCAGCCGCGGCACCGAAAGGCTGGTGCTGGCCGGCCGCGTTCCACCGAGCGAGTTTGAGCGCATGCGCGCGCCTTTCATGGCGGGCAGTTTCCCGTTTCCGGTCAAGTATGGCTACGCAACAGTCGGCCGGGTCGAGGGCGGACCGGCCGCACTGCGGGACCACCTCGTATTTGCGCTCCATCCCCATCAAAGCGTGTTCAACGTGCCCGCTGAGGCTATCGTGCCAATACCCGATCGCCTGCCGCCCGCCCGCGCAGTTCTCGCCGCCAACATGGAGACCGCGCTCAACGCGGTCTGGGATGCGGCGCCGGGGCCGGCCGACCGCATTGCGGTCGTGGGTGCGGGCGTCGTCGGCGCGCTGGTCGCTTGGCTGTGCGGGCAACTTCCCGGCGCCCAGGTAACCCTGGTCGACGTCGAGCCATCGCGCGCCGGCCTTGCCCGCACGCTCGGCACAAGCTTTGCCGCGCCCAACGCAGCGCCTGGTGATTGCGATCTCGTCGTCCATGCCAGCGGGACTGCCGCCGGTCTCGCAACCGCGCTCGGCCTCGCCGGCGAGGAGACGACGGTGCTGGAACTGAGTTGGTATGGCGCGGACGAGGTCGCGGTCCCGCTCGGCGGCGCGTTCCATAGCCGCCGCCTCAGGCTCGTGTCCAGCCAGGTCGGCCGGGTTGCACCGTCGCACCGAGCCCGCTGGACGTTTTCCCGCCGGCTCGCCGCCGCGCTCGATCTGCTCGTGGATCCGCGGCTGGATGCACTGATCGCGCCCGCGATCAAATTTCACGACCTTCCGGCGCGGCTACCCGATATCCTAGCGCCGCAGAGCGGCGTACTTTGCCAGCTCGTCACCTACCCCGCAGCCGAAACGGCCGCCTGAACCGAGAGGTTTGCCCTTGTTCGCTGTTGAAGTCCGCGACCACATTATGATCGCTCATTCGTTTCACGGCGCTGTGTTTGGCCCGGCGCAGGCCCTGCATGGCGCTACGTTTGTCATCGACGCGGCCTTCATCGCAGAAAAGCTCGATAGCAACGGCATCGTCGTCGATATCGGGCAGGCCCATGCAACACTCAAGGCGGTTCTCGCCCCGCTCAGTTATCGTAATCTCGACGATCTGCCGGAGCTGAAAGGCGCCAACACCACGACTGAATTCCTGACCAAGCATATCTTCGACCGGCTGGCGGACGCCGCGCGCGCCGGCAAGCTCGGCCGCGACGGCCGCGAGCTCAAGGCGATCCGTGTCACGCTTTCGGAGTCTCACATCGCGCGCGCGTGGTACGAGGCGGCCTTGTGGTGAGAAGTCTCGCGTTCGCGGTGCCGGGCAATCTTGCAACCCCGACTGGCGGCTATGCCTACGACCGGCGCATGATCGCCGAACTCGAACAGCTCGGCTGGCATATCAATCTTGTCGATCTCGGTGAAGGTTTTCCGTGGCCTAGCAGCGAGCAAAGGAAGGCCGCTGTGGCGCGCCTCTCGGCCGTCCCGGTGGGCTGCACAATCGTCGTCGACGGACTGGCCTTCGGCGTTCTACCCGATGCGGCGTCGCAGCTTAGCTTACGTCATCCGCTGATCGCGCTCGTGCACCATCCGCTCGCTTTGGAGTCAGGCCTATCCGCGCAACAAGCCAATATTTTGCGCGCAAGCGAGCGCGCGGCGCTGGCCGCTGCAAGGCGCATCGTTGTCACGAGCGCGGCGACTGCGCGGCATCTTGTCACCGATTACGCTGTGCCGGCCGATCGCGTTATCGTCGCGTGCCCGGGCAGTGATCCGGCGCCGGCGGCCCACGGCAGTCACGACGGTATCGTGCGGCTGCTCTCCATCGGTGCGGTGGTGCCGCGTAAAGGGTTTGACGTGCTGACTGCGGCGCTTGCCACGCTCGCCGACCTGCCGTGGCTGCTGACGATTGTCGGCGACCGTGGTCGCGACCCAAAAGCTGCCGCGCAGCTCGATGCTGATATTGCACGCTTTAAGCTTGGCAATCGGGTGGCGGTGCTCGGTGCGGTGTCGTCCGACCGTCTCGCAGAACTCTACGTCAGCGCTGATTTGTTCGTGCTCGCCTCGCGTTTCGAGGGTTACGGCATGGCTTATGCTGAGGCTATCGCCCACGGCCTGCCGGTGATTGGAACCACCGCGGGCGCGATTCCGGACACTGTGCCGGCGGGCGCTGGCGTGCTGGTTGCCCCTGATGATGCGGGCGCGCTCGCGCTCGCGCTACGCCGGTTCATCGAAAATACGGCCGAACGGCGCCGCATGGCAACGTCCGCGCGTGCGGCGGCATTGCAGCTTCCGAGCTGGCAGAATTCTGCAAAAATATTCTCGCGCGCGCTTGAGGCGGTCGCATGAGCGGGTTCTCGCCCGACTGGCTCGCGCTGCGCGAGCCTTACGACGCGCGCGCACGCAATCCGGCGGTTCTCGATGCCGTTGTCGCTTCGCTCAAACGCTATCGCTCGATCAGGATTGTCGATCTCGCCTGCGGCACCGGTTCGACGCTGCGCGCGCTTAGCCCCCATCTCCCGGCCCAGCAGAATTGGCGGCTTGCCGACAACGATCTCAGCCTGCTGGCGCGCGCGTCGGCGATGACGCGTCCTGCCGGCGTTACGGTCACGGCGGTTCCGCTCGATCTTAATCGCGACCTTGAAGCTGTGCTCGACGGGCCGGTCGATCTGATCACCGCCTCTGCGCTGCTCGATCTCGTTTCGGAGGCTTGGCTCGAACGGTTGGCGGTCGAGATCGCAGCGCGATCGATCCCGCTCTATGCGGCGCTGAGCTACGACGGGCGAATCGATCTCGGTCCCACCGACCCGTTCGATGCGGCCATCGTCGCCGCGGTGAACGCGCACCAGCGTACGGATAAGGGTTTTGGGCCTGCACTCGGTCCGACGGCGGCTTCCGTCGCGATCGCGCGATTTAAATCACTGGACTATTCCGTTAATCACGGCGCATCCGACTGGGTCATCGGACCGGATGATCATGATATTCAAATGGAAATTTTTGCCGGCTGGGCGAGTGCGGTGCGCGAACTCGGCGATCTGTCGCTCGCCGACACGGTCGGATGGCTGACCCGCCGACGCGACGCCGTCAGCGCCGGGCGCTCGTCAATCCGCGTCGGTCACGTTGATGTTTTTGCGCGGCCGATGGGCACGCGCTGAGCCGACAGATCGCAGTCGAACAGCACTTCGTCGTCGAGTTGATGGACACGTATCGGCATGCGCAAGGCCTGATCGGCGCGCTCGATCGGGGGCAAGATGAAGCTTGCACGCCCAGCGCCGAGAATGATTGGTGCGACCATCACGTGCAGGCGATCGAGGCAGCCGGTGGCGAGAAAACGCGACACCGTGTCGGCGCCGCCCTCAATCAGCACACGGCGCAAGCCGCGCTCGGCCAGCGCAGCGAGGATGGTAGCCGGAGCGATATGCTTGTCAGCGGCGGGTAAGGCCAGAATTTCTACTCCGGAAGGCGGAGCGCATCGTGTTGCTTCCGCCGTGACCAGCAGACGGCGGACGCCGTCGCTGGCAAACACCTTGGCGCTGGCTGGAAGCCGCCCATTTGGGTCGAGGACGACACGCGCCGGCTGCGGTCCGGCGACCCGCCGCACGGTAAGCTGCGGATCATCGGCGAGAGCCGTGCCGACGCCAATGACGACGGCATCGACCAGGGCCCGTAGCCGGTGCAGATGAGCGAGGCCGGCCGGGCCGTTGATATATTTTGAGTGCCCGGATGCGGTGGCGATGCGCCCGTCAAGCGACTGGCCGATCTGGCCAACGACGACCAAATCGTCAGTGGCCCCGATCCTGAGCGGCGCGAATAGCTCGCCCCAGGGCTGCGGCAGGGGGTAGGCCGAACCGCGAAAGATTTCCGTAAACTCCGCCCATGGATCGGACGGGCCAGTCTTGCTAGGCGCTTGGCTTTGGCCAATGCGGCCTTCCCGGAGTGCCTGGGGTACAGGCGTATAATCATTTTTCAAAGGCACGAGGTTTGCTTTTAAAAGACGTAATCTTGTTGCAACAGCTTGGCACAAGAAACTTAAACTTGCGACCGGAATGGGCATGGGGCTCGCGGTGTTCTATAATAACGCTAATTAGAATGGAAAATGTAAGAACGTGTGCGGTTCGGGCGAACGTGGGTTCCGCTTTGTTCGGTACGGAAGGGCAGATCGGCGTCAATCGCGGTCTCGCCGAATTCCACGCCGGAAGGCCGGTGCTTATCACCGGCGGGGGCGAAACGCTCCTCACATTGCCGGTTGAGGGACTCGATACGCAGCGGCTTGCCGAATTCATGACGCTATGCGCGCCGGCGGCACCGCGGCTGGTCATCACGGCGCGGCGTGCGCGTGCGCTCGGTTTTGAAGCGACGACGCCGGTTGAATTGCAGCTCACGGCAGGCCATGACGCGGATACGATTCTGGCGCTTGTTGCCGATGCCAAAATCGATTGCGTCTTTGATGTAAAGCCGGCGGGTCCCGCGGCCGCGGCCGCGATCCAGCTTGTCAAATTATCGCAGGGATTGCCGGCGGTGCTGGCGGCGGATGTCGCGGTGGAAGATGCGATCGCATTTGAGTCGCAAATTATTACCGTCGAGGCGACAGCGGTCTCGCGTTTCGGCGACGACGTCATTCGATCCCTCACGATTGCAAGTGAGGCGTCGGTGCCGCTCAATTCCGGTATACGCACACGTTTCGTCGTTTTCCGAGATGCGATGGGCGGCAGTTCGGTCGCCATCATTGTCGGAAAGCCAGACTTCACCAACCCTGTTCTTGTGCGCTTGCACTCCGCCTGTCTCACCGGTGACGTATTTGGCTCGCGGCGCTGCGACTGCGGCGATCAGCTCAAACTCGCGCTTGCTCAGCTCGGAGATGGGGGCGGCGGCATCATTCTCTATTTGGCGCAGGAGGGCCGCGGTCTCGGTCTGGCCAACAAGATGCGCACCTACCGGATGCAGGAAGACGGGCTTGACACGGTTGATGCCAACACGACGCTCGGCTTCGATGATGATGAGCGCGACTACGGTATCGCCGCGCGGATGCTGCAAATGCTCAACTGCACGCGCGTCGTGCTGCTCACCAATAATCCAGCCAAGCTCGACGGTCTCGCTAAGGCTGGAATTGAAATCGCAGGACGGATGCCGCTTCAGGCGCCAATTAACGCCGACAACCGCCGCTATCTGACGGCGAAAGCGGCGCGGGCCGGGCACCGGCTCGATCATCTCATGGCTTCGCTCGCCGACCCGACGGACCCGAATCGGGATGTGGCCCCTCTGGCAACGTGAGATTGGCAGGGTTGCTAACTTCGTGGCAAAAACCGCACGTGGGTTCCTGCAAGGCTCGCGTATGATCCCGAAAAGAGGAAACCGGTTTTCGGAAAAGATCATGCGCAAGCAAAAACGGTAACGGCCATGCCACACGCTGTGCCGAGTCGATTGATCGGCCAGCTCACTTTCCTGGAAATCTCGAAGGTTCTCAGCGAGAGCTCGATACTTTGCCTGCCGATCGGTTCGATCGAGCAACATGGCCCGCATCTGCCGCTCAATACCGATGTCGTGCTGGCCGAGGAATTTACCCGCCGCATCATCTCCCGCTGGGGCGAGCCCTTGGATCTTTGGCAGCTGCCAACGCTGGCGATAAGCCTTGCGCGCGAGCATGAGTGGGCGCCCGGCACCATGTCCCTGTCGATCCAGGGCATGACAGCTTTCATGCGCGATCTCGGACGCGAGATCGCCCGCGCGCTGCCGGCGCGCAATCTCGTCATCATCAACGGTCACGGCGGCAACCGGGGGATCCTGGAAGCCCTGGCGCAGGATTTGCGCGCCGACTTTGGCCTCAATGTCTGCGTCCTGCATCCCGCCGCATGGGTGGAGGTTGACGCGAATGCGGCGATTCCGGAGATCCATGGTGGAAAGAACGAGACTTCAATGATGTTGGCGATCGCACCGCAACTGGTACGCCGAGATCAAATTGCGCAATTGAAAAATCCGTCTGGCGGGGAGGCGATCCGCAAGACGATCCTCGATCGAGCGGTGTCGTGGCCGTGGTCGACGAACGATAAGCGAATCGCCGACATGGGAGTTATCGGTGATGCGCAGGCGGCGTCGGCAGAGTTCGGCAAACGAATCCTCGATCATGTGGTTGAGACGGCCGGCGGCGTTCTCAAGCAACTCTTGGACCATCAGCGCCTTATGCGCCGCTAGACTTGCGGGCGAGCGCCCGACGCGCCCGTGGAGACCGTAGACATGACGGCCAGCCCATCGCTTCCGAGCATCGTGCGTGGCGCGTCATGGGCCGATGCCGCCACCCGCTCCGACACCGATATATTGCGCACCTTAGTCATCGCCGCCGGGATCTGCTGGTCGGTCCTCTTCGTCGTCATCGGGCTCCGATACGAGCTGCAGATGTACGGCGATGGTGCGATGTTTTCCTATTCGGTCGCTGTCCAGGATGTCTGGGCGTTCCATTAGCACAACATCTCGGGCCGCCTGGCGGTCTATCTCTTCTGCTTGCTGCCGGCCGAGGCCTACGTCCAGCTGACCGGGGACGCAGGCGGCGGCATCATCGTCTATGGACTTCTGTTCTTCGTGGCGCAGATCCTGGCGCTCGTCGCGACATTCGCGGCCGATCGCTCCAAGGGCCGCATCATCTTCAGCTACGCATGTTTCTCGACGGCCTGCCTCTGCCCTTTGGTCTTGGGGTTCCCGACCGAAATGTGGATGGCGCACGCGCTATTCTGGCCGGCCCTCGCCGTCTGCCAATACGCCGGTCGGGGCAGCCGCGGAATTGCATTGGTGTTCGTTATGCTGCTCGCGCTCGTCTTCACGCATGAAGGCGCGATAATTCTTGCGATCGCCATTGTGGCTACGCTTCTGTTGCGGGGCAAGCGAGATGCCGCGTTTCTGCGAGCGGCCGGCGCCTTAGTTGTCGCAATGGCGATCTGGGCGGCGGTGAAGCTGGCATCCCCCCGATGACTACTTCGCAGGCGTCCTTGTCAGAGCAGCCCTGAACTTCTTCGACGTCACCATTTTGAGCGGCGACTTGGTTCTGCTCCTATTCGGTGTAATCGTGAGCTACGGCGTTGCCTTTCTCGTTCTTGGACGGCTCACGCCGGCAAAGGCACACATCTACGCCGCCTCCATAGTCACCCTGGCGCTCGTCGCATACTGGTCGTGGCTGGACCATGCGCTGCATGCCAGTAACAGGTATTATCTGCGCACGGCACTCGTGATCGCCACTCCTATGCTCGGCGTGCTGGCTGCGCTGTACGCACACCGCGCCGATGGCCGGCTGACCCTGCCGATACCATTCCTGGTACGCTTCATGGAGGCTCTCACCAGCCGCGTGACGGCTCGGGCGATTGCCGGTGGCTTCCTGCTCGTGATGCTGGTGCACGCGGTCGAGACCGCCAAATTTGTGACGGCTTGGACGAAATAGAAGGCCGCGGTCGTTGCGCTCGCCACGGGCGCGGCGTCCGATCCGACGCTCGGAGATTCGCATTTTGTGTCATCGGATCGAATTGGTCGAAACCTGAACCGGCTATCCTGGTTTTCAACGACCGAGTTCCTGTCAGAGATCGTGGCGAAATTCGCACCGGCCCGACTGGTCGTGGATCCGACGGCGAATTATTTCTGGCTTTCCTGCGAAACGGCGACGGCGAATCTTACGGCCGACCGTACTGTTCCAGCGGCGAGCCGCGGGCTTGTGCGTATTCATGCATGCCTGCATCGATAGTGCCACTGCCCCAAAAAGCGGCATGAACCGACGTCCATATGACCTTGGCCGGCGTGATGCAGAGCGCAGCCGCCACCATGCCGCCGCCGAAACCCGCGAAGAAGGGGCTGATCGGCCGCATGTTCGGGTAAAGCAGCGATATCAGGCGGTGCAGCGCCGAGTTTTCCGACCTCGCGGTGTGGAATGGGTCTTGCATGATAAGGATGCAGGAAGGCCTCGTTATTGGCCGCACGGCCCAGGCGAATGCAATGCCGGCAGGGACAGGACATTTGGCTGAAATGCGAAAAGGATCGAACCCGCCCAGCCATGGCACGCTGTCGCCGGGCGGGCAGCGGGATTCGACGCTAAAGATCGCGATTGTCGACGAAAGCCCGATCCGCGCCGCCATCCTCGAAGATGGATTGCGCGAGGCCGGCTTCATGCAGGTCGAGCGCATCGCCGAGACGCACAACCTGCTGGCGCGCATCTATGCCATGGATCCCGACGTGATCCTGATCGATCTGGAAAGCCCGAGCCGCGACATGCTCGAGCAGTTGTTCCAGATGAGCCGGGCGGTGAAGCGTCCGGTGGCAATGTTCGTCGACCAGAGCGACAGCGCCTCGATTCAAGCTGCGGTCGATGCCGGCGTGTCGGCCTATATCGTCGATGGGCTCAAGAAGGAGCGCATCACCAGCATTCTCGACTTGTGCATTTCCCGCTTCAATGCGTTCGCTCGCCTGCAAGGCGAACTCGACCACGCCAAGGGCGCGCTGGAAGAGCGCAAGGTCATCGACCGTGCCAAGGGCGTGCTGATGCAGGCCAAGAAACTCACCGAAGAGGAGGCCTATGCGCTGCTGCGCAAGACCGCCATGAACGAGCACAAGAAGATTGTCGAGATCGCGCAAGCGGTGCTCACCGCGGCGGAGTTGCTCAAATGAGCGAGGCGAAACTTCGGATCGGTTACATTCCGTTGGTGGATGCGGCGGCCCTCTTGATCGCGGTAGACCAGGGTTTTGCCGCCGCGGAAAATCTCGACATCGAGCTGGTGCGGGAAGTGTCGTGGTCGAACGTGCGCGACAAGCTCAATATCGGCCTGTTCGACGCCGCGGATCTGCTCTCGCCGGTGGCGATCGCCTCCAGCCTCGGTATCGGTCACGTGCGCGTGCCGATCATTGCGCCCTTTAATCTCGGGCTTAACGGCAATGCCATTACGGTGTCGCCGCGGCTGTTCGCCGCGCTGGCGGGCGTCGCTGACGGCGATCTTGCCGATCCCAAGGTGTCGGCGCGCGCGCTGGCGCGCGTGGTGGCGGAGAGGAAAGCGCGCGGCGGCGAGCCGCTCACCTTCGGCATGACCTTTCCGTTCTCCAATCACAATTACCAGCTGCGATTCTGGATGGCGGCGGGCGGGATCGATCCCGACGAAGACGTGCGGCTGGTGGTGCTGCCGCCGCCCTACATGGTGGAAAGCCTCGCCAGCGGACACGTGGACGGCTTCTGCGTCGGCGCGCCGTGGAATTCGGTGGCGGTGGACTCCGGCGTCGACCGCATCCTGCATTTCGGCTGCGAGATCATGGCGCGCGTATCGGAAAAAGTGCTGGCGGTGCGCGATTGCTGGGCGACCGAAAATCCCGATACGCTCGCCGCGCTCATTCGCGCGCTGGCGCGGGCGAGCGTCTTCGTCGATGACGCAAGCAATCGCGCGGCGGTGGCGGCGGCGGTGGCGCGGCGGCTCGACGTCGAAGCCGAACTGGTCGTCCGCACCCTCACCGGAAACATGAAGATCGCGCCCGACGGCACCATCCGCATGAACGATCGCTACATCGTCATCGGCCGCAACGGCGCAAGCCGCCCCGATCCGGTGCAGGCGGCTTGGCTCTATGCGCAGATCGTGCGCTGGGGCCAGGCGCCATTGTCGGAGGAATTGTGCGCCACTGCGCAAGCGGTGTTCCGACCCGATCTTTACAACGCCGCGCTCGGCGTCACGCCGTCGCCGGGCGATGGCGAGCCGCCCGACGGCATCGGCGCCTTCGTCGGTCCGGATTTCGTGCCCCGCGACATCGGCGGCCACCTGGCGGCATGGCGCCTCAAGCGCTCGGAACGGCCGCGCTTGTCGATCGTGCGTTGAATATTGCATTGCACAATTATAGCGCAGGCTGCGTCGGCGATGAGCAGGCCGAGGCTTTAGGCAAACTGGCGGCCGGCGGTGAAAGTTCTGGCTAAATCGCTGAATTGAATGTGATTTCAGCCATTTCTACCGACTTGGCACGACACTTGAAAGGAATGACATCGGAGGCGCCGTCACGGCGCTCAAAGTCCAACGTCGGGCTGACAGCAATGCCGCTGATGACGATCAACCAGGCAAGCCACGGCGGCGCGGTCTGAGCCGCCGGTCGCTTCTGAAAGCCGGCGCAGGAACCGCCGCGCTGCTCGGCGGTCAACACGCAATTCCCCTTCGGGGCCTACATCGCGCAGGCCGCCGGTCCAGAAGTCACCAAGGCAACGCTCGGCTTTATCGCGCTCAGCGACGCCGGATCGCTGTTCGTCGCCAAGGACAAGGGCTTCTTCGCCAAGCACGGCGTGCCCGACGTCGAGGTCGCCAAGCAAGCGTCGTGGGGCGCGACGCGCGACAATCTCGTACTTGGTTCGGAGGGCAACGGCATCGATGGCGCTCATATTCTGACGCCGATGCCTTACCTCATCAGCGCCGGCAAGGTCACGCAGAACAACGTGCCGACGCCGATGTACATCCTGGCGCGGCTCAATCTCGATGCGCAGGCGATCTCGGTTGCGCAGGAATATGCCGACCTCAAGCTTGGCACCGACGCAAGCCCGCTCAAGGCGGCGCTGGAAAAAAAGAAAGCCTCCGGCAAGTCCGTGAAGGCAGCAATGACTTTCCACGGCGGTACCCACGACCTGTGGCTTCGCTACTGGCTCGCCGCCGGCGGCATCGATCCCGACAAGGACATCGAAACGATCGTGGTGCCGCCGCCGCAGATGGTAGCGAACATGAAGGTCGGAACGATGGACTGCTTCTGCGTCGGCGAGCCGTGGAACCTGCAGCTCATTCACCAAGGCATCGGCTACACCGCGGTCAACACCGGCGAGATCTGGAACAAGCATCCGGAAAAATCGCTCGGCATGCGCGCCGCCTGGGTCGACAAATATCCGAACGCCGCCAACGCCATCCTAATGGCGGTGATGGAAGCCCAGCAATGGGCCGACAAGGCGGAGAACAAAGCCGAACTCTCAGCGATCATGGGCAAGCGCCAATGGATGAATTGTCCGGTCGAAGACATTCTCGACCGCAGTAGCGGCAAGTTCGACTACGGCATCCCCGGCAAGGTCGTCGAGAACTCGCCGCATATCATGAAGTACTGGCGCGACCACGCCTCCTATCCGTTCCAGAGCCATGAGCTCTGGTTTCTCACCGAAGATATCCGCTGGGGCAAATACGAACCCGGCTTCGATAGCAAGGCGCTGATCAAGAAGGTCAACCGCGAGGATCTTTGGCGTGCCGCCGCCAAGACCCTTGGCGTTGCCGCCGCCGATATCCCGGCCTCGACCTCGCGCGGCAAGGAAAAGTTCTTCGACGGCAAGATTTTCGATCCCGAGAACCCCGTCGCCTATCTCAAGAGCCTGACGATCAAGCGTGTCGAAGTGTGATTCCCGCGGGCCGCCCGTCCGCGGGCGGCCCGGCATGTTGAATAACAACGGAGAATCCGCGCAATGAACATGCGGAGTCACGCTGCTCTACGGGCATACCGCGACCGCCATCGACCCGGCGATACGGCGCGTGCGGCTGGCTAATGGTGCGACGTTGCCGTTCACGAAGGCGGTGCTCGCCACCGGCTCGCGCCCGATCCGGCTCAACGTTCCCGGCATGGAATTGCCCGGGGTGATGACCTTCCGCGATCTCGGCGATGTCGCCACCATCGAAGCGGCGGCGGCCGCGCGACCTAAGGCTGTCGTGATCGGCGGTGGCTTGCTGGGGTTAGAGGCTGCCTATGGTCTGGCAAAAGCCGGGTCGCAGGTTTCCGTCGTCCATCTGATGGACCGGCTGATGGAGCGCCAGCTTGACGCGCGCGCCTCCGCCCTGCTCAAGCGCGCGGTCGAGGCCCGCGGCATCGCCGTGCATCTGAACGCCGAAACCGCCGCCATTCGCGGCCGCCAGCGTGCCGAGGCGGTAGCGCTCAAGAGCGGGCAGCAGATCGATGCCGATCTGGTGGTGGTTGCAGCCGGCATTCGGCCGAGCGTCGATCTCGCTCGCACCGCCGATCTCGCCATCGATCGCGGCATCGTGGTCGATGATCATCTGCAATGTAGCAAGGCCGGCATCTACGCGATCGGCGAGTGCGCCGAGCATCGCGGCATCTGCTACGGCCTGGTCGAGCCGGCTTACGAGCAGGCGCGCGCTATCGCCGCGCATCTTGCCGGCGAGGGCGGGCGCTACTCGGGAAGCGTGCTGGCGACCAATCTCAAGGTGTCGGGCGTCAACGTGTTCTCGGCCGGGGATTTTCTGGGGCTGCCTAGCACCGAGCAGATCGTGCTCTCCGATCCCGGCCTTGGCAGCTACAAGAAACTGGTGATCGCCGACGGGCGGCTTACCGGTGCCGTGCTGTTCGGCGATACCGCCGACGGGCTCTGGTATCTCGAGCTGATCCGTTCCGGCGCTTCGATTGAGGCAATCCGCGAGGACTTGATGTTCGGCCGCGCGCTCTCACGTGCAGCGGCGTAGCGCGACCATCTCGCAAAGTTGCTCAAAAATTCACCGAACGCTGCAGTGCACAAATAATAGGCGAGGGCTGCAACCGGCTGGGGCAGAAACCTCGATCTGGAACTGAGGGACGAAGTGCGGTTTTAACCAAGCCTTTGAAAAAGCTACAAATATCATGTTCGCGATTGGTTGGCACGGCACTTGTATAGAGAGATACCAGGCGGTGCTCGAAGGAAGATCACCGTCCAACGCCCAGCGATGGGCGAGCTGCAGCAACGCCGCTGAACCCACGTCCGAGAGATGTGGCCAGTGGCGTTTTTGTTTGGATAGCCAATCCGCCGGTCGCGTAGCGGCTGGGGCACATCGCTGAACCAGGGACCCGGCAAGGGCCCGCTCGAGATGGATCTAGGGAGACACACATGGATTATGTGAAGCCGGTCGACGTCGCCACTGCCATGATCGAAACTGGGCGTCGCAAGCTCGGACTTTCGCCAACCGATCTGCTCATTCGCGGCGCGCTCGCCGGAGCCATTCTTGGCGCGGCCACCAGTCTCGCATTCACCGGCACCTTGCAGACCGGACAGCCGCTGGTCGGCGCGCTGATATTCCCTGTTGGCCTCGTCATCATCGTTATCCTTTGCCTCGACCTCGTCACCGGCAGTTTCGGCCTGCTCCCGCTGCCCTGGATCGAAAACGACACCAGCACCCGCACGATGCTCGTTAATTTTGCATTCGTGTTCATCGGTAATCTGATCGGCAGCGTCGCCTATGGCGGGTTGCTGGCGATCGTGCTGACCAATTTCGGTACAATTGAACCGGCCGGCGTCGCTGCCCGGATCGTCGCGATCGCGCAAGCCAAGACCACTGGCTATTCAGCGATCGGCTACGCCGGCATGGTGGCGGTCTTCGTCAAGGCGATCCTGTGCAATTGGATGGTCTGCCTCGCCATCGTCATGGCCATGACCACCAGCTCGACGGTCGGCAAGATCGCGGCTGCCTGGATGCCAGTGTTCATCTTCTTCGCGCAAGGCTTCGAGCACTCGGTGGTCAACATGTTCATCATCCCCACCGGCATGATGATGGGCGCCAAGATCACGCTCGCCGATTGGTGGCTGTGGAATCAGATCCCGGTGACGCTCGGCAATCTGGTCGGCGGATTCGTCTTCACCGGCCTGGCGATCTATTTGACGCACAAGCCACGCAAGACGGTACCAGCGCCGCTCATGGCGCCGACGCAGGTGCCCGCAGAATGAGCTCAGCCGAGACCGATCTCAAGCTCGCGGCCGAAAAGCAGGCCGGCGACTTCGAACCCGAACAGAAGCGCTATCTGGAAGGGTTTGTCGCCGGCGTGCAGATCGCCAAAGCCGCGAAGGGCCTGGCCAGTACCAGTATTGGCATCCCCGGCGCTGCCGCGGCGCCGGCGGTGGCGGCCGAGCCGATGGGGCCCGAGGCGGCTGCGCTGAAGGCGCAGAACCGCGTGCTGGCGTCGGGCGGCAAACTGTCCGATCCGGAGAAATTCAAACGCGAGCAGCATCCGTTCGACAGCTATGAGCGACTGAAGGACCTCGCCGCCAAGAGCGAATATCCGAAGCCGCCGGACAATTTCCGCTGGCGTTTTTTTGGGTTGTTCTACGTGGCGCCGAACCAGAATTCCTATATGTGCCGGCTGCGACTGCCGAACGGCATCCTCAAAGCCGCGCAATTTGCCGGCCTGGCCGACCTGGCCGAGCGCTACGGCGGCGGTTACGCCCATGTCACTACGCGCTAATCTGCAAATCCGCGAGATCGCGGCCAGCAACGCGGTCGCCATGATCGAGGCGATCCAGGACCTCGGCCTGTGCTCGCGCGGCTCCGGTGCCGACAATATCCGCAATGTCACCGGCTCGCCCACCGCTGGCATCGACCGCCAAGAGCTGATCGACACCAGGCCTTATGCGCGCGAGTAACACTTCCACATTCTTAACGACCGTTCGCTGTACGGTCTGCCGCGCAAGTTCAATGTCGGCTTCGACGGCGCCGGAGTCATTCCGGTGCTGGAAGACACTAACGACATCGGCTTCCAGGCGGTTGCCGTGAACGATGGTTTCGGGCTCGAAGCCGGGGTCTGGTTCCGGCTCTGCCTCGGCGGCATCACCGGGCACAAGGATTTTGCGCGCGACACCGGCGTGCTGGTCAAGCCGGCCGACGCCTGCAAGGTCGCGGACGCGGTGGTGCGCGTGTTCATCGATCACGGCGACCGCACCGACCGCACCAAGGCGCGGCTCAAATACGTGCTCGACAAGATGGGATTCGAGAAATTCCTCGGCTTGGTCGAGGAGAAGCTCGGGCGCAAGCTCGATCGCGCCGCTCCCGGCGCGCTAGCGCCGCGTCCGGCGTTTTCGCGCACCGCGCATATCGGCATTCACGCGCAGAAGCAGGATGGATTGCACTGGATCGGCGTCGTGGTGCCGGTCGGCCGCCTGACGGTCGCGCAGATGCGCGGCCTTGCTGATGTTGCGCGCGAGATGGGCGACGGCGATATCAGGCTTACCGTCTGGCAGAACCTGCTGATCTCCGGTGTCCCATCCAAGAAGCTGAAGGCCGCGCAAGCGAAGATCAAGTCGCTCGGCTTGGCGATCGAGGCCAATGCGATCCGCTCCGGGCTCGTCGCCTGCACCGGCAATGCCGGCTGCAAGTTCGCCGCCTCCGACACTAAACGCCACGCCGAAGACATCGCGCGCTGGTGCGAGACGCGGGTTGCGCTCGACACGCCGGTCAACATCCATCTCACCGGCTGTCATCACTCCTGCGCGCAGCATTTCATCAGCGAGATCGGCATGCTCGCCTGCAAGGTGCAGGAGACCGAAGACGGTGACGCGGTCGAGGGCTATCACGTGCTGATCGGCGGCGGCTTCGGGCCGCAGGCGACGCTTGGCCGCGAGCTCTATCGCGACGTCAAGGCGGACGACGCGCCGAAGACGGTCGAACGCATCCTCAAGGCGTATCTCGCGCACCGCGCTTCGCGCGAGGAGAGCTTCCTCGCCCTTGCGAGTCGCCACGAAATCGACGCACTCAAGGCCATGACCGAGCAGGACGCTGCCGAATGAGCGTGACGCAGCGGCCGCCGATGCCATCCTTCATCCCAGAATCCGCGCCATTCAGCGTGGAGCAGCGCACCTGGTTGAACGGCTTGTTCGCCGGCCTGTTCTCGCTGGAAGACGGCGTGACGCCACTGTCGAACGAGCAGGCGGCCAAGTTGCTGCCGGGTCTGATCGACGCCGGTAAGGCAGCGCCGGCGGAGGACGACGACGGCGGCGCGCCCTGGCACAACCAGACCTTGCCGATCACCGAGCGCATGAAGCTCGCGGACAGCAAGCCGCTGCGCTGGCGCATGATGGCGGCGATGGCGCAACAGGATTGCGGCCAATGCGGCTACGACTGCCGGAATTATTCCGGCGCCATCTTGCAGGGCAAGGAAGAGCGGCTGAACCTGTGCGTGCCGGGCGGCAAGGAAACCGCCCGCATGCTCAAGACGCTGTATGAGGAGTCCAAGCACGCGCCTCAGGCCTCCGCCGCCGCGCCGGCGCCCACTTCTCTCGGCACCGACTCCGGTTCCGCAGGCCGTGCCTGGCCGCTCGCGCGACAATCCGGCGGTGGCGACGGTGATCTCGTGCATGCGGCTCAACAAGCCCGGCTCGGAAAAGGAAACTTGGCACGTCGAGTTGGATCTCGCCTCGTGCGGGCTCGACTACACGGTCGGCGATTCCTTCGGCCTGTTTCCGTCCAACGACCCGGCGCTGGTCGACGCAGTGATCAAGGCGCTCGCCGCGCCGGCGGATTTTCCGATTGGCGGGCGCGGCTTGCGCGACGTAATGCTCGACAGCGTGTCGTTGTCGCCCGCCCCCGACATGCTGTTCCAGCTTTTCTCCTACATCACCGGCGGCGAGCGCCGAATGAAGGCGCGCGCGCTCGCTAACGGCGAAGACCCGGACGGCGATGCGGCGAGCCTCGACGTGCTGGCGGCAATCGAGAAATTCCCCGGCATCCGGCCCGATCCGGAAGCCTTCATCGAGGCGCTCGATCCGCTGCAGCCGCGGCTCTACTCGATTTCGTCATCGCCCAAGGTCAATCCCGGCCGTGTTGCGCTCACGGTCGACGCCGTGCGCTACGACGTCGCGGAGCGCCGTCGGCTTGGCGTCGCCTCGACCTTCCTCGCCGAGCGCGTCGCGCCCGGCGACGCCATCAAGGTCTATGTGCAGAAGGCGCATGCCTTCGCGCTGCCGGCCGAACCGTCAGTGCCGATCATTATGATTGGCCCGGGCACCGGCGTGGCGCCGTTCCGCGCCTTCTTGCAGGAGCGCCTGGCGGTGAACGCGCCGGGCCGCAACTGGCTGTTCTTCGGTCATCAGCGCTCCAACTACGACTTTTTCTACGAGGACGACTTCAAGGAGATGAAGGCGTCGGGGTTGCTGACGCGGCTTACGCTCGCCTGGTCGCGCGACAGCGATCACAAAATCTACGTGCAGGACCGCATGCGCGAGGTCGGCCGCGATCTGTGGGCCTGGCTCGCCGACGGCGCCCACATTTATGTCTGCGGCGACGCCAAGCGCATGGCCAAGGATGTCGAGCTCGCGCTGGTCGATATTGTTGCCCAGCACGGCGCGCGGACGGCTGAGGAAGCAACGACTTCGTCGCCGAGTTGAAAAAGAAGGGGCGTTACCAGCAGGACGTCTATTGATGAACGCGCCCGCGCACCATCCGCCCGCTGTGCGCACCACCTGCCCCTACTGCGGCGTGGGCTGCGGCGTGTTGGCCAAGCCCGATGGGCGTGGCGGCGCGGTGATTGCCGGGGATCCCGAGCATCCGGCGAATTTCGGCCGGCTTTGCTCGAAAGGCTCGGCGCTGGGCGAGACGCTGGCGCTCGACACCCGCCTGCTGCATCCGATGCTGCGGCAGGCGGACGGAATGCTGGCGCGAACGTCTTGGGACAGCGCGCTCGAGGCGGTGGCGAACGGTTTCGCCCGCACGATTGCCGAGCATGGCCCCGACGCGGTCGCCTTCTATCTGTCCGGCCAGTTGCTCACCGAGGATTATTACGTCGCCAACAAGCTGATGAAGGGCTTCATCGGCACCGCCAATGTTGACACCAATTCCCGGCTCTGCATGGCCTCCTCGGTCGCCGGCCACCGCCGCGCCTTCGGCACCGACACCGTGCCCGGCAGCTACCAGGACCTCGATCTCGCCGACCTTATCATTCTGGTCGGCTCCAATGCCGCCTGGTGCCATCCGGTCTTGTACCAGCGCATGGTCGCCAATAAGCGCGCGCGCGGCGCCAAGGTCGTGGTGATCGACCCGCGCCGCACCGCAAGCGTGGAAGACGCCGACCTGTTCTTGGCCGTCGCACCCGGCATGGATACCGCGCTGTTCAGCGGACTGCTCGTGCATCTCGCCGACACGCTTGCACTCGATTACGAATACATCGATGCGCATACCTCGGGATTGCCGGATGCGCTCGTCCGGGCGCGGGAGATAGCGCCGGATCTGGCCGCGACGGCGGCGGCGACTGGTCTTGCCGAAGCCGACGTCACTCGCTTCTTCGAGATGTTCCGCACGACGCCGAAAGTGGTCAGCTGTTTTTCGCAAGGGGTGAACCAATCGGCGCAAGGCACCGACAAGGTCGGCGCGATCGTCAACTGCCACCTGGTCACCGGCCGCATCGGCAAGCCGGGCATGGGCCCGTTCTCGCTCACCGGCCAGCCCAATGCCATGGGCGGCCGCGAGGTCGGCGGGCTCGCCAATCAGCTTGCGGCGCACATGAACTTCACGCCCGCCGACATCGACCGCGTCGGTCGCTTCTGGCGCGCGGGCGCCATGGCGCAGCGCGAAGGCCACAAGGCGGTGGCGATGTTCGAGGCGATCGAGCGCGGCGAGATCAAGGCGCTGTGGGTGATGGCGACCAATCCGGCGGTATCGCTGCCGCGCGCGCCATGCGCGAAGCATTGGGCAAGCTCGATCTGCTGGTGATCTCGGAAAACGTCGCCAGCAACGACACGGTCAATGCCGGGGCGCATATCCTGCTGCCGGCGGCGGCCTGGGGCGAGAAGGACGGCACCGTCACCAATTCCGAGCGGCGCATTTCGCGCCAGCGGCCGTTCCTGCCGCTGCCGGGCGAGGCCAAGTCCGACTGGTGGATCGTCACGCAAGTGGCGCGCCGCCTGGGCTTTGCCGAAGCGTTCAATTTCGACTCGGCGGCGGCTGTATTCCGCGAGCACGCGGCGCTGTCGGCGTTCGAGAACGATGGCGCGCGCGATTTCGATATCGGCGCGCTCGCCGCGCTCAGCGACGAGGAGTTCAATAGGCTTGATCCGGTGCAATGGCCGGCGCGCGTTGGCGAGGCGCGCGGCGAAACGCGATTCTTCGCCGCCGGTGGCTTCTTCACCAATGATGGCAAGGCGCGGCTGATCGCGCCAGAAATGCCGGCGCCGAGCGCGCCGGTCTCGCATGCGTTTCCGTTCCGCCTCAATACCGGCCGCGCGCGCGACCAGTGGCATAGCATGACGCGCACGGGCTTGAGCCCGCGGCTCGGCGCCCATCTGCCGGAGCCTTTCGTCGAGGTACACCCGCTCGATGCCGCGGCGGCGGGGCTGCGCCATGGCGGATTCGCGCGCGTGAGTTCGCCCTATGGCGCTTGCGTGCTCAAGGTCGCGGTGAGCGACGGGCAGCAGCGCGGCATGCTGTTCGCGCCGATCCATTGGAGCGACGAGACGGCGTCCTCCGCCCGGGTCGGCGAACTGGTCACGCCGGCGACCGATCCGTTCTCCGGCCAGCCCGAAACGAAGGCGACGCTGGCTTCGATCGAGCCGGTCGAATTCCGTTTCCGCGGCTTTGCGCTTTCGCGCCGCCGCATCGCGCTGCCGGTGGAGACATGGTGGTCGCGGGTGAGCGTGGCGAACGGCGAAGGCCTGCTGATGGCGAGCAACGATCCGCCGGCCGCCTGGCGCGAGCGCGCGGCCAGGCTATTCGGCGGCGATGGCGAGATCGCGGAATATTTCGACGAGCCGCGCGGCAGCTATCGCCTAGCGGCCTTTGTCGAGGGCCGGCTTGTCGGCTGCCTATTCATGGGCAACGCCGACGCGGCGCTGCCGTGGGACACGGTGAAGGCGCTGTTCAAGGCCGAGGCCCTGGGCGAGGCGCAGCGCCGCGCGGTACTGTCGGGAAAATCGACCGCGGGTCTCGCCGATCCCGGCCCGGTGATCTGCGCCTGCTTCGGCGTCGGCCTTAATGTGATCCGCACGGCGATCGCGAGCGGCGGCGCGGCGAGCGTGGCGGATATCGGCACCGCGCTGCGCGCCGGCACCAATTGCGGGTCCTGTCTGCCGGAACTCAAGCGGATTGTTAGTCATGGACGCGTCGCGCAAACCGCTTGAAGCGCGCCCGCCGTGGCTGGGCCGGTGGTCGCGGCGGCGCTGCGTTCGCTGACTCGCCTTGCAACAATCCATCGAAAACTCTAAGGACAAGGTGTGCCAAGCCGCCCTTACGGTAATGAACTCTAGCGATTTCAATGGTCTCGGCCAGACTACGAATCTGGGGGTCAGGAGTTCGTATCGCTGCGGGCGCGCCACTGTTCTCTTCCAGGGAACCCCTGCGCATGATCCCAAAAAGTGGGAACCGGTTTTCGGATAAGATCATGCGCAAACGAAATAAGCGCCGGTAGCTCAGCTGGATAGAGCACCAGACTTCGAATCTGGGGGTCAGGGGTTCGAATCCCTTCCGGCGCGCCA
>Ga0208079_1000077_pt1 | contig 52976 bp, 46 predicted proteins | sample NGESurdeep092012_5_FD_184474 | JGI IMG/M metagenome (GOLD analysis project Ga0208079, IMG submission 184474) | Arctic peat soil microbial communities from Barrow, Alaska - NGEE Surface sample 210-2 deep-092012 (SPAdes) | ecosystem: Environmental > Terrestrial > Soil > Wetlands > Peat ... | reverse complement strand
CTCTACTTCGTAAAGAGGGGGAAGCTAATTGATATAGTGTTTCTTACGCCCCCTCTTTGCGAAGCAGAGAGGGGGACGGGGGGTGAGTTCATTTCTTAATAAACCTATACACCTTCACCGTGTGAGGAAGAAGGTCAATATACATTGTGGATTCTTTTATTACGAGATCTTTATGGTCCCATAAGTCTCTGACAGTGAAATTTTCAAGCTTGAGAGGAGAAGCAATGCCCCATCTTTGTGATCTGGCCTGGGCAAGAAGTGATAAGTCAACAATAACGGTCTTCTTTTCGTCACTTTTGTTGAGCAGACATATTGCTTTTTCATTTTTAGACAGCATTTTAAGCCAGATCTGATAATCACCGTTGTCCCTCCAGCATATTGCTTGCCTTCCAAGTGAATCCTGATCAAGAGCTATGATCTCCTTATTAAGAAGAATGGATTTTGTTTCAGGTGACATATTCTGGAGATCATTTCCGGCCATCAGCGGTGAAGCAAGCATACACCATAATGAGAAGTGAGTCTTATACTCTTCATTTGTCATTCCTCCGTTACCGACTTCGAGCATATCAGGATCATTCCAGTGACCAGGACCAGCATATCTGGCAAGATCTTTCTGCTCGGCGAAAATACCTATCATACTATTCCATGAGTCAGATATATCGCCGGTAGTCCTCCATAAGTGACCTACCGTTCCGGCCCATTCCCATGGTTTGTTTGAACCCCATTCACAAATGCTGAAAACAATTGGCCTGTGTGCTGCAAAGAGCCCGTCACGCATAATGGTGTAGGAAGATTTGGGTTCCTGAGTACCGGTGTTGCACCAGTCGTATTTTAAATAGTCAACACCCCAGCGTGCATAAGAAAGAGCATCCTGGTATTCGTGACCTCGTCCGGCGGGACGTCCGGCGCAAGTCAGTGTACCGGCACATGAATATATCCCGAACTTCAACCCCTTTGAGTGAATATAATCTGCCAGGTATTTTATCCCATGAGGGAAACGATCCTTATCGGCTACTATCTCACCGTTCTCATCACGGGCAACCTGCCAGCAGTCATCAATCACTACATATTCATAACCTGCATCTTTCATTCCGCTGCTGACCATGGCGTCAGCCATTCCCATGATGAGGCTTTCACTCACGTTACACCCGTACTTGTTCCAGCTGTTCCAACCCATCGGCGGTGTTTTGGCAAGATTTTCATATTTTTGCGCACTTGCAATAAAAAATAAAAAAGTGATTGCGACTAATATTACTATTCTTTTCATAGATATAAATTTTGAAATGTTTTGATTTTGATTATTAACTTAAGAGATATCAAATGTATTTACTTCTTTTCCCTTCTCAAAATATATATTTCAATATTCTAAAGTATCGTTTGAATAGTTAAATTTGTTAGCACAAACTGGTAAAATGCAGGCAGAAAACAATCTCCTACAGAAACGTGTAAATCTTTTCGATGGAATATCCATTGTTGCCGGTGCAATGATAGGTTCCGGAATCTTCATTGTGAGTGCAGATATTGCCAGAAACGTCGGATCTCCTGGCTGGTTACTGGTTGTATGGCTCATAACAGGTCTAATGACTATGATAGGAGCAATCAGCTATGGAGAACTTGCATCAATGATGCCTCATGTGGGTGGCCAATATGTCTACCTCAAAGAAGCCTATCATCCATTGATCGGATTTCTTTTTGGCTGGACAACCTTCCTGGTTATACAGTGTGGTACAATCGCAGCAGTCGCTGTTGCTTTTGCAAAATTCAGTGGTGTCCTCTTTCCCTGGATCGCAGAAAAGAATATTCTTTTTCACATAGGTCCCTTAAAAGTAAATAGCACAATGGTAACAGCCATTGGAATGATCTCATTTCTGACATGGCTGAATACAAGAGGAATTGTTACAGGAAAAACGATTCAGAATATATTTACATCAACCAAGGTAATCGCGCTGTTCGGATTTATCGCAATCGGGTTTCTGGCCACTAAAAGTATCAATTCTCTGGAGATTAACAAAGAGATATTCTGGCATGCAAGTAAGGTTGGCCCGGGAAACCAGGCGATACCACTTATAGGGTTTGCGCTTATTGCGGCTATAGGTTCAGCCCTTGTGGGTTCATTGTTTTCAGCCGATGCATGGTACAACGTGACCTACATTTCCGGTGAAGTTATTAATCCGAAAAAAAATGTTCCGTTAAGTCTCCTCTTCGGAACTTTAATAGTTTCAGCACTTTACCTGCTTACTAATTATATCTATATAAAAATACTCCCACTGGCAGGGTCACCTGATGGTACTGATGCATTGAGCCGTGGAATACAATATGCAACAGATGACAGAGTTGCGACTTCTGCAATGAGTGTGGTATTTGGCGATTCTGCCGCAATTATAATGGCAGTCTTTATTATGATCAGCACCTTTGGATGCAATAATGGGCTCATTATGGCTGGTCCAAGGGTATATTATGCAATGGCTAAAGATGGACTTTTCTTCAGGAAAGTCGGTGAAGTTAACAGGAACGGTGTTCCTGGTTTTGCAATCGTTGTACAAGGGGTATGGTCGATACTGCTTTGCATGTCGGGCACATACGGAAACCTTCTCGACTATGTGATCTTTGCAGTATTGATATTCTTCACCCTTACAATACTGGCAATATTCATTTTAAGAGTTAAACGACCCGATATTCCACGGCCTTACAAAGCATTTGGCTATCCCGTAATTCCTTCAATTTATATCCTGGCAACAATAACAATCATGATAATCCTTTTAATATATAAGCCGGACTATACCTTCCCGGGCCTGGGAATTGTTATTTTAGGTATTCCAGTCTTCTATCTATGGAAGAGAAATGCCGGAAGCCATTTAAAGAATGAAGGGGAGAAGGGAATAGGGGCAGAATAGGAGACTGAAAAGTGAAGTTCTTTGCGAACTTTGCGCTATTCTTTGCGAACTTTGCGGTTAAAGGTTTTTAATTTTATTAATGTTTCCACAGGAATTTACAAAGAGACTGAAAAGTCAGAAATATATTGATGCTGAGGCCTTGCTAAAGGCATTGGAAGAACCATCACCTGTCAGTATCAGAATCAATCCGGCAAAGTGGGGAAAGATACCATCAGACTCTGAACGTGTTCCATGGTGCAGTAACGGATATTATCTTAAAACCAGACCCTCATATACCCTTGATCCTCTGCTGCACTCAGGATGTTATTATCCCCAGGAAGCATCGAGTATGTTTCTGGAAGAAGTAATCAGACAGACTTCCGATCTTTCAGAAGGTATAAAAGTACTCGATCTTTGTGCTGCTCCGGGAGGTAAAAGCACTCATATTTCTGATATTATAGGTCCTGACAATTTACTTGTGGCTAACGAACCTATAAGGTCAAGATCAACAATTCTCACCGAAACCATTACTAAATGGGGATCCGGAAATACGGTCGTTACTCAAAGCGACCCGTCGGCATTCGGAAGATTGGCAGGATATTTTGATATAATTGTTGTTGATGCTCCATGTTCCGGAGAAGGGATGTTCAGGAGTGACACTGCTCTCAATGAATGGTCATTAGCTAATACAGTCCACTGTGCAGAGAGGCAGAAAAGAATTCTGACGAATGTGTGGCCTGCATTAAAAGAAAATGGCATATTGATTTACAGTACCTGTACTTTTAATCCCGGCGAGAATGAAGAAAACCTGAAATGGTTCATTGAAAAAAGTGAGGCAGAATGTCTTCAACTCGATGAAGCGGGGTTTAAGGGAATTACCGAAATCGACTTTGAAGGTATTTCCGGGTATGGATTCTACCCTAATAAGGTGAGGGGCGAAGGGTTCTTTATATCAGCCTTAAGGAAAACAGCGAAACAGGAGGATAGCCCGATAAGATACCAAAAAAATAATGAACTTCGTCCGGATAAAAATGATTACAGAGTTGTCGAAGATTGGACCAGCTTTCCAAAAGAGAGACTTATAAAATGGGGAGATGATTTAGTAGCAGTTTCGTGTAATCCGGATGATTATATACATATTTACAGGAATCTGAGGATTGTAAAAGCAGGAACAAAAGTCTTTGCGGTAAAGAACAAAAGCTATCTTCCATCACACGAGCTGGCTTTGTCGCTTCAACTAAAAACCGGAACTTTTCCGGTAAATGAAATTAACCTTTCCGAAGCACTCCTGTACCTGCGACGTGATAGTCTTAACCTGAAAGCTGCCATAAAGGGTTGGAATCTTGTAACCTACAATGGTGCTAACATCGGTTTTATCAATAACCTCGGCAATAGGGTAAATAACTATTTTCCAGTGGAATGGAGGATTAGAATGGATCTCCCTGAAGCAGGGAATGAAAATATCATTAATTGGGAAAGTCATGATTACGGTATCTCGTGAGTTCCAGATATTTGCCAAACCTGTTGGAGCGACCTGCAATCTAAATTGCAGCTATTGCTATTACCTTGACAAAAAGAGTCTGTATCTGGATAAAGCTCATTTACTGATGAATGATGATATCCTGGAGAAATATATTATTCAACATATTGAGGCTTCAACAGAACCTATAATAAATTTTTCATGGCATGGAGGCGAACCTTTGCTGGCAGGTATCGACTTCTACATTAAAGTTATTCATTTTCAAACAGCTCACAAACCAGCTGGCAGGAGCATTATCAATGGAATCCAGACCAATGGAATGCTTATCAATGAAGAATGGTGCAGACTTTTTGCCCGAGAAGAATTCATTGTCGGAATAAGCATTGATGGTCCGGCCGAGTTTCATAACACCCACCGCCGTACTAAAGATGGCTATCCCTCATGGCAGAAGGTTACAGAAGGATTTCAACTTCTGATGAAGCATGGCGTGGTTCCCGAGATTCTTTGTGTTGTTAATTCTGAAAATGTAAGACACCCTCTTGATATCTACAAATTTTTCAAACAGAGAGGGGCGGGATATATTACGTTTCTCCCCCTTGTTGAACATGAAACTGATTCATCCTCGGGCGTAAGTTCTGATTCGGTACCATCTGTTGAGTTCGGACAATTCCTGTGCGCTGTTTTTGACGAATGGGTTGAAAATGATATAGGAGAAATCAAGATCCAGATATTTGAAGAGGCAGCCAGGACAGCATTCAATCAGGAACATACATTATGTATTTTCAAAAAAAACTGCGGCGGGGTACCGGTTATTGAGAACAATGGAGATTTCTTTTCCTGCGACCATTATGTTGACATCGAACACCTGGTAGGAAACATAATGAATGTTTCCCTTGTCAGCCTTCTTGATAATGAGAGACAAAAATCTTTTGGAGAGTCTAAATCCTTGAATCTGCCTCAATATTGTACCGATTGTGAAGTAAGGGCAATGTGTAACGGTGAATGTCCGAAGAACAGGTTCATCCTGACTCCCGATGGCGAATCCGGCTTAAACTATCTTTGTAGCGGGTACAAATTATTTTTCAACCATTGTCGTTCGTTTGTTGAGGCAATAGCTGAAGCGTGGAAGAATCAGAAAGGTTAAATTCTATTTCAACTTTTCCTTAAAAAACGCTATTGTTCTTGACCATGCCAGTTTAGCGGCCTTTTCATTGTACCGTTCAGGATTGGAATCATTATTAAATGCATGCTTGGCTCCTTCGTACATGAATATCTGATATTCCTTTTTTCCCTTCTTCAACGCCTCTTCAAAAGCTGGAATTCCAGGATTTATAAAAGCATCATCACCTGCATAATGTGCCATAATTGGAGCTTTTATCATCGCCACCAGTTCAGCTGTCGGCTGCTTTCCATAATATGGAACAGCTGCATCAAGGTCGGGTGAATATACGGCAACCTGGTTGGTCATTCCGCCTCCCCAGCAGAATCCTGTACAGCCAACCTTCCCTGTTGAAAGTGGTTGTGTCTTAAGATATTTTACAGCTGCAACAAAGTTCTTGACTGTCTTGTCATAATCAAGCTGACCTATCATTTTGACAGCCTTATCCTGATCATTCTCAGGTGTACCTCCCAACGGGGATAGTGCATCGGGCGCAAGTGCAAGGAAACCCTCTTTAGCCATCCTTCGGGTAACATCCTGTATATGAGGCTGCAAGCCTCTATTCTCATGAATTACCAGCACTGCAGGATATTTTTTATCAGCTTTTGGCCTGGCAAGAAATCCTCTCATTTCTCCGGTCTCTCCCTGGTATTTAATGAATTCAGTCACCAGGTCAGGGTCAGTCTGATCAGCAGAAAATGCACCGAGACTGTTTCCTTCGAGTACAGGCATAAGGGCCATAGCGGCAGCAGTGCTGCCGGCAACCATAGCAAGTTTTCTGACAAAGTCGCGCCGGTTTGTTTTACCTTGCCTATAGTCATCATAAAGAGTGGTGATTTGTTTATCCATATTTATAAGATTTATAAGTGTTAACACAGATATGCCTCGGACCTGAATTAATTTTTTACATTTGTTGATGGCACCAATTATCAACTTATCAAGTTACAACGAATACTGAAAATGTGCAAATAAAGTTGCTATGGCCTTGTGAATTAAATAACATTTATAATGAAAAAGGATATTGAAATTGCTCAGGAAGCTAACATCAGACCAATAGCTGAAATAGCTGCAAAGCTTGGTATAATCCTGCGATGAACTAGAGATGTATGGCCGATACAAAGCAAAGATCCCTCTTCATTTTATTGATGAGGAACGCATTAAGAAAGCAAAACTGATTCTTGTCACTGCAATAACTCCCACACCTGCCGGTGAAGGCAAAACAACAACTTCCATCGGACTGGCACAGGCGCTTAACCTTTTAGGTAAAAAAACTACTGTTGTTCTGCGAGAACCGTCGCTTGGCCCTGTCTTTGGGATAAAGGGTGACGCCGCAGGAGGAGGATACTCCCAGGTAATCCCTATGGAAGATATAAATCTGCATTTTACTGGCGACATTTCTGCAGTTGAAAAAGCTCATAATCTTCTTGCCTCACTTATTGACAATAACATACAGCACAAGAGTGGCAATCTGGGTATTGATCCCAGGACTATAGAATGGAAAAGGGTAATGGACATGAATGAGAGGTCACTGCGTGACATTATCATCGGACTCGGGGGACCAAAAGAGGGAGTACCCCGACAGTCGGGTTTCAATATTACAGCTGCATCGGAAGTTATGGCAACACTTTGTATTGCACAGGATCTGAATGATCTGAAACAAAGACTTGGAAACATATTTGTAGGTTACACTTATAACGACAAACCTGTTTTTGCACGTGATCTTAAAGCACAGGGTGCAATGACAGTTCTTCTTCGTGATGCCATAAAACCAAATCTGGTTCAGACACTCGAAGGCACTCCGGCAATTATCCATGGCGGACCATTTGCCAATATTGCGCAGGGAACAAATTCTATTATTGCTACGAAAACTGGGCTCTCTCTCAGTGATATTGTGGTAACTGAAGCTGGCTTTGCCAGTGAACTGGGGGCTGAAAAGTTTTTCAATATTAAATCCCAGTTCGGCAACCTTCGTACCAATGCTGTAGTCATCGTTGCGACAATACGTGCATTAAAATATCATGGAGGTTTAAAATTGTCAAATCTGCATAAGGAGGACCTTGTATCTCTTAAGAAAGGTTTTGATAACCTCGACAAGCATATTGAGAATATGAAGTTCTATGGATTCAGGCCTGTAATAGCTGTGAACAGATTCGATGCCGATACTTCTGCCGAGATAGAACTGCTTATGAAGCATTGTGAATCGCAAAATGTTGTTGTTGCATTGAATGAATCATGGTCAAAAGGGGGAGCAGGGGCTATTGATCTGGCTGAAAAAGTTCTGGAACGGATAACTAATTGTCCTGAGTGCTTCAGACCACTGTATGAATTATCCTGGACCTTCGAAAAGAAGATATCAACAATATGTCTGATGATGTATGGTGCTGATCATGTTGAATATACAGTACAGGCTAAGGAACAGCTTGAGAAGATTGAGCGCCTGGGTCTTGGTAATCTTGCTGTGTGTATTGCAAAAACGCAGAAATCATTGTCTGATGACCCCTTGAAGAAAGGAAGACCCAGAGGTTTTACTGTAAAAATAAGAGAAGTAGAACTTTCGTCGGGAGCAGGTTTTATTGTTCCTATAGCAGGTACCATCATGAGGATGCCTGGTTTGCCAAATAACCCTTCTGCTGAAAATATCGATATTGATAAAGATGGAGTAATAACAGGTTTATTCTGATGTTCCATAATCTACAACACATCCGGCAGATTGATTTCACGGATTGTGCGAAAGCAATTTTTATTAACTTTATATCCATAAAACTAAGATACCATGAAGAGAATTTCATTTTATATCCTTTTGATTGCCGTTTCGCTCTCAGCTTGTAAAAAACTAAGCAAATACGAAGGAGTCCCGTTTACAGAAAAGGAGCCCCGTGACTGGGAAAATCCTGAAGTTTTTAATATTAACAGGGAGTATCCTCATGCATCACTCATCAGTTTCCCTGATGAAAAGAGTGCGCTTGAGGCTGTAAAAGCAAATTCTCCAAACTACAGGTCTCTTGACGGGTTATGGAAATTCAACTGGGCAAAGACCCCCGACCAGCGTCCTTACTGGTTCTTCAAGGATGATTATGATACCCGCGACTGGAAGGATATTGAAGTGCCTTCAAACTGGCAGATGAAGGGTTATGACGTTCCGGTTTATGCCAATATAACCTATCCATTCTGGACATATGAAGATGTTTTCAATTCACCTGTTCCACTGAAAAGTGTGGCTTCTCCAAGACCTGAGATAAAGGATGCTAAATCTCCGGGTTCACCTTCTTCAACCTACGTATATAAAAAAGCTCCGCCCTTCATTCCTCATGACTGGAATCCGGTAGGATCATATAAAAGAACTTTCACAATTCCCTCTGACTGGAAAGACAAAGAAATATTCCTTCAGTTCGGCGCAGTAAGTTCAGCATTCTATGTGTGGGTAAATGAAAAGCTTGTTGGTTACAGCGAAGACAGCAAGACACCAGCTGAGTTCAATATAACAAAATATCTGAGAAGCGGAAAAAACTCCCTCGCTGTGGAAGTATACAGGTGGTCTGATGGAAGCTATCTCGAAGACCAGGATTTCTGGAGACTGAGTGGCATTCAAAGGACTGTTTTTCTTCATGCACGTCCAAAAACTTTCATAAAAGACTTTTTCGCAGTAGGAGATCTTGACAAAAGCTATAATGATGGTCTGTTGAAAGTTGATGTCTCTTTAAAGAGAGCCATTGAAAACAACAAGGATTTTGCTATTGATGTTTCACTTTATGATGGTACACAAAAGCTTTTCACCGAAGCAAAAGATGTGAGACTTTCGGATGACAAGTTATCAGTCAGTTTTAATAAAAGCATTAAGGGAGTCAAAAAATGGTCGGCTGAAAAACCAAATCTCTATTCATTGGTAATAAGCCTGAAAGAAAAAAACGGGAACATCGATGAAAGTTTAAGTACCAAACTCGGATTCAGAAAGGTGGAAATAATTAATTCACAGCTTCTTGTGAACGGTGTTGCTATCCGTTTAAAGGGGGTGAATATGCACGAGCATAATGAAATTACAGGCCATGTTATCGATGAAGCAACTGTTCTGAAGGATATTCGCGTTATGAAGAGCAATAATATAAATGCAATGAGGACCTGCCATTATCCCCAGCAGGAGTTCTGGTACGAGATGTGTGATAAATATGGGCTCTACCTTATTGATGAAGCGGATATTGAGTCGCATGGAATGGGATATAACAAAGATGTGACTTTAGCCGATAAACCTGAATGGGCTGCAGCACATCTCGACAGGATGCAAAGACTGGTAGAGAGAGACAAGAATCATCCATCAGTTATAATATGGTCGATGGGTAATGAGGCCGGAGATGGTCATAATTTTCTGAATGGCTATAAATGGATAAAGGAAAGGGATATAACACGACCTGTTCAATATGAACGCGCCGAAAAGGAAACCAATACTCCTGAACGGCACACCGACATCTGGGCCGATATGTATGCAACGATACCGGAAATAGAAGCTTATGCAAAGGATATTAAAAAAGACAGACCTATGATAATGTGTGAGTACGCTCATGCCATGGGCAATTCTACCGGTAATCTTCAGGATTATTGGGATGTTATTGAAAAATATCCAAAGCTGCAGGGCGGTTTCATATGGGACTGGGTTGACCAGGGATTTCTTAAGACAAACGAAAATGGAGAAAAATACTGGGCATATGGTGGTGACTATGGCGATGAAGGGATCACTAGTGATGGAAACTTTAACATTAACGGACTTGTATGGCCCGACAGGACACCTCATCCCGGACTATTTGAAGTAAATAAGGTTTATCAATATGTGGGATTTGAACCGGTAGATCTTAACAAAGGTATTATCAAAGTAAAAAACAAGTATGATTTCACTAACCTTTCTGAGTTCAACTTTGAATGGGATGTAATTGCAGATGGTAAAGTCATACAGTCGGGAAAGCTTACATTACCTGACCTGAAACCTAAAACAGAAACAGTTGCCTCTATCCCTCTTAAAAAGATAGACCCAGTTCCGGGTACAGAATATTTTCTGAATATCAGAGCTATGAGAAGCGATGCCTGGAATTATGTTCCTGAAGATCATGTCTACGCATCTGCTCAGTTTAAATTGCCCACTGAAGGTAAACCTGTAATGGCAAAAGAAGATAACCTTGCCGCTCTGCAGACCCGGACTATTGACAAAAAGCTGGAAGTAAGCGGAGCTGATATGAAGATAGGATTCGACCTGGGAGCAGGAAGACTGACTTCTTTCATTTATAAGGGGAAAGAACTTATTAAAAAAGGTCCGGAACCTGATTTCTGGAGACCACCTACTGATAACGATTATGGTTACGATATGGATAAATTGCTGGGAGTATGGAAAAAGGCAGGTGAAAGAACAATCGTAACCAAAGCAAATATAAATCAACCGGAATTAGATAAGGTTGTCGTTACTTTCAATTATGATATCCCTGATGCCAAGGGGATAAAAATCGGAGGTTATGCATCGACATTTACTATCTACGGATCGGCAGACGTGGTTATAAAAAACCAGTTCTCAAAACTGTCAGACAACATTCCTGAGATTCCAAGGATGGGAATGCAGATGCAGCTTCCCCTTGAGTTTACAAATCTGAAATGGCTTGGTCGCGGACCTCATGAGAACTACGTCGACAGAAAAACTTCTGCCTATGTTGGTCTTTATGAGAGCACAGTTGCAGATCAGTACACACCCTATATAAGGCCCCAGGAAAATGGCTACAAAACAGATACCAGATGGCTTACTCTTACAGATGATAATGGGACCGGGATACTCGTAAGCGGCAACCCTTTAATATGTTTTGCTGCTCTTAATAATATTCATGATGATTTTGAATCGCCCGGGAAATTGTCAACATACAGGAAAGATGCTAAAACTGCCAATACTCATACAATTGATGTTAAACCACGTGACCTTGTCAATCTGAATGTTGATCTTGGTCAGATGGGGGTCGGCGGCGATAATTCATGGGGGGCATTGATTCATCCCCAATACCGTTTGCTTGCTAAAAAATACGAATACTCTTTCAGGATCAGACCTATTGTTAAAGATGATGATATCCTTAAGCTGGCGAAAGAGAGGTTTTAAATTTTTAGTATTTCTCTGTGGTTCTCTGTGAATTTTTGAAACCGTTGTCCAACATTATCATGAACTCACCCCCCTTCCCCCTCTCTGCTACGCAAAGAGGGGGCGTAAAAGTCTCTATATTAGTTACATTCCTCCTCTTTACGAAGTAGAGAGGGGGAAATGAAGGGGGTGAGTACATTAACAGCAGAGATGGACAGAGTTATATCTTCTTAAAATCCAGATTCCAGAAATGAAAGTCATAACTGGGAAGATCGATTTTGAACCCTGTGACTTTTCCCTTTCTCCCATTCTCCTATTCTCCCTTTCATTCTTAACTCAGTTCTTCATAAAAATAAGCCTCTTTCTTATCAAGGTCATCCCAGGTATAGATCTTTTTATCCTTGTTCACAAAGTACAAGTTAAGCAATGCAAAATCGCCGGCACACATGGTTGCATGAACGAAAAGGAATACAGAAAGGCTCCATTTCCATAAGCCGGGCAGTAGGATAATGAGAATTATCAAACCTGAACTTATTACAAGGAAAGGCGTCAATGCTACTATTCTGAACTGAAAAGGAGCAGCGACATATTTGTGAGCCGATACATAAAAGAGATATTGTTTAAGATCCATGCCGACTCTTATATTTTTTGCTCCCGATAAGAAATAGGGTATAATATGTAAAAACTCATGTACCGGAATACACATCAGCGGAAGAATTATGAAACCGATGACAGAATGTAAGAGAATGTGAGTTAACGGGAAGATTCCGGCAATATTTACTCTTATAATTATTGCAGTTGAAAGAAAGAAAAAACAGACAGACCAGAAGAAAAATGTAAGCAAAGAATTTTTCTTCAGATAGTCAAATACAAACTGTATCAGATTTGTATAAGGAATAGTAAGAAACAACCTGAATTTTTTCTGTTCCTCAAGATCTTCAACTGAAAATGACATAATATTACTTTTAACAAATTTACTTTTTAAAAGATTCAATGCAAACAGGAACTAATAATATACGGTTTCCCGGTCTATAAATGCACGTTATGTGATAACAAGATGTGGCCCGGAATTTGATACATTTGCAAAAACAATCTGTTTGTGAAACTATTATCTGCAATACTGATATTATTTTTTTATGTATCTGATGCCACTTCACAGACAGACTCATTGAAACAGAGAAATGATACTTTGCAGGGAAGGTCTTTCCTCCTTCAAAAGGTAAACAGAAATGGTGTGACATTGCCTGAGGTTGAAATAAAAGAGGTAACGGTTTACGCTCATCCGCGATTTCCAAGAAAAAGTGATTTTCGCAAATACGAAAGGCTGATATATAACCTGAAGAAAGTTTATCCTTACGCTTTAATTGTGAGGAGCCGATTGGCCAGGGTTGACGATGACATGAGAAATATCAATAATGAAATTGATCGAAAAGAATATCTGAAAAAAGTAGAGAAAGATGTTTTTGCAGAGTACGAGGGCGCTATCCGGGATATGACAATCACACAGGGTCGACTGCTTATTAAGCTGATTGACAGGGAAACGCTGAACACTTCATATACTCTCATAAAAGACTACAGGGGGAAGATTGCTGCTGCTTTCTGGCAGGGCATTGCCCGTATTTTTGGGACAAATCTTAAAGAAGAGTATGATCCATATGGTGAAGATGCTCTCATTGAATCAATAATCCTTGAGATTGATGCAGGAAATTTATAGCTTAATTTTAAAAGCAACTCAGATAAGATGAAACGTATTTTTATCGCTTTGAAAATTGAGGCAGGAGAAAATCTTTTAAAGATGATCTCATCGTACCAGGCCAGGTTGAATAAAGACCATATCAAATGGATGGATACCACCAATATCCATATAACTATTGCTTTTCTGGGTGATACTGAGGAAAAAACTATAAATGCGATCATTTCAATGCTGGAAGAAAAATGCAAAGGATTTGGAAAATTTGAAATGATTCTCAAAGGATCGGGTATTTTCAGAAATATAAATGACCCAAGAATAATCTGGACAGGCATTGAACCATCGAAGAAATTAATCCAACTTAATAATCTTATTATGCACGGTTTGAAGGAGTTGGAAATTAAAATGGAAGATCGTGTTTTTAAACCTCACCTGACTATTGGCCGTATAAAACGCCTTTATGATAATGAATCGCTGAAAGCCTTGATAGAAGAATTTCAAAATTATGAAATTCAGTTAGTTCCGGTAAATGAAGTTATTCTTTTCGAAAGCATACTCCTTACTGCGGGACCAGTCTATAAATCAATAATAAAAGTTAATCTGGAGTAATATTTTTAGCAAATTTATCGTTTTGCGTTTATCGCTTTGCGTCTTCTTAACTTCTAATGACTTTTGTTTTTTTACTTTTGTCTTTTGTCTTTAACTTTATCCTTTCTCCTTTTTCCTTTTATATCCCCCGTCCTCTAACTATTACAGTTATGGTATGTAAAGCAATCTTAAGATCAAAGAAAAGAGATCTGTTCTCAAGATAAAAGAGATCATATTCCATCCGTTTGATCATCTCTTCCACATCTGATGCATATCCATATTTTACCTGGCCCCATGAAGTTATTCCGGGTTTAATCTGCCTGAGTTGCATGTACCGGGGCTCTCTTTGAACAATCTGATCTATATAAAACTTCTGTTCTGGTCTTGGTCCGACAATAGACATTTCGCCTTTAAGTACATTGAAGAAATTCGGGATCTCGTCAAATTTATACTTCCTCATAAATCGTCCCAGAGATGTTATTCTCTTGTCATCCCTGTCTGAAATCAGAGCGATTCCCTCCTCATTCCCAAAGTGCATTGACCTGAACTTGTATATATCAAATGGCTTACCATTTCTGCCAATACGTTTTTGGGAATAGATAACAGGTCCCTTGCCTGTTAATTTAATTGAAATAGAAAGTATTATAATAACTGGTAAGAGTAGTGTAAGGCTAAGAAGTGTAACAGTATAATCAAATATTGCTCTTATAATACCCTGTGAATTCCTTTCCCTTTGATTCATGAGCTAAATATACAAAAAGAAATGAGTACAATTTATGGTTATCGCTGTCTTACATTTTTTATACTTTTGTCGGAAATATAAAATTGATCCGGTAGTTGATATGACTGATTCATTTGAAGCGAAAGGGAAAAGGAAAAAACTGGTGGCAGATCTCAGGCTGAAGGGGATTTCAGACGAAGATGTTTTAAGAGCCATCGATGCTGTTCCACGACATCTCTTCATGGATCCGGCCTTTTTTATCCATGCTTATGTTGACAAGGCATTCCCAATCACATCGGGTCAGACAATTTCACAGCCTTATACCGTGGCAGTACAAACATCTTTGCTGCGGCTGAAAAAGAGGGATAAAATCCTTGAGATCGGTACAGGGTCAGGTTATCAGGCGGCAATACTTGCTGAGATGGGAGCAAGGGTATACACTATTGAGCGTTACCGTGAACTTTATTTAAAAGCACAAATGATTTTTACTTCTTTGGGATATAGTGCCGACTTTTTCTATGGTGATGGATATGTAGGTAAACCACAGTATGGTCCTTACGATGGAATTCTTGTCACAGCTGCAGCTCCTGAAGTCCCTAAAGTGCTGCTTCAACAACTTAAGACCGGAGGAAGGTTGATTGTGCCAGTGGGAGGTTCTGGCTCGCAGGTCATGACTGTAGTTGAGTGTACCGGCACAGATAGTTTTGAGTATTCTGAACATGGAAATTTTGTTTTTGTACCTATGCTTAAAGGGACTGTAAATGGAAAATAAATATATTATGAAAATTTACAAATTGATTTTTTCCCCTATTGAAGTTAATACATATATTCTTGCAGAGAACTCTGGCGATTGTGCAATAATAGATTGTGGTTGCTACGATAAGGAGGAATGTGAAATACTTGAGAATTTTATAAAGGATCATCATCTTAATCCTGTTCTGTTGTTAAACACACATTCTCACCTTGATCATGTTTTCGGAAACAGATTCATTCTCGAAAAATACGGACTGAGGACATTTTCAAGTGAACTTGATGAAATAAACAGAAAAAATGCAAAACAACATGCCATGCTTTTTGGTCTCACGATGGATGAACCACCTGAACCAGAGGGCTTTATAATAGACAATCAGTCAGTTACTTTCGGGACTACAAAACTTTTAACTCTGCACGTCCCTGGTCATACTTCAGGAAGCCTCGCCTTTTATTGTGAAAATGACGGCTGTGTTTTTACAGGAGATGCATTGTTTTCAGGAAGTATAGGAAGAACCGACCTTCCAGGCGGAGATTATGATACTCTTATAAAGAGCATAAAAAATAGACTTTTTGTTCTTCCTCCATCCACTGTTGTATATCCAGGTCACGGCAACGAAACAACAATAGAAAGGGAAATGAAAACGAACCCATATTTTAATGACTAATATCCTGTTAATTCTGAGTTCTAATTCTTAATATTATCGCTTATTAATCTTCTACTTTTTCCCTGGCTTGCCAGCTGGAAAAATGAAGCAAATAAATTTATTTTCAAGCAATTTAAAATAAAATTTATGTTAACTGATAAGTTTGTTAACCGCCATATTGGTCCACGTGATTATGAATTGCCGCAGATGCTTCAGGTAATAGGGGTCAATTCCCTTGATGATCTGATTGAAAAGACAATTCCCAGATCAATAATGCTCGAAAAGCCACTTAGACTTCCCGAGGCAATGAGTGAGTTTGAATACCTGAATCATATAAAATCTCTTGGACAGAAAAATAAAATGTTCCGCTCGTTCATCGGGCAGGGGTATTATGGGGTCGCTCAGTTGTCGGTAATCGTAAGGAATGTATTGGAAAATCCTTCCTGGTATACTTCTTATACTCCCTATCAGGCTGAAATATCACAGGGCCGTCTCGAAGCTCTTCTGAATTTTCAGACTATGATAATTGAATTGACGGGTATGGAGATTGCCAATGCTTCATTACTAGATGAGTCAACTTCAGCCGCTGAAGCAATGTTAATGATGTTTAATGCCAGGTCAAGAGCTTCAGTAAAGGCAGGAGCAAATAAGTTTTTTGTTGATGATGATATTTTTCCTCAGACACTCGATGTAATAACAACAAGATCAAAACCACTTGGGATCGAGCTTATTACAGGAAAATATACTTCAATAACATTCAATGAATCATTTTTCGGATCCCTTGTGCAGTACCCGGCTGCATCGGGTCAGTTAAGAGATTACAAAGCGTTTGCGGATCTCGCTCATGCCAGTGGAATACTAGTGGGAGTTGCAGCCGATCTTATGAGCCTTGCCCTGCTGACTCCTCCGGGCGAATGGGGCGCTGATATTGTTGTAGGTTCAAATCAGCGGATGGGACTTCCAATGAGTTTTGGGGGACCACATGCCGGATATTTTGCCACAAAAGATGAATTAAAGCGAAGCATGCCCGGAAGAATTATCGGTGTGTCGGTCGATGCGCAGGGTAACAGTGCATTAAGAATGGCATTACAAACAAGAGAACAGCATATTAAGCGTGAGAGGGCAACTTCAAATATTTGTACCGCTCAGGCGCTTCTTGCTACGATGTCGGGAATGTATGCCCAGTACCATGGTCCTGAGGGACTGAAAAACATAGCAAAACATATTCATAACGCGGCATGTACCATAAGTTTTAATCTGAAAGAATCAGGAATCAGACAACTGAATTCAGTCTTTTTCGATACTGTTAAAGTAGCCCTTGATGCAGATGTCTCATCGGAGACTGTAAAGAAGCTGGCTCTTGAAGCAGGAATGAATTTCTATTATCCTGATGATAATTGTGTGATTATAAGCACTGATGAGATAACAACCATTCAGGAGATCGACACAATCGTAAATATATTTTTAAAAGCCGCCGGTAAAGAAAAGATTAAGATCGACTCTTATTGTCATTGTGAAATTCTTGAGGATAGATTTCTGAGAAAATCAACTTTCCTGCAGGGGGGGACTTTTAACCGTTACCATAGCGAGACTGAGATGATGCGCTATATCAAGATGCTCGAAAGGAAAGATTTTTCTCTTACTCATTGTATGATCTCTCTCGGTTCATGTACAATGAAGCTTAACCCTGCCACTTCAATGTTTGCAATGAGCTGGCCTGAGTTTGGGAATATTCATCCTTTTGTTCCATGCAACCAGGCAATGGGCTATTATCAAATGATGGATGAACTGGGAGAGGCGCTTAAAGAAATAACAGGTTTTTCGGCAATTTCATTTCAGCCAAACTCAGGTGCTGCCGGAGAATACGCCGGATTAATGGTAATTCGTGAATATCATCTTACAAACGGAGAAAGGAAAAGAAATATAGTATTGATTCCCTCTTCAGCTCATGGAACAAACCCGGCAAGCGCTGCGATGGCTGGAATGCAGATAGTAGTAGTGGAATGCGATGAAAAGGGAAATATAAGCGTTGATGATCTAAGGAAGAAGGCAGAGGCGAATAGAGATAACCTGGCTGGTTTTATGATCACTTATCCTTCAACACATGGTGTATTTGAGGCTGCCGTTATTGAAATGTCGGATATCATTCATGCAAATGGGGGACTCGTTTACATGGATGGAGCAAACATGAACGCACAGGTTGGTCTTACAAATCCAGGGCATATCGGAGCAGACATTTGTCATCTGAATCTTCATAAAACCTTTGCCATACCACATGGTGGTGGTGGTCCAGGTATGGGTCCGATACTTGCAAATGAAAAGCTGGCTGAGTTTCTCCCTTCCCACCATTTTGTCAAAACAGGAGGAAGTCATGGCACAACAGCTGTAGCAGGGGCTCCTTTTGGAAGCGGACAAATACTTACTATTTCTCATGCCTACGTAATGATGATGGGTTCCTACGGATTGACCCAGGCAACTAAATATGCAATACTTAATGCTAATTACATTGCTGCATCTTTAAAGGGGTGGTTTAAAACATTGTACTCTGGCACAGAAGGTTTTGTTGCACATGAGATGATACTCGACTGCAGGAGTTTTAAAACTGAAGCAGGAATCACTGAAGCTGACATTGCTAAAAGACTTATGGATTACGGGTTTCATGCTCCGACTCTTTCATTTCCTGTTCATGGAACATTGATGGTGGAACCTACTGAATCAGAGTCTCTTCAGGAACTGGACAAATTTATAAGCGCTCTGAAATCAATATGGAATGAGATTGAGGATATTAAGGATGGAAAAGCAGACAAAGAGGATAATGTTTTGCATAATTCACCGCATACGGTAAAGGTTGTTACAGCTAATGAATGGAATCATTCCTATGATCGTCAGAAAGCCGCGTATCCTCTTGGCTGGATCGCAGAAAATAAGTTCTGGCCTGCAGTTGGACGTATCGACGATGGATTTGGTGATCGTAATCTGGTATGTACATGTGATCCGATTGATTTATACAGGCAGGAGTCGCTGAACAAATAATAAATTTTTTTCTCCCGAAATTTTTTATCAAATTTAATGTACCTAAAAACCTTCATAAACTGATTTGATTCATTATGCGCAATTCAGCATGGATTGATCTGCTCAAACTGATCGACGGGAAAAAACTGAACTATAACCCGGTAGGATTTATTATAGACAGCCCATGGATACCAGGATGGTATGGGATCTCTAAGATTGACTACTATTCGTCAGATGAACACTGGTTTAGGTCTAATCTGAAAGCTATAAACACATTTCCTGATATCTGGTTCATGCCTTCCTTCTGGTCAGAATATGGCATGTGCACGGAACCATCTGCTTTTGGTTCGCGTATGACATTCCTCGAAGAGAGCCTTCCTCATGCTGAAAAAATCCTTGCAGGTATAGATGGAGCAGATTCTCTTCCTCATCCAAATGTAAAAACAGATGGGTTGTTGCCTTTCATGATCAGCCGTCTTAAGAACAATCAGGATGCGATTATCAAAGCTGATCATCAGATAAGATTTGCAATTGCAAGAGGACCCCTGAATATTGCCAGTTTCCTGATGGGAACGACAGAATTGATGATGGCTACGGCAATGGATCCTGATGGTACCCACAGGCTTCTTAATAAAATCACCGATTTTATTTGTGATTGGCTCTCATGGCAGAAAGAATGCTTCCCTTCAATTGATGGAGTTCTTATTCTCGATGACATAATTGGATTTGTCGGTGAGGCAGAATTCATCGAATTTGTAATTCCCTATTTCAAGAAGATTTTCAGCAATTTGGGCGCAAAAGTAAGATTTCTTCATAACGATGCAGATGGTCTTGTAACGTCCAGATACCTAACTGAGATGGGCATAAATATGTTCAATTTTTCTTTTGAACACCCGCTAAATGTTATCCGTGAACTTGCAGGACCTGAGGTCATTCTTGTAGGTAATATCCCGCCCAGGGATGTTCTGTCCCAGGGTACCCCTCTTCAGGTTAAAGCCGCAGTAGATAAGGCTTTTGGAGAAATCAAAGATTATAACAGGATTATCTGGTCAGCAGGAGGCGGCATGCCTCCAGATGTCAGTACTGAAAATATCAATGCTTTTATTTCTGCTGTTAAGGGCCATTCCAAAAACCAATGATTATGAAAAGTGATCTGATAACTCTTTTGATTATACTTTCTTTTAGTCTTCAGGGAATGTCTCAGAAAACTGAAATCTTACATCTTTCAGTCGCATCCGGCAGCATTGAGAGAATAAATTCACCAGTCAGTTTTGGATTGGAAAGCGTATCTATAAGTGACACATTATCTTTTCAATTATTTGAGAAAGTAAACGGGAAGCTTGTTCAGAAGGCATTTCAGATCGAACCCGGTTATATTCCACAGCTATGGTGGATACTTGACGGAACAACCGCTCCGGGAAAAACAAGAGAATATATTCTGTTTAAGGATGCAGGAACATATTGATTTTCAGGGTAAAAAACCTGAAGAATTGGCTATTAATGAAGTATGGGATGTAAGAGCATGGAATGTGGAACCTGTAGCCGGACTAAAAGCCTGGCTTGTCGACCTTACTTCTTTTCTGTCGGTAACCGGTGATTCAGCAATTGTGTTTGAAGCCTACAGGTATGGAGGGGGAATTGGTATAAGGGCAAATGAAGAGTGGACAAAAGATAACAGCTCAGTGCTTACTTCGGAAGGTAAAACAAGAAAAGATGCCGACGGAACCCGTGCAAAATGGACTGATCTTAACGGAGCTTTTAAGAATAAAGGTCAATCGGGAATTGTCTTTTTCTCTCATCCCGCAAACCGGGAACATCCTGAACCAATGCGCGTATGGCCTGAGAATATGAATAATAACAGGGGAGATGTCTATTTCGAATTCTGTCCGATCAGATATAAAGAATGGGTATTGAATCCTGGAAATGTATACAGATTGAAATACAGGATGCTGGTCTATGATGGCAAGATTAACAAAGAAACCGCAGACAGAATCTGGAATGATTTTGCTTATCCTCCTGTTATTAAGGTAATTAACAGATGAAGAAAAGAAGAAATAGCCACAAAGGCACGAAGACGCAAAGTTGCACAAAGAATATGATCAAGTTATCTTGGTGATCCTTTGTGCCTTTGTGTCTTAGTGGCATTAAAAATAAATAACTAATGTTCCTGGAACTATGAGAAAAATATTAGTCTTTCTAGCTTTTATATTGATTGCATCTTCATGTGGACAAGGTGGTTCCAAAGTACAAACAGCCAAATCAGAATCTTCCATGGAAAAAACATACCAGGTAAAATTGATCACAGTCGATCCGGGTCATTTTCATGCTGCTCTTGTACAGAAGATCATGTACGACCAGGTTTCACCTGATGCATATGTTTATGCTCCGCAGGGACCTGATTATCTGCAGCATCTCGACAGGATCAAATACTATAACAGCAGGTCTGTCAATCCCACTTCATGGAATGAAAAAGTATATACTGGTGCTGATTTCTTTGAAAAGATGATTTCCGACAAAGCAGGCAATGTTGTTGTATTGTCGGGAAATAACAGGAAAAAGGCAGAGTATATTACTAAATCTGTAAATGCCGGGCTTAATGTTCTCGCAGATAAGCCTATGATAATCACCCCGGAAGATTTTCCTGCGCTTGAAGCTGCATTTACAACTGCTCACGACAAGGGAGTCATGTTATATGATATCATGACTGAGAGATATGAAGTAACCACAATTCTTCAGAAACTACTTTCACAGAATAGCAAGGTTTTTGGAACATTATCAACCGGAAGCAAAGAGGAGCCTGCTGTGACCAAGGTAAGTGTTCATCACTTTTCAAAGATAGTATCTGGCAGTCCTCTCCTCAGACCTGTCTGGTTTTTTGATGTTCAGCAGCAGGGGGAAGGGATTGTTGATGTAACAACTCATCTGGTTGATCTTATACAATGGGAATGTTTCCCGGAACAAATACTCAATCCGTCTGACATTAACATGATAAGCGCAAAAAGGTGGCCTACATATATTTCAAAGGATGAATTTAAGGGTGTAACCGGTTTTGATGACTTCCCAGGCTATCTTCAGAAGGATGTAAAAGACGGGAAGCTGAATGTGTTTGCAAACGGTGAGATGATTTATCAGATAAAAGGGATATTTGCAAAAGTTTCCGTTGAGTGGAGGTATCAGGCTCCTCCTGGAGGAGGCGATACCCACTATTCAGTAATGCATGGAACCAAATGCGATCTGATCATAAGGCAGGGTGCTGAAGAAAAATTTCTACCTACACTTTATATTGAAAATATTAAGGGGCTGACGATGAATGACTTCGCAACACAACTTAAAGATGTTTTAAAGACGTTGCCTTATGATAGTCTTCAGGTAGAATCTGTAAATAAGACTACCCTCAAAGTTGTCGTTCCGGGTAAATACAGGGTTACACATGAGGAGCATTTCGGGCAGGTTATGTCGAGATTTCTCGGGTATCTGAAGGCGGGAAAATTGCCAGAATGGGAGGTGCCTGGGATGATCACAAAATACTATACTACAACAAGTGCACTGAAAATGGCTAAGGCTGTTAGTCAAACATATTCTCCACTGCCATAGAATATAATTCCTCAAGAGATATTCCCGCAGCTGCAGCTTCTTTTGGAACAAGGCTCTCTTTTGTCATACCGGGTACGGTATTTATTTCTATAAAAAATGGGGTTTCTCCTGCAACGATGAAATCAACCCTTACAATTCCCTTACATCCAAGGATCTCATAAACATATTTGCTGATTCTTTGAATCTCTTTTGTAATTGCAGGAGGAACATCAGCCGGAGTAATTTCATCTGATCTCCCCTGTGTATACTTTGCCTCATAATCAAAAAATTCATTTTTGCTGATAATCTCAATAAGAGGAAGAACAAGCGTTTTTGCTTTAGTTTTAATAACACCACATGCGACCTCCCTGCCATCAATAAATGATTCAATAAGCACTGAATCGCTCTCCTTAAATGCCGTTTCAATAGCTGGCAGCAATTCTTTTTTCTGTTTCACCTTTGTAACACCAAAGCTCGAACCGCTATCGTTGGGCTTAACAAAACATGGCATTCCGATTTGTTTATTCAGATCAGTCAGATCAAATTTGTCTCCTTTTCTGATCAGTACGGCATCAGCCATTTTTATCCCGTACTCTTTAAGGAAGAGTTTACATGCCTGTTTGTTGAAGGTAAGTGCTGAGCAGAAAGCATCACAGCTTGTATATGGGATCTTCATCATGTCGAAGTATCCCTGAAGTAATCCGTTCTCGCCGGGTGTGCCATGAATTGCTATGAATACACCATCGAATTTAATTCTGTGATCGTCGTTTTGCAGACTAAAATCATTCTTGTCTATATTATGATAACGGCCTTTCTTATCTTTCCAGTACCAGTTGGTTCCCCTGATCACTATAATATAGACAACATACTTTGAGGATAAAATTTTACTTACTTCTCCGGCACTTTTTATGGATATCTCAAACTCAGAGGAATCACCACCGGCGGCTATCGCAATCGTCTTCATATTTTGTTTAATTTTTCGTTTCAAATTTAATCATTTATTATAGGAGTATGGGAATCATATATAAAACCATTGATTTTCTTCGTTTACCCCGCCCCAAGCGGACTTTACTTTATTTCTCATGATTGCCGGTGATCAAAAATTATTATAACATGAATGTAGTTATAAGCGGCATATGTATTACCTTTGACGGGAATTTTAAAATTATTAAAAATGAAAAAAGGTTGTTTGATTTCGATAATAGTAGTTGCTTTTCTGGCTCTTATTGTTCTGGCTGCAGTTCTTTGGGGAACAAAGGTATACAATGGTATGGTTACCATGCAGGAGACTGTTACAAGTCAATGGGGTAACGTTGAAACATCTTATCAGCGAAGGTCTGACTTGATCCCTAATTTTGTCAACACTGTAAAGGGTGCAGCAAATTTTGAACAAACTACTCTAACTCAGGTTATTGAAGCCAGAGCAAAAGCTACTTCAGTTACAATCGATCCTACGAAAATGACTGAGGCCAATATGCAACAGTTCCAGCAGGCTCAGGGGCAATTATCATCAGCATTGTCAAGACTGATGGTGGTTGTAGAGCAATATCCCCAGCTTAAAGCAACTCAGAACTTCAGGGACCTTCAGATAGAACTTGAAGGAACAGAAAACAGAATATCCGTAGAGAGAAGAAAATTCAATGAGGTGGCTTTAACTTATAATACATATATAAGAAGATTTCCACAGAGCTTTCTTGCAGGAATGTTTTCATTCCAGATAAAGCCATATTTTAAGGCTGAAGAAGGCGCTGAAAAAGCACCTAAGGTTAATTTTTAAATTTTATTTCCATACATAAATGAAAGCTTCAACGTTCCTTTCGAAGGAACAACAGGCTCAGATCCTTGCTGCCGTGAAGGAGGCTGAGATGGAAACATCAGGCGAAATCAGGGTGCACATCGAATCTTCTCTTAAAGGTGATGTACTTGACAGGGCAGCATGGCTCTTTAAAAAACTGGGGATGCATAATACCGCGGAACGGAACGGTGTTTTATTTTATCTTGCGGTGAACGACAGAAAATTTGCCATAATAGGTGATGCAGGCATTAATGCTAAAGTTCCTGGTGGTTTCTGGGATGACATAAGTGAACTTCTTAAAAATAATTTCAAAGAAGGCAAGTTTACTGAAGGTCTTTCAGAAGGAATTTTACTTACAGGAAAGCATCTTAAAATCCATTTTCCTCACAAACCTGATGATGTAAATGAACTGCCCGATGAAATTTCATTTGATAAATAAAATAAAGAGGACACCAAAATGATGAAAAGAAGTTTCAATTTAATTGCCCTCCTGGTTTTATTCTGCACAATTTCTGTCAACAGGGCTTTTTCCCAGAATATTCCTGATCGGCCAAATCCTCCCAGGTTAGTAAACGATTTTGCGGGGATGCTTAACGCTCAGGAAGTCAGTATGCTAGAACAAAAACTGCTTGCCTTCAACGATTCCACATCTACACAGATGGTAATATTAACTGTACCAACACTCGACGGCTATGATAAGGCAGATTATGCCCAACGGGTCGCTCAGAAATGGGGTGTCGGTCAGAAAGGCAAAAACAATGGGGTGCTTATATTGGTTAAACCAAAAACAGCTGATTCAAGGGGTGAGGTACAGATTTCCACGGGTTATGGCCTTGAGGGTGCTATTCCAGATCTTCTTAGTGGAGAAATAGTTGATCGTGAGATTTTGCCTTCATTCAGAAATGGTAATTACTACGAAGGACTTGATAAAGCCACTAACACAATGATGTCACTGGCCAGAAAGGAATTTTCAGCCTCTGATTACCACAACAAAGCAAAGAAAAGTTCAGGTAAAAATATACCTTTTGGGCTTGTAATATTTATAGTATTTATAATTATTGCCATGGTTTCAAGAGGATCCGGCGGATCAAATAATAAGCATATCAGTACCGGAGGATTGCCATTCTGGATGCTTATGGGTATGATGAACTCAGGCAGAGGATCATCCGGTAGCTGGGGTGGATTCTCAGGCGGCAGCAGTGGCGGCGGCGGCTTCGGCGGCTTTGGCGGCGGTAGCTTTGGTGGTGGCGGTGCCGGAGGCAGCTGGTAGCTGATGGTGCAGGGCTCAAAGGGTGGATTCCCTGCCTGAGATATACTTTCTCCATTTCTCAATTACCTGTACCATATCATCAGGCAGATCGGAGTCGAAGGAAAGTCTTTTACCCGTTACCGGATGATCGAATGCAAGTGATTTGGCATGCAATGCCTGGCGGGGCAGAATTTTAAAACAGTTTTTGATAAATTGCTGATATTTTGTGAATGTGGTCCCTTTAAGTATCTGATCACCTCCATATTCCTCATCATTAAACAATGGGTGTTTGATATGACTGAAATGAACCCTGATCTGGTGTGTACGCCCGGTTTCAAGTTTGCATTCGATTAGCGAAATATAGCCAAAGTCCTCGAGAACCTTATAATGTGTTATTGCGGTCTTGCCCTCCGTATCATCCTTGAAAACCTGCATCACCTTCCTGTCTTTTATGCTTCTGCCGACATTGCCGGTAATAGTCCCTTCAGATGGATCCGGAATTCCCCATATTAACGCATTATATCTCCGATCGGTTGTCCTGTCAAAAAACTGTTTTGATAATCTGTTTAGTGCAAACTCATTTTTCGCAATTACAAGAATACCAGAGGTGTTTTTATCAAGTCTGTGAACCAACCCAGGTCTACTCTCACCTGTATTAAAAAGAGGCAGATCCCTGAAATGCCACATAAGTGCATTAACGAGAGTCCCGGTATAGTTGCCATACGCAGGATGCACCACCATACCAGGTTGTTTGTTTACTACCAGAACGTCATCATCTTCATAAACAATATTCAGAGGAATGTTTTCAGGAATAAGTTCTATATCTCTTGGCGGTGTAGGTAAAACAACCTGAACAATATCTCCGGGTTTGATTTTGTAATTTGGCTTAACCGCATTATTGTTTACCAGGATATTTCCGGCATTGGCTGCATTCTGAATGCGCGTTCTTGAAGAATTTTCAAGTCTGTCAGAAAGAAATTTATCAATCCTTAATAGTGATTGACCCGGATCCGCCTTAAACCGGTAATGTTCAAATAGTTCCTGCTGATCGACTAATTCTTCTTCCGTCATCTTAGTATTACCTGGTTTTAATTATCCGGTTGTAGCTGACAGGCATGCCATTGATACTTATAACCAAAAAGTACATACCATCGTGAAGCGATGAGATATCAACCTTCTCGCTGAAAGGAATTTTCATAAGTTCATGGCCATTCAGATCGGTAAGAGAAATATACGATAACCCGGAAAGCTGGAGTTCTCCCGGATCAATAGTGATATAATCCTTAGCCGGATTTGGCCATATATTCAAAGATTTCCTGTTATTATTATAGTGGATATCTTTTATTGCTGTAATTGTAAGCGGAGAGCCAACAACAGGCCTTATCATTATTGTGCCGGGTACCTGCGACTGGCTCCATATGCCGTTTAACCAGTATAACTGTTTTCCGGCATTTGGAGTATTAACATCGTAACCTACATTGAGAAACGACTCTGAAAGTTGTTTCCAGCCAACATAAAATGTTCCGTTAACCGGAACACCTTCAGGCATTGTGTAAGTGTAAAACCCATTTATAACATTACCCTGTTCAACCATTACTGCTTCTTTGGTATAAAGAATATTCCCCGGAACCCCGTTATCATTGTCCCAGACCACAAGATCGAATTCTCTTTTGTTGGCTTCCAGATAACTGTCGTTAAAGCAGATATTTACAGCCCGTAATGTATCCGGCATGAATGACTCGAATTTATAAGCTACCATTGCATTTCTCGAGCCTAGTCCGTTTATTCCGTAACCACCTTCAGATGACCCGTCATCGAACGCAAAATAGTTTTTGAAAATCTGATAATAGATCAGTGTGTCGTTTCCCTTCGGATCGAAATTATCAGTTTTCAGCGAGGCGGTTATCCTGAAGAGGGCTGAATCATTATTGCTGGTATTATATGTGTAGACCAGGTTAGCTCTGTAGTCGACATTTGTTAAAGGCCCGATATTTGTCGCTCCTGCAGAAAAGAAATTAGCCTCGGAATTTTTGTAAACATCCCATATCTCAAAATTACGCGTGACATTCCTTGTTATTGTATCATTATTTCGATAGTGGACAAGGATTGATGATCCCATTTCCTGAAGATACACTTGTTTGAATTGTTTCCAGGGCATAGCTTCATGACTCTTAAGCAGGGACCGGAGAGGAAGAGTGTATGCAACATCGGCAAATATCGTATCGCCGGCATTCCGGTTTTTGTTAAGAAGAACATAATCGAGATTCCAGATATCAGAATTTCCAACCATGGAAGGATCGGCTAGATTTGTGCTTAGACTGGCATAATTAACGAATCTGAACTGGAATCCTTTTTGAAGAAAACGGTCATTATTAATCCTGATATTAGCAGGTTTAAATCTTTCATCAAGACTACCTTCCACTCTCCATACGGAATACCATTTTTTTTCAACCGGAGCAAAAAACTGCAGAGTAAGGCTGTCGTTCTTTTCCGGAGGATCGGCCAGTCCTCCTGCCTGATAAAAGAAGCTAAGCCAGATATTATCTGCAGCAGTGTACTTCAGATTTATGGGTTGCGATGTAAGATGATCAGCTTCAAATCCTGTTGAATTTGCTTCACTGTACAGTCTTCCTGTGTTGTCCAATGCATCAAAAGTGGCTATTCCGGCTGTTATCTGACGATCGGAGTATGTGTTATTGATAAATACGTAGTTATCTGTCCAATTCTTCCTGTCGGGGAAAACTGAATGTCCGGAGAAATCGTCAAAAAACGGAAGCGCCAGTGTGTCATTTGATGACAATCCTTTGCTTTCCCTGAATATCTCACGGGAATTTATGATACTTCTGTTTGACTGAAGACCCGTTATCACCTCCTGACCCTGGGTATAAACGAGCCAACTGCTTAGGAAAACTATATATAGGATTATCCTCTTAAGCATCTGGATTAGTTAGACTTTTTGTCCGGATCTGTAATTGCCGGAATTGTATCAGAATCGATTCTGGTTGAATCAACTTTAAATTTTGCCAAATCTACTGTAAGCCACAGATAGATTGCAGATCCGAGTTGAATAGTTGCATCGTTTTTAAATTCCGGATTCTGTTTATATACAAAAGCATTAAGTGTATCAGTTCCTGTTTTAATAGTATTGTCATATTGGAAAGCGCTTAGGTTAAGTGATGAACCCAGAATTTTATTTTTTGCAGGATCAAGTTTCATCCCGATCAGATAAGGGATGAAAGTTTTCTGGTTGCTTAATCCCTTACTCAGGATAAGATCTATAACTGATCCCTTCTGAATAGAATCTCCTTCATGTATGTTTTTACCATTATACTGCTGATCAATCACGACATTCACAGTGAAATCGGGCCTGTATTTTAACAGTCCTATCCCAAGACCTGAACTCACAACCAGTGCGCTGGCTTGTCTGAGCGGAAGATCAATGAGATTAGGCATTGCAACCATTTCCGGGTGAAAAGCATTGATCGTCAGAACAACATTTCTCCATTTTTTTACCTTGAATCCCGGTTTTGGATTCTGCTCGGCTATGCAGCCACGGGGAACAGCTGTTGTGTATATTGAATCAATGACCTGATAGCGCAACCTGCTTTTTTTTGCAAGGTTTACAGTCTGCTCCATTGTAAGTCCTACAAAATTGGGAACAGCCCTGGACTGACCATGCCTGGTATAAAAATTCATCCAGATGAGCAATATCATTACTCCTCCGACAACAATAATAATGGCATATCCGAGATTTTTAAGAAATAGTTTGCTCAGAATAAAGTTTTTTAAGCTCATACAACCAGATTGAACATTAGTAATAACGTAAAGGTACAGATAAAATTACTTTTTTCATCCCCTGGAAGTTGTCTAAAAGGTCCTTAGTGAACCTTAGAAGGGTAAATTGGATTATAGAGTGAGTCTCTTTCAACTGGTATAAATCCTGCTTGACTGATCAGGTTGCAAATCTCATCCGTACTCATAGAAGGATTTCCCTCTTCAGATCCGGCCATAGAATATATCCTTGTCGTATCATCAATTGTACCATCCATGTCATCTGCACCAAATGAGAGAGCCATCTGGGCACATTCCTTCCCGGTCATTGGCCAGTATGCTTTGATATGAGGGAAATTATCGAGATAAATCCTTGATATTGCGTAGTTGCGCAGATCTTCCAATGTATTCACTTCACCCAGATATGACATGCTGTTGTTCGACTTCTTGTATTTAAGAGGGATAAATGCATTAAACCCTGTTGTTCTGTCCTGAAGTATGCGAAGTCTTTCCATATGGTCGATCCGATGACCATAGGTCTCTATATGTCCATACAGCATTGTAGCGTTTGATGGGATTCCAAGAAGATGAGCTGTCTCATGGATCTCGAGCCAGAGCCGGGAAGAGGATTTTTCGTCGCAGATATTTTTTCTGAGCTCTTCATCAAATATTTCTGCACCTCCACCTGGAATTGAATCAAGGCCATACTCTTTTAAAGCCAGCAACCCTTCTTTTATAGTCAATCCGGCGGTTGAGATCATGTGATCGAGTTCTATTGCTGAAAAAGCTTTTATATGAAGGGAAGGCCTATAGGCTTTAATTTTTTTCAGAAGTGAACCCCAGTAATGAAGGTCGTGCTTCGGATGGACTCCTCCCACAATGTGAACTTCGGTAACTGCTTTATTGTCAAATTGTTTTACAATGCCGAGCATTTCTTCGTGACTGTATTCCCAGCTGTCACGATCGCCGTCAGGCTTGTGGTAGGAACAGAATCTGCAATTATAAATGCAAATATTTGTGGGTTCAATATGAAAATTACGGTTGAAGTATGCGAGATTGTCGTTGTGTCTGCGCCTGACAATCCCGGCAAGTAAACCCAGAAGCGGCAGATCGGCTTTTTTGTAGAGTAATAATCCCTCTTCAGGAGTTATACGGATATTGCCAGCTACTTTATCGGCAATAATCCTGAGGTTTTTATCATTTATCTGGGTCAAAAGATCTGACATAATATTATTTAAAAAGTCAGTAAAGGTAAGAATAATCGGGATGGATTTTGAATTACCGGTATGTTTTGAATGTACTGATATAAGAGTAGGAGATCCCTCGCTGGCGCTAGGGATGACAGAGTTGTTGGGGAAAACAGGGGGTGAAGAAGTGGCGATTCGCAGTTGAATGTTTCAAAATTGAAAACTGAAGTCGCGAATCGCCACTTCTTCACCCCAGCAACCACCTAATTGCCATGTCATTCCGAGCGTCAGCGAGGAATCTCACGCTCCAAGCACTTCTTTTTGACTAGGTATCTTCATTTTGAACAAAGAGTGTGCAATAAAAATGCTAGCTTACTGAAGGTAATCTCATGCTCACTGAACAAATAGTTCTTTCGACCGGATAGCGATCTATAGATTGGATTGTTAATCTGAATGATATCAGAACCGCGGAGCGGTTCCACCAATTGTTAACAATAAAAAAGGTGTCCTTTTTGAAGACACCCTGATCAAATATCGTAAAATGTATATTATCCTTTTAATTTAAGCTCAGGCGAAGCTGAAAGCTTCTTCCTGCCTTTAGCTCTTCGTGCAGCAAGAACTCTTCTACCATTAGGAGTTGACATCCTCTCCCTGAAACCGTGCTTATTTGCTCTCTTCCTTCTTGATGGCTGGTATGTCCTTTTCATCTTTTCAATTATATTTGTTGACTAACTTCTGATTTGAGAATGCAAATGTAGTACTTTTTTGAAATATAAAAACCGGGAAGGTGTTTTTTTAAAAAAAAATCAAACCGGCAGATATACAATCACTTTGGTGTCAAAAAAAGATTCATCGAAAAAGTTCTTTATATCCCATACCTTTAATTTATTCTTATACAACGCTAACTCATCACTCAGATCACCACCCTTGAGATACAAAATACCATTATCGAGGCTGTTATTTCCACTGCGACTGATGTTTTTAACAGTAAGGTTTACAAATTCAGGGAACCTTGTTACCGCACGGCTGACGACAAAATGAAATTTTTCAAATTCTTCTTCAATTCTTTTCCTTTCCGGAATGATATTTTTTAATCCAAGTTCATCTGAAACTGCTTTGACTACTTTGATCTTTTTTTCAATTGAATCGAGAAGGGTGAATTCAGAATCCGGAAATATTATTGCAAGTGGGATACCCGGAAACCCTCCACCGGTCCCTACATCGAGTATCCTTGTGCCGGGTAAAAAGTTAATTACCTTTGCTAATGACAATGAATGGAGAACATGATGAACAAAGAAATTGTCCATATCCTTTCGTGAAATAACATTTATCTTGTTGTTCCAGCTGTCGTATATCACCTTTAATTTCGACAGCTTCGCTTGCTGATCTTCAGACAATAACGGGAAATACCTTAAAATGGAATCTGACACTACCTGTTATCGGTTTTGATTAATATATTATATAATAGTGTTTTAGCTCTGAAGAGCTGTGCTTTTACTGTTCCGATAGGAAGATTCAGTTCAGCTGCGATCTCTTCGTATGAATATTCCTTATAATAGCGAAGTTCAATAAGTGATTTATATCTTGGTTTTAACTGGTTTACAATGTCTTTAAGTGCAGCTATCTTCTGGTGATTGATCAATGACTCTTCAGGGTCAGGCAGGTCTGACTGGATATTAACTGTGACATTTTCCAGATTATCCTGCAGATGATCAAAAGGGGTAGGTGATAGTTTTTTCTTTCTGATAAAATCGACACAGTTGTTTGTAGCAATCTTAAAAAGCCAGGTGCTGAAGGCGTATTTAGGAGTATATGAATCGAGGTTCCTGAAGGCTTTTCCAAATGCCTCAATAGTAAGATCCTCGGCATCGGAGGCATTATTTACCATTTTAAGAAGCATATAATAAATAGAATCCCTGTAACGGTTCATAAGACTGGCAAAAGCTTTTTCATTTCCCTTCTTTGCCTCTTCAACAAAAATGAGATCGCCTTTGGCTTTATCCGATAATTCGTTACCTAATTCCATTTGTTGCCACCAGATCTCCTCCGGATATTGCTTAAAAAAATAAATGTATTGATCAAAGGTGAAAAGATATCGAAAAATAGTAAATAAAATAGCAATTCAGATTCTTCAAGTTTCTTCTGAACGAGTGTAAAAACTGTAATCTGGCAAATTAACCTTAGCGCAAATACAACAGATAACCATGGCCATAGAAAAAGATTCGTAATCAGAATAATGAATGTTATATAGAAAAGTATTCTGGTCGCCGGTTCAGTTATCAGGAGGAATTTGTCTCTCAATTTGTAGTATGGAGCGGTAGTCAGATGTCTTTTCTTCTGATTTATCCATTCATCAAGATCGGTGCATGGAACCGATCTGGTATGGGTCTCCTTTCTTAATTCAACACAGGTATCTTTGCTGGTGGCAATGGTATTAACCAACAGGTCATCATCACCTGATATTACATGATTATGTGAACCAAAACCTTTGTTCCTGAAAAAGACCGAACGTCTGTAAGCCAGATTACGACCCACACCCATATACGGAAAGCCGCGGATAGCCATACCAAGATATTGCATAGCGATTGTCATACTATCGTACCTGATATATTTGTTAAGCAATCCCTTCTCTTTGAGGTAACCTCCATAGCCCAGGACAAAATTGATATTTTCATCAAAATGGGATGTCATACCCTCAAGCCACTTATCCGATTCAGGATGACAATCAGCATCAGTGAATAGAAGAATCTCATTTTTTGCAGCTTTTATTCCTATGAACTGAGCGAATTTTTTATTGTGTGTAAATTTGGGATCTTTGTTAACTGTGGAGATCCTCAACCTTGGATATTGTGTCAGATATTTTCCAAGTATATCATAGGAATTGTCTTCAGAGCAATCGTTAACAACAATCACTTCAAAGTCGGGATAATCCTGTTCCAGAACAGAGGGCAAAAAGTTGCTCAGATTTTCCGCTTCGTTTCTGGCACAAATTATAATGGATACAGGCTGAGGACCACTTTTTGATGCTGTTGGTCCTCTGAAATATACAGAAATATAGAAGAAAAGATAATAAAACAGCTGAATAGCTGCACTAAATGCAAAGATGCAGAAAACAACTAAAAGTATAATATTTTTATGGTCGGCCATTTGACTTCCAAATATGTTAGCAATATTAGTAAGATTAACGGAAAGGCAAAAAATATCACAACAATAATTCCTTATAATTTTATAAGCCGTTTGGAAAAATTACCTTTGTGCTTCAAAAAAAAGATTAGATAACATGTTTGTAATTGAGAGCAGGGATCCAGACTCAAAAGCGCGTTCAGGCGTTCTGAAAACTCCTCATGGAGATATTCCTACTCCGATTTTTATGCCTGTTGGCACAGGCGGTACCGTAAAAGGTATCCTGCAGCGCGATCTTGCTGCAGATATTAATGCAAAAATAATACTCGGGAACACTTATCACCTTTACCTCCGTCCCGGTATGGAGATACTTAAAGCTGCACACGGGCTTCATCAGTTTATGTCGTGGAATCGTCCAATCCTGACCGATAGCGGTGGTTATCAGGTGTTTTCTTTGACCGGCAACAGAAAGCTGACCGAAGAAGGCGCGATCTTCAAATCACATATCGATGGATCGAGGCACCTCTTTACTCCTGAAAATACTATTGATATTCAGCGTATTATCGGCGCAGACATTATGATGGCATTTGATGAGTGCGCTCCCTGGCCATGCGATTATAGCTATGCAAAAAAATCAGTTGCACTGACCCATAACTGGCTCGACAGGGCAGTTGTAAGGTATAATGAAACTGAGCCGTTTTGGGGAAACGCACAGATGCTCTTTCCGATTGTCCAGGGAGGAACATTTGATGATCTGAGAAAAGAATCTGCTGAAAAAACAGCCTCTGCAGGGTTGGAAGGGAATGCAATCGGAGGACTGTCAGTTGGAGAACCTGCTGACGAAATGTACAGGATTATTGAGATTGTAAATGAGATACTTCCTGATGAAAAGCCACGTTATCTTATGGGTGTGGGTACTCCTGTTAATATTCTGGAAGCGATTGAAAGAGGTATCGATATGTTTGATTGTGTAATGCCGACGCGAAACGGAAGAAATGGTATGTTGTTCACAGGTGAAGGTACCATCAATATAAGGAACAAAAAGTGGGCTGATGATTTCAGTCCTATAGATTCTGATGGTCCATCTGCTGTAAGTTTATTCTATTCAAAAGCGTATCTTAGACATCTCGTTATATCAGGAGAGAATCTTGGTGCGCAGATAGCGAGTATACATAATCTGGGGTTCTATCTGAAGCTTGTTAGTGATGCGAGAAAACAAATTGAAGCGGCCAATTTTAAAAGATGGAAAAACTCAATGATAATAAAGTTGTCAGAAAGATTATAGACTTTCTGAAACTAAAGCTTATTGATAAATACATAATCAGGAAGTTTCTTGGTACCTTCTTCTTTTGTATCGTATTGATATTGACCATTGCCGTTGTATTCGATTTCGCCGAAAAGATTGACAACTTCATGGAAAAGCAGGCTCCTGTAAAGGCAATAATATTTGATTATTACTTCAATTTCATACCATATTTCGCGATGCTTTTTGCGCCATTATTCGTTTTTATTGCCGTTATTTTCTTTACCTCAAAAATGGCAGTAAGTACTGAAATAATTGCTATCCTTAACTGCGGTATGAGCTTCCGGCGACTGATGTGGCCCTATTTTCTCTCAGCTTTTATCATTGCATCATTTACATTTGTTCTTACAAATTATGTTATCCCCAAGGCGAACCTGGTAAGGATGGAATTTGAAGATAAATACTACCACTCCTCAAATAAAAGAATTCCGGTAGAGAATATTCACAGAATGGTAGCTAAAAATACTTATGTCTTCATGGGGACTTTCAGCGCATTAACTCAAAGAGGACAGAATTTCACTATTGAAAAGATATCAGACAATGGATACCTGGAATCTAAGTTGTCGGCTATGTCGGTTTCATATGATACCACAAAACAAAAATGGACAGCTCTGAATTACTATATCCGCGATATAAAGGGCAATCAAGAGAATATTACCAAAGGCAAAGAAATTGACACCACACTTACTATAACTCCCAAAGATTTTTCCAGGGATCCGGATTTTGTAGGAACCATGACTTCCCGTGAACTGGATAATTATATCAACCTCCTTCGTCTTCAGGGTTCAGATGAACTCAAACTATTTCTTATTGAAAAATACAGAAGGTTCGCAAATCCATTTGCCGTGTTCATACTTACTCTAATCGGTGTTTCGCTGTCATCAAGAAAAATAAGGGGAGGAATTGGCATGAATATAGGTATAGGTCTTGGACTCAGTTTTTCCTATATTCTTTTTCTTCAATTTGCTTCACAATTCTGTCTTAAAGGCAACCTCAGTCCAATCCTGGCGATGTGGATACCAAACATCATTTATTCAGTAATCGCCCTGGTACTTTATAAATTGGCACCGAAATAGATTATAGCTCGTGCAATTTCCTTGAAATTGTACCCTGAAATTCAGACTTTCAAAAAATAGCGAAATTTTTAAAGGATAAATAAAACCGATTTTTATGCCAGTTAACAAAAAAATACGCGAACTACAGGAAAAGCGCGAAAAAATCCTTCTCGGAGGAGGAGAACAGGCTATCGAGAAGCAGAAGGCTATGGGTAAACGGACTGCCCGTGAACGCATCATGGCTTTGCTCGATGAAGGGTCATTTAATGAGTATGATCTGTTTGTTGAACATGACGCCCGCGATTTTGATATGGATAAGAAGTCACTCCCGAGTGATGGCGTAATTATTGGCTCAGGTACTGTTTACGGAGCGCCCGTAGCCATTTTTGCCCAGGATTTTACGGTTGCCGGAGGCTCTCTTGGATTGATGCATTCAAGGAAAATCACAAAGATCATGGATCATGCACTCAAAATGAGGATGCCTCTGATTGGCATTAATGATTCGGGAGGAGCAAGGATACAGGAGGGTGTTAACTCACTTGCCGGTTACGGTGAGATATTCTTCCGTAATACTATATCGAGCGGTGTTATACCACAAATTTCCGTTATTCTTGGTCCATGCGCCGGTGGAGCAGTCTATTCCCCGGCTCTTACAGATTTTGTGTTTGTAGTAGACAATATTTCAAAAATGTTCATCACCGGACCAGAAGTTATAAAAACTGTTCTCGGGGAAGAAATCTCTATGGAAGATCTTGGAGGAGCGCGGGTACACAGCGAAATAACCGGGAATGCCCACTTCTTTGCATTAAGCGAGGAAGAATGTTTTGAACAGATCAAAAAACTCATCACTTTCATACCGTGGAATAATGGACAGAAAGCCAGAATGTTTGAACCAGGTGAGCCGAAGCCGGAATATAACATTAATAAGATCGTCCCCGAAGATCCGACTCTTCCTTATGATGTCAAAGATGTCATCAGGGCAGTTGTAGACAATTCGGATTTCTTCGAGATAATGGAGTTGTATGCAAAGAATATTGTGATCGGATTCGGCAGAATGGGAGGACGCACAACAGGGTTCGTCGCAAATCAGCCACTCGAAATGGCAGGTGTGCTTGATGTCGATTCTTCCGATAAAGCTGCAAGATTCATTCGTTATTGTGATGCATTTAATGTTCCCATAATTACTTTGGTTGACCTGCCAGGTTATCTGCCTGGTGTTGATCAGGAGCATGCAGGTGTGATACGGCATGGGGCAAAAGTTCTTTATGCTTACAGTGAAGCTACAGTTCCAAAGTTGACTGTTATCCTGAGGAAAGCATATGGAGGCGGATATATTGCGATGAGTTCACGTCATCTGCGTGCAGATTTTGTTTTTGCCTGGCCATCAGCCGAGATTGCAGTTATGGGACCGGAAGGAGCTGCTAACATAATATTCAGGAAAGAGATAATGTCCGCTCCTGATCCTGATGCAATGAGAAAACAAAAGGTTGAAGAGTATAAAACAAAGTTTGCCAACCCCTATGTCGCCGCTTCACGGGGATATGTTGATGCAGTAATTGAACCTTCCGAAACCAGAAAATTTCTGATGCATTCAATAGAGGTGTCGGAAAATAAGGATGTTACCATGCCGCATAAAAAACATGGACTTCCGCCTTTTTAACTAAATCTACCCTAAAACAGATGAAACTGTCATGAATAAGAATGATAAGCTTGGATTTCTTAATATTGATACCAGTCTTTACCAGACAAGGATCAGCAATAAGTTTACAAACAGAAAACCTTACCAGCCTGCCGATCCGCGTATCATCCTGAGTTTTATACCCGGCACGGTACTCGATATCTTTATAGTACCGGGGCAGTATGTCTCCAAAGGAGATATATTGATGATACTTGATGCCATGAAGATGCAGAACAAATTGAAATGCAGCATGGATGGCAGAGTAAAATCCATAGCTGTTCAAAAGGGCGATAAAGTATCAAAAGGGACTGTGCTGCTGGAACTTGAGTAGGTTGGGGGGCAAATCACATATACCCTTCCCAAATCACGTATTCTTTTAGTTTCTCCGGTAGTTCAGGCTTCTCTGAAAAGATCCCGTAGACACTCGATCCGCTTCCCGACATCAGACTAAATATAGCGCCGGATCTGTACAATTCCTCTTTAATATCTCCTATGATTGGATATTTTTTAAAGGCAAAATCCTCAAAGTCGTTTAATATATGTCCTTTCCATTCGATTAAAGGACGTTCAAGTAGTTGCTTAAGACTGGGTAAAGGAATCCCAGGACTACAGTTTTGATAAGCCTCGCCGGAACTGATGCCAACTCCTGGATTGATGAGTACAAGATAATGTCCTGCCAATAAGGGTTTTACAGGTGTCAAAACCTCACCTCTGCCAGATGCCAGTGAAGGAACCCCATCTATAAAAAAAGGACAATCGCTGCCCAGTAACAATGAAATAGCTATAAGTTCACGGTTGTCCATCCCCAGGCCAAAATGTTTGTTAACTACTTTAAGCAGGCATGCTGCATCAGATGAACCGCCGCCTAATCCTGCGCCAACAGGAATAGCTTTATGCAAATGGATCTTTAGAAACGGGAAAGGTTTTATTTCACGCAACCGGAGAATAGTTTTAATCACGAGGTTGTCGGAAGGTTTACTCGCAGTATCAATGCCTGTTGAAGAAAAAATATCCTTACTTATTTGCTTATCCGAAACAACAAATTCGAGAGCATCGCATAAACCTACGGGGTAAAACAGTGTTTCAATGTCGTGGTAGCCATCAGGACGCCTACCTGTGATACGCAATCCAATATTTATTTTAGCAATTGGGAAAACAATCATGGGCCTCTATTTGATGTAAAAATACCATTCGGTTTTGAATTTGTAACCAATGATCCATTTAATACCTTTTCAACAAGTTTTTAACATATTTTGTTTGTAACAATAATGAAGCTTTCCTAATTACTGAGTAGTGTTATTCCTACCTTTGAATCTAAGTGGTCGAATAAATTTCCCATACTATAAATGATTATAAATCAGAAAAATACCGTTGATGGCAAAACAAAGAATTAGTCCAAGACCAACTGTTACAACCCTGCCGGATTTTGGTAAGGTACCTCCTCAGGCAAACGATATGGAGGAGGCTGTTCTTGGTGCAGTTATGCTCGAAAAAGAGGCCGTTATTACAATTCTCGACATACTTAAACCTGAGAGTTTTTACCGTGAAGCGCATCAGAAAATATTCAAGGCAATATCTGACCTCTCTTCGAGAGAGTTCCCTGTGGATCTGTATACTGTTACAGAAGAACTGAGATCTCATCATGAATTGGATAGTGTAGGTGGACCAGTTTATCTTACCCAGCTTACATCAAAAGTTGTATCGGCAGCTAACGTCGATTATCATGCAAGGATCGTAGCTCAAAAATATATCCAGCGTGAACTTATCAGGGTTTCAACAGAAATTCAGACAAGATCATTCGATGACACATATGATGTTACAGAACTTCTCGACTATTCTGAAAATGCTCTTTTTCAGATCGCGGAAGGTAATATCAAAAGAGAGGTAGCTCCGATCAATGTGGTTATTAAAGAGGCGATAAGAGAGATTGAGGAGGCTGGAAAACGTGAAGATGCACTTGTTGGGACACCTTCTGGTTTTACCAAGCTTGACAGGCTCACCTCGGGATGGCAGAAATCTGAACTAATCATAATTGCAGCCCGTCCGTCAATGGGAAAAACCGCTTTTGCCCTGTCGATGGCACGTAATATGGCTATTGACCATGGAAAAAATGTGGCAATATTCTCGTGTGAAATGTCATCCATTCAGCTTGTTAACAGGCTTATAATTGCGGAAACTGATATTCCCGGAGATAAGATCAAAAATGGTCGTCTCTCAGAAGAGGAGTGGAAGCAACTCGATACAAGGATAAAAAAACTGGTCCAGGCTCCGATTTTTATTGATGATACACCTGCAATTTCAATATTTGAACTCAGAGCCAAATGCCGGCGCCTTATGGCTCAGCACAAACTCGACATTGTGATAGTCGACTATCTTCAGCTTATGTCGGGACCTGAAAATGCGGGAAGCCGCGAACAGGAAGTAAGTAATATTTCGCGTTCGCTTAAGAGTATTGCCAAAGAATTAAATGTTCCCATACTGGCCCTTTCACAGCTTAACCGTTCAGTTGAAATGAGGGGAGGTACAAAGAGACCGCTTCTCTCTGACCTTCGTGAATCGGGAGCGATAGAACAGGATGCTGATATGGTCGTTTTTATTCACAGACAGGATAAATTTGGCATTCCGACATTCGAGGACGGATCTTCCACAAAAGGGATAGCTGAGATCATTCTTGCAAAGAACAGGAATGGCCCGGTTGACGACGTTCGTCTCAGGTTCCGTGAGGAGAAAGCCCAGTTTGTCGATATTGACGATTTTGATATAGATGCCAATCCGGATATGACCGGTGCACAAAGTATTACACTGGGATCGAAGATGAATCATGATAACCTGAGGAAACTAGGAGGAGGATTCGATAACGAATCTGATATTCACGACGAACCACCTTTTGCTTAATTAAACTTTAATATTGCGTTTACTCCTATACTTCTGTATTTAATATCGTCAAAGCCGAAATAGACACCCACTTCGCCCAGGAAAAAGATCTCGCTTATGCTGTATCCGATTTCAGTATAATTAGGATGAAAACGGGAACCCAGATATGAGAGCGACAGGTTTTCGCGCATAAGAGTATTACTAAACCCTGGAAGAAGCTTAAGGAGTAAATACGGTGTTGTGTATTTAAGATGGACTTCGGTATAAAACTCAGGGGTACTCATTGAATAGAATGATGGGATCATGAAGGCATCTTCATAATTATTTATTAGTAAAGGCAACGGCTGGGAGTTGATATGGAAGAAATCATAGAATGTCAGATTCCTGTTATCAAAAAAACCTGCCGCTCTTATTCTCCACCTGAAATTGCCGAATGCCCCGATACTCTTATTTCTTGAAGCTTCAAACCTTAACATATCATAAACTCTTAATCCTGGATTGATTTCACTGAAGTCGTTTATTCCATGTTGCCAGCTTAGATCGAATGTGGGCCAGTCTGATCCGGCCGGGATCTTGATCCCACTATGCATTCTATATCTTTGAAAAGGAGTGTAGGAAACTTTGGCAAGTAAGTCAAAGTGTCTCTGGTTACGCAAGGCATTTATATCATTTGAGCCGGGAGAAAGGTAGATGTTCATGGGGATATTATCGGAATAAATGCTGGATGACTTAAAGAATGAAAAGTTTGTAGTATTCCGGAGAATCCGCCGATCCTCAAAATTAGCGCTCAGTTCCATCCGTAATCCATTAATGATCTCTGTAGAGTAACCGGTTGTTAAATACCTTGATTCATATAATTTGAGATAATTTTTCTTTAAGAAAAGAGAGTACACAGTATTTAGAAAAGGATTGATCCCACCTCCGTTATTGATATCCTTACTGGTAATACCTGCTCTTAAAAACACCTGTCTACGCATGATTTTGTTAAAACTGTAACTCGTGTTTATATTCCAGTTAGGCTTTTCTCTGCTAAATGTCCATCGGATATCGGGCACAAAGTTAAACGTGCCCTTGTTTTTCCACGATTTTGAAATATTGAAATTCAGTCCATAACCAAAGCCATCAACTGAATTGAAACTTAGTCTTTGCAGATCGATGAGCCCGCCATATGTAAATCTGAATCCTGTGGTATCAGACCAGGTATGCCCTAAGGCAATATCGTGTACTGTTTTATTGAATTTACTCTTTACTTTCTTTTTGTCTGCAGGAATTGAATCGGGTCCCGGCTCTTTAATATGTGTCAACGATTTAATGCTGTCACCTATTCTCAATGATCGCATCTCAACTTCTGACAATGGTATGGGTCTTATTTTCGACCAATAGGAACTATCTCTTTTGTTTGCATCTTTTTCAACAATGTGAGTTGTATGTTCCTTTATTTCCAGGTTTTTTTTATTGCTGTCTATTATACTGGCAGCAGATTCTTTTTCCATGAGTCTGGAAAGCTTAACCATATCACGATTCGATAGCTTATCCTTTTCAAGAATTTTATTGATCTGTTGTTTTGGTTTAGATATAATCGTATCAATATTTTTTCGATTGGCTCCTGTCCTGGCTGACCAATCAGCAGATAAAGCTTCAGGTTTCGGCAGTGAAAGATTAGGTCTGACCTCCAGGTATTTAACTGAGCTTCCATAACCTGCATCGGCTTTGAATCCGATAATCCCGATGTTTATCTCGAATTTGTGACTTACAGGCATCCAGATTCCATCCTGAACAGGAATAAACAATTGCTCTACTTTAATTTTCCCGAACAGATTCTCATTAGTAAGATCTACACTCTGAAGACACCAGAGATCTTCAATTATGTAGATAGTGCCTTCGAATAATTGCTGGCTTTTTCGTTTTGGAATTACCTCAATTTTATTTATTGTGAAATTAGCCTGCTGTGAAGCGCCCAGAAATTTAAAATTATAATGAGAAAAGGCATTGGGCGCAAGAGGAGATATTGCCATATGCGCCAGAACCGGCTGATAAAAGCTGGCCTGGATGAATTCCATTGGCGATATCTCATTTCCCTGGGCAGGAAATGTGCTGTTATAGGAAATCATTTTCTGAAAGTACTTGTCAGGCGCAGTAAACTCAATTTCATTAAAAGATTCCATCAGGAAAGAGTCGCCAGCTTTTAACAGTTTTTCCTCACTTTTAGGCTTCGATCCGGCAGAGACGGAACCTCCATTTCCTGAGGATTCAATTTTCATCGATTTCTGCAATAACTTGGGGATCTTATTGATAACCAGATTCCCTTTAAGGTAGACCTCAGCTTTATAATAACTAACATTATTCAAATAATAAGGAGCCATTCCAATAGCTTTCCTCATTATATAATATGCGGGATCTTCACCCGTAGCCGAAATCCTGACTTCAGGAATTTCGTAGTACTGCAGCGGAAGAACAACATCTTTCGACACCTGTTCGCCTGATAAAACTATATTCATGTATACAGGCTGATAGCCCAGACTCTGGTATATGACAGTATACTTTCCGTCCGGCAGCCTGATCTCATAATTCCCGGTTGTATTTGATGTAGTGCCCTGCCTGAGTTCCTCGATATAAACTGTTGCATATTGAATGGGGTCTCCTGATTGGGTCGTGATCCGACCCCTGAGGATTTGAGCAGGTAAAAGAGACGATGCAAATAGCAGGATCAGAACTACAAGGGTAAATGATTTCATATTTAGTCCTTTTTCCCGGCCACAATAATAACTATTTCTCCCTTAGGAGGTTTATTGGTATAGTACTCGGAAAGGAACGACAATGTACCTCTTATATTCTCTTCAAACATCTTGCTCAACTCTCTTGAGACAGAGGCATTGCGATCGGGACCAAAGTGGGTGGCTAACTCGTCAAGTGTCTTTACAAGGCGGTAGGGCGATTCATAAAAGATCATAGTTCTTGTCTCATCGGTCAGTGCTGTAATTCTCTTATTTCTACCTTTTTTCGGAGGAAGAAATCCTTCAAAACAAAACCTGTCACATGGAAGTCCTGAGTTTACGAGGGCTGGAATCAGAGCAGTCGGACCAGGCAGTGTTTCAACAGGGATCTCTTTTTCAACACATTTTCTGACAAGCAAAAAGCCCGGATCGGAGATGCCCGGAGTTCCTGCATCGGAAACAAGCGCTATTGTCTGACCGCCTATAATCTTTGAACAGATCGATTCCACACTCTTATGTTCATTGAACATGTGGTGAGACTGAAGTGGTGTTGTAATATTGTAGTGATTAAGTAACTTTTTCGCCTGGCGGGTATCTTCGGCAAGAATCAGATCGGCGTCCTTAAGAATTTCCAGAGCCCTGAAGGTAATATCCTTGAGGTTACCGATAGGTGTGGGAACCAGAAAAAGTTTACTCATTTTGCTGAAAGTTTGAGCTTTACAAGTTCAAGAAGTTGAACGACAGCCTCATTTTCAGAATTCTGGCCTGGATAACTCATAATTATTGCAGTAGCATCCTCCAGATTTTCAGCCTTGTCAAGCTTTAAAATTGCCTGGGCATAGGACTCTTTATTCCCGTTGAATATTTCACCCATAAAAAGGAACTTGTCGCTTATGCCTATAGCCTCTGATAAGCTGGTAATTGATTTAACCTTCAGGTGATCCGATAAATCTTTTTCAGCCTTTATGCCTGTAGATTGTTCATCATACAGGTCGGAGGGAGGAGTGAATTTATCAGCAAGAATGAAGGTTTCGGTTGATTTTATCTCTGATTTTTTAGTCTCGGGTTCTTTCTCTTTTTCCTGGACCTTTTCATTTCTGACAGGGATAATATCGCCAAGACTTTTAAGTAGGGCAATTACGTCGCCTGCACTTCTGCACTTTGATTTCGCAAGCTCTACCTGCAATGCCGGGACACCGGGGTACTTTTTCAGATCATCAATAATTTCAGATGCTTCATTGAGATCTTTAATAATTAAATCGATGGTCGCGTTGAAATCCATACATTTTGATGTTAATATAACAAACCATTTTCCTTATTTTGCAAAAGTAACGATTATTCAGCAAGTCATCGAGGAATAAAACTACAATTTAAGTTATCAAAGACATTCATTACAGATGGACTTTCTTGAAAATTCAGTAAGAGTAACCGGGAAAAAAGGATCTATAGAGGTAATTACTGGTTCTATGTTCTCGGGTAAAACTGAAGAGTTGATAAGACGCTTAAGACGGGCACAGTTTGCAGGTTTAAAGGTGGAAATATTTAAGCCCTCACTCGATAAAAGATATTCTGAGACAAGAGTTGTTTCACATGATGATAAATCCATCATTTCAACTCCTGTTGATAATGCTTCTTCAATTCTGCTCCTGGCCGGCGATGTAAGTGTTGTCGGAATTGATGAAGCACAGTTTTTTGACAACTCCATTGTTGAGGTTTGTAATACTTTGGCTGATAGTGGCATCAGGATAGTGATTGCAGGACTTGATATGGATTTTATGGGAAAACCTTTTGGACCAATGCCTGCACTCCTTGCCATTGCGGAATATGTCACTAAGGTTCATGCAATTTGCATGAGGTGCGGCAATCTTGCACAATATTCTTTCAGAAAATCTGAAGATGAACAGGTTGTGCTGCTTGGAGAAAAAAACCTTTATGAGCCTCTTTGCAGAAATTGCTATAATGCTGCCTTAAATAAATAGATGTTGAATCATACTTCATCTGATATTGCCTCCATCGTAAATGGTAAGCTGACTGGCCCCTCTGACCTTCTTGTTACTGAAATAGTGACTGATACACGTCAGTTGAGCGTCTCCGAAGGACTTCTTTTCTTTGCGCTGAAAGGTAAAAATCACGATGGTCATAGTTTTATAGATAATCTCTACAGGAAAGGGGTAAGATCATTTGTTGTTGAAAAGCTTCCAACTGAGGTTGACAAGTACGATGGGGCTGCTTTCATTTTAACTGTTAATTCAGTTGAGGCTTTGCAATCATTGGCATCATTTAGGCGAAAATCATTTCATTCCCCAATTATTGCCGTTACCGGAAGCGCCGGCAAAACTATTGTTAAAGAATGGCTTGCCGATATCATCGGTCTCATAACACCGGTAATAAGAAGTCCCAAAAGCTATAACTCTCAGATCGGAGTGCCCCTTTCAATAATGAAACTTGATGATAAATATAAGCTTGGGATCTTTGAAGCCGGTATATCGATGCCGGGTGAGATGGCAAAGCTTCAGAAGGTTATCGACCCTGATATAGGTATAATAACAAATATCGGTGATGCACATAGTGAGAATTTTCCTGATAATAAGATGAAGGTTGAGGAAAAGCTGAAGCTTTTTATAAATTCATCCCTTTTAATATATTGCAGCGATCATGAACTTATTCATCAGTCAATTCGGAGTAGTAATATTCTGAAATCAAAGAAACTGGTGGACTGGTCCTGCAAAAACAAGGAGGCAAAGATCTTTGTTAAGAAGAGCTCTTTGCGACCGGGAAATACAGGTGTTATAATGACCTTCAATGGCATCGATAACGATTTTGATATCCCTTTCACTGACAGAGCTTCAGTTGAAAACGCAATTACAGTAGCTTCGATATGCCTCGCCCTTGATACCCCGGCTGACATTATCTCTACGGGGATTGTCTCACTTGAATCTGTAGCAATGAGGATGGAGATGAAAAGTGGTATCAATAACTGCCAGCTTATTGAGGATTACTATAATTCTGACCCCGGATCACTGGGAATGGCTCTGGAGTATCTTAGATCGCAGGAAGGGAGAAACACTACACTCGTGTTGTCCGATTTTGTTCAGAGTGGAAGGGATGAAAAGGATTTATATGGCGAAGTTGCCAGGCAGATCAGAAAAACAGGCATAAACAAGTTCATTGGTATAGGAAATGCACTTGTCAGAAATAGGACATTATTTGAAAACGGATCAAAGTTTTTCCATACTACCGATGAATTTGTAAATAATTTTACTAGTACAGAATTTATCAATGAGATCATACTTCTGAAAGGAGCACGGATCTATGAGTTTGAGAAAATAGGCAAGCTGCTTGAGAAGCAAATTCATCAGACTGTCCTGGAAATAAACCTCGATGCAATATCTCACAATCTTAATGAATTCCGCAGGCAGCTGAATCCAGGAACCAGAATTATGGCAATGGTTAAAGCTTTTGCCTATGGCGCAGGACCTGCTGAGATTTCAGCTCTTCTTGAGTACCACCGCGTAAGCTATCTTGCTGTAGCATATGTTGATGAAGGGGTTGAATTGAGAAACTCCGGAGTGACTCTTCCGGTGATGGTAATGAATCCCGATCCATCCGCATCTGAGTTGATGATTAAATATTCTCTTGAACCTGAAATATATAGTCCGTTATCTCTTGAACAATTTTTAGCCATCGCTTCGAAACACGGATTGGTAAATTATCCTGTTCATATAAAAATTGATAGCGGGATGCACAGACTTGGTTTCATGCCTGAAGATGTTGAAAAGCTTGCTGAAAAAATCAGAAACCAGGAGTATGTAAAAGTAATCTCGGTCTTTTCACACCTGGCAGCAAGTGAAGATCCTGCTCTTGATAATTTCAGCCATCATCAGGTGGAAGTTTTTCTTCAGGCAGTTCAGAAGATAAGTGATGCCACAGGATATCCTTTTCTGCGCCATATTCTTAATTCTTCAGGTATTGCACGTTTCCCGCAATATCAGTTTGAAATGGTACGTCCGGGCATTGGAATGTATGGGGTAGGACATTTTGAGGGTCTTGATCTTAAACCTACAGGACGATTCAGAACAAGGATATCCCAGATCAAGAAAATCAAAGCAGGGGAACCGGTAGGCTATGGTTGCGCAGATGTGTCTGAAAATGATAGAATTATTGCCATATTGCCTGTGGGTTATGCAGATGGTTTAAGCAGGAAGCTCGGAAACAGAATAGGAAACCTTTGGATAAATGGATCCAGAGTGCCGATAATCGGTAATATCTGCATGGATATGTGCATGGTGGATATAACAGGTCTGAATGCGGAAACAGGAGATGAAGCTGAGATATTCGGAGAGAATATTTCAATTGATGAGATTGCCACAAAATGCCAGACCATTCCTTATGAGATACTAACATCAATTCCACGACGTGTGAAGAGAGTCTTCTTCAGGGACTAGCAAAAAAGGTTTGTCACTTTTACAGTTTACCCCAATTCACTTATACGTTCAAGTTGGCTGTTGTCGAGGATGCTGATTCTTCTTCCCGTTATGTCAATGATTCTTTCTGTGGCGAGGGTGGAGAGAGTACGGATAGCATTTGAAGTAGTCATGTTCGACAGGTTGGCTATATCTTCCCTCGACATTAAAACGCGGATAGTATTACCATCTGCCTCATAACCATATGTATCGCGTAAGATCAATAATGATTCCGCCAGACGCCCTCTGATATGTTTCTGGGTCAGTGAAACAGTCCTGTTGTTCGATACCCATAATTCGTCAGCAATGACTTTCATAAATCTAATTGACAGTTCAGGACTTTTTTTCAGTATCCTGACAAAAGTATTTTTCTCAAAAATACAGATTGCTGAATCTTCGATAGCTATCGCTGATACTGGCCATGGAGTATCAGAAAACAGCACTTTATAACCGATAAACCCCTGATGGCGCACCATTTTGAGTATTTGTCCCCGTCCACCAACCCCGTCTTTAAAAACTTTTACTTTTCCGGAAGCAAGGCATATCAATCCGCGTGGTTTATCGCCTTCTTTGAATAGAAACTGACCTTTTTTAATAATTGCCAGTGTATGGTGATTTACAAGTGTTTCTTTGTCTTTCTGATTTATTCCTTTGAAAACGGACGATGATCCCTCAAGACATAACTCGATATATGGATTAATATATTGCATGAATTGATCATGTTAAAAAACATATCAAAGTTAATAAAAGAACTTTATGAATTCTAAATTAACATTTTTTAACATATTCAATTACAGATAGTTGTAAGAGCCACAGTGACAGTTTTTTGTAGTTTGTTCAATTTAATATCTGGCAACAAGAGGCATTCTTCTGCCAGCGCCGAATGCTTTTGAAGAGATTCTCAGGACAGGAGGAGCCTGATATCTTTTGTATTCATTGAAATCGATCATTCTTATAACTTTCAGAACCGTATCTTCATCAGCACCTTCCTTGATAATACGGCTGGCAGGCTTTTGCAGTTCGATATACTGGTACAGAATTGAATCAAGAATCTTGTAATCGGGAAGGGAATCAGTATCAAACTGATCGGGTCTTAACTCAGCAGAAGGCAATTTTCTGATAATATTTTCAGGAATGATTTCTTTGTCACGGTTGATGAAAGCTGCAAGCCTATATACATCGGTTTTATATACATCCCCTATAACTGATAAACCACCGGCCATATCTCCGTAAAGAGTTCCATATCCGACTGCCGCTTCACTCTTGTTGGAAGTATTCAATACTATGCAGCCGTATTTGTTTGAAATAGCCATAAGAAGAATGGCTCTTATACGGGCCTGAATATTTTCCTCTGTAACATCCCGGTTCATATTTTTAAAGACAGGCGCAAGATCTTCTTCGAAAGCACAGAACGGCTTTTCAATGTTTATTATATCATACCGCACTTTGAGAGTTTTAGCCAGAGTTACTGCATCACTTATGGAATGATCGGATGAGTATCTTGACGGCATGAGCAGTGCCCTCACATTTTCATTACCAAGTGCATCAACTGCAAGACAGAGGCAAAGAGCAGAATCTATTCCACCTGAGAGACCAATAATACTGCTTTTTAATCCGGTCTTAGCAAAGTAATCACGCAGCCCTGTCACCAGGGCTTTGTATATAAGAGAGATAACATCATTACTGGCATTTTTCCCTGAATAAGAACCCGATCTGATGCTTTCTAATGTGAAAGTTTCAACTGCTTCCACGAAAAAAGGAAGTTGTTTAAATATTCCGCCTTTTTCATTTACCAGAATTGAGGCGCCATCAAATATAAGCTCAGTATTTGCTCCGGTCTGATTAACGGATATTACAGGTATTTTGTACCTGATTGCCTTATTGATAAAGATGTTCTCTTTTGCTTCAATTTTGGAATAGGAAAATGGTGAGGCTGCAATATTGATAATGATGTCGGGATTTTGCTTTACAAGCGCTTCCATTGGAGAGACAGTGTAGAGCCTCGTCTTCTCAAATTCATTGTCAAATGGCTGTTCATCCCAGAGATCCTCGCAGATCGTAATTGCGAGTCGTACTCCTTTGAACGAAAAAACGGAGAATTCTCTCTCAGGTTCAAAATACCTGTATTCATCAAAAATGTCGTATGTTGGCAACAGAGCTTTATTTACAGAAAAAATTACTTTCCCTTCAGATAACAGCAGAGCCGAATTAAAGAGTTTTTTGCCTTCGGGCTTTTTGTTTACTGTTGGGGAGCCTACAATAGCAGCAATCCCTGTACATTCTTTTGCAATCTCCTGCACTGTCAGATCGCATTTTTCGATAAAATCCTGCCGGTCAAGAAGATCCAACGGCGGATAGCCGGGTATACAGAGCTCAGAGAAAATGATAAGATCCGATCCTGCAGCCTTTGCTTTTCTGATCGCACTGCAGATTAAATCTCTATTCCCGGCAAAGTTGCCTATATGATAATTCAGCTGTGCAACTGTGAATTTCATCCCTGTTGAATTAAAAGTTAACCCCAAACCTGAAGCTCAGGATCTTCTGAGAGACTTTGTCTGTCCTTGGGTTGCCATTATCAGTTGTAGCATCGAGAAAATTATTATCAAAGTTCAGACCAAAGACCAATGCGGTTGTGCCACCTAGCGAATATTCGATACCTGCCGTAATGTGGTATGAAAGGTTGAACAGGTTAATTTCGTTATTAGCGTTTTCACCTGAGATATTCAATGAAGGAATGTCCGCTTTTCTGCTTATTGCAATTTTGGGATCAAGACCCAAATCGGAGAAGAATGTAAGATACCCGATCTGGTTTGTCTGAAGTTTTAAACCAATTGGAATAACCAGATACTGTATTTTATATTCCACAGGATTCCCGGGAAGTACCTTCAACCTGGAATTTGAAAACTCCATTGTTGTAGTATCGCTGCTGACAAGTCTTCCTCCTGTTCTCATTAGAGAAATTCCGGTAGAAAAGGAATAATTAGGTGCGAAATACTTATTATATGTCAGCCCAAAATTAAAACCGGCACGGGCACCATTATATCTAACCTGGCTGATATCAGTAGAGAACCAGTTTACAGAAGGATCCGCATGTATTCCGAAACCAATTCTCTGCTGGGCACTTAAAGTAGCAGATCCCAGGACCAGAAGAAGGATCAGGATAATTTTATTTACCTCAGATGTTAAGCTTTGAAAATATTTCATTATACACATTTTGCAAATATTTGATTTATATGTAAATAGTTTTTTATGCCACTAAGCCACAACGACACAAAAATAACAAATAATAAGTGAAGTTATTGTATCGTTTTTAATTGTTGCCTTTGACGCTAAAAAGTGTTTATTTTAGAATGTGAAAAAAGTGTAGTATGAAAAACCTGTTTATTGAAGGCTTGTTATTATTGTTGATAGTCTCAGGATTGACTTCCTGTAAAAAAAATCATTATAAAGTCAATACTTCTTCGATCGGAGTGAAAATTGAAATAAAGAGATTGGAAAAAGATCTATTCACATTAAATCCCGAAGAAGTTATCCCAAAAGTTCCGGAGCTAAAGAAGAAATATCATGGATTTCTTCAGTTGTTTAGCATGGTGATTAATACCGGTGACATAGATGAAAATTCATTTGGTGACCTTCTTTTGCGATTTTGTTCAGATAAACAGAATAACGATGTATTTGCCATGACGATGAAACAATTTCCTGATATTAAACCAATTGAACTTGGTATGCAGGACGCTTTCAGGCATTACCTCTACTATTTCCCGGGGAAAAATGTCCCTGCTGTATTTACATGTATAACAGGATTTAATAACAGTATTATCACAGGAGACTCAGTACTGGGCATAGGTCTGGACAGGTACCTTGGAGCCAATTGTGAATATTATCCCAGGCTTAATATTTACAAATATATTTCTGCCAGAATGACGCCTGAAAATATTGTTCCTGACTGTATGTTCGGATGGGGAGCTTCTGAATGGGACTTTTCTGCACTAAAATACCCGGACGACAATGTTCTTGCGGAGATCCTTCATAATGGGAAGCTCAAGTACTTTGAAAAATGCATGTTGCCGCAAACTTCTGATGAAATTATCTTTGCCTTCACTGCCGATCAGATGAAATTCTGCAGGAATAATGAAAGTCAGATGTGGCAATATGTTATTGAGAATAATCTTCTATTCAGCACAGATCAGTTTACAATCAGGAAACTTATAGGGGAATCCCCTTTTACATCCTATTTTACCAGGGAGTCACCGGGAAGAGCAGCCGTATGGCTTGGTTTCAGGATAATTGAATCGTATATGATGAAGAACCCCGGAGTAAAAATAGATGAATTGATGAATAATAATAATGTCCAGGGAATCCTTGAGAAAGCTAAATACAGCCCGCAATAAAAAAGACAGGGACATGCGATGGCACGTCCCTGGTCTGAATTCTTAAATTGTAATACTATGCCGGATGAATAGCTTCAACCGGACAAACATCAGCACATGCACCACAGTCTGTGCAAACATCAGGATCTATTTTATAGATGTCGCCTTCTGATATCGCCTCAACAGGACATTCATCGATGCATGTTCCGCAAGCAGTACAATCATCATTAATTTTGTAAGCCATTTCGATTATTATTTGATTAATTAATTACAATTTCGCACAAAATTACCTTAATTTTTCTAATTCAAAAAGAAAGGTGATAAATATATGACAATATGAATATCTTTTTACCATTCAATACCATACCGTGTTGTGCTCCTGGCGGCTTCATGGTTATCCCAGATAAAAGTATTCTATTTGAAGTAGTGCTCCCTGGCCGCTGAGCGGCCAGGGGGGTGTTGAAAAAGTCAAGTTTTGTACATGACAAAATACACGAAAGTCTTTGATCTTGTGACTAATAGCTCTATTTTTGCGATCCTGATACTTACCCCCTTAATCCCCCTCTTTACTTCGTCTACCCTCTGTACACATCTTTTCATCTTAGCTTTTTAATACTCACCCCCCTGACCCCCTCTCTACTTCGTAAAGAGGGGGCAATTCATTGATATGCTGAAATTTATGAATCATCCCCAAGAAGTCAAAATGTACTTTTACATTATTGTTTCAGGATGGAAACACCCCCAGTCCTAAATGGTAGAATCTTAATCATCATATTTGAAACTTTATCACCTGCACTCCCCTCT
>Ga0208079_1000076_pt1 | contig 53845 bp, 49 predicted proteins | sample NGESurdeep092012_5_FD_184474 | JGI IMG/M metagenome (GOLD analysis project Ga0208079, IMG submission 184474) | Arctic peat soil microbial communities from Barrow, Alaska - NGEE Surface sample 210-2 deep-092012 (SPAdes) | ecosystem: Environmental > Terrestrial > Soil > Wetlands > Peat ... | reverse complement strand
GCTGAAAGCCGGGTGGCGCTCCAGTGTCGCGCGTTAGCCCCCTGGCTGGCCGGGCGGATGAAGATGATTGAGGAGCCTCCCCCATCGGCAATGTTCTCACTCGGATCGTTCCGCCCGCGGCGGACGACGCGTTTGCTTTTATGGCCGTATGGCGGGAGCCTGCCGGAAGTGACGGAATGATGCAGGTGGCCGTCTGCGAGGCAGCGGCAACCGTTTTGCGGTCATCTTTCCGGCAGGTTCCCAAAGTCTTCATGTCACTGTCAGGAGCAAAATGGGTCAGGTTGGCTGGTTCATTGAGTTGGGCATGCTTTAGGCCGCTTGGACCAGCGGTTGAACTGCGGCGGGGAACTGGGAGGCGCAGCAAAACACCCGGCGCGGGATAAAGCCCTGCGCCGAACGGTCCAGGCCCCAGAGCAGTTTGAGGAATTTGCGGGCCACGGCCATCATCGCTTTTTGGCCGACCATCCCGTTGGCTTTCTTGCCGTGATAATAGGGGCCGTAAAGATCCGTTTTACGCACCCGCGGCAGCACGGCCTGCCTCAGCACCTTGCGCAACAGGCTGCGGCCTTTCTTGCTGATCCGCCGCCGGCCGACCATCGTGCCACTCTGCCGTTCGCACAGGTTCATTCCGGCATAACGCAACAACTGGGACCAGCTGGCAAAATCCTCCAGCGGCCCGGTCTCGGCCAGCACCCGTGCCAGCAACCCCTCGTTGATGAGTCCCGGGCGAGCCTGGAGGCGGACCTGACCCTGGGCCTGAAGCTCATGCAGCAAGCCGATCATCTTCTGACTGGCGGCTTCGAGCCGTTGCTGACAACGCCAATAATCCTCGAAGAGTTCGCGCAACTGCTGCTCCAGCAAGTCGCTGTAGCCCTTCTCCAATCGCTGGAGGCTGGAACGTTGCGCATCCTGCCAGAGCCGCTCCAACGTGCGCAAGCTCACCCCGTGCTTTTTCATTTTGCGGTAAAAGGCACTCTGTCCGGCGGCGACGATGCGATAGGGATTGAGGCCGAACTCCTGGTCCAGGTGCGGCAGGGCCGGGCTTCCAAACAGGAAATCCTTTTTGAAGGAGAACTCGCAAAAAAGCTGGGTCAACACCCGGTGAATCTGGCAGCGCAAGGCGACGTTGTGGGCCTCCTGGGTCTGGTAATAAGCGTGGGTTTCACGCAGGACCAGCCACGGTCCCGAAAGGTTCCGGTGGGTGAGGGTCTTGCCCAGTTTGGCCAGCAGAAACATCGTCTTGGGGTCCTTGAGATCACTCTTGGTGGCATCGTTGCTTTGGACCACCCGCAGCTTGCGGACACTCTCGGCATTGAGATAAGCGGTGAAATGACCGGCCTGACGCGCCAGCCGCAACAGGCGCCGTTCGTAGCCGCCGGTCGGTTCACACAGGACACACAAGCCGGCCAAACCGTGCTGGAGGGCCAAAGTTTTAAAATGCTCCAACGCCTTGAGAATGGGCAGATTGCGATTGGGAATGGTTTCCTCGACACAGTCCAGGGCGTTGGTTGCCAGGGGCAGTTCGGTGTAGGCGTAGAGCGCCTCCTTGCCGACATCGAAAGTGATCTGGAGCAGATTGGGATTGATGGGATTGAGTTTGGTGGTAGTTTTCATATTGTGAATTTGGTTTGGGGTATGGGCATCACGATCGTCGAGGCCACTCGGCTTACGACTCCTGTTTCGGTTGCAGATACCCCATTCCATTTTCCATTCGCAAGACCTAATAGCAGATGCAGGCAACAGCCGCTGCCCCCGCCAGCTGCGATTGATTTTATGAGATTTGTTTGTCATCATTCCATTCAACGTCCCGCTCGGCGGCTGTGCCTGAGCTCTGGACGTTAGGCGGCATCAACGCCACACATCATCTATGCTCACACAAAATAAAACCAAGACGAACATCGGAGTTGGTCTTGGCATTGTGTTTCAACTCGCAGCGCGTCTCATTCCAGCCACGACCGGTGACGCGGGAGCGATTCTCGCACTAATACTCCTGCTTGTTGGTGCGGTATTCTTCATTTGGGGCTGCATGAACTACGCAGAGGGCAAAGGCCACTCCAAGTGGCTTGGATTCCTCGGCCTACTGAGTTGCATCGGACTCATCATCTTGGTTTTCCTGCCGGACCATCACAAAGAAAACAAATGACCGTGCTGCCTAACAAATCACTGCAGCCAATCGCCGTTGGGCGTCCCAGTTCCGCCTTCGCGGTCAACCACTTAGCCCGGCGGTGGCTGAGTTCTGGACGTTAGGCATCATCGAGTGCGCTATGAAAACTATACTTACATTTGTCTTGTTGAGCTTTTTGTTAGCGGGATGCAGTCGCCACGACGCGACTATTCAGAGGGAGTTGACTGGCACATGGACTCGCCAATTTGGAAACGGTTTCCGAATCACGAACGTCATCGCACCAGACGGTAGCTATCAGTGTCAGATTGTCGGCCTGACCAATGGCACGATTGATAGTTTGGAAGGGAGATTGATTGCCAAGAATGGAGTTTTGATTGATACCGTGACAAAGGATAGCGACACGAATCAGCAGACGCCACGAGTTATGCAGTGGCAGATTGTCCACATTGACAGGCATGAGTTGGTCTTGAGTGGCAAGGTCTTGAGTGACAAGGGAGCCATCAGAGCGACTTTTGACAAGATTGAGAGATGATGCCTAACACCGCGCTGGAGCCAACGGCCACTGCCCCTTGAGATTTCGGTTGAGTTATGAAATTTGAGAGTCCAGATTGCAGTCGTGAGCCAGCCGCCCGTGACCGTGACTGAGCTCACCTCTGAGGTAATCCGTCAACGGTTTTTTTAGGATTTTTCCACTGGGTTTTTGAAGGGACTTTTGCCCAATTCCACGCGGTCGAACAAGGCCACCAACGGACTACCGCTTTTCCTCAAAGCCGCCTCGTAGATTTCCTCCCGATACGCCGTGCGGCTCTGCCAGCAACGCCAGATGATCCGCTGCCATTTGTAGGCCAGCGCCCGCACCGCCGTGTGGTGCGGATTGCCCTTGATGCGCTGTTGCAGGTAGTAGGCCGCCGCCCACCGGCTCCACAAAATGCTTTCCTTGGCAAACTCGTGGAAGCTCTGCTTGTGGAACTTGGGACACAGATACCGCCGGTGAATGTAACAACTACCCCCGCTGCGTTTGGTCACCGGCGCGATCCCCGTGTAATGCTGCAAATCCGCCGCCGCACCGAAGCGTTCGCGCTGTGAACCCATACTGGCCAGCAGTCGCGGCCCCAACACCGGCCCAGCCCCGGGCAGGCTGGCGAAGATTTCGTGGTCGGGATGCGCCGCGTAGGCCGACGCAATCTGTTTTTCATAGTTGATGATGGTCTGTTGCACCAGTTGCAGTTGGCGGCAGATCAACTGCACCCGCAGCGCGAAGCTCTCAATCAGCGCCGTCTCGTCGGTGACCGGCACGGCTTTTTCAACCAGGGCCAGCCGTTGCTCCAGCAGTTTGGCGCTGCGCGAGCCGTTGAGATAATAGAACGCTTTGAGCGTGGCCGGTTTGGCCTTTTGCACCGCCTGCAGGCTGGACCATTTGAGCAGGAACCGGGTGGCCAGGGGACGCCACAAGTCCTCGCCGCACAGCACCAGGGCTTGCGGAAAGTATTGTTTTAACAGGGCGATCAGGCGGTTGGTCAGGCCGGTGCGCTCGTCCACCACGGCCCGGCGGTGAAACACCCGTTGCTGCACCGCGCGGGTGGCGCTGTCCTCGGGCGCCCAAGGCTGGAGCTGGTCATGATGGGTCAGGAGCAACTCGGCCAGATACAGCGCGTCCTTGGCGTCGTCCTTGGCGCGGCTGGTGATCCCGCATTGCGGGACGGTATTTTTGGAGGGTGATGGGGTTGATGGGATAGAGCGTGATCCATTCATAAGCTTCGAGGAAGGCGATGAGATGGACGGCGGGTTGTTCCAGGCACAGCCCGACACGGGCCTGGGGATGTTCTTGACGGAGTTGGAGCAGCCATTCCCAGAGCGCTTCGGGAGCGGTGTCAATGGTTTGGGACCGGCGCTGGCCGGTGCCGGTGGTGATGAGGTGAAGGTCGGCCTTTTTATCCGAGCGGTCCAGGCCGATGACCAGGTCATAGGGATGCGGTGTATTCATGGTTTAATGTTTTGTTTTTTTGTCTCCCGCAGGCTTGACCCGGCGACGCCAATATAGAAGAGTCGTCATTGAGTACAGCAACGCCCTCTTGAGTAGTCGTTAGAGGGCCAAGCCCCGCCCGGCGGGCGGTCGGTAAGCTCAAAGTCGTTAATGCGACTTGTCGTTAGCAGACCTGACCCGCCGGGGCGGGAAAACTTTAACCGGATACAGGAAATGACAACCAACGGCCATCCTGATCCCGTCGCCACGCCGGTCGCGGCGACGAAGTTATTCACAGTCTGCTGCGCGAGCTTTCCGCAGGGCTCGCTTCCAGCCCATGAATAACTTCGGATGACCTATATTTGGATCGTTAGGCAGCATCATACGCCATGAGTGAGGATGACATCTTCAAGCAGACCAAGGACGCATATCTTTGCCTCATTCATCCTGTCCGGCAGGGCGAGGCTTATCGTCAGGAGATTGCGTCCGTGATTGCGCTCGCGCCTTCAGTGCCAGACGAGTTGGTCGTCGCCATGATTGCTGGCGTATCGTGGCGCGAGCGGCTTCTCGGACTTTGCATTGCGATGACCAAGCAGCCAGCGATGTTCACCGAAGCTATGTTGCAGTCATTGCGAGACCCGCGTGGTATCTCGATTGTTCCGGCGTGCGCCGCTCTCGCAGTTCTGGCTCGCCGAGGCGTCTTTGGGATGTCACAGTCTTTCGCCGATATGTTTGACCGCACAGCTTTCGATGGAGAGGTTGGCTGGGCTGTGGACAAGGCGATGCACTTCGCCGGATTGCGCGCCGAGGATGTTCCCGGTCGCGGCCCGAATTATGGCCAGATTTTTGAAGATCATGTTGAGGTTTATGGTTCGACAACTGCTGCCTAACAAGTCGCCGAAGCCAACCGCCGTTGGCGCTGGCAGTTCCGCTGTCGCGGTTCACGTCGCGAGTCGGCGGTGGCTCAGCTTTCTACGTTAGGCTACCTGCGCATGAGCATTTCACCCGTCATCAAAGCACCGTGGGCAGTTCAAGTGTATCGTTGTTTCTTCATTGTTTGCCTCGCTTATTTCGGGTCGTATCTACGGCTACTGCATCATGGCAGCCCGCTTTCTGGTGTATTGATTTTGTGTGGTTTCCCTTTTTGCAGCTTGCTCGGCTTACTTGCGACGTGCATTCGTGTTCCTATCTCGCGATGGGTTCTATCTGTTTTCGGCATTTTGATTCCCGGCGTCGTATCGTTAGGCATTTTTTTTATGTTGAGCCATAGCACATGGTCAGATTGCTTGTTTGCTCCTGTTTACTATTTTATTTGGTTGGCTATGCCTGTGTGTGGGACGATACTTTTGTTCAAGGATAAGAAGACATATGAGTATTTTGACAAATCGGCGGCCTAACAAGTCGCCGGAGCCAACCGCCGTTGGCCCTTTCAGTTCCGTCCCGCAATGCGGGACGGTTCACGTCGCGAGTCGGCGGTGGCTCTGCTTTCTACGTTATGTCTTATCGAACGAATGAGATTGTGGACCTTAGGATGGATGGGCTGAAGAATCAGCAGACTGCTCCAACGTTAGTCAAATTGATTCTCCAGACGGCCATCTTGGACTCTGCTGACAGGATCGAGTTCTCACTCACGGGCTGCTCGCCTGAGGCGGAATTCCGTGTTTCATGCTTATCCAAAGGCAAGATCCACGACTTCATGCCACCACCCAGCCATCTCTTTGACCCGGTCATCGTCACTCTCTGCAATTACGCATCTGTTCCGTATTATGCGAAGGGACCAGTTAAAGGCAGGCTGGAGACCAAAAGCCCGGATTCATCTTGGCGTTTCGAATCAGAGGACTTGAAGAAGAGTGTGGTTTTATCAAAGACATAACAAATCGCTGCAGGCAACGCGGGATGGCCGTTCCAGTTCCGCTATCGCGGAGAACGCTGGTTGGTCCCGCGTGCCTGAGCTCTGGACGTTAGGCAGCAGTCGCCATGTCTCCGCACTTCACAGGATTTCGGCTTTGGGCGCTCATTTGGTGTGCAGTCACCCCTATCATCGCCGTGATTGTCCCTGCACAGTTTGATTCGATGGGTTGGCTTTGGCTGTTGGTTCCGCCTACGATAGTGCTTTCGCTCATTACAGCGGTGTGTTTCGCGTTCATTTTCACAGCACCCAAGTTTACGAGCATGGCGCTTCGGGTTTCTCGGTTTTCGCGGATTACCATCGTCTTGCTAGCGACGGGTTTTGGTAATTTGGACGGCTGGTTTCTTCATTGCGCGGTTGAGAATGGTTGCAATTCGAGACTTGCCGTTCTTCCTGGTATTGTCATTCTCGCCTTTGCGTGGTTCATGCTTTACAGATTTTATTATGAGATTCCTGCTGCCTAACCATGCGCTGCAGCGAACCCGGCGAGAGCGTCGCGGTTGCAATCGTTGCGTCCCGTGCGCCGGGTCGCTGAGCTTGGGTCGTTAGGCCACGCGTAACGAATACGCAGCACAACGGTCTAATTACCATATGAAAACAGCCCATCAGATTCTCGGCGCAATTTGGATGATAATTTGCGTTTATTTTTTCGCTATTCAAGTGCACGCAATGTACCGATTTCATCCTGATCGGCTCGGGCACTGCATTGACATTTTCTTTGTGTTCTTGTTTCCTGCTGGAGCAGTGGCAGGTTTCTTTTTGCTCTTGCGTGCGAGATGGGCGCGCATCGTTGTCAGCATCGTCGCGCTTCTTATCGTGACTGCGAGTGTTATAGGGCTTTTCGCGTTTTTTAACGCGCAGCCGTTTTCTTTCGTCGGCCTCGCGTTTGACATTTTCGCACTCGTTTCTGCCAGTGTTTTGTTATTTTCTCGAAAGTATGCTGTGGTCTAACAATGGCGCTGCAGACAACAGCCGCTGCCCCCTGCCAGTTGCGATTGATTTTATGAGATTTGTCTGTCATCATTCCATTCAATCCCGCAGCGCGGGACTCGGCGGTTGTGCCTGAGCTGGTTCGTTAGGCCTAATTGCATATGCCAAAAACTATGATTATCGGGGTTGGCTGGTACTCGGCAGACCAGTGGGCCATGCTGAAGCTTGCGGCGGATGACCCGGAGGCGTTAGCTCCGACGTACGAACAGTGGTGCAGTGGGGCCGAGAAGACACTTCAGCAATTGAAGAATCAGCCGGGCGTCCGCGCCGTGAAAGTTCCGGTCGATGTCCAAGTACTGCGGCAGTGGTGTAAAGATCATGGGAATCGGTTAGATGGCAAAGCAAGAGCCCAGTTTATCGCAGAAACGGTCAAGACCATGCCTTACGGTGAAGACGCCTAAATTATGAATAACAAACAAGGACTTTGGGAAAAAGGCGGGGCAATCTGTCTGGCGTTTTTCACCGGCTGGGCAATTTCGTGCAGCGGCCAAATAGATCCGTCCGGCGGCCCGGCCAAAGTGGAAATTCGCAAGACGGACAAAGCCTACAAACTCTACGTCAACAACAGACCGTTTTACATCAAAGGAGCCGGCCTGGGAGGCGGAGGACAGGACAGTCTCGCACGTCATGGAGGCAATTCACTACGGACCTGGGGAAGCAACAATGGCCGCGCCGTGCTGGATCGCGCCTTGACCAATGGTTTTTACGTTACGATGGGATTGCGGGTAGGACTGGAACGCCGCGGTTTCGACTACAACGACACGTCCGCGGTCAACCGGCAGCTTGAGACAATCAAAACCGAGGTCATGAAATATAAAGATCATCCAGCCTTGATCATCTGGGCAATCGGCAATGAACTGAACTTGCAGGCGAAAAATCCAAAGGTCTGGGATGCGGTGAATGATATCTCCAAAATGATTCATCAGATTGACACCAATCACCTGACGACAACTCCGATCGCGGGCATCAATCCCCAGTTGATTCATGAAATCAAAACCCGCGCGCCGGACCTGGATCTTCTGGCGATTCAAACGTATGGAGGCATCGCTGGCCTGCCAGATGCCCTGAAGAAATCCGAATGGGACAAGCCCTATATCATTACGGAATGGGGCGCTACGGGTTATTGGGAAGTGAAGAAAACCGGGTGGGGGGCGCCGATCGAGGAAGACAGCAGCGTGAAGGCTGATTCCTATCGGAAAAGATATGAAACAGTGATCGCGGCCGACCGTGATCAATGTCTCGGCTCGTATGTTTTTCTTTGGGGACAAAAACAGGAGCGCACTCCCACATGGTTCGGCGTGTTCCTCGAATCCGGCGAAGAAACCGAGAGCGTGGATGTGATGCATTATCTGTGGACCGGCAAATGGCCGGAGAATCGGAGTCCGCGGCTTGCCGGTGCCTGGCTCGACGGAAAAGCCGCGCTGGAAAATATTCGCGTGCGACCGAATCAGACTTACGGAGCAAGAATATCCGTTGCCGATCCGGACAAAGATTCGCTGACGTATCGGTGGGAAGTAGTTGAAGAAACCAAAACTCACTCCGCCGGCGGCGACCGGGAAGAGAAGCCGTCGGCGATCTCCGGGCTGATTCAGGAGCAAAATAAAAGCGAGATTCTAATGAAAGCTCCTGAAATGCCGGGTGCTTATCGCCTTTTCGTTTACATTTTTGACGGCCACGGTCACGCCGGACACGCGAATATTCCTTTTTACGTGGAACGCTGAAGCCGGACTTAAAATGCCGGACGATTGACCGGTCTCTGAAACTCCAACATAATCATCGCAGGCACGTTCCGCTTCCGGCGGCTGCCCTCACGGATGATACAGTCGAATTATTTGTTCCAGCCGCATTGAGATATGGGCGAGACGTGGTCTAACAAGTCGCGAGGCCGTGTGAAAAGTCCGGCGGAATGATCGAAAAAAGTTTCAAAAAGGGGTCAAACCATAGTCTTGACGCAATTGTATATGAGTCCTGAGTATTGACACAAAGTTGGGTCCTGCTTTTCTCCGGGGGTCGTGGCGCGGAAATTTTCGAGCGGAATACGAGGGGATGAACTTGGATTGGGAGGAGGCACCCATTATTCGCATAATCGCATATTTCTGCGCGACATCCGCCTTCATTTCATTTCGGTGCGACAAGCCGATTTGCTGTTGCACGCCGTCCGTCTTCGCTTCGACGCGACAAGAGCGCGGTTGCTGGCGGTTGCCGTCGTGATGAATTGAAAGCGCCAGGGGGCTGGCGCACTCCTATGAAAATGAAACATCCCGTTGCATTGATGCTCGTGGTTAACGGCACGAATTTATTCACGTGTGCGATTAAGCATGACATTCTTTTATGACTGTGATAACTTGTCATCAACCAAATCTCCAACCAGTGAGTACAAAAACAAATTCGCATGGGAATTCCAGGCTAAATTCCAGCTGGCTTTACAGAGAAAGCAAGGTGATGCCGACCGACGTTGAGCGCGGTTTTACCTTGATCGAACTGCTGGTGGTGATTGCCATTATCGCGATTCTAGCCGCGATGTTACTGCCCGTATTGTCGCGATCCAAAAAAAGGGCAAAGCGAATTGCTTGTGTGAACAATCTCCGTCAAATCGGAATTGGCATGACTGTTTATGCCGGCGATAACAATGATTATTTCGTTTCGGCACTAGCGGCGAATGCCAACACCCCCCCTACCACACCCCAGACGTTTAACCAAACCGCTATTAGCCCGCCGGAAGCAGGTTTGGCCAAGGATGTCGATTTGGATTTGACAGACACCAATACCGCTTCAATTTGGTGTTGCCCGGACCTTTTAGATTATGGGACATCCTACAATGCCAACCCCGGCGGAACTGGGGGGCCTCAATGGCAAATCGGTTATCAGTATTTTGGCGGCATCTATTGGTGGTATAATAAGTATTACACGGGCATTAAGTCGGCCAGTCCGATAAAGTTGGGCAATTCTAAACCGACTTGGGTGCTCGCGGCGGATTTGATTTGCAAATATACGGGAGGCACTGGAAATCCGTGGGGGGCGAGTACTCGCCCGCCGGGGACAAGCAATGGTTTAGTTGCCCATCAGCGGCCAAACGCGCGATTCCCCGATGGCGGCAACCATCTGACAGTGGACGATTCCGTGCACTGGATCAAATTTGAAAACACTTTGGCAATCACGACTTTTTGGGTCGGTACCTATAATTACTATTTCTATCAAGAAGACCTTGGCTCGATGAATCCCGCCTTCGCTTCTGGGTTACTAGCGCAGGGTCCCTAGTTCCACAAAAAGTAGTTATGCTGCCTAACCAGTCACGAGGCTGTGTGAAAACTCCTCGACGACCCGACGCGCCGAAAAAGCGACGCTCACATTTTCGTTATGGCGCATTTTTATTTTCAGTGAAGGTGATTCGAACCACTTTTTCGTTCTTCAAAATGACTGAATCCGAGTTTTCACACAGGCTCTCACTGGAGCCAACTCCGATAAACAACATCGCGAGCAGGCAGCCGGTTGGCGCTTTCGTTTCCCGACAAGTCGGGATTGACATCGCAGGCCCGGCGTGGCTCAGTTCTGGACGCTAGGCAAAGAAGAAGTTTCAGTTCACCCATAAAGCATATGCCAAAGTACGTAATCGAACGCGAAATCGCGGGAGCGGGGAAGCTCACGCCGGACCAGCTACAGGGCGTCGCCCAAAAGTCCTGTGGCGTCATCAAGAAGATCGGACCGCAAATCCAGTGGCTCGAAAGCTATGTGACCGACGACAAGATCTATTGCGTGTATATCGCCCCAGATGAGGCGACAGTGCGCGAGCATGCGAAGCAGGGAGGCTTCCCGGCGAACCGTGTTTCCGAAGTGAAAGCGATTATCGATCCAACAACCGCGGAATGCTAACAAGTCGCCGGAACCAACTCCGATGAATCGCGAGCGGGCTCCGATAAACAACATCGCAAGCAAGCAGCCGGTTGGCGCTTTCGTTTCCCGACAAGTCGGGATTGACATCGCAGGCCCGGCGTGGCTCAGTTCGTTAGGCGTCATTCGCACATCGAAAGTTTCAAGCTTAATCATGAACAGAATAACGATTATACTTATTGCAGCCGTCACCGTAGTCGCCGGATGTTCCCGCCCCGGGATTAAAGGCGACGGAGTAATCAAGACCGAGGACCGCTCGATTTCTGATTTTTCCAAGGTCGTGGTCACGGGCGGTTACCAGATTAAATGGTCCAGCGGCAAAGCCAGGCTCAACATTTCCACCGACCAGAACCTTCTTCCGCTTGTCAAAACGGTCGTCAGCGGCAACACTCTGAAAATTGGCTCGAAGGAAGATCTGGCGCCGACCAAAAACATTACGATTATTCTTTCCAGCGCATCTCTGGCGGACGTGCAATTGTCTGGCGGCATTAGCTTCAAGGCCAGCCGGCTCTCCGGCCATGACCTGAAGCTTGAATCCACCGGTGCGTCGAACATCAGCGTTGATGGTTCCGTTGCGAATCTGGAAGCGAACCTGACAGGAGCAAGCAAGCTCAATGCGAAATCTCTGCAGACTCAAACCGCCACGTTATCACTTCTCGGCGCTTCGGACGCCGATGTCACCGTCACCGACACCCTCAAGGTATCCATTATAGGTGCAGGCTCGCTCACTTATTACGGCAACCCAAAATCGGTAGTGAAGAACATTACTGGTGCGGGAAGCATTCGGCATCGGCCATGACGCCTCCTATGAGGGTTCAGATGTCAAGCGTTAGGTAAAAGGTTTCATGTTTTCTTTTCTTAAAAGCGTTTTTGTTTTTCCCGCAGCGTCTCCGTCCGTATCTGCGTTCCCCGGTTGGGGGAAGCTCATCCTCCAATCCGTGCGTCGGCTCCAGGGCGCGAGCGGGCGGCATCGGGGCTGGCGCTTGGGCTTGTTATTCGTTTGATCTTATGTTTATCTTTGATATAACTTAACCATCATCCACCAAACAAGGAGACATTCCCATGCGCAAACTGATTCAGATTCTAAGTTTACTGGCAATCATCAGCCCGGCGGCGGCCCAACCGACCCGCACCGAGGTGACCAATGCCACCACCGCCGCCCTGGATTCCAAACCGAACAGCGACACGGTGCCGGATGTTTATGTGCTCAGCGGGCAATTCGACCGGGTCCTGGTATTGCGCTTCAAAAATCAAGCCGACCTGCTGGCCGGCCTGGAGCGCATGGTCAAGGAGCACAAGATCCGGAACGCCGTGATCCTGTCCGGCATCGGGTCGGTCCGGAGTTATCATTACCACACAGTCAGCAATGGCACCTTTCCCTCCAGGAACATCTTTGTGAAGAACCCCGCTGGCCCGGCCGACATCGTGGGCATGAATGGCTATGTGATTGATGGCCGCGTCCACGCCCACATCACCCTGACCGACCCCGACAAGGCGTTCGGCGGACATCTGGAGTCCGGGACCAGCGTGTTCACCTTCGCGGTCGTGACGGTTGGAGTCTTCAAGGACGGAATTGACCTCAGCGGGGTGGACGACAAGAACTATCGGTAGGCGGCTCAAAGCCGCATGGTCCTGCGGGCGGCAGTTCGCACGGCCATCGTTGCCCAGTCGTGTCGTCTGGTCACTCTCTCTCCACGAGGAACGAGCGGGGAGAGAGCCGGAGAGAGGGGATTTCAATTTTGACTTTCATTGCCAAGCGCCTCCTCTCCCCGGCCCTCTCCTCCGCCCTGCGGAAGAGAGGGGGCAACCCCTCTGGCATTTGCGCCTCCCGCGCAACAACCATCAACCCCGGCAACTGTCTATCAATACTGAATTTTGTCCGGCTTGTTTTTCCATTCCGCAAAAACTTTCAGCGCTTCGTTGCGGAACAGTTGTTTCATGGGAATTTTGCGGCGTGAAACCGGCAGGGCGGCTTCGCGGTAAAGAAAATCGTCATCGAAACCAATGGCCGCCGCGTCGCGCCGCGTGTTGGCGTAATAAATCTTTCGCAGCCGCGCCCAATAACCCGCCGCCAGACACATCGGACACGGCTCGCAACTCGCGTAAAGCTCGCAATCGTCGAGCTGGAAGGTCTTGAGCCGGCGGCACGCTTCACGGATGGCGATGACTTCCGCGTGCGCCGTCGGGTCGTTGGCCGAAACAACCTGATTCCACCCACGCCCAACGATTTTGCCGCGGCGCACCACGACTGCGCCAAACGGCCCGCCGTGATTGCCGCGCATTTTTTGGAGCGAGAGACGGATGGCCTCGCGCATGAATTGTGTTTTCATCAAAAAAGTCCGGCGGCGTTCTTCGCGGCGGATAAAAATTTTCCGCGTTTCAACACGTTTATCAGCCGGCCGCGCGACCATTGGCGGAGCCGGTAAATCGTGGCGAATGTAAAATCCGGCGCCGCCCCACCCTGCCCGCCGATCCATTCCGCGCCGCGCCGCACGTTGTCCATCAGCCACGCCGGCAACCGCGCGTGATACGGATTGCGCCGGACTTCGCCGACGTGACACGCCAGCGCCGCGACGAGATCACCCACGTCCTCCACGCTCGATTCGACGAGCAGATTGGGATCGGTCATTTGTCCCCAAAATTCCGTTTCGACGACATGGCACTCGAAACCGGCGGGCAACGTTTTAAGCGCATCCAGAACCAAAAAATGGGTGCCGATGTGCGTCGGGTGCCGGTCGTTTTCGTGCGGAACAAAAATCGCGCGCGGCTGCTGTTCCGCCAGAATTTCGGCAACGATTTCCACCGCCGCCCGCCACGACGGGCAATTTTCCCGGCGCGCAACCGGATTGATATCCTCCCAATCCGCCACCGCCAGGCCGAAGCCGAGGAAATCGCACGCGGCCCGCAATTCACGCAACCGCTCCGTGCGCCGCGCGATTTTGCCGCCCAGCGTCACGGCAACGTTGATGACGTTCCACTTCGCTTCACGCAACAGCCGCAACGCCAGTCCGCCGACGATGCACTCGTCGTCCGGATGCGGCGAGAAAATCAATGCTTTCGGCGCGTGGTCCGGCACCTTTCGATGCCGCGGGAATTTTTGCGGACGACCCGGCGGCAACTTTTTTCCGCTTTGGAAAAGCCGCGCGTGTTCAACGACAAATTTTTGAAACGGATTCACAAATTCAACTGGCGCTGATTAAACACGGTCAAAACACGGATGAACAGAAAAGATTCCCCTCACCCGTCGCTGCGCGACACCCTCTCCCCGCCCGGCGGGGAGAGATTTCCCCGATAGAAAAATGTCGCGCATCGAACTCCTGAACCGTAGCCACCGACGTGAGTCGGCGCTGACTTTCGTTGGACTCAAAGTGCGCGGACTGATCCCGCCATGCGGGACGGCTACGAGGTTCAGGGGAGAGGCGCGATTATTTTTATTCGTGTTCAACCCAAGTTTCATCCGCAGTTGAATTATTTCTGCTTTGTCGTTGCACCACCAAAAAGCAATCGCAAACTGTTCATCACCACGACCACCGTACTGCCTTCGTGGCCGACCACGCCAATCGTCAGCGGAATTTTTCCGAGCAGCGCGAACGAAACCAGCACCACCACCGTGCCGAGCGAAATGACAAGATTTTGGCGAATGATGAGGCGCGCGCGCTGGCTCAGGCGAAACGCGGCGAGAAAATTTTCCAACCGGTCGTGCATCAGCACCACGTCCGCCTGCTCCAAAGCCGCGTCCGCCCCGCGTGCGCCCATCGCCACGCCAATGTGCGCGGCGGCCAGACTCGGCGCGTCGTTCACGCCGTCGCCGATCATGGCGACCTTCCTCCCCTGCCCGCTCAACTCACGAACCGCCTCGACTTTTTGTTCCGGTTTTAACTCGGCACGCACGTCATCCAACTTTAATTTGTCGCGCAAATGTTCGGCGGTCGCCTTGCGGTCGCCGGTCAAAACCACGGTGCGCAAGCCTTCGTGGCGCAAGGCTTCCACGACCGATGCGGCTTGGGGACGGATGTCGTCGCGCAAAATGACGCGGCCCAGAAGATCACCGTGTGCGATCCAGACTTCGGAGAGGCCGGCGTCGGTTTGGGTTCCCGTTGAGTTTGGGCTGCGCGGCAGCGCAGCCCTACCATCGTTGGTAGGGCGGAGCTGCTGCTCCGCCCCATCAGTATGCGCGTCTTCAACCCACTCGCGTTTGCCCAGGAAAACCTCCTGACCATCGAGCTTCGCCTTCAGTCCATGGCCGGTGACGGATTCAAATTGCTCGAAGGCCACCAACTCAAGCTGCTGCTGTTTGCCGTGACGCGTTATTGCGCGGGCAAGCGGATGCGTGGAAAGTTTTTCGAGCGAGTAAGCCAGCCGCGCAATTTCGGCTTCGCGTCCGGACGGAAAACTTTCGATTTTTTCGACGCGCAATTCACCGGTCGTGAGCGTGCCGGTTTTGTCGAGCGCGACGACGTTGACCTCGGCGAGTTTCTCCACCGCCGCGCCGCCGCGGAACAGGATGCCGTGGCGCGCGCCCCAGGCGATGGCTGCGAGCACGGCGGACGGGATGGAAAGCACCAGCGCGCACGGCGACGCGACCACGAGCAGGGTCATGGTGCGGTAAAACGCGCTTTGCGATTCGATGGCGGACTCAAACGGCGCGAGCCGGAAGCCAAGCCACCAGACAAAAAACATCGCGAAGGAAAGTCCCAGGGCGGCGTAAGTGTAGTAAGTGCTGACTTTATCGGTGAACTGTTGAGCGGGCGCTTTGCGCTGCTGGGCTTCCTTGATGAGCGTGACGATTTTTTGCAGCGAACTTTCGGCAGCGGGCCGCGTAACGATGGCTTCGACCGCACCCCAAAGATTGATGGTGCCGGCGAGCGTGGCGTCGCCGACGTTCTTCTCGACCGGCGTGGCTTCGCCGGTGAGATTCGATTCGTCCGCGGCGGTGCCGCCTTTGGCGATTTCCGCGTCCACGGGAAATTGCGCGCCGGGCTTGATGAGCAAACGCATTCCGCGCGTGAGCTGCTCGACTTTGACCTCGCGCTCGTGCCCCTGGGCGTCAAGCACGGTGGCGACTTTCGGCGCGTCGCGGAAGAGCGAACGGATTTCCTTTTGCGTCCGGCCGAGCGCGTAATGTTCGAGCGCGCCGGAAAACGAAAACAAAAACAGCAGCGTCGCGCCTTCGGCCCACGCACCGATGCCGGCAGCACCGGCGGCGACGAAGATCATGAGAAAATGCACGTCGATGGTGCGTTTTTGGAGACGTTCCCAAACTTCTTTCGCCGGATAAAAACCGCCCGCGAGATAGGCAAAAACAAAAGCCGCCACCGACCAATGACCGGCCAACAAAAAATGCGCGGTCAACCCGAAGACGCTGCAAAGGATCGCGGCGGCAAGTTGCGGTTTCCATTCGTCAATCTCCTGCGCGTGTTCAAGAAATTCGACGTCGCGCTGTACGACCTTGGGAAACGGAATGTCGCGCCAGCGCCAGAATTTCGGCGCGGTCGGGCAAGTGACGCGGGCGATGGTGGTCGTCTGGCCTTCATTTTGGATGGTGATTTTTTTTCGCTCGGTTTCGGACAACGGCCGGTCGCAATCCCGGCAATCGTCCTGGCCGGCGAGCAGGGCGCAATGGCGTTCGGCGGAGACGGATTGCGCCGCTTCAAATTCCCGCGTGATGCGATCGGTAAGCCTCCCGACATCCGTGCGGCCCAGCGTGGCGACGGAGATTTTTTGGTGCGCGCGGTCAATCGTCACCGCTTCGAGCGCCGGTTCCTCGGCGAGCGTGTCCGCGACGGAGCGCGCGAGGCACTGGCCGGCTTCGCCGCCGCGCCCGGGAGATTTTTCCAGCGATGAATTCATGGCTGAATCACTGTTAGCATACCGTCGGACGCGGCGCGACGCAAAAGACGGGAACTTGGCTTTGCGACAGGAACGCCGCCTTCATGCGGCAGCGGACACGTGTGATTGAACCTCCTGCCGGATAAATCCGGCGTTCCTTCCAAAACGACACGGAGTTCCTATCGCAGTGCACCGATGCGCCCAAGGGCAGGGCGAAATGCAAATTTGGTCTGTTCAAACCGTCATGCTTCTGGCAGTTTATCCGGACTTTATTTGGCATAAATGACGCACAATATGACAAGCACAATGGACACCGCACCGACTTCAAACCAAAAGGTTCTCACCTGGGTCAAGCAAATGGCCGAACTCTGCCAGCCGGAGCGCATTCACTGGTGTGACGGTTCGGACGCGGAAAATCAGGCGCTCTGCGACCAGATGGTGAAGAGCGGCACCTTCATCAAACTCGACGCCAAAAAACGTCCGGGCTGTTACCTTGCCCGCTCGCATCCCAGCGACGTGGCGCGCGTCGAAGACCGGACATTTATATGTTCCAAGACCAAGGACGAAGCCGGCCCCACGAACAATTGGGCTGACCCCGCCGAGATGAAGCAAAAACTTCTTGGCCTGTTCAACGGGTGCATGAAGGGACGAACCTTGTACGTTATTCCGTTTGCCATGGGACCCTTCGGCTCGCCCATTTGCAAAATCGGCATTGAAATTTCCGATTCACCTTATGTTGTCGTCAGCATGCGCATCATGGCGCGCATGGGCCAGGCGGTGCTCGACAAGCTCGGCGCGAACGGTCCGTTCATCCCGTGCCTGCACTCCGTGGGGGCGCCGCTCAAGCCGGGCCAGGCCGACGTTTCGTGGCCCTGCGAACCCGATCCAAAGAACAAATACATCGTTCATTTCCCCGATGAGCCTTTGATCTGGTCTTACGGCTCCGGTTATGGCGGCAACGCGTTGCTCGGCAAAAAATGCCTCGCGCTCCGCATCGCCTCCACCGTCGCCAAAAAAGAAGGCTGGATGGCGGAACACATGCTCATCCTTTGCGTCACTTCGTCCCGCGATGGCGGGAGCAAAAAGTATTACATCGCCGCCGCATTCCCGAGTGCCTGCGGCAAAACCAATCTGGTGATGATGCAACCGGCGTTGCCCGGCTGGAAAGTCACGGCGCTCGGCGACGACATCGCCTGGATTCGCGTCGGCAAGGACGGACGGCTTTACGCGATGAATCCGGAAAGCGGCTTCTTCGGTGTCGCGCCCGGCACTTCAATGAAATCGAATCCAAACGCGATGATTACCACCGCCAAAAACACCATTTTCACCAACGTCGCGCTGACACCGGACGGCGACGTTTGGTGGGAAGACATGGGCGTACCCGCACCCGCGAAAGCGATTGATTGGGAGGGCCAGGCATGGACGCCGGATTCCGGACGCAAAGCCGCGCACCCGAACTCGCGCTTCACCTCGCCCGCGTCGCAATGTCCGGTCATTGATCCCGACTGGCAAAATCCCGAAGGCGTGCCGCTCTCGGCGATTCTATTCGGCGGACGCCGCCCCAACACGATTCCGCTGGTGAACGAAGCGTTTGATTGGGAACACGGCGTGTTCATGGGTTCAGCCTGCGGTTCGGAAACCACCGCCGCCACGTTCGGCCAGGCCGGTGTGCTGCGCCACGATCCGTTCGCCATGCTGCCGTTCTGCGGTTACAACATGGGCGATTATTTCGCGCACTGGCTTTCGTTCGCGCAACGCACCGACCGCGCCAGGCTGCCCAAAATTTATTTCGTGAACTGGTTCCACAAGGACGCGAACGGCAAATTTCTCTGGCCCGGTTACGGCGAAAACAGCCGCGTGCTCAAATGGATTTGCGAACGCGCCGAAGGCACGGGCAAGGCGCAAAAAACACCCATCGGGAATCTGCCGGCCGCCGACGCGCTTGATTTATCCGGCCTGAACCTGCCCGCCGACGGCCTCAAGCAACTGCTCGTGGTGGACGTTGCGGGCTGGAAAAAAGAGGCTGAAGGCGTGGCTGCGAATTACGCCCGGCTTGGCAGTCATTTGCCGAAAGCGCTGAACGACCAACTTGACGGCTTGCGGAAGCGCCTCGGATAAAACTTGCATTTCAGGCAATTTGGAATTAAATCTGCCAAAAACCCATTCACCAACCATGAAAAATCATTTCTCAATTCTGGCTTCAACAATTATTTGCCTGGGACTCCTTCCGGCGTATTCGCAATCCGGCCCGCCGGGCGGCGCTCCGGGCGGACCGCATTTGGGCGGTGCCACGGGCAAGCTGTTTGGCGACAACCAGGCTTTCTCCGCCGGGTTGGAAATGCAAACCACGGACGTTTCCAGTAATACCATCACCATACTCGGCAAAATCAGCTTCGACACGGGCAAGTCCCGTTTCGAGTTCAACCTGACCGACATGAAGGGCGGCCAGATGCCTACGAACGCCGCCACCCGGATGAAATCCATGGGGCTGGATGAGACGGTGGCGGTCGCGCGCCCGGACAAAAAGGTCAATTACCTTATTTATCCGGGACTGCAAAGCTACGTCGAGATGCCACCGCCCAAAGCCGACAGCGCCCCGACCACCGGCGACTACAAGGTGGAAATCACCGAAATCGGCAAGGAGACCGTGGACGGCCACCGCTGCGTGAAAAACAAGTACATCGTCACCGACAAGGAAGACGTCAAGCATGAATCCACCGTCTGGAACGCGACGGACTTGAAAAAATTCCCAGTCAAAATCCAAACCACCGAAAGCGGCGGCGACGTGACCATGCTGTTCAAAAACGTCATGCTCGGCAAACCCGCCGCCAGCCTGTTTGATCCGCCCGCCGCCTTTAAGAAATACGACAATATGCAGCAGATGATGCAGCAGGAAATGATGAAACGCATGGGCAGTGGCATGGGCATGCCCCCGGACCATCCATAACGGATCAAATCAAAAAGTTTTTGGCAGGGCCGGCACGTTGTCGGCCCTTTTTAATGGCCGGAACACGTTACTCCCCGTGTCGAAGACCGGCAGAATTTTAGCCCAGAAGCGATCTCGCCTTGGCCAGCGCCTCATCCAGTTTGCCGGCGTCCTTGCCGCCGCCGCGGGTCCCGCATGGCGGGATCCGGCGGCCTGACTAGCCGAGCATTTTGTACGCTGCCTGAAGGGCTTCATCAAGTTTGGCGGCATCCTTGCCTCCTCCTCGCGCATTGTCAGGCCGGCCGCCGCCCTTGCCGCCGACAATCGGGGCAATCTGCTGGATGATTTTGCCGGCCTGAACTTTCGCCGTGAACTCAGGCGTGACCGCGGCGACCAGCGCCACACTTCCGCGTTGCGGGCCGCCGCCCAGAACGATGACCCCTTTGAAGCGGCTCTTCAGTGAGTCGGCCACCGCCTGAAGGAAATCGCCGCCCACTCCGCCGAGGTTGTGAATGATGGCCGGTATGCCGTTGACGGTCTTGATTTCCTCAAGCAGGAGACTGGCGGCGTTGGAAGCTTCGCGCTGTTGCGCCACCTTGAGTTGCTTCTCCATCGCTTTTTGGTGTTCAAGCAACGACTCGATCTTCTTTTCCAGCTCGTGAACCGGTGAATTGATCTTGCCCGCCAGCGATTTGATGAGTGCGAGTTCGTCCGTGACCTCGCGATAAGCTTCGAGTCCGGCAACAGCTTCGATGCGTCGCACGCCGGCGGCGATGGCGTTTTCGCCCACGATGCGGAACAGGCCGATCTCGCCCGTCGCGCGCGTATGCGTGCCGCCGCAAAGTTCCATCGAATAACCGTTCAGCTCCCCTGCCCGGCCGCCAATTTGGACGACGCGGACGGTGTCGCCGTATTTGTCGCCGAAGAACTGCATCACATCCTTGCGCGATTTCACGTCGGCATGCGGAACTTCCGTCCATGATACGCCGGCGTTTTCGAGGATGCGTTCGTTGACGAGTTTCTCGACGTCAGCGACCTGCTGCGGCGTGAGCGGCGCGCTGTTGAAATCGAAGGTCAACTTGTCCGGACCGACAAATGAACCTTTCTGCGAAGCTTCCTTGCTCACAACCTCGTGCAACGCCCAGTGCAAAAGATGCGTGACGGTGTGGTGGCGTTGAATGGCGTTGCGGCGTGGCTTATCAACCCGAAGGATCGCGGGGTCTTTGGGAACTTGATGTGCAAAGAATTCTTCACGACGTAAATCGTCAAGTTGAGCAGGGTCGAGTTTAAGAAGAAATGAGTCTCCTTTCTTAATCGTGTCCACAATCCGTGCGGTAAAGCCTTTACTATAGCCGCCCAAACGTTCAAGCGAGCCGGCGTCGCCAACTTGGCCGCCCATTTCAGCGTATAACGGCGACACATTGACGACGACATATTCATCCTCGCCCCCGCCTTTTCGAGTAATGGTTTCAAAATCCGTTATCAAGCATTCGACTTCCAGCTTGTCGAATCCGACGAATCGAGTTGGTGGCAAACTGCGTTTGACCTCGATAACTTCCTTTTTCTGCGCAGCTTGTGATCTCTTGCGCTGCTCTTCCATCAACTTTTCAAAACCCTCCTTGTCCACGGTCAAACCGCGTTCGCGCGCCATCAACTCGGTGAGATCGAGCGGAAAGCCCTGTTCGTCGTAAAGCCGGAACGCGAATGCGCCGGAGATGTGGGGAGCGCACGCCGCTGGCGTGCTGTGTTCGACGGCCCGTCGAACACTTCGTTCAACTAACTTCTCTGAATCTGGCGATGGGGGAAAAGTTTGTGTTTTGGATGAATCCGGCGAGCCGCCGGATTCGGCAGGCGGGCCGCCTGCGCTTCCCGTGGCGCTGTCACGCGACGCTTCGTATTCGGGCGTCCACACCCACGACCATGGTTCATCTGGCTGAACAAGTCCTGTATCCCAAGGATTGCGGCAGATGTAATGAAACTTTTCTTCCAAATCAGAATCCGATCGGATGTAGCGATCGAACTTTTCCTTTTCCCACACGCCACCGGATTTTCCGCTGCGCTTGTTGATTTCGTGAGCCGTGAAGGACTTGATCGTGTGCAGGATGGTGGTGAGCGAATAGAAAATCGGGTTGCCGTCCGGGTCTTGTGATTCGATGCCGGGCTGAATGATGAAGTGCGTGTGGTCGGGCATGACGCACGCCGCAACGAGCCGATAACGACGATTATTCCAATAACGGATACACTCGAATACGATGTCGCGGTCCGCGGGATCGATCTGGCGGCGCTCAAGCGTCGTCAGGGTGACGTGATAGATGGCCCAAGGTTTCTCGAAATGAGGCAGGCGGCATTTGGAATATCTTGCACCGGGGGCAATATCGAGGCTGACGGGTTTGCCTGCGGTTGAGAATAAGTTAGTGGGGTGAGAAGTCGGCGAGCCGCCGACTTCAGCAGGCCGGCGGCCTGCGCTCCCCGGCGCGTCTGGCGACGCGCCCGTAATGCGCGCGACCTCTTCCTCGAACAGTGTAATTCCTCGATCCAGCGTCTTGTTGAACGCTTCCTCTTCGGTGCGGATGACTTCCTGCACGTGCTTTTTCCGGGCGCGGATTTCGGGGAAGACGTCGCCCATCGTGTCGGCGAGCACGTCCACAAGTTTGTGAAAGAAGGGTTCGTGGAAACCGAGCGTGCGGCCATAGCGGACGGCGCGGCGCAGGATGCGGCGCAGGACGTAGTTGCGATCGGTGTTGCTGGGCTGGATGCCGTCTGCAATCGCGAAGCCCAGCGTGCGGATGTGGTCCGCTATCACCCGAAACGCAATGTCGATGGCGATTTGTTCTTCGGAGGGAGCGCGGGCCTTTAGGCCGCTTCGCGTTGGTTCGCCTTCGGACGTCGGAATTACAGCGGATGTTGAAGCGGGCTGAAGCCCCGCGCTCCCAGGCAGCGTGCTGCCGTATTTCTTGCCGCTCAACTCCTCCAGCTTGTCGAAAATCGGGCGGAAGATGTCAGTCTCGTAATTCGAGATTTTGGCGTGTGCAAAATCTTTGAAGCCTTTCGTGCACTGCATGATGCTCGTGACGCGCTCGAAACCCATGCCGGTGTCCACATGCCTCGCGGGCAGTGGCGAAAATTTATCATTCCCATTCGCATTGAACTGGATGAAGACCAAATTCCAAATTTCGATGCACTGGGCGTCGCCCTTGTTCACCAGTTTTCCCTCAGTTTTGCCTTCTGGTGTGAGGTCAACGTGGATTTCGGAGCATGGGCCGCACGGGCCGGTGTCGCCCATCATCCAAAAGTTGTCCTTCTTGCCGCCGGTGCAAATATGGACCTTGGGGTCGAGTCCGGCGGCTTGGAAAATTTTTTCCCAATGGTCATAGGCTTCCTGGTCAAATTCGGATGGCTCGCCGGGACCGGGTTTATAGACGGTGGCGTAGAGGCGTTCCGGCGGAAACCTGAACCATTTCTTTGAGGTGACGATTTCCCACGCCCATTCGATGGCTTCCTTTTTGAAATAATCCCCAAAACTCCAATTCCCCAGCATTTCAAAAAACGTGTGGTGGTAGGTGTCGAGGCCGACGTCTTCGAGATCGTTGTGTTTGCCACCGGCGCGGATGCATTTCTGGGTGTCGGCGGCGCGACCCGGTTTGTATGGACATTTGGTCTGGCCGAGGAAGATGGGCACGAACTGGTTCATGCCCGCGTTGGTGAACAGCAGGTTGGGGCTGTCCGGCATGAGGCTTGAAGACGGCACAATGGTGTGCTGCTTCGACTTGAAGAAGTCGAGAAACGACTGGCGGATTTGCGTGCTGGTCATCATGGTAATTGGAACAACAAAGGAACGAAGAAACAAAGGAAGGCGGCTCTGCCTGAATGAACTTAACTTCGTTGCTTTGTTTCTTTGTTGTTTAGCAAAATCTGGGGGAGATTAGCCCCAAACCGCCAGTCAAGGCGAGTTGGAAGTTTTGCGTTGTCGCCCGAACGCAACAAGGTTGGAGCGCGGCTGTGTGCAAAGCACCAGCCGCAGCACGTTGAAAAGCTCTGCGGCACCAGGCATATTCCAGCAGGCTGGCTTTGCGATGCTGCTGCGGCTGGTCCCGCGTAATACGGGACACAGCCGCGCTCCGGGGGCAGATCCCAAATGCCTCCGCCCCGGGTTCGGCGATATTGCCGGTGAATGGTTCTTGGCGAACGCAGGCGCTTGGCCCACTATATGTCAGCACAGGCAATTAGGCCCGGGCAGCCAGACAATGTTTCATGCAGCAACCATCGGACATCCGCAAAATTGCGTTCCTCGGTGATTACCTGCCGAGGAAATGCGGCATCGCCACGTTCACGACGGACTTGCGCTGCGCGGTGGCGGCGGAGTTTCCGGCGATGCAATGCCTCGTCGTGCCGGTCAATGATCTCGCGGGCGGTTACGATTACCCGGCGGAGGTGCGCTTTGAGATTGCGGAGCAGGACCTGCCGTCCTACCTGCGCGCGGCGGATTTCCTCAACATCACGGACGTGGACGTGATTTGCGTGGAGCATGAGTTCGGCATTTTCGGCGGGCCGGCGGGCAGTCATGTGCTGGCGTTGCTGCGCGAACTGCAGATGCCCATCGTCACCACGCTGCACACGGTGCTGCGCGAGCCGAACACGGAGCAGCGACGCGTGATGCGCGACCTGATCCGGCTCTCGACGCGGCTGGTGACCATGACCGAACGGGGCCAGCAGTTCCTGCGCGAAGTTTATCAGGCGCCGGCGGACAAAATTGACCTCATCCCGCACGGCATTCCCGACATGCCGTTCGCCGACCCGAATTATTTCAAGGACGAGTTTGGCGTGGCGGGCAAGCAGGTGCTGCTCACGTTCGGCCTGCTCTCGCCGAACAAGGGCATCGAGTATGCGTTGCGCGCGTTGCCGGACATCATCCGGGAATTTCCCAACATCGTTTACATCGTGCTGGGCCAGACGCACCCGAATTTGCTGCGCGACGAGGGCGAGGCTTACCGCCTGGGCTTGGCGCGGCTGGCCAAAGATCTCGGCGTGCAGAAGCACGTCGTGTTCTTCAATCGTTTCGTCGAGCTGGAGGAATTGATGCGGTTCATCGGTGCGGCGGACATTTATCTGACGCCTTATCTGACCGAGGCGCAAGTCACTTCGGGCACGCTGGCGTATGCGTTTGGCAACGGCAATGCCGTGGTGTCCACGCCCTACTGGCACGCGGTGGAATTGCTGACCGCGGAGCGCGGCAAACTGGTGCCCTTCCGCGACGCCAAGGCCATCGCCGTCGCCGTGGTGGAACTGCTGCGCGACGAGCCGTTGCGCCATTCGATGCGCAAGAACGCCTACAAGCTGGGGCGCGACATGGTGTGGAGCCGCGTGGCGCAGCTTTATATGAAGTCCTTCGAGCAGGCCCGTCATGACCACAGCTTCGTGGGAAGAAAATCCTCGCCCATCAAGACGCTCGACGAACAGCCCGGCCAGTTGCCGGGGATGAAGCTCGAGCATCTGTTTCGGATGAGTGATTCGACCGGCATTTTCCAGCACGCGAGCTTCACGGTGCCGAACTTCGCCGAAGGCTATTGCACGGACGACAACGCGCGCGCGCTGGTGCTGGCGCTGATGTTGCAAAAGTTGGGCCACAGTTCGCCGCGCCTCGGCGCGCAGGCCGCCACTTACGCCGCGTTCCTGAACCACGCCTTCGACCGCAAGCGCGGGCGCTTCCGCAACTTCATGAGCTTCGACCGGCACTGGCTGGAGGAAGTCGGCTCGGAGGATTGCCATGGTCACGCGTTGTGGGCGCTGGGGCTGTGCGTGTCGCAGGCGGGCCAGGGCAGTTTTCAAATGCTGGCGGCGGAATTGTTCGAACAGGCCCTGCCCGTGGCCGCCGAGTTCATGTCACCGCGCGCGTGGGCGTTCACGCTCATCGGCATTGACGAATATCTGCGACGGCTGAGCGGTGACCGGCGCGCGAACCAGATTCGCGAATTGCTCACGGCGAAACTCATGCAACGCTACACCGACGCCGCCACCGACGAGTGGCAGTGGTTTGAAGAAGTGGTTTCCTATGCCAACGCCAAGCTGCCGCACGCGATGATTCTCAACGGACGCTGCATGAACAACGGAACGATGCTGGAACTCGGCCTCAAGACCCTGCGGTGGCTGATAAAAATCCAGACTTCGGATGCCGGCTCTTTCCGGCCCATCGGATCGAACGGATTTTATCCGCGCGGCAAGGAACGCGCGCAATTCGACCAACAACCCATCGAAGCCCAGGTAACGATTTCCGCCTGCATCGAAGCGTATCATGCGACGGGCGACATGTTCTGGGTCGCGGAAGCGCGGCGCGCGTTCGAGTGGTTCCTCGGTCGAAACGATCTGGGACTGGCCCTCTACGATTCGACCACCGGCGGCTGTCGGGACGGCTTGCACGTGGACCGTTTGAGCCAGAACCAAGGCGCCGAGTCCACGCTCGCCTTCCTGCTGTCGCTGGCGGAAATGCAGGCGCTGCAGAACACCATCACCAGCTTCAAGGAACCCTTGGGCAAATGACCGGCGCTGGTTGGAATCTCGCCGCAGAAAAAATATGACCACCCCCACCCCGTCACCCGTCCACGCCAAACGCATTGGACCCACCCTGGTTCCCAACCGGTCGCGCGTGCTCATGCGACCCTTTTATCCCAGCAGCGACGACATCGCGCGGAGAGTCGTCGCCCGCGTCATGGCCCTCCCGGACGAGGAAATCGCCCGGCTGCTGGGCCGGGTGCTGGGCGAGTTTGAGGACCGGCACGAGCACGTGGAACAATTTTTTCGCAACCGCTTCACGCAGGTGTGTCATTACCTGGGCGAGACGTGTGAGCCTTCGGCGGAACGGCAGGCGCTCATCGGCGCTCACTTCACGCACGAATACTCCCCGGAATCCGCGGCGCTGTTCAATCCCTCCATCGTGCCGCATCCCGACCAGTCCGGACTGCCCCGGGGCGCGCTCCGCTTCATCTTGAGCCTGCGGGCCACGGGCGAAGGGCATATTTCCTCCATCACCTTCCGCATGGGCACCGCGAGCGCGCAGCATCGCATCACGCTTACGCCGCCCGTGCCGTTTGTGACCGAACCGGAGCGTGTGCCCAACCCGGCTTACGACAAAAAGCTCTTTGCCAGCAAACTGCAGGAAGCGGGTATGCAGAATGAATTCAGCCAGCGCGTGCTGGATCAACTCCCCGAGGCTTTCATCCTGGACGACCTGCACCATGTCCTGACCGTGAAGCGCCGGCAAACCGACCCGGCCGACGCCACGACCGACCGTGCCGCGCGCGGCATCCTGCTGCTGGCCGAGTCGAATTACGAAGTGCGCTTTGCTCCCAGCAGCCAGGTTTCCCAGCGCGTCCTCTTCCCGTCCACGGCCAGCCAGAGCAACGGCATCGAGGATGCGCGCTTCGTCCGCTTCCAGAACGACGACGGCAGCTTTGCCTACTATGCGACCTACACCGCTTATGACGGCAAGATGATCCTGCCGCAGTTGCTGGAGACGCCGGATTTTCTCCATTTCAAGTTCAACACGCTCAACGGTCCCGCCGTGCAGAACAAGGGCATGGCGTTGTTCCCGCGCAAAATCAACGGCCACTACACCATGCTCTCGCGCCAGGACGACGAGAACATTTTGATCATGTTCTCCGACAACATCCATTTCTGGGCCGAGCCGAAACTGTTGCTGCCGCCCGCGCAACCGTGGGAATTCATCAAAATGGGCAACTGCGGCTCGCCGATTGAAACCGAACGGGGCTGGCTGGTGTTAAGTCACGGCGTCGGCGCGATGCGCAAGTATTGCCTCGGCGCGTTCCTGCTCGATTTAAACGATCCGACGCACGTCATCGGTCGTCTGCGCGAACCATTGCTTTCTCCGAACGAATCGGAGCGCGAAGGCTACGTCCCGAACGTCGTGTACACCTGCGGCGCGCTGCTGCACGGACGCGAACTTATCATCCCCTACGCGATGAGCGACTCCGCCACCAGTTTCGCCACCGTGCCCCTCGACGAAGTGTTGGCAGCAATGGAGTGAGCCGAGGCGCGTAATCGTTCCAAAACGGCACAGCGTGTCGGCGCTGGTCTGCATCCCAAAAAATGTCCCACTATGATTTTGGCCGCGGGCCGAACTCCGACCAGAGCAATCCGGCCAACTGCGCGCCTTTCAGGAGGATCTGCCACCACGAAGGTTTCTCGTCAGCGGGCGCGGACCTGGTACGCCGGAAGGACGCCAGACCCGCAATCAACGAGGCGGCGGCTGAAGCGAGGGAACTGATGGTTCTGGCCCGGTCGGCGACCGAGCGAACTCCGTCAGCCATCGTCTGCCATTCCTGAACCAGTTGGGCGCGATTGAGTTCGCTTTCTGCGATCAACAATTGCTTCCGCGATTCCAGCGGATTCATGCGAGGGTTTTTTCCAAACATGCGCGGTCCTTTCGGAGTTGATCGAGGGTGGCGGACAGAGTCTGCCAGTCGCGTAGGAGAAGGGTGAGTCGCCGGTAAAGACAAACTGCCGCCACACCGTAGAGGCCGGTCAGGGTCAGGAGAACCGCAAAGGGCGAGTATTGCCACAACAAAACCACGATGGCAGCCGTGAGCGTAAGGCCAGCGAGCAGACCGAACGCCGCCACGCCGAGAGCCAAAAGGAAGGCGTGCAGGAGACGCTCGCGCTCCTCCTGCACTTCCACCGTCAACAGTTCGAGCCGGTTTTCCCCAATGATCAACAGCCGTTCCGCGAAACGCCGGGACGTCGCAGCAAGTTGCTTGAAGCTGCCGGTGGCTGTTTCCATATTATGATTGGTCGCAGTTGCGGGAACACCGGCGTGCGACGAGATAGCCGAGAATCACACCGACACCGAGAGCGATGCCGATGGCTTGATAGGGATGCTCGTGCACGGCCTCGTCGGCCGCCTTGGCGCCTTCGACCGCCTTCTCGCGGACACGGCTCGCGATTTCCTTGGCGCGTTCCAGTGCGGCGGCGAGACGCTTGCGGGCTTCGCTGACTTTTTCTCCGGCCACGTCGGCGGTGGCGGCCATCAAGGCGCGCGCATCTTCGGCCAGTTGGCCCATGTCATTGCTGGTTGCTTGTGTTTGTTTGTTCATATTTTTTGTGTTTTCGGTTTGTTTGCGTTTTTCAGTGGTAAATTTTCCGCGTCGTCGAGATGGGCTGCTTCCGGCGAGCTGGCCACCTTCAAAACCGAGTTTCTCCCACCGAACGGGTTGGGCACGGTTTCTCTGGCGAGTGGATCGGGCATCCATTGGCCGTCCACTACGAGGCAATATTCGTAGGTGCCGGGCGCCAAAGCCGTTTCCTTCCACCAGCGACCGCCCCCTGCGGGATGCAGAGTCTTGGCTTCGGGCTGCCACTGGTTGAAAGTTCCCGCGATGCAAACGGTGGTGGCTGTCGGATGAGTGAATTCAAAGCGAACGGGCACGAGTTGGGGGCCGGTGCTGCGGACGTTGTCATGGTTATGGTTGTGTTTCATAGTTGATGATTCATCGGGACGGTTGACTTTCGATTTCGGAAAAATGTTCCATTTCCCATCGCCACAATGCACCCAAAGACCTGGCCGGCGCTATGGGGTGTTACCCTACCAGACATTTATGAATCCAGCCCTGGCGCGGGGAACACGCCCGCCCCGGGCGTTGCTGGATGCGCCCGAGGCGGGCGCGCTCCCTGTTTCAGCTTCGTTTTTGAGGTTAAAGAAATCGAATGGGGAGTTTCAGGCCGGCCGCTGGCGGTGGCGCGGCGAAGATTTTGCGCAAGGCGAGGTGGGTGGGGAGAAAGGCGACGAGCCACAGCACGCCCAGCCACAGGATGACATTCGCCAGCTTCTTCCGCCATCTGCTTCGCCGTGATGCCGCTCAATACCGGCCAGCCGAATTGCACTCGAAGTTCGCGCACCCGCCTTGCCCATTCGCTTATGCCGGACACCACGGCGAGTTCTTCGCCTCCAAGAATTGTGAACGGATATTTCCGCAAGTATGTCAGGATTCGATCTCATGCCGAGCTTGCGGCAGCTTTTGGAATGAGCAAACACCCAAGACTGCGGAGCAGCCGGTGACACGGAAATGAAGGAAGTGCAAGCTAACGGGCACGAGTTGGGGACCGGCGCAGCGGACGTTGTCATGGTTTTTGTTGTGTTTCATAAGTGTTAACAGATTGGTTTCTTCGCCGCTGTTTAAGACGGGGGCGAGGTTCGTTCATGGGAGGGATAAAGGGACAGCTTTGGCTTCTCCCTACGGCGCGTCTCGCCTGGGCCGCACAAGGCGCGCAGAAATGCCAGCAGATCCGCCTTCCTCATCGCGTAGGCGCCCGCTTTTGGCTGCTTCTTTCCATGGGGCGGCGGGATGGGCGCGGAGGGGAAACCATCGTAATCTTCGAACGGTTTTCTTCAGGCCGCGCTGAGCCCCGCGTATTCTCCCTGTCGAAGCGGGTTCATTTCTTCCGGCCTTTTTGGTCTTGAACAAAGATATTAAACACCAGCCAGAACCCTCCCACCGCCGCGGCTAGAAAGCAGAGAATGGCCAGACCGGGATAACCAAATATGCGAAAGCTGGTCTGGACCTGCATCAGGATTGACGCTCCCATTATCAGCGCGGCCAGGATGATGCCCGTCGTGATGCGATTGGCGATCTTTTGGAATCCTTCCATGACCAATTTCGCGTCCACGGCTTTGATTTTGACTTCCAACTCGTGGTTGGCGATCGCATCCATGATATTGTTGAGGCGGGATGGCAGACCACCGACGAAATGCTTCATTTCCAACAGCGAACTGAAGAGGCTGCCTTGCGTGGCAGTTTTGCCCATGCGTTGCGACATCAGTTCGCCCACATTGCGGCGGATGGACGCATTCGGATCAAACGCGGGGTCGAGAATCTTCCCGACTTCATCCAGTTGCAGCAGGGTTTTGCCCAGCAGCGTCAGCTCACTGGGAGCGAAGAGACCGTTGTCGGCGGCGTTCTTGCTTACTTCCAACAAGGATTTCCCCACGTTGATCTGTTGCAGGCCCTGATCCTGCCGTGAGGCCATGAGTTGACCGATGCGACGGCGGAATTCGGTCGGGTTAAATTCCTCCGTCTTCTCGCTGATGCGGATCACGAGGTCGGCGGCTTCGTCGCTATTTCCCTCGCTGATCGCCAGCAACAGCTTCAGCAGGTTCTCCTGCATGCCCGGCGTCGTGTGGCCGACCATGCCCAGATCGAGCAACGCGATGTGCCCATCGTCGGTGAGAAAGACGTTTCCCGGATGCGGATCGGCATGAAACAATCCGTCCACGAGCACCTGCTTCAAATACGCCCTGAACAGTTCCTCGGCCAGCGGCGCGCCGTTCATCTCCAGCCGGCCCAAGGGACCGACCGAAGTGATCTTCCGGCCCTGAACATAATCCATCGTGAGCACGCAGCGAGTGCTGTAGTCGGGAATCGGCTGGGGCACCTGAATCAGTTCAAACTCCTTGAGGTTTGCTCCGAGCGCGATCAGATTTTGGGCTTCCCGTTCATAGTTTAGTTCCTGCTGAATGGTGATGCGAAACTCTTCCAGGATTTTGAGAAAACGGTGACGCCGGCCTAATTCGGTGTGTGCGTCAAGAAACTCGGCAATTTGCGCGAGCACTTCAAAATCTTCCGTGATTTGTTGGCGAATGTTGGGTCGTTGGATTTTGACCACGACGAGGCGGCCATCCCGCAACGCCGCCGAATGAACCTGTCCCAGAGAGGCGGCGGCGATCGGTTCAGGATCGAAGCGCGAGAAAGCCTTCGAGATTCTGACTCCCAACTCTGACGCTACGATTTGTTCCACCTCGGCAAAGGAAAAGGGTTTGACCTTGTCCTGAAGTCGCGCGAGCGCCTTCAGATAAATGTCGGGAAGCAAGTCCGGCCGGCCGGAAAGCACCTGTCCCAATTTCACGTAAGTCGGTCCCATCGCTTCCAGATCATCCGCCAACTGTTCTGGGCTGGCCTTTCCGGCGCTGGCCGCTTTTGCTTCTTGCGGATCAATGGCTTCGTCGATGCCCATTTGCTGCACGAGATCGGAGCGGCCGTATTTCCACAGCAGCAAAGCAATTTCTTTGTAACGTTTGAGATGGTTGGCTGAGATTTTCATTTTGGTTCGCCCGCGTGCCTGGTCCGCTTAATGGCAGAAAACCCCTGAGGCCGACTTGAGACTAAATCGGCCCGCTTCAGGTCGGCGCAGGTGGCGGTCGTGGCCGCCCGCGGCGGCCCATCGCGTGCGGGCCGCTTTTTCAAATGGCGGGACAGCGAAACTCATTTACCGAACATTTTTGCCACGAAGAAGATGACGATGGCTCCGAAAAGGCCTCCGCCTCCGAGGATATATATCAAGGAGTAACCAGCGGCGGCAAACATGGGTGATATTAATAGTGCAATCATAGGTCGATGTTTAGTTAATTGGTGGTTGATTGGTTTGGGATGGCCCTGCGGCCAAGTCATCTCAGCCGCAGGGACGGTTTTGGTAATTACAAGCGAGTACCAGGGTAGGTTTCCTTGGCCGGATGCGCTGCGCGGTCGGTGGCCTTGCTGTCCTTGGGTGTGGACGCCTCACCCGTGGTGCAGATGTCCTGCGCCCCGGCTTTGGTGAAGATGTCCTTGGCCCGGGTGATTTCCTCGGAGTTCTCGGTGTGGACCGAGAGGAGGATATTGCCTGCCTTAACCTTGCCTTCGTAACGCTTGGCTTCGATCTCAGGAATGCCCAGACCGATTAACCCGCCGGCGATACCGCCCACGGCCGCACCGACCGCAGCACCGCTCAACGCGGCAATAATCGGTCCGGCGGCGATGAAGGGGCCGACTCCTGGAATGGCCAATGCGCCAATCCCGGCGATCCATCCCAACGCTCCGCCGATGACGCCGCCCGTGCCGGCGCCGGCGACAGCGCCTTCCGGGGCTTTCGTGTTCTTCTCGTGCGCGAAATCGCGGGTGCTACCCTTGTCGGGGAACAGCACGGAGATGTCGTTGTTGGAGAAGTTCGCGGTTTTGAGCTGATTGACAATTCGATCGGCTTGCTCGCGGGAGGTGGCGATGCAGAATACAGATTTCTTTGACATATAGTTAACTTTCTTTTTAGTTTTTTTGTTTACTTAATTGACCGAATTAGTTGTTGCTGCTGGTGAGCTTCACTTCCAGTTGGTTGTCCACATTTTCGGAGTGCGCGATCCGATCCGCGATTTCACCGATGAGACGTTTTTCCTCGGCGGTGTTGACCGGCCCGCGCAGGGTGACCCGGCCATCAATGGTGATGATCTTCACGTTCCTGGCGTTCACGGACATGTTTTTCCCAGCGATGATTTCTCTGCGAATCTGCGCCGTGATGTTCACGTCGGCCTGGCTGTTGCCCTGATCGAGCGGCGTTAGTGTCCGGTTGTCGCGATCACGAACATTTCGCCGGGTGTTATCAGCGTCGGTCGTCGCGTCGGTGTTGAAGTAAGGCTCAACCTTGTAGGCGCGATAAACTCCGCCGGCATAACCGGGCTGGCTGAGATCGGGCCATTCGTTGGCTTTGAAGTGCGGTGAACTGGCCAGCATCTCCTTTGAGGCATCAAGTTGGAGGGTGTCATGTTCCGCATTGAACCGGAGCGCGGTGGGCGGAACGGCGCTCAACTCGTCGCCCATCCCGATGAATCCGCCGGACGAAATGATGACCGCCACGATGCGGCCAGACGAGAGATCAACCACGAAGTTTTCCACCTTGCCGAGTTTCTCATCCTGCAGGTTCTTCACCGGCATGCCCATGAGCTTGCTCGCCTTCTGGACATAACCCAGCCGCGACCAGGAATTGTTGGCTCCCTGCTTATTTGAGTAATATTCCCGGGTCCAGGTTCCGTCCGGGTTACGGGTTGAAATCGTGTTGTTGGTTTCCTCCACATTGCGGGCTATCTCCGCATTGCTTGTTTTGTCCATGGTGCGCGCTCCATCCGTATTGATTGTCCCATCCATGTTGCGGGGCAATGTTCTGGTGAACGTTCCATCCATGTTGGTAGTCCCATATCCGTCACGGTCGGCAACGAAGTAAGGTTGTTCACCGTAATAACCATAGACTTCAGTCACCCGATTGGACTGTGTGTCTTCGTCCCACTTCGAGGTGTCAAACTTGGGGGCCCCCTTGAGTTTCTCTTTGCTGGCGTCCAAGTGAAGGACTTTGTGGCCAACATCGTGATGCAAGACTCCCGGCGGCACCGCGGTGAGCGTATTGCCCATGCCGAGAAATCCACCGGTGGAAAGAATCACCTGGACGATCCGCCCGGACTCTACATCCACAGCGAGGTCTTCCACTTTGCCGAGTTTTTCGTTCTGATAGTTTTTGACTGTCATTCCGATGATGTCGCTGGCTTTGGCCGCGCCGTTCAGCCGTTCTGCGCGGACTTGGGTCATGCGTTGACGAGCGGAAGCGGTTTCATCCGTTTTGGGATTGAGTGTTTCCTGGGCCAGCACCGTGAACGCCAGGAAAGACGCGGCGGACGCGCTGGTAATGATTTGAAGTTTCCGTTTCATATAATTTTTTCTTCCGTGTTTTTTTTATTTCGTGGAGAGCTTTCTCTTTTTATATCCCGCACAATAGACGGGAAACCTGACGGGGGGCTATGGGGTGTTACCCTACCAACTTTTCATGAACCTGAGGGTCGGTCCGGCCGGCGCGAACTCAAGTTGGAAACATCGAACACCCAACATCCAACGCCCAACATCCAATGGCCTGGCTGGAGAATTGGGCGTTGGATGTTCGATGTTGGATGTTTTTTTGGCATCTCCTTTGGTGGATGGGTTCTATAAAAATCAAATAGATGATTTCAGGCCGGCCGCTGGCGGTGGCGCGGTGAAGATTTTGCGCAAGGCCAGGTGGGTGGGGAGAAAAGCGACAAGCCACAGCACGCCAAGCCACAGGATGATATAAAGGTTTTGGTTGACCCAGTGTTGCGGCTGCTGGTCGTTGAAACCGTAAAGATAATTAATGTTGATGGGGAGGTTGGGGTTGGCCAGATGGGCGCCAGCGGGCGGAGTAAAAAAGTAGCAGACGAGCACCAAGCCTGCAGCCAGGCCGGTCCAGGCCGACAAAGCCCGTTTGTCGTAGCCCAGGCGGATCAGGAGCCAGACGAGCAGCAAGGGCAGCCAGCCATGAAAAAGCGAAAGCCCGCGGGTGAACAGCGGAAGCTGGCGGTCGAACATGTAACTGGTCAGGCCCAGAAGGTGAATCCCCAGAAGGTTGCCGCCGAAGTCCGCGAGCCAGAGGCATTGCGAAAGCAGAATGCCCACGGAGCACATGCTGATGAGCAGCGAGCTTTCCAACCACATACCCGCCACCGTGAGCATGAGGGCGGCATCGCAGAACCATAAAAAATTGGCGGGCCCATAGGTGTGCAAATAAATCGGAACGAGGACGGCGAGGAAGGCGGTGCCGGCCACTTTGGCGGCCAGTGGAATTTTGCGTGGTTGAACCACGACCGGTTCGCCGACGGTGACAGGAATAGCGGAGGCGACGGTCGCGGGAGCTTCAGATTTCATGGGCGGAACTTTTTCAGCGGCTCAGTCAGATTTGGGCGGGGATGACTTCATATTCGCAAGCACTCCCATAATGGACGGGGAAACCTTGCCGGTGCTATGGGGTGTTACCCTACCAAACATTGGTAGTGTCCTAATTTGGCGACAGGATTTCGCCCGCACAAGGCAACTCACCCTTTCGCCTTGTTTTTCCTCAGCGCGAATGGAGGAAAAGTCCCGCGAGTTTGCGGAGAAGGGGAACGAGATTTGCGCGAATTGACGCGAATGCGCTGCTTGTCTCGCCGAAATTGGATGAAGGCGGAAGCACCGCAAAGGCGGAACTGAATTGCCCTGACAGGGCAAAGGACAATTCGCCAGGCACAGGCACAAATTTTGTTTGAAGTGTGCGCTCCCAAATGATGCACTTCCCAAAGCCATGAAAACTGTCTTCCGCTTTTTGCTCCAGATCTTGTTCCGCTTCCGTGCTTACGACCTGGACGCGCTGAAAACGCCCGGCCCGGTGCTTTTGATTCCGAATCACCGCTCCTGGTTCGACTGGCTGTTTCTCTGGGTCTGCCTGGATGAGGATTGGAAGTTCGTCACTTCGAGCATCTCGGCGCAGACGAGCTGGCTGCATCGGAAAGTGATGATCAACCGCTACACCCTGCCCATGGACACCCGGTCGCCTTACGCGGTGAAGCGCATGGCGGAGTCTCTCAAAGGTGGCGGGCGGCTCGTGCTCTTTGCCGAAGGCCGCCTGTCGCGCACGGGCAACTTGATGAAACTCTTCGATGGCACCGGATTTTTAATTTTCAAAACCAAGACGAAAGTCATCACGGCTTACCTGCGCGGCGCCGAACGCCTGCCGTTTTCCCCCAATCCGGGCTGGAAAAAATGTTTTCCCAAAGTGACCGCGCATTTCAGCGCCACGCTGGCTGCGCCCGAGTTGGGGGACATCCGCACCGGCCGCGCGCGGGCGCTGCTGACCGGCTGGCTCCGCGACCAGATGGTGCGGCAGCAGTTCGAGGTCGAGATGGCGTTCGGCGCGCAGAATGTCCTCTCGGCGGTGGCGGAGACCGCCCGCAAACTTCCCGGCCATATCATCCTCGAAGACGCGACGCTGCAGACGTTGACCTATCGGAAGCTGATGGTGGGGGCGGATGTGCTGGCGCATGCCTTGCGTGGCGCAGTTACGGGTGGCGAGCGGGTTGGCCTGTTGATGCCCAATGTCAATGCCACACCGGTTGTCATCCTCGCCTTGTGGGGGCTGGGCAAAGTGCCCGCCATGCTGAACTTCTCCTCGGGCACACCCACCATGCTGGCGTGCGCGGAACTCGCCGGACTGAAACACATCGTCACCTCGCGTGCCTTTCTTGAACGCGCCAGGCTCAACGTGGACGATTTTGTGAAAGCGGGCATCAGTCTGATCTATCTCGAAGACGTGCGCGCCGGCATCACCGGCTCCCGGAAATTCCTCACGCTGCTACGGCATGTTTTCCTTCAGCCTTCAGCCTTCAGCACCCGCTCGCGATCAACTCGCAATTCATTGGAGTTTATCGGAGTTCAGCCTTCAGCCGATTCAGCGGCCGTGATTGTTTTCACGAGCGGCTCCGAAGGCGTGCCCAAGGGTGTTGAGCTGACGCATGGCAACATCCTCGCCAACATCCGCCAGATGCTGGCCGTCACCGATTTGACCGACTGCGATCGCCTCTTCAACTGCCTGCCGCTCTTCCACAGCTTCGGTCTCACGACGGGGACGTTCCTGCCGCTGGTGCGCGGGATCTATATCTTCCTCTATCCTTCGCCCTTGCATTACCGCACGGTGCCGTCGGTGCTCTACGACCGCGACTGCACGGTGTTTATCAGCACCAACACCTTCCTGAACGGCTACGCGCGCAAGGCACATCCCTACGACTTCCGCAGCCTGAGGTATCTGTTTGCCGCCGCGGAGAAGTTGCAGGAAGCCACCGCGCTCGCCTGGTCGCAGAAATACGGCGTGCGCATCCTCGAAGGTTATGGCGCGACCGAGTGCTCTCCGTGCCTGAGTGTCAACACACCGCTCGAACCCCGCTACGGCTCCGTGGGCCGGCTTCTGCCCGGCATGGAATACGAACTGGAGCCGGTCGAAGGTGTGGCCGAGGGCGGGCGGCTCTTCGTGCACGGGCCGAACGTGATGAAAGGCTACTTGAACGCGGACGCGAACGCGAAGTTCCAGGCCCTCGGCGGCTGGTACGATACCGGCGACATTGTGAGTGTGGATGCCGACGGCTACCTGCACATCCTCGGGCGGATGAAACGCTTTGCCAAGGTGAGTGGCGAGATGGTGAGCCTCACGGCGGTGGAGGACGCGCTGGCCGGAGCGTTTCCGCACTACGGCCTGCACTGCCAGATCGCCGTCATCACGCGCCCCGAAGAAAACAAGGGCGAAATGCTCATCGCCGTGACCAACGAACCGAAGCTGACCCTGGACGAAATACGCGACGCCATCAAAGCCAAGGGGTTGACGAATCTGAGCGTGCCGCGCGAGATAAAAGTGGTGAAGGAGATTCCGAAGCTCGGCACCGGCAAGGTGAATCACCGCGAGCTTCAGGCGCTGATGGAAGCGCCGTCGAATCCACCCGCTCCGCCCACACCGCCGGGCAAATAAATCAAGTTCAACAAATGCAATCGGCCTTCGGCAACGGAGGCCGCTTTTTTGTTCTGTTAAATCCAGTGGCGTGAATTTTCAAGGAGACGGCGATCGATTCTCCTCCTCTTTACGCGAGGTCAAGAGCGGTGGAGGGCCACCGCAGTCCAAGACGCGAAGCGCTTGCCGATGAATCACGAACCGCGCGAAGCGTCTTGGAGTGCGCCAGCCCTCTGGCGCTTTCCATCAGAAGACTCCCTGCAACAAGATTCTCCACTTACGACAACCCCTTTGCGCCTGGTAATTTTGAATTGTTGAAGAAAGTTTCAAAGACTTTGCGCGCGGTGGACAAACACTGAGGGTTTGCCCCGCTTCGTTTTCAACGCGAGCACCAGCCAAAGCGCGCTCGCCACGATCAACGCGACCGGCAAAATCAGAACGGCCTTCTGCAAATTTCCGCCGAATGAATCGGCGAGCCGGCCGACGATCTCCGGCGACCACATGTCGCCGAAGAGGTGGATCGTAAAAATCGAAACGGCCATGGCGCTGGCGCGAAGATTCACCGGCGCGGTTTCCAGAATGAGCGTGTTGACCGGTCCGGTGGACAGGAACAGGAAGAACATCGCCGCCGCCAGAAACGACATGGACCAAAACGTCGAAGTGGCGACGAACGCGCCATACGCCAGCGGCACGGAGGCCAGCACCGAGAGTCCCAGCGTCCACGCGTAGCCGGCGCGATTGCGCTTCTGCCACGCGGTCGCAGCGAAGCCGCCGATCATCGTGCCCAAGAGTCCGGCGACCACGACCACAGCGCCGAAAAACTCTGCCGCCTTGTCCACCGCCACGCCGTGGGCGCGATGCAGGAACGTCGGCCCCCAAATCGCGAATGCGCCCAGCGCGAACGTGTAGGCCGTGTAGCCCAACACCACGAGCACGTATTCCGGGATGCGAAAGAGGTTCACGATGTCGCCGACGGAAGGTCTTTTGGCCGCTTCGGCCGTCTTGCCCTCGGCCTGGCCGCGTTTGGGTTCGGCGAACGGCAACATCACAAGCGCGAGGAGCAAACCTGGTGCGCCTGCCCAGATGAAGGCATGCCGCCAGTCCCAGTGCTTGAGGATGAAGCCGCCAATGATCCAGCCCAGCGCCGCGCCGACGGGAATCGCGGTGTAGAAAATGGTCAGCGCATTGTTCCGTTTCGCCGGAGCGTAGCTGTCGGAAATCAGACTCGGACTGATGGTCGCATAGCTGGCTTCGCCCAGGCCCACCAGCATGCGGAACCCAATTATCATGGCGAACGTCGCCGCGAACCCCGTCAAGATTGTGCCCACACTCCACACAAAAATGCCGGCGGCGATGAGCCATTTGCGCGCGCAGCGGTCGCCCAGCCAGCCGAAGACTGGCGACGTGACGAAATAGCCGATCATGAATGCCGTCACGAGCCGCCCAGTCTGACCGTCATTGATGCCGAGGTCTTTTTGTAACGGCGTCACAACCGCCGAGAGCACGTAGCGGTCAAGGTAATTGAACAGGTTGAGGCCGGTGAGGATGAACAGAATCCAAGCCGGTGAGAGTTGCTTGCGCATGACGAGGCCTCTCATCGGTTGCAAAGCTAATCATTACCCCACCGAAATGTAAATCGAAGAACTTCGGCCCTCATCGAAAATTGAGATGTGCCCTTGAACCGGTATGTAGCGCAGACATTCCTGTCTGCGGGTTCTGGCGACTTTCCAGTCGCCAATCCGTGCCGTTCCGCAGGAAACGCGGGACAAGAATGTCCCGCGAACCCGCAGACAAGAATGTCTGCGCTACAGGTTTCATGGGCGGAACTATTTCAGTGGCTCTTCAGGTTTGGGATCGGGTGGTCTCATAGGCGTAAGCGCTGCCAAAATGGCCTTTTGCACTGTTAGATTGGAAAGATTTCCCAAGTGACCGCCCCGATTGAAAACCGTCAACTGTTCCGGCGCAAATGTGGCTTGGAGCCAGGCCAGGTCCTCATCCGTCAGGAGAAAATCGTTTTGATTGACGATGACGCGGATGTCGGGGTTTGCGCGCAGACCGGCTTCATACGTCCGTAAATCACCGGCTTTTTCCAGCGCTTCCGCCGTCGGCGAGGCCATGCCCCGGGCCTGATAATACGGAATAACTAACTTTCTAAAATAATCCTGGTAGGAATACTGAAGAATTTCCTGATATAAGGGGGTGCGCCTTAAATTCCGGATCCGATGTTGCAGGACTCCCTGATTATTTCGCCGCTGACTGCTGAAAATAATATCCCGCAGCATGAATCGAAACGTCAGTCCGATGAGAAACTTGGATTCGATGGCGTTGAACGGCAGGGAGGATCGCGGCGTGAGGCTGAGTTTGCTCAAGGCGGCCACCTTCAAAAAAGTGTTTTCGATGTCGTCGGTTCGTTCCGCAACCGGCCAGTCCAGGGGCGCCCGGTAAAATTCGTCCAGCTTGGAAAGCCCATACGCCATTCGAACGGGTGTATTGATGGCGACGTAGCGGTCAAATTTAATCAACGGTCCGCCTTCGCCAAGGCTTCGGCGGACAGGCAACTGATCCCGCGACTGCGGGACGCCGAAGTCAGACGGAGGCGGATTCGTCGGTTCGGTGGTCGCGACGAACAAAGATTCGAATGCGCCCATGGAATAACCCATCAACGCTCTGTTGCCCAACCGATCCGGATACAGCGCATGTAAGCGGTGATCAATCTCGGTGAGAGCGACGTGCAAGTCGTGGCCATCCACCGGCAGATAAGCCGGCATCGCCGCCGTCGAAGCGTGTTCCATGAACTCGGAGTTGAAAGAGCTGCTGACGCACACGGCGGAGAAGCCATTTTTGTAAACCAACTCGGCCAGCGCCAGGGAGGGTTCGGCCAGACGATGCGAACCCAGCCCGGGAACAATGTAAACCACGTTCGCCTTTCCCGGTTGCAACCAAAACGTGAACTTTAATTTCCGGCCCGTTGCCGGAATCAGAACCGACCGGGTCTTGCCGTGGCCCGGGAATTCAGGGTCTTTGAAGGTGAAGAAGACGGATTCGATGGTTTCCAGCGAGGCTTCGTCCTGTTTTCCCTTCACTTGGAAATCCGCCACCCGGTTCGCTCTCGCGAATGTCCAGGCGTATTGAATCTCGGAATACGGATCCATTTCGGCCTGGCTGAATCGCACATATTCGCCCACGCTGTCGGCGAGATCGTTATACATGACCACGTAGGAGAAATAGGTGTAGGGGCCGAGATAAGTCAGCGGATTGTTCGCGACGAATTTGTAGGGAGCGATATAGAGCAGCGGATTGGCCGCCGTGTCAGCGGCCAGGCCGAGAGTATCCCGTTCGTTGCTCGGTCCATAAATCGGCAGCATCAGGAAGAAGCCAGGCTTCCAGCCCCACTTGCCGAACGTCTGGCCAAAATCCGCGTCTGATTTCGGAATCTTCCATTTGGTCCCCACGTCGAAGAACCCGGCCACCCCGACGGTGGTATTGCAAACGAACCGGTAGGATTCATCGCGCGCTCCGCTCCACTTTCCCTGGAGCAGGTTGTTGATCAATCGTCCCGGATAAGTAAGGTTCCTGCCAAAATGTCCAATTCCGGTTCGGACCGGTTTCACGACGACGAACCGATAAACTTTGCTGGTCGGCTTGATGACGCCGGTCATAAGCCCCTTGTTAAAGGCCCACATCACCCGGTTCACCGGTTCGATGGGGTCGGGGACGGATTTGGGGAGAACAACGGTCTCCGCTGCCGGCGGCCTCGTGAAGCCAACGGCTGGCTCCTGCCCGTGAGCGAACGGCGAGAGGCACAACGACAGGACCGCCAGGACCGCCAGCGCCGAACTTCGAATTCTCCGGCCCGGTTGGATTTTCAAGTCGCCCGCCTTCCTGGCCTTGAGGCGAAAATCCTTTTGGGCTTCGGCGTTCAACGCACGCTGCGCGGCGTGTCCTTGCCGGCAACCTGGTCCCGCGCCTGCGGGATTGATGTAGCAAACCTTCGTGGTCATCTCGATATGATGATGCCGAATTTTAATTGTTTTGACCACTCCTTTCCTCCAATTGATTTGGATTCCGGTTCGGGTTCGGCGGCGGCGGTGGTGCGGCGGCTGACTGCGAGCTGCGGAGGAATCGTTGTTCTGCAATGGCGAGAGGTAAGCACGGAAAACCGGGAGGTCGCTATGAGGTGTTTACTCCATTGGAGTTGTCATGAATCAAAGCGTTCTCCGGAGGGGACTGACGCTGGCTCGACAGAACTACTTGTCTGGCATTCGATTCATTCAACGGCCAATCCCTCTCGGCTCACCCCGTGAAATAGGCGGGGCAGAAGTGCTGGCGCCACCACCACTGGTATTTCACGGGGCGAACAAACGCCCTCTATCCGGCTCAAATTCTGCCGAGCAAAAGGAGGATGAGCAGAATAACGACCAGCAAGCCCAGACCGCCGCTCGGGTAATAGCCCCAACTCTTGCTGTGCGGCCAGGTAGGGAATGCGCCAACCAACATCAGAATGAGCAGAATGAGCAAAATAGTTCCTACTGACATAGTTTTCCTTTCAGTTTTCGAATTTGGTATGATTTTCCATTTTGGACGAGCCTTTTCACGACCTGACGATAAGCCCGGAAACCTTGCGAGCGCTATGGGGTGTTTACCCCATCTGAGACCAATTCCCAGAGACAATCGGTGCAATGGGTAGGGCGGCGCTCCTGCGCCGCCGGGTATGATGGCCGCGCAGCAACGCGGCCCTACCGTCTGGAATAGGTGCCGATTATTACCGGGAAATGGTATGAGATTCTTTTTAATCCAACTCCCGACCCGGCGTGTCGCGGTGAACGTGGTCAGCGCGCGAAGGGAGGGGGAAAACCGGGAAACGGCCAGGTTGTGAACTCCGTCGGGTTTTTGTTGCCCTGTGACCCCGAAAAATTCGGGGCCCCAGGGCCGGATTGGCAATTAAAGGCGAGGTCACTGCGAGCGGCCTCAAATGCACGCGAGGCCGCCTCGGAGGAACGTGACCCATGCCCGGTTGCCAAAGTGTCTTGTTGTTGGTGGTTTCTGGTTGCTTGGCCGCCCGATCCGGTCACGGCCACGAACCGCCGCAAATTTCACTGAACCCGCGGAACCCGGATGTCTCCACTGTGATTGAGAACGCCGAAGGCATACAGCAGCCACACGACGACGCAAATCACCACGACGACGTTGAGAATATTTTTAATCTTCCCATCCATCGGAATATAGGTGTTGACCAGCCAGAGCAGCACGCCGATGACGATCAGAGTGACGGCGAGAGAAATCAGTGACATTGGTCACCTCCACTTTGGATGAGTCTTTCATTTTTCATGTCGTGAAGATAAACCCGGAGAGCGGAAGGGTGCTATGGGGTGTTACCCTACCGGGAATTTCATGAAGCCAGCTTCCGACGCGGCCACATCAATCCTCAACCATTGAACGCCATACCTTCTTCCAATGCGTTCGTTCGAGGTCATCACGTCGGGAGTCAATCGTTCGGACGGTTGCCTTCAACCAACGCAACTCGGAGCGGCCTCGATTCGGAGGGCTTCCGTTTGCTTTCCGGACGACCCCGGCGTCGTCGTGGCGAAGGCCAGCCGTTTCGGCTTCGTGGGCCGGAGCTTCAAGCAGAGTGTTCATCTCTTTGTTCCTGGGTTGCTGATGCTCGCGTCGCGCGTCACTGGCTGATGACATCCAGGACACCGGTCCGCAGGGCGAACCACGCAAATTGCTGAAACTCGTCGTTCGGTCTTCTCGTGTAGCTTACCTCCCCCTCCTTCATCGAGCCTGATGCGTCCGGAGCGTTGGAATTCCGGAATTTCAACGCGTTCTCCAAGAACGAGGCGACGCGATTGTCGAACCCCTTTTCGGTGCCGGTTTTTTTGTCGAGAACAGCCATCTCCAAATCCCTGTAGATCGCCCGCACCCGGCCGCGAGCCTGACCGGCGGTCACATCGATTTCGAACGCGGCCTCTTGCGCGCTGCCGGACTTGATCCGGGTGTGTTCCGCAATGTCAAGGAACGCATCAAGGCGGGTCAGGTCCATCGCGCTGAGCGAACCGGAATAGTGGAGCGAGAAGTCCGGTGGCTGGATCGGAATCGTCATCAGCACCTTCATTGTTCCGGCGTTCATGAGGTCGCCCTGCCCCCGGAGTTGGATGGCGGCAGTCGCTTCACCCCGGTTCGCGATGCCCTCGACGAACAGACTCACTGCCCCGAACGTCAGCACGGCGGGGTCGGCTCCAACGGCCAGCCTCTCGCAGTATTCGAAGTGGCCGTTGGTGATGCTAAGGCTGCCGACCTGCAGCGGTTGCCGGATGGAGGCCAGCGCCTCGTGCACCATGAGCGGACTCTTCACGAATGGCTTCGCCGGCTTGTCGCGATTGACCAACGCTTCGAAGGAGGGTCCGGAAAAGTGGACCGACCTGGCCCGGTACGACTTTCCCTGGAGCAGTTCGCCATACGCCAGGCCCAACACTCTGCACTCAGGTACGACCACATGAAACCGCGCCGTTCGAAAATCGTGCGCCGCGAAAAATTCTTCGTCTCCGGCCAACGGCCGCAGTTCGGTCCCTTCGGCGATCAGTTCCGAACCCGGCACCGACGCTCGCAGCCGTTCGCAGCGGATCCCATAGTGAGCCTGGGGGAATTCCACATCGAGATTCGTCGCCTCGAGACTGGCATTGGCAAGGACATCAGTCAGAGCAGCCGTTCCCCAAAGTAGCCGCGCCCAGCGAACACCCGTCAGCGAAGTCCGGCTGACCTTGAGCGTCGTGTTGGTGGCACTCAGTGTGACAGATTGAGCGACCAGGCGATTGGCGCCCACCGCGTAATCCAGTTCGCCGATCCGCAACGCGTACCCTGGATGCGCTTCGGCAAACGCCCGCTCTGCCTTCCTTTTGCCATAGCTATCGAGGATCGCACCACCGAACAAAAAGATGAGAACCGCGACAGCGAGGACGAGCGCACCAAGGGAAGCCCCCACGTAGGCCGACAGCCTCCGCAGCGACAGCCCCCTGCTATTCTTCACCACTCGTTTGTGAACCCTGCCCTTTGGCAAACCACGGTTGCTCATGGAGGGAGGATCAGTCGCGCACAAAGTCGATGAAACCGCGCTCGACGTCGGTGTGGATTAGTTTGACGTGAACGTGGTCGCCCACGTCGAGACCTTGGAACCCGCGCTCCAGCCGGCCTTTCGCCGGAGGTTGGAAGAGCCGCACCCACGTTCCCTTCGTTTCGACGAAGCGTTGGCGATTCGCATTGTCCCGGAAGATCGGCTCGCGCCGATCGCCGCGATTCATGACGCTTTTTCGCGCTTGACCGCTCACGCTAATGGGCGACCCCTTTACGCGCCACGTTTGATTTTGGGAACCGACTCTTTGTGGAAAAACCAAAGGCCTTCGCGCAGCGTATCGAAGGCTATTGGGAAACGTGGCGGGCTGAAATGAGAAATTAAAACCGTCGCCCATTTCCTTCTCGCCACAACCGGCTCATGCTTTTCTCATGAGCTTCAAAGGCACAGTCATCGGGCAGACAGATGCTGCGTGAACCAATCGCTGGCGAGACTCGCAACAGCCTCAAGCGCGCCCGGTTCTTCGAAAAGATGCGTCGCGCCGGGAACGATCTTCAGTTCCACCTGGCAGCGCATTTGGGCCATCGCATCCCGATTCATATCAATGACGAGATCATCCGCTCCGCCGACGATCAGCAGCGTTGGCGCTTTCACATTCGGCAGCGCGCCGCCGGCAAGGTCGGGTCGGCCCCCTCGCGAAACCACCGCGCCAACTGCATGAGGCCGTGCGGCAGCCGCGACCAACGCGGCACCGCCGCCGGTGCTCGAGCCGAAGTAGCCGATGCGCAAATCGCGCGCGGCGGGCTCCTGCAAGACCCAATCGGTCGCCGAGCCGAGCCGCTCGGCGAGCAGGCCGATATCAAAGCGCAAATGGGCCGTGCGCATATCCACGGCTTCTTCCTCGCGCGTGAGCAGATCGAACAGCAGCGTCGCCAGCCCCGCTTCATTGAGCGTCCGCGCGACGAAACGATTGCGCTTGCTGTGCCGGCTGCTGCCGCTGCCATGGACAAAGAGGACGATACCGGGCGCGCCCGGCGGCACGGTGAAATTGCCGTCGAGCGTCGCGCCGCGCGCGGGGATTTTGACTTCTGTTTCCATGTTCAGAGTCCTTCCGGGTAAGTTTCCGGCAGTTCGCCGCGCACCCACTCGCTGTTGCGTTCCAGCGGTTCGAGGGCGCGCGTTTCATCGAGATGAATCAACGCGTCGAATTGTTCCGGCAGGCAGGCCTCAAAGTAATGGCTCCACCGCTCGGTTTCTGGCCGGTAAATAACCCCGATCGCGCGCTGAAGCCGGCGTTCGCGGAGCAGCTTCGTCGCGGCGTTGGCCTCGCGCAGATTGAGCCAGAATCGCGGCACTTCGGTCGCATGAAAAAATTCTTCGTAGCTCCCCGGCAGGCCTGGCCGGACGCGGCGGCATTCGGCGGGATCTCCCCAATCGCGCGCCGCGGTGACGGTGCCGGAATAAGTGCTGAAGCCGATCCCGAAGACGCGCTCGCCGAAGCGTTCGCGCGTGAGCTGGCCGACATTGCATTCGCCGCGCGCGCTCATTTCGGTCGCGCGCGCATCGCCCAGATGCGAATTGTGCGCCCAGACGATGACCTTGCTGCGCCCGCTATCGAAATGGCCGATGAGCGCGGCGAGCGTCTCGGTCATATGTTTATCGCGCAGGTTCCACGACTCCTCGCGCTCACGGAACATCAAGCGATAATAGCGCTCCGCATTCGTGACCAATCGCGCGTTTTGCTCCGCATAGAAGAATTCGTCCTTTGCGACCTGACCGTCGCGGCTTAGGAACTCGCCATATTTGCGGCGCAATTCGATAAGCTGCGCCACCACTTCGTCTTCGCAAGGTTCGCTGTGGCCGCGGGTAGTGGCGTAGCCGTAAGCCTGGGGGTCTTCGCCGAAAAGCTCGAAGCAACTGTAGCGGCGGCGCGCGCGGCGGGCCGCCTCGGGATCCACTTTGTCGAGATAGCCAAGCACCGATTCCATCGAGGCGTGCATGCTGTAGAGGTCCATCCCGAAAATCCCGGCGCGGTCATTTTTGCGGTCCGGATGAAGATTCCAGCCGCGCAACCAATTGACGAATTCGACCATCACTGTGTTGCGCCACATCCACGCGGGAAATCGGCGAAAATCCCCGAGCGCCTCCGCCGCGCCGCGCTCGTTGGCGCGGCCAGTGACGTAGCGATGCACCCGCAACATGTCCGGCCAATCCGCCTCCAAGGCGACGATGCGAAAGCCTTTCTCCTCGATGAGCCGACGCGTCAGCTCGGCGCGCGTAGCATAAAAGTCGTGCGTGCCGTGCGAAGCTTCGCCGATGAGTACGAACTGCGCTTCACCAGCGAGTTCGATCAATCGGTCGTAATCGGCGGCGGTAGAAATGCGGTGCGCAGCCTGCGCGACGATGCCCGCCTCGTGGTTCAGCGTGAGAGTGCTCATGGCCCGGCGTCTCCTCCAGCCGCGCTCGCAAGCAACTCGCGCACTTCCTCATCGGTGGTCTGGGAGAAGTCTTCGTAGAATTGGCCGACGGCGCGGAACTCCTCCGGCGTGATCACACAGACGATCTCGTCCACTTCTGCGCGAAACTCGGCGCAGGTTTCCGGCGAAGACACTGGCACCCCGACGACGCACCGAGCGACTTGCCGCTGCTTGAGGGCCATCACCGCCGCCCGCATGGTCGCGCCGGTCGCCAGGCCGTCATCCACGAGGATCACGGTTTTTCCGCGCAAATCCGGCGCTGGCCGTCCGTCGCGATATTCCGCCTCGCGCCGCTCCAGTTCGCGTGTTTCGTGCGCTATCGCGTGTCTGAGCGCGCGCTCCGCATCCGGCAGTTGCGCGACGACGCTCTCATTGAGCACCCGCACGCCGCCCGAAGCAATCGCGCCCATGGCAAGCTCTTCATAACCCGGCACTCCCAGTTTCCGCACGATGAAGACATCGAGCGGCGCGCCCAGTTCTTTCGCGACTTCATAAGCCACGGGCACGCCGCCGCGCGGCAGCGCGAGCACCACAACATTTGGGCGCCCCGCATACTTCCGAAAATGCGACGCCAGCACGCGTCCCGCTTCCCGTCGGTCGCGGAACCCAATGGTAGGAATTTGTGTTTTCATGGTGATAAAGAAAATCAAGCCTGGAAGCGTATTGCGCAAAGGGGCGAGGGCACTGCCATTGAATTAAGCTCTCCTGCCGTGCTCTTAATCTTAATCGTAATCATAATCTTCCTCTTAATCTCTGTGAATCACCACGCACGGGCGTATTGGATCGGCGGCGGCAGCTTGTCCTTGTGCCCGAGTGTCCGCGCGGCGTGCGCGGGCCAGTAAGCATCGCGCAAGAATTCCCGCGCCAGCAACACAACATCCGCTTGTCCCTTCCGCACGATGTCATCCGCTTGCTTCGGCTCAGTGATGAAACCTACGGCGGCGGTGGCGATGCCCGCTTCACGACGGATACGTTCGGCAAAGGGCACTTGAAAACCCGGTGCGACCGAAATCTTCACGTCCGGCACGAGCGCCCCGGAACTGCAATCAATCAGGTCCACACCTTCCGCCTTGAGGCGGCGTGACAACTCGATGCTTTGCTCGATGTCCCAGCCGCCCTCCACCCAATCCGTGCAAGACAGTCGGATAGCCAACGGAAAATTATCCGGCCACGCTGCGCGCACGGCGCGGGTCGTTTCCAGCGCGAAGCGGATGCGATTCTCGAAACTGCCGCCGTAGCGATCCGTCCGCTGATTGCTCAGGGGCGAGAGAAATTCGTGAGCCAGATAACCGTGCGCGAAATGCAACTCCATCCATTCCACGCCCGCAGCCAGCGATCGTTTCGTGGCCGCAACGAAATCATTCCGCACGCGCGCGATGTCCGCTTCCGTCATGGCGCGCGGCACTTTGGCAAGACTGCCGCCGAAGGCCACGGCGCTGGGTGCGATGGTCGGCCAACCGCCCTGGTCATCCGCCAGATGGGCATCGCCTTCCCACGGACGCGAGGCCGAAGCCTTACGACCAGCGTGCGCGAGTTGAATCCCTGGCACTGCGCCCTGTTGTTTGACGAAACGATTGATGCGCGTGATCGGTTCGACGTGTTTATCGGCCCAGATGCCCGCGTCGCCCGGAGAAATTCTGCCTTCCGGCGAAACCGCCGTCGCCTCGGCGATGACCAGACCCGCGCCACCCACGGCGCGCGAGCCGAGATGCACCAGATGCCAATCCGTCGCCACGCCGTCCTCCGACGAATACTGGCACATGGGCGACACGCCGATGCGGTTGCGTAGCGTGACCGACTTGATCGTCAGCGGTTGAAACAGATGGGCACCTCCGAAAACCACTTTTCGGCGTTGGGTTGATGGTGGCTGTTCGGTTTTCGGTGTGGCTGGTTTCATGGCAGTTCCTTCCGTCCTGACGGGTGAGTGGCCCGCGCCGCTTCATGTGTCATTATCAAGACCCGACCCCTTTCCTTTCTTGGCAACGCTGACGGTGGGCGGGCTGGACAGAGCCAGGCGGCGTGAAATGTCCCGCAAGTAACGACGGGCGCGCCGCGCTTCGGCCATGATGATGTGCGGTTCTTTGTTGCCGGCCAGTTCCAGAATAATTCCACCCTGGAATTCGATCTGCGACAGTTCGGTGAGCAATCGTTTCCAATCAATGTTGCCTTCGCCCGGCGGCTTGTGATCGTCGTAATTGCCGGTGTTGTCATTGGCATGAATCATTTGCAGGTGGCCGGATAATTTGTGCATCACGTTGTAGATGTCGCCGGAAAGGTAGGCGTGGCCGGTGTCCAGGCACGTTCCGATATTGACGGTATTCATCCCGCCCATGATCCACAGGATGTCGCTGGTGCTGCCAAAAAGCAGATGCGGCAGTTTGTTTTCCAAAACGCAACCGATGCCGAGTTCGTGACAGCGGGTGGCAACCTTGTTCAGCATGCTCGCAGCGTTTTCCATCCGTTGGAACCGTTCCTGCCAACCGGGTTGGCCGGAATGTTCCGGCCCCGGATGGATGACGAAGTAACGGACTTGCAGAATCGCAGCCGCCTCAGCCGCCTGGAGGATTTCATTAAGAGCGGCATTGCGTTGGCCCGGATCGGGCGCGGTGATGTCGATGTGGTCGGCGAACGGCGCATGAAACGAATATGCTTCCATGCCTAATTCCTCGATCCGTCGGGCGGCGCGGCGGACCGCCTCGAGATCGTGATAATCAAGGTGCGCGGGAAAGGAACAAACCTCGATCATGCTGAAGCCACCACCGCTGATGGTCTCCAGACAATCAAAGATGCTCTTCTGGTAAAAACAGCCCGTTGAAAGGCCGACAGGCCAGTCGCTCATATTGCCTCCGTTGTAATAATGATTTTTTGAACCGCTCCAGGTTGTCCGGACAATCGCTCAGGAAACACAGCTTTTCCTCTTTGGCCGATTGGCAATTGAAGTCAACCAGATCGTCGTGGCCGGTGACAAACAATCCCGCAAAGATTCGGGTGTAGAAATCGGCTCGCGTCGCCGGATCGTATCCCGTCCATTGCTCGCCCCAGGCATGGTTGCGTTCGAACTTCGACCGGATGAGGCCGGCGATGTGGCGCGGATGCCAGCCAAGCGAAAGCATCACCCGCACGATTCGTTCGATGCCGCCGGGTCGGAGCAGCAAGTCGTTCGGATGTTCCAGGATGTGACGGGCGCAAGGCGGCAGCGGCTCAAGCGGTGTCCGGTCGTAAGTTTCCGGCCACTCTTCCGGCGTGTGGTGTTCCTCGGAATAAAACCAATCATGAAATCCGGCCAGCGCCGATTCGCGGTAGGCCTCAATCAGATGCGGCATCGAATCGGATTGATCCGGAATTCGCGTTGAGGCACGCGCGGCAATGTCAATGACACAGTCGGGGTCACGCATGATCTGAAGACCTTGACGCGATTCCATGCCGGACAAAGGGACCAGAAAAAACGGCGGGAGTTTTTCCGCCATGTTTTTGCTGAGCAGATCACGCTGTTGCCAAGGCTTGAAGTAAATACTGAACGGGATACGAAATGCCCGGGCACTCAATGGATCGCCGTATTCGGAAAGGTCGAGGGAGATCATCTCCCGCCCGCGGCGTATTGGGCCGACTTCCACGGCGGTCAATTCAACGGGAATGTCACACATGGGTGCGGCTTCCTCTTTAATGCAATGCGCCAGGTATTCCATCAGCAGTCCCAAGCCGGCAAAGGCGGCGCCCATTTCCGCTGCAACCAGTTCCCCATTTGGTCGGTGCGGCTGGGAGTAGAGCTGCTGCAGAGAAGGCGTAACCCGGCCCAGTTTGGCGAGCTGTTTGAAGGCACGGGAAAGGCGATGGACTTGCCAGACAAAGTGATGGCCACGACCGCTCAACAGGTGCAGCGGCAAGATGTCATAGTCTTTTAAGATGGCCACGATGGCCTGTTCGACTGGAAGTTGCAGATCAAATACGCGTTCCGGCGAGAGATAAGCTTCATCCGGGCGATCGAAGTTGACGTATTCGACGTCCAGATCGGCAATCAACGACTCGCGATCCCAGAGCGAACGGCCAATGTCCAATCCACTTTCCAAGAGCGCCGGCAACTCCGCTGTGAGACGCGGACTACGATGATGCGCACCCGACCGGTCTCCCCCGGTCAGATAAACAGCGGTCACGTTCTCCGGCGAATCGCCGCCGAGAAACTCCAACATGCGCGCACGCACTTCAGGATTTGTGTAATAATTTTTCACGCTTGCCCGTGCGCGCATCGCGCTTGCGGGAATAGAGACGATACTAGCCCAACTTCAGCTTTCTGATCATGAGTTAAATCTCCTTAAGACTTCGCGCGAGTCCGGGCCGCCTTTTTCGCGGCAGCCGAACGTTGCGACGCAGACCGGTGACGCGCGCTGCTCCGGGCCTGACGTGCGAGTGCCGTGTGCGATGCGGCGCCATGGCTTTCGCGCCGCAATGCTTTCAACGTGGCGCGCGAACGTTTTACAGACGGCCGCTTCGCTGTCCCGCTTCGGCCTTGGGCGTAATCGCGAGCGGCGTGCTGGCGGGTTTCGGCGGATGCCTGGCCTTTCTCCGGCGGCGGCAACTTCACCCCGGCCCGCCGGGCTTTGGATAATCCGATGGCGATGGCCTGTTTGGTGGAGCGCGCTCCATGCTTGCCTTCGCGGATGTGGTGCATCTCTTCCCGCACAAACTCTCCCGCCTGGGTTGAGGGCGATTTTCCTTCGCGCTTATCTTCGCGCGCCCGTTCGAGTGTGTCTGGTTCTGGCATAACTTTCTCCTTTTAGTTTTGGGTTTATGATTAACTAAATTGCTACGCGAAATGTCCTGGCGCTTCACGCGCTTGCTCTGCGGCAAACGTTCGGTGGTTCGACCGCCTCGACAAATGAACTTTTTTAAGCCCGATCTTTTACTTGCCGCGCTCCTGATTCTTTCGCGCAATGGGCGCAACAATAAGCGACGCCTTTCTCCTCCACGCCGTGACCTATGATCTTGCAATGACAATGAGGGCAAACGGGCGCCAGCGATTGAATAGCGCATTCAAAAGAATCAAAGGTGTAGGTCTTGCCCGCCATCGTTACGTCGAACGACTTGTCATAATTGTTTCCGCAGGTTGCACATTTTCCCATGGTACTGTCCTTTCATTACTGTTGTTTGTTGGTCGGTTTCGACTTCCTGGTTGCGGTCGGCGATCAATTGCGCTTCAGCTTCCAGCCAATCCTCCAGATCGCGTCCGTGTTTTCGGCCACGACTTTCGTAGATCAAGCAGGCGCAACGGGTGATGTCCTCGTGGGTGGGCTTTGGCCGGCTTTTCTTTTTCATCGCCACACAATCTTTTCCCTCCGTCTGCTTTGATTTAACTCCGCGAGTGGCCCGGTTCGGAGACTCGTTCCAACACCTCGCCCGCCAATTTTTCTTTGCCCGTCCGGACCGCGAGGTCACCTAACGAGACGATGCCCACCAACCGCTTTTCGCGATTGAGCACCGGCAAGCGCCGCACTTGTTTCTCCTCCATCTTTTTGGCGACGTCCTTCACGTCCTCATCGTCGAAACAGTAAATGACCTCGGGCGTCATGACCTCCTGGACGCGCGCGGTTTTGGGATCGTAGCCTTGCGCCACGCCTCGCACTGCAATGTCCCGGTCGGTTATCACCCCCACCAGCCGGTCCCCGTCACAAACGGGCAACATGCCGATATCCAGGGACTTCATTTTCTGGGCGGCTTCGATCAGGATAGTCTCTGGGCGAATTACTTCCGGATCGTGCGTGATGATTTCATTAACTTTCATGGTGTGTATCCTTTCTTTTTAATTTGTTGATTAGCCCTGTGAAGGAGTGGGCTTTTACTTAACAGCCGGTTCATCAATCCAGTATCCTTTGCGGTTGTAATGGCGATGCAGTCCGATTTCATAGTCCCGCGTCAGCAGAGACGCCTCCGTGTATTCCGGTGACTCCTTGATGGTTTCGCGGGAAAGATTAACGAAGACTTTCGACTCGCTCCAACTAACGCGCTCGATCCATTGCGGTGAAACCAGGACCTTTTTCCCCGGCCACCAGTTCTTTGTTCCGACGATCAGATATCGGATCGCCCACGTCTCGTCATCAATGACGAAATCCTCGATGTGGCCGATCTCGCCGTCCAAGGCTTGGAGATGGTAGCCCGTCACCTCGTGAGTGCTCCGCAAATGACGATCCCACGCTTTCTCACCTTGGGTGGTTTTTTTCCATTTGTTGCGGTCGCGCTCAATGTAGGGATAATCTCCCCACACGGATGAGCCGCTCCAATACGTCGGCCAACCGTAATAACCGTAGTAGTCGTCCTCGAATTGGCGAGAGACGGGTTTGTCTGTGTTCAAGGAAGGACTGTTCTCGATCTGCTTTTTGGTCAAATCGACGGAAAGGTGTTTTTCGCTCTTGATCACGCGATTCAGCGCATACGGGGAAATCAGCACCTGCCTGCCCGTGAGCCAGTTTCCCGTGTCGGCGACCAGATAGCGAATTGTCCAGTGCCGGTCATCGAAGTAGAATTCATTGACCTTCCCTATTTCCCCATCAAGGCTATCCA
>Ga0208079_1000075_pt1 | contig 54106 bp, 42 predicted proteins | sample NGESurdeep092012_5_FD_184474 | JGI IMG/M metagenome (GOLD analysis project Ga0208079, IMG submission 184474) | Arctic peat soil microbial communities from Barrow, Alaska - NGEE Surface sample 210-2 deep-092012 (SPAdes) | ecosystem: Environmental > Terrestrial > Soil > Wetlands > Peat ... | reverse complement strand
CGAATTGGAAACCATTCCATCCGGCCAATCCCAGAACGAATTGATCGCGCTTTGCAGTAGTGTCGTCCTTTATCCAGAAGCTTATAGAGAAGTCACTGGAATTTTCGAGTACATCCCCGTTTGGAATCTGAATCAGAGATGTAGTTCCGTTAAAGCTTGCAGCCTGACCGGAAGCAGCGTTTCGGCCTGTCACATAGGTAACATCTGTTACACCACCTGATGCAGCGTTGTATACTCCAGTCTGGTCGTTGGCGTTTCCGTCAAAGTTCCAATAAGCGAATACCCCGGCGGGAAGGAATGAACCCAGGGTTGTAAAAGAGCGGTTAATAGCCGTAACACTCTGGCCATCTGAAGCTTTTAAACCAGCAGTGATCGCAAGCTTATAAAGAGCACCATTTGCCAGATTGCCTGTAGGAGTTATTGTAACCACTTTTCCTGCAGCCGCAATAGAAAGCGGTATGGATACCGCATCATAATCCTCGGTAAGGGTAATATTGCCCGCGGTTGCAGTTGAAGCATCAACCGGGGTTGTAAAAGTGGCAGTAATTGTGGGCATTACTGGCACATTTGTTGGTGCAATGGCGGCATTCAGATCAATTGTGCCTACCATCAGTGTTCCAAGGTCAAGAGGTGCCGGATTGCTTTTCTTACAGCTCTCAATCACAAAAACAGCTGTCATCATCATTAAGATGCTGATAATAAAAAATTTTCTTTTCATAATTTTCAATTGTTTAGTTATATATACCAAAAAGCATTTAATTCAATTAATAATTTGGATTCTGTGTTAAAGAGCCTTGCGAAATATCGATTTCACTCTGGTGTATGGGAAGCAATTCATGTTTGCCGGGAACAAATCCCAAAGGGCCAAGAATTGCAGTTGCCCTGCCTGTCCGGATCAGATCCCAGAAACGTTCACCCTCCATTGCAAGCTCATGTCGTCGTTCAAGAAATATTTTATCCCTGAGCAAACTTTTATCTGTTACTGTTATATCGGGCAAGACAGAAATATTTCCTCCCCTTGCTCTTTTTCTTACCTGATTGAGATAATTAAGGGCATCTGTTTGTTTCCCGTTTTCGTTCATGGCTTCAGCAGCCATAAGAAGGACATCTGCATACCGGATCAACCTTCTGTGATGTGACCACTGAGTTGGAGTATCGTTTCCTGGTGTCCAGACTTTTCTGTTATAACATTGAATGTTTATTGTATCTCCATTTTGATTCAGTATTGCAACCGGATCATTTGCAGGATCAGGATCACCCTTGATAAAAACACCGTCTAATACATCACCAAGGTCAATTATTGTGCCTTTCAGACGAGGATCGCCCGGTTCAAAGGACTTTCTCAATTCTATTGAAGGCCTGTTAAATCCCCACCCGCGGTTTGGCGAACCTCTTACTCCCTGGGTGTTTGCATACTGTGCTCCTCCCCCGTTATAATCTTCTACTCCCAGGGCCCCAACTTCGAAAATGGATTCCACACCATTATTCCCATTAACACCGGTAGCATCAATAAATCGTGGCTCAAGAGAATATTCATTTGATTGAATTACTTTCATTGAGTACTTTTCAGCATTTACAAAATCATTTTGAAAAAGATAAACTCTTGCCAGTAGAGCATCTGCTGCCCCGGATGTAGCTCTTCCTCTGTCAGTGGAGATAAGTTCACTCCTTTTGGTAAGATGTGTTTCTGCATACTGTAAATCTGAAATGATGAGATTGTAGATATCCTGGGTTGTAGCTTTGCCCAGATGTAAAGGAGGATTAGTTGTGGTCACTAAGGGTACTCCTCCCCAGGCACGGACCAGATCAAAATAGAAGAGTCCCCGCAGGAATCTGGCCTCACCTACGTACCTGTTCCTTAAAATGGTATCCATCGGGATAACAGATACTCTTTCAGTGACCACATTGGCCCATTTGATTCCCTGGTATAAAGTGGCCCACCAGCGGTCGAGTCCATCACCTGTTGTGTTGAACGTGAAGTTATCATAGGCTCCTACAGTGGCTAGTTGGTCATTCTTATTACTTCCTTTATAGGCATCGTCCGACATAATATCCAGAATAGGGTATCCGCCCGAATTATAGTACCAGTCTCTCACAGCAGCATATACAGCATTTGCTGCCAGCAAAGCATCCGACGAAGAAACGGGAAAAGAAGCTTCTATTAATTGTCCCTGGGGATCAGTCTTTAGAAAGTCGGTACATCCTATAAGTAGAATGATAACAGAGAAAAAAAGTATAATTCTTGTTTTCATGACATTCAGAATGTTAGATTAATACCAAAGGAATAAACCGAACTGACCGGATATGTTCCAAAATCAATATTGTTGGAAATAACATTGGAACCTCCAATTTCAGGTGTGTAACCCGTGAACCTGGAAATAGTATATATATTGGAGCCTTTAACATAGAACCTCAATTGACTGATAGCGATCTTTTTGGTAATACTGGATGGAAGGGTATAGCCCAGGGTTACATTTCGCAGTCTGGTAAAAGATCCGTCCTGAACAAATTTATCAGAGGGGAGGTAATTGTTACCGCCATAGGTGGCTCTTGGTTCCGAATTACTTGTCCCGGGGCCTGTCCATGCACCTAAAACATGTTTTTCCCAGTTGTAGGGATCAGGTCTGACAATTTCTTTGGCATTGAATATTTTATTACCATAAACACCCTGGATATCCATGGAGAGATCGAATCCTTTATAGTCACCCTCAATATTAAACCCCAGAGTATACTTGGGGATAGGTGACCCTAAATAGGTTCGGTCATTTCCGTCAATCTTTCCGTCATGGTTGACATCAACAAGCCGTAAGTCGCCAGGAACTGCAGTTGACAGATGGGGATATGCATTAAGTTCGTCTGTATTCTGAAAAACTCCATTGGTTTTATACCCGTAAAAAGCTCCGATTGGCAACCCCACCCTGCTTTGGGTTACGGGAATCCCACTGGAAAGGAATCCACCATACAAAACAGAATCGATTCCGCTGCTTCCTCCTACTTTCAAAACTCTGTTCCGGATTGACGAGCCTAAAATAGAAACTGAGTATCCCACTTGTCCTATTTTGTCTTTCCATGTTAGTTTGCCCTCAAAGCCTGTATTTTTCACCGATGCAGCATTGAAAGATTCTTGCGCACCCTGGCCATTTCCAAGGTAATCGGGTGTTGACAGTGCGATCAGAATATCTTTAGTAAGACGGTGATAATAGTCAAATTCTCCTGTTAATTTGCCATTTAACAGACCTATTTCCAGTCCGGCGTCAGCCTGAGTAGTGCTTTCCCATTTCAGGTTTGGATTACCGGAAACAGAGTACGTGATGGCTGAATTTGCTGATGAAGGGTTTCCCAGAACTGTTACAAGATTCTGAGTAACTGAAAACTGGCTAAGATATCCTATTTTATCATTACCCGTCATTCCCCAGCTTCCACGCACCTTTAAATTTGAGATTAAAGGAAATTTCTCCATGAAATGTTCTTTTGAAACAACCCAGCCTGCAGCAAAGGATGGGAAATTTCCATACCTGTTGGTGGAACTGAATTTGGATGATCCGTCCCGGCGAAATGTTGCCGTTAAAATATATTTTGAATTGTATGTATAGTTAGCCCTGAAAAGGTATGAGATCATAGAAAAATTTTGATTAGCATCTACTCCGTTAGAAATGCTGTTAAGAGTATTTACTCCATTAGTTGGATCGTAGATATAACTTTGGTTGAGATACCAGAAATCCGGAGAGGTCCGGATAATATTTTTCCCTGTAATTGAGAAATTCTCCGATGAAGTCTTCTGCATAGTATAACCTGCAACGATATCAAAGAAATGAAGACCAAATTGCTTATTAAAAGAAAGGGTATTTTCCCAGAGCCAGGCGATGCTGTGGCTGTTTCCCTTAGTAAGTGTGTTCAGAAGGTTTTGTTGCTGCGGGGAAACGAAATACGCAGGTGTAAAGCTGGTAGATTGATTATAGCCGGCGTCAATACCGTAACTGGTTTTAGCCTTAAAGTTTTTCAGGATCGTTGCCTCTGCAAAAATATTGCCTACACCGCGAACCCCTTTGTTATAATCATTTGAATATGCCAGATCTGCCAGGGGATTTCCCACATTAAATACTTCTGCAAAACTTCCATCCGTATTATATGGAGCCAGATCAGGCCGGGCCCGGTATGCCGAATATGTAACATTTGGTGCATTTTGCTGCTTATAGGGAGTGATGCTCAGAAAATTACTTACTTTAATATTTTTTGTTAAGGAATAAGTATTATTTAATTTGAAAGTGACCCTCTCATAGTTTGATTTATCAACTATCCCATCCTGTTTGAAATAACCCAGGCTCACATAATACTGGGTTAAGTCTGTAGCGCCGGAAGCAGACAATTGGTGACTCTGAATTGAAGCAGGATGAAATATAAGCGACTGCCAGTTTGTGTTTGGAACCAGATCAACATTGTTATAAGTGGGCGTAATTTCATTAACCACAGTGGCATAATCCCTACCCGAGAGCAAATCAATTTTCTTTTGCAATATCTGTTCGCTGTATTCGCCTGAATAATTAAATGTGGCTTTCCCCTGTCCTTTTTGTCCCGTTTTGGTGGTTACCAGGATGACACCATTGGCTCCCCGGGAACCATAGATGGCCGTTGCTGACGCATCTTTGAGAATATTCATGGACTCAATATCCTGTGAGTTAAGAAAGGAAATGTCATCCAGGATCACTCCATCAACCACAAAGATTGGAGCGCTATTGTTAAAGGTACCCACTCCGCGGATAAGAATTGATGGAATAGCTCCGGGTGCTCCTGAGGAACTTGTCACCTGAACTCCGGCTACTTTTCCCTGCAATCCCTGTTCAGGGTTTAAGGATGTGATTTTCGTAAGATCTACTGATTTTATAGAGGCGACGGATCCGGTCAGGTCACTTTTTTTAACAGTACCATAACCGATCACTACTACCTCGTTAAGTTCCTTTGATTCCTCGAGCAACTTTACATTGATAATTGTTTTACCGGCAACCGGAATCTTCTGAGTGCCCATTCCCAGCATGGAGAATACAAGAGTGTCGCCAGGGGAAGCAACAATTGAGAAACCTCCGTCAACATCGCTGAATGTACCTTTCAGTGTATTTTTAATCTGCACCGAGGCACCAGCAACCGCAACATTTTTGTCATCCGTTATTTTGCCTTTAACTGGAAGTTGGGAGAATAATGGAAGAAGAATAACCTGTGAAATAAAAAAAAGGAATAATTTTTTCATGGGGTGGAGCCATTTTTATCAAAGTAACTTAATAACATTCCCGGCACGAAATTGTTTAAGTAAATTTCACTTTCTCAGTGAATTTATTTCCTTGTTCCAAAACTCAACAACAATACAACATTATATATTGGGCTCTTGATTATGAACTATTTAAAAATTTAATTTTCCCTTTTTTATTTATTAATCTGAAACATTTTAAATAGATAAACCATTTCCCTGGACTAATGTCCCGTGGAAATAAGTTTACATAAGATCAAAGAGGTGAAAAAAGTCAATTAAGAATTACACTATCTTGAATAATGCAGCCCAAAGCCATAAGTGAATATTGGGGTTTCAGAATCACAGCGGAGATGAGTTCCAGTGGGGGATCACATCAGTGTAGGGATTGCCTTCGGCGATCCCAGGTGGGGAACCTTGCAACGTCAAATTACTCCCTTACTCGTTTCACTCGTATGGTCTTTTTATTTACAGTTTGCCTCACTCAGACAAGCCTGGCTCGGCAACCTGTAAATAAAAATCCCCCGGCTGCGCCGAGGGAGCAATTTGATATTGCGGAGAGGGGGGGATTCGAACCCCCGGTACAGTTTCCCATACGGCAGTTTAGCAAACTGCTGGTTTAAGCCACTCACCCACCTCTCCAATAATAAATTTCTTCTAGCTACCCTCGCCCTCTGTAGCTTCAGCGAAGGAGGGTCACCCACCTCTCCAAAATCAGGTGATCTTATTTATGGAGCGCGACAAAAGTATGAAAACAAGCATAAAGTGCAAAATAAATCAGAATTTTATTTTAACCCTGAGAGAAGATCAATGATCAGCTTAAAATTTTCAAGTGTCTCTTCATCAAAATCAGAAGCTTTTATCTTCCCTGTTTTTACATTTGAGAGGAATCTGCTCATAAGAAAATTCCTTGGAAGTTCCTTCTCTCTGAGATAAACGGAATTTGGCACAGGAATTCCCTCTCTTGTTTCCAGGAGATAATTTTTAAAGTCGAGTGTTGATAAAATGTCTTCGGAATTTAAGAAAGCTCCTGGCATTCTGATGATTATTTCCCTGCTATTACCATCAGTTCTGAAAACTGAACTCTTCAGATGTTCCGACATATGAACCTCATCATCATTTTCAAAAAGCAGGACAGCAAAATCAAGACCCCATCCCATCATCATGTTACACAGTAATGGAATGGAGGAGACATTGGTTGAAGGTATTACACAAACTTTACCTTTAAATCCCATCAGGAGAATTATGGCATTCATCATATAAAATGATCCAGTGTCATTCACTATAAGGTTAAAACACTTTGAGGAGAACCCTTCACCTCCCATCGGGTTACCGAGGATGCTCTGCAAAGGAGTAAGGGTATCGGGGGAGGCGGAAGCAAGCTGCAAAGGATCAAGTATTCTTGAGGTGCTTCTCATACTGTCGAGATCATCGCGCTGAACTGCAAGGATCCTGTGTAACTTATTGATCTCAACAAGATGAGGAGAATGTGTTGTATAAATTATCTGGATTTTATCCTTGATATCCTCAAATACTTTCAGTACATCTTCCTGTGCCCTGGCATGAAGGCTTACACCGGGTTCATCGACAAGTAGCACCATCGGCCTGTCGCTATTGGCTGAAGCCATTAACTCCATATAAAATGATAAGAACCATCTTACTCCCCTGCTCCGTTGCTTTGGATAGAGCCTTTCACCTTCGTCTTTGATCCAGAACTCCAGATAAGGCTTCCCGGCTTTACCTTCGTAGGAAGAGCTGTAGTGATCAAGTTCAAACTGAATGTGTATCTTATTATTACGTCCGATAGACTGTTGCCAGAAATCATGAAAATTACGGGTAAGCGTATTATTCAGGTTTTCAATCTTCTGTTTCAGAATGCGGCTCGACGGTTGCTGGAAAAAGGAATAATCGAGCTGAGCCAGAGAAAGGAAATTCCTGGCTGCCTTATAACCTTCAACATTCTCATTCCCGGTTATAATATCTTCCATATCAATCCTGTTGGGAAGCAGGCTTCCAAAGTCTTCAAACAACTCAAAAACAGGACAGTACTCAAAATATTTTTTACCAAGAAAGGCGCTGTTATAATGTGATTTATATGACTGAATTACGTCACTAACCTTATTCTCAGCCTCTTTTTCTGAGTTTCCTTCTATAATATGCCAGGAAAATGCTATCTGACTTTCAAGTTCCGACATTCTGAGTTCACGTTCAGATCGTGTTTTCCTGTAGTCGTAAAGAACTTCTTTCCATTCTGAATCTGCGTCATCTTCAATTGGACGCATAAGAAGTGTCATTCTCTCATGACGTTCTTCCAGCTTAAGCGAGAGTTCCTTCAGATGAATATCGATCTGATTACATTTTTCAAGCAGTTTCTTCCACTTTTCGCCTGCTTTCCTGACAGATTGTTTCTTAAGAAGGATTGTACTAATCTCTTCTTTCTGTTTATTTATTTCATTCAGATTATTTTTCAACCCTGGGAATTGAGAGTTTTTCGGATTTTCATTCTCGGCAGACTTCTTTCCGAACAACCTGAAGTTGAATCTTTTTACCTCATCATGCCCAATCTTTGATCTGATATCTGTTTCTTCTTCACCCAGTCGGGAGAGAGCTGATTCCAAATCATGTATGGAGTTCATCTCTTCAACAAGCTTTACCGTTACATCATTCAGGTATATTCTCCAGGCATCTTCCAGTGAGTCGAGATACTGGCTTATTTCCCCACTGACATTAATTTCTGAAGAAAGATCGGCAATCCAGGTCCTTGTAAGCTCAACATGTGACAGACCTGAGAGTAACTCTTTCAATTCCGTGCCAGGGTTATCAGTGATTTTAATCAGCCATCCCGGCGGAATACTGAACCTGCAACTCACTTCAGGCAATGATAGGTCGCTACGTAACACATCTTCGGAGATAATTCCTGAATAGAAAACTTTCAGACCCTCCAGAACTGACGTTTTTCCTGATTCATTCTGACCTATCAGGCACGTAATGTTATCGGGAGAAATATTCTGCCACCCGCTATCGACAATGGATCTGAAATTCCTGATTCTGAAAGCTTTAAGCTTCATCATTCTCTTAAAGATTATAATTGAAAACCAATAACAAGAACATCATCCACCTGTTGGGTTTTCCCTTTCCACTCATTAAAAGCGCTCTCAAGATGTTGCTTTTGCTGCTCCATCGGCAATACTTCAAATGAATGAATGATCCTTTTGAAATGTTTGTACTTGAATTTCTTATCTGAGAGTTCTCCGAACTGATCAGAAAAACCATCTGTGAAGAGATAAAATGAATCGCCGGGCATTGTATCGATGCAATTATTCCTGAATGAGGCTTCCTTTAGAGGAGCAATACCCAGGGTCATCTTATCGGGTTTGATTTCAGTCAACTCTCCCTTTCTGATCATAATAAGAGGTCTGTTTGCTCCGGAATACTGCAATTTTCCTGTACCATTATCGATGATACATAACCCGATATCAATACTGTCCTGTGCGTCATGGCTGTCGCCTGTCTGATGAAGTGCCTTCATGATTTTTTCCCGCATCAGATTAAGTATCCTGTTGGCGTTCAAACTAATATCCGACTGCATTATCTCATTCAAAAAACTTATCCCAAGAATACTCATAAATGCACCTGGTACACCATGACCGGTACAATCACCTGCAGCAATACACATTTTCTGTTTTGTGAGAAAGGAATAGTAGAAATCTCCGCTTACAATGTCGCGGGGAAGAAAAAGTATGAAAAAATCTTTAACCTTGCCTTTCAACAAATCAGGGTCGGGCATTAAGGCCCGCTGTATCATCTGAGCGTAACGAAGGCTCGCAAAATGATCATTCATGCCCTCTTTGGGGAGCAATGAAAGCAGGTCGGGATTATCTTGCTTTTCGACGCTCATAGATGAATCTCATTAATACGGGCAATAAATATACAGTATTTTTAGACCCATTCTACCTGCTGGTCTACATTTTAGTAAACTCTTCTTTTCAGAAGAACTACATTTTCAACGTGATGGGTATGGGGAAACATATCCACCGGCTGCACGTCGGCAACATAGTAGACATTTGAAAGCAATTGTATATCACGCGATTGAGTCGATGGGTTGCAACTTATATAGACAATCTTCTCAGGAGTTGCCATGGCAATGATCTTTATAACATCTTCGTGCATACCTGCCCTTGGAGGATCAGTAATAATAACATCAGGCATTCCGTAAGACACGAAAAAAGATTCAGAAAGCACATCTTTCATATCACCTGAAAAAAATTGAGTATTGCCTATCCCATTTATTTCCGAGTTGATCCTAGCATCCTGCACTGCTTCATCGACATATTCAATTCCGATCACTTTATTTGCATATGCTGCAATATAATTAGCAATTGTTCCTGTTCCGGTATAAAGGTCATATACAATCTCCTTCCTGGTAAGTCCTGCAAAATCTCTGGCTGTGCGGTAAAGTTCAAGAGCCTGCCTGGTATTGGTCTGATAAAATGATTTTGGCCCTATTCTGAACTTCAAACCATCCATCTCTTCCACCAGATGATTCTCACCCTTATAAAGTATGGGAACCTGATCATTCAGGGAATCGTTTCGCTTTGAATTAATTACATACATAAGCGATGTGATCTGGGGAAATTCAGAAGCAAGAAAATCAAGCAATCCGTTTCTTTTCTCCTGATCATCATGAAAAAAGACCACAATGACCATGACTTTGCCATCCTGGGAGTTCCGTATCACAATATTCCTGAGAAGTCCCTTCTGCTCAATAAGGTCAAAAAACTGAAGATTATTCTCGTGTGCATACTGTCGTACCGAATTCCTGATCGAGTTTGAAGGATCGGGCTGTAAATGGCATTCCTTAATATCAAGAACCTTGTCAAATAAACCTGGAATATGGAATCCAAGGGCATCTTCTTTTTCAAATTTAATATCCGATACAACTTCCTCTTTTGTAAGCCATCGCTTGTCAGAAAATGTGTATTCAAGCTTATTCCTGTACATGAATATTTCCGAAGAACCTTTAATTGGTTTTATATCCGGAAGGTCAATTTTGCCTATCCGTGTAAGGTTATCTCTTACCTGCTTTTCCTTGTATTTTAGCTGAAGATAATATGGAAGATGCTGCCACTTACAACCTCCGCATACACCGAAATGTATGCAACGGGGTTCAATCCTGTCGGGTGAGTATTCATGAAATTTTACAACTCTGCCTTCAAGGTACTTCTTTCTTTTTTTTATTACCCTTATATCGACTACATCCCCCGGAATGAGCATGGGCACAAATACCACAAGATTATCTACCCTGGCAAGTGCATTTCCCTCTGCGCCTATATCAGTTATCCTGACCTTTTCCAAAAAAGGCAATTCCTTTCTTCTTCCCACTAATTTTATCTTTCAGAAATTTTAAAATAAATTTATTTTGAATTCTTCAGGTTATTAAGAAACATAATCCCCTGGATCATACAAGGGATCAATCCATCACCGTGATCAACTCCCGGAACAATGACTTTTTTACATAAGTCAGGAGAAGTTCCGGACTGAATCATGGAACTATACATACTTTCAGTTGAAATAGGATCCACAGATGTGTCATTCCCTCCATGTATCAGAAGAAGAGACTTATTTGTATGCCACGCTTCAATACTGTTATTGTTGAGGGCATTAATCACTGAGGAAAACTTTGCAGATGTGTTAAACCCCGAAAGAAAATCGGGAGTGATAAGACCACTAATAGAGGTTGTTAGCTGACTATTGATCTGTGCTGAAGTGAGATTGCCAGTGAATAATGTACTTAACCTTGATGCATATGGCTCATTAAATATATCACCGACAGGATTTGTAAACTGATTGTATGCAGAATACGCATTTACAATATAGGCCAGGTAAACAGGCATAGGATAAGTTGGCTTATCTACCATACTCTCAAGCAGCTGTTCAATATTATATGGTCCCGCTCCGCAGGTGCTCCCCTTTAGATTAAAATCGCTGCTATAATCCAGCTCAAGTGCTTTGTGCAACGCGAGAGTTGCCCAACCTCCCTGGGAATAACCGAGAAGATAATAATCATCATTAAGTGATATACCCGGAAACTCCTGACTAACCATTTCCTTAGCTGTATAAAGCAGGTCTACCAGAGATCTCACTGTCGGTTCCTTTATAAGGTATGGATGAGGGATCCGGGCTGATTCTCCAAAACCCGGATAATCGGCAAATACAACAACATATCCCATTGAAGCAACAAGTTCTACCAGCTGGTAATTATAATCCAGAGGCGATTCACTCGGTGATGAAGCATTCAAGGTATTTGTCCCGTTCTGAAAGGAAAGAACAGGATAATTCCCCGGAGTTACCGGAACGATAATTAAACCGGAGGCATCTATCTGATTACCATTAACGGTTGTTTTATAAACAATCTTAAAGACCTTAATATCACTCTTTATAAGAGGTTTAAGACTGGCAATGTCAGGAAGCGATCCGGAAACAATGTCAATCATACTATTCAAATATGCCGCGGTGTATTGAACAGCAAACTGTTTTGATACATAGTAAGCATAAGTTGGAGCGTGATCTTCTTTTTTACAAGAGTTTACAAAAGGAGAAACCAGCAGGATTGAAACTGCCAGTAACAATACGTTTCTGTTAATCTTCATTCTGTCATAGTGTTACGATTATCCTTCAAATAGTTTAACAGATTTTATTATCTGTCGCAAATATAACTCTTCCGGAGACAATTTTGTTCGGAACAGTTACCAAATGGAATATCAGGCAACAGAGATTGACATAATTGTTGCTCAGAACAAAGTAGATATTAAAAAACTTGACTTTTAATCAGAATTAGCTGAAATTAGCAACAGAAATTTGTCTCGCAACAAATTTATTTATTTAATTATCTATAATACTGACTTTTATGAAAAGAGTTATTTTCTTCGTGCTACTCATTAATATGAGTCTCCTGTCATCTTCCCAAAACTTAATTTCAAATCCTGGATTTGAGACCTGGGAAAAACCGAATAAGCCTGCCGGCTGGACAACTGTACAGAGTTGTCTGAAAGATTCGGTCAGTATCAGATCAGGTACATATTCGTGCCGTCACGATGGAGGAACAAAATACCTCGGACAATCATTGACTGTTGAGCCAGGGAAACAATACAGACTTACATTCTTCTATAAAACAGCAATCACCGGATCAGGAAACGGGTGCAGGATCTGGTGTTACTGGAAGGACTCGGGAGGGAACAACCTGACCGACGTTGCAACAGATAACATATTACGACCTTCAAAATACCTTAAGAGTGATATGTGGCAGCAGTTTTCAGTAGACTTTGAATCACCTGCCGGTTCGGCATTCTTTTATCTTGAAATAAGAACCTATGCAAACAGCACAGCCTGGCTGGATGATTTCGATTTTGAAGAAAATGTATCAACATATTCTCCGGAAGAAAAGGATTCAGATATAAAAATCTATCCCAATCCTGCAAATGATTACCTGACAATAAACTCAGTGACCGGGTTGAAACATATTTATATTCAGAATCTTACAGGAATAATTATGTGGTCATCTGATCTCTCAGGAGAAGGGGCAGTAACTATCCCGGTTTCAGGATTTTCAAATGGTATTTACATAATCAGAATTTGTACCCGGGGCAAGCTCATTACCCGAAAGTTTGTCAAAAGAGCAAACTGAAAAGTCAGAAGTCCGAAGTCCGAAGCCGGAAGTCTATAATTGGCAAAATGAAACTAGTCCTTTACCATACAATCTGTCACTTCTTTCTTCTGACTTCTGACTTCTGACTTCCGGCTTCTGACAACTTTTCCTATATTTGCAGACATTTATTTTATTATGGTTTCGGTTCAGGATATCTCAGTTTCATTTGGCAGTTTTGATTTGTTGACAGATATTTCCTTTCTGATAAATGATCAGGACAGGATAGGTCTGGCTGGGAAAAATGGTGCGGGTAAATCGACATTGCTTAAAATCATCTCGGGGCATCAGAGCCCGACTTCGGGACAGATTGACATGTCGAAGGAGGTTACCATAGGCTATCTGCCTCAACAGATGAAAGTCGACGATACAACCACTGTAATAAATGAAACCATCACAGCATTTTCAGAACTGATCGGACTCTCGGAGGATATTGATCACTGCAGTTCGGAGATTACCAGGAGAGATGATTATGAATCGACTGAGTATCTGAACCTTTGCGACCATCTGACAGTGGTTGAGGAGAGGTACAGAATGCTGGGAGGCACAAACTATATGGCCGAAGCTGAAGTTACTCTTCTGGGTTTGGGTTTTGAACGAAAGGACTTTGATAGACCAACAAGTGAATTAAGCGGAGGATGGAGAATGCGTATTGAGCTGGCCAAGATACTTCTCAGGAAACCGTCTCTTTTTCTACTTGATGAACCTACCAACCACCTCGACATAGAATCTATTCAATGGCTCGAAACATTTCTTGCCGGTTACCCTGGTGCAGTCGTACTTGTATCTCACGACCGTGCCTTTCTGGATAATGTAACCAGAAGAACCATAGAAATATCTCTCGGGAAAATTTACGACTATAAAGCCTCGTGGTCAAAATATCTTGTACTTAGAGAGGAAAGAAGAGAACAACAGCTTGCCTCGTACAGGAACCAGCAGAAGATGATTGAAGACACTGAACAGTTTATTGATCGCTTCCGTTATAAAGCAACAAAAGCAGTCCAGGTCCAGTCGAAGATCAAACAACTCGATAAAGTTGAAAGACTTGAAGTTGATGAAGAAGATAAAAGCGCTATAAACCTCAGATTCCCTCCGGCACCGAGGTCAGGAACCGTTGTCGTTGAAGCAGACACTCTCACAAAAAAATATGGGACACTCACTGTACTTAACAAGATCGATTTCAAGATTTCGAGGGGAGAAAAAGTTGCTTTTGTGGGACGCAACGGCGAAGGCAAAACTACCCTTTCCAGGGTTATAATAGGAGAAGCTGACTGGGAAGGGAATCTGAAAATAGGACATAATGTCAAAATAGGATATTTTGCACAGAATCAGGATGTATTGCTGGATGAAAGCAGAACTGTGTTGCAGACAATCGATGATATTGCCAAAGGCGATATAAGAACAAAAATCCGGGATATGCTCGGAGCTTTCTTATTCAGAGGCGATGACGTGGAAAAAAAGGTCAGGGTACTGTCGGGTGGAGAACGTGCAAGGCTGGCTCTTGTAAAACTCCTTCTTGAACCAACTAACCTCCTGGTTCTCGACGAGCCGACCAATCATCTTGACATGCGTTCGAAAGATATTCTTAAACAGGCGCTGATCAAATATGATGGCACATTAATTGTGGTATCTCACGACAGGGATTTTCTGGATGGAATTGTTGGAAAGGTTTATGAATTCAAACATAACAAGATCAAGGAAAACATCGGGGGCATTTATGATTTTCTCAGAAAGAAAAAAATTGAAAACCTGAAAGATATCGAGAGAAAAGATAAGATTAAAAACGAGTCTGCTGCAGAAAATGTATCATCAAATAAACAGAAATATCTTGAGAAGAAAGAATATGAACGTAATCTCAGAAAGCTGAGAAGGAGACTCGAGGAATCGGAAACTGTTATTGAGAAAATTGAGGCTGAGATAATTGCCGTTGACAAATCATTCATGGAACCTGGAAATTCTTCAGAAGCTCATGAGATTGACTATAAGAAATATCAGGATCTTAAAGAGAAACTGAGCGAGGAGATGAACAGGTGGACCCAGTACAGTCAGGAGGTTGAAGAGTTTTTACAAAATAACGATTAAATATGGATTTGCTTCAATTCGAAAAAGAGTACAGGATACATGTATATGAAACCGGGCCCGACGGGAAGCTGAATTTATATTCCCTGTTCAATTATATGCAGGATATAGCGTCTGACCATGCAATTAAACTTGGATTCGGCAGAGATGATCTGATGCGGGATAATCGTTTCTGGGTACTTTCAAAAATCTATGCCGTTATAAATGAATGGCCGTTATGGGAGGAGTCAATAATTCTTAAGACCTGGCCAAATGGGACCGATAAATTATTCGCTCTCAGGAACTATGAAGTAAGATATCCCGACGGACGGCATATTGCCTCAGGAACATCTTCGTGGTTAATACTCGACCAGTCCACAAAAAAGGTGCAAAGACCCGATTCTATTCTTTCCCGTTATAATCCCAACCTGCATACTGAAACATCTCCTGTCAGATATGCCACAAAAATAGATCCTTCGGCAGAAAATGGTATTAAATCACCGGTATTCAGGATAAAAGTAAGTGATCTTGATGTGAACCTGCATACTAACAATGTCAGGTATCTTAAATGGGCGAGTGATACTTACAATCTTGATTTCATCATGACTAATAATCCTCAATCAGCTGAAATTAACTATCTTGCTGAATCGAAATTTGATGAAGAGATAATGATAAGAACATCGGTTGAAAATAAGGATGATTCTTTCTATAACCATTCAATATTCAGGACCAATGATAACAAGGAACTCTGCAGGATAAGGATTGGATGGGGAAAATGTAACAAATAATATATTAAATTTGGGCATGAAGAATAGTATTTCCATCAGGATAATTTGTTTGCTGATAATCGGTATTCTGTCTGCAGCAGTTTTCAATTCCTGTAAAACTACTCAACAGACAGTTGACTACAAGGACCTGTCATATCTGTATAATCCCACAAAAAGTCCTATAAATCCGCAATATAATATTACTAATCAAACTGATGAATCATCGGTATTGTCAATAAGGTTTTCTACAAGCGATCTTTTTTTCTCAGAAGCCAATCCTCAGGGCGTTCCGACAGCCATGGTGTTGCTTACGGTTAAACTATATAGTATGACTCAGGGCAAGGCCATAGTTGATACATCAGCATTAAACCTTAGTATAGTCAGGGAAAAAGGAAAACAGGAATATGTTTACACTGTGCCTCTTAAAGTGGAAAAGGGCAATGAATACCTTGCTGAGGTAAAAGTTCTCGACAGGTTGAGACTTCTGGTAGCTCAGAATTTCGTTCTATTTAATACTTTGTCTCCCATTAATAAATACAATTTCAGAATTCAGGGACATTTCGATAAAAATGAACTCTTCAGTCCGGTTACACGATTAGATGAATATGTAAATCTTGTTTATGCCCGCGGACATGTCGACAGCCTGTTTATCTGGTTTTACAAACCATTCAAAGAGGTACCTGATCCGCCAGCGATGCTGCTGCCTGAAAAGACTCTCGATTATGATCCGAAACAGGTCGTGGCGCTGCCTTATTCGGATACCTTACCAATGATGTTTCCGAAAGAAGGGATTTATCTTTGTTCGGTCGACAGGAATATTAAGGATGGATTCACCTTCCTGAATTTAGGTACTACATATCCGAAGCTTACCACGCCTGATGTTATGATAGAACCTCTGGCTTATCTTGCATCGCAGGACGAGATGACAGAATTAAAATCTGCTCAAAAACCTAAGGCGGCGCTTGATGAATTCTGGATTAAATGTGCCGGCAATGTTGATAAGGCACGCGAGCTTTTAAGGATCTATTATACCAGGGTACTATACTCAAACCACTACTTTACTTCTTATATGGAAGGATGGAGAAGTGAAAGAGGAATGATTTATATTATTTACGGCCCTCCTGACAAAGTTTATAAAACAACGGAAGGGGAAAGCTGGGGTTATAAAAAACCGGTAATAAAATCTAAATGGGGTGGCAGATTCACAGTAACGGACTCTTATCTTTTCTTCATCTTTAAAAAAAGGCAAAGTGTTTTTTCCGATAATGACTTCTATCTGAGCCGCAGTGAGACCCTTGTAACATTCTGGGACAAGGCTGTTGCCAGCTGGCGTAAAGGTATTGTGTTCCGGCTCGATAATCCGAAAGGAATTTAATTTATAGTTTATGCAGAAAGAAACAGATTGCATTTTTGGGTTACATGCCGTTATAGAGGCCATTAAGGCTGGAAAACAGATCGATCGGCTACTTATAAAACAGGGGTTGCAGGGATCGCTTTATCATGAACTTATGGCAGAGGTTAAAAACCATAATATTGTATATCAGATCGTACCAGTTGAGAGAATAGAGCTTGTAACCAGAAAAAATCATCAGGGTGTTCTGGCGTGGCTTTCTATTATTGAATATCAATATATTGCAAACCTGCTTCCCATGATATTTGAAAAGGGGGAAGATCCCCTAATTATTGCACTTGATGGAGTTTCGGATGTAAGGAACTTCGGAGCTATAGTAAGAACTGCTGAGTGTCTGGGAGCTCATGCAATTGTCATCCCTGAAAAAGGATCGGCGCGGATAACAGCCGATGCGGTTAAAACCTCAGCTGGTGCTTTGCATACATTTCCGGTATGCAGGGAAAAAAGTATCGTCCGCTCTATTGAATATCTTAAAGAATCGGGGCTCAAAGTATTTTGTGCCGGTGAAAAATCGGGAGAATCAGCCTCCGATATTACATTAACCGGGCCTTCGGTTTTGATTCTGGGATCAGAAGACAAAGGTATAAGCCGTGAAATTACTGCGTTGGCTGATCATGTGATAAAAATACCTATGACAGGAACAATAGGTTCGCTTAATGTATCGGTTGCTGCAGGGATACTGCTTTATGAGATAGTAAGGCAGCGATCGCTCTGACCTATTCGATAATGCTTCTTATCCTCTGGTCGAGCATAGCCTGATCAGCAGTAAATGAAGCAAGGCCTGCAAGTGTAAGAAGTGTATCAGGTGCAATTTTCCCTTCGTTTATTTTTTTTGCCCACCTGGCATGCAGCGGAATTTTACCATCAGACGCAATAAAACCTTTCTCTTCTTTTGAAAGTGACGGGAACATATCTTCGCACCCTTCGTCATGGGCAATATGTATCAATTCAGGACCAGTAGCTGGCAGTTTAGTTGCCAGCCGATCAGCTAGCTTAAGCACTTTATTATCAACCTCCCAGAATTTCTCTATATGAGCATCTTTTGCCGTTTCGAAAATGCTTACATCATAATTTTCATGCGTATGGGATGTGAATTTTCCGGGCAGTTCCTTATGTCCGGCAGCAGCTACTTTCGGAGGCATGGTAAAAACATCCACACCAGCCAGAAGTTCAAGCTGGTTATAATTTCTCAGGCTTGCAGCAATCTGTTTGGTTTGCCATGGATTTTCACCCGAGAGACCCGTTACCCAGTTCTGAGATGAGATTACGGCCTTCTCTCCTGCTCCAGATCCGTCGCCAAGCTTGTTGTCGATCATATAGGCACCGATTCTGCCTAAAAAGACATTCACATAATCGGGTCGTGATACTTTGGTCACCAGAACATTCTGACGGGCACTGAAACCCAGTGTAAAATTAATTTTAACCCCTGAATCTTTAAGAAGTCTTGCTCCTATCAAACCTTCTGCCGTATACGGAACCTTAACAATAAACTGTTCGGGACATATATCATGAAATCTTCTGCCATAATTTTGAATTGCTTTGATATCATGAGCTGTATCGGTGTGAAGTTCAACACTGACATACCCTCCGAACTTTAACGCAAGCCGAAGAGCATGGCGGGCATTTAAAATAAAAGCAATTTCCTTAACCCGTTCTTCCTGAGGTAGGTCCCTTACAACACTTTTTGCTTCAGAAATAAAAATGTCGTATATACCCTTCTGTATTTCATTGTTTAGCAAAGAATTATTAGTGGTAAGGGCACCCATTTCGATGGACCAGTTTGCTTCAGCTTCATCCATATCACCTGTGTCGAGCCACAATTCAGTACCTGAATTATAAAGTGATTCCCAGAAGGGATCCCTTTTGCCCGTTACATGTTTTTCATTTAAATTCTTCCAAACAAAATCGCTAATTCTGGTATTTATATCAGCCATGGTATCAAGTATTGATGTGAAATTCAATTATTTCATTTCAGTAATATAGTTTGCATATCCTCTCCCGTAGGTTGCTGGAAAACTTTTAATCCGAATTCATTCATGATCGCCAGCAGGTGTTCAACCAGTTCGGACTGAAGGTTTTCATATGTGACAAATTGTGTGTGTTTTGCGAACAGATAGAGCTGTAAATGAAGACCGTCACCCTCAAAAGGCCTGTGCCTCATAAGAATTGTCTGGCTGGTATCAACATGTGGGTGCTGCTTCAGATAAGTTTCAGAATAAAATCTGAATATACCGAGATTAGTAAGTCTATCCGAATTGAAAAATGAAGTATCAGAATTTTCGTTATCAGTTCCTGGTAAATCAGCTTTACTTCCTCTGGAATCTATGAAGTCTTTCAATACAGGTACCCTGCAAAGTCTCTCTTTTAATGCTTTATCGAGAAATCTGACACTCTTCATATCAATGAAGATAGATCTCTTTATCTGTCGTATACCTGCTTCCTCCATACCCTTCCAGTTCTGAAAAGAATCGTTTACAAGGGAATATGTAGGAACGGTAGTTATTGTTTTGTCGAAATTCTGCACCTTTACGGTATTCAACGTAATATCGGAAACAATCCCATCAACATCCCTGCGGGGTATCGAGATCCAGTCACCTACTTTTAGCATCTTGTCAGCAGAAAGCTGAATACTGGCGGTAAGTCCGAGAAGAGTGTCCCTGAAAACAAGAATCAGAACAGCAGCCATTGCGCCTAACCCGGCAAAAAGAGTGCTTATGTCTTTTTTAAAGATCACTGATATCAGGACAAGCACAGTAACAATTACAATGAATATCTTCAACAGCTGAACATATCCTTTTATATGGCGATGTCGGGCGATTGGAAGGGTTTTATAGATTTCATGCCAGGCCTCAATAAAAGAGTTTATTACAACCATACTGATAATTACCATATAAATATAGGTCAGTTTATGGACCACAATCAGCCAGGTAGGATAGGCTTTTAGAGCCCAGGCTGCCATAAACCAGATAACCAGTGCAGGTGCAAAATGAGATAACCGGGTGAAAACTTTTTGTTCCAGGAAAATGTCATCCCATGTATTGGTTGTCCTTTTAACAATCCGGGTTACAATCTGAAGGATAATAGCTTTTGTAACAAAATTTGAAAACCAACTTAGCAATATGACAATGAGTACGAGGGCAATCGTACTGAGAAACGAGGAAAGGCTATAACTTAATCCGGCATGAATAAATAAGTCTTTGAACCATATTGCAGGATCGTTCATTAGTGACATCTCAGTTGATTTAAAATATTAGTGGCAAAAATAGATAAATTATCAATCCGTCTCATTGAATATTTTTAGCTTTACACTATTCCAGTAAAAAAAAAATCTATGAAAACATTTATTTCATTCATTTTATTTATTGCCTCAATAGCATTATCAGCTCAGGGCAACTTTGATAAGTACTTTACTGACAAAGTATTAAGGTTCGATTTCATGCTTGCCGGCAATAGTCAGAAAACCCTGGTATATCCTGTTGGAATGAAGAAAGAGCCATTCTGGGCAGGGTCCAAAACAAATCTTATAAATCCTTTTAATTCCGGAAATTTCAAATATGAACTGTTTGATACAACCGGAAATACACTTATTTACTCGAGGGCATTCTGCACACTTTTCCAGGAATGGCAAACTACCCCTGAAGCAAAAGCTATCGAAAGAAGCTATTATGAAGTAGCCACAATGCCTTACCCAAAAGAAAAAGTCAGGTTTATTCTCAGTAAAAGGGAACGGAATGGGCTATTTTCAAAATTGTACGAAACTGTCATTGATCCATCAAATTACTTTATAAGGAAGGAAAATCCGGTAAAAGTAGCAACTACAAAAATTTATGATGGAGGTGATCCTCATACTGCTGTTGATCTCGCATTTATTGCAGAAGGTTACACGGCTGATGAAATGGGGAAATTCAGGGATGATGTCAAAAAAATGGCTGATTATCTGTTTGCCGAAGCCCCCTTCAGCGACTATAAAAATAAATTCAATATTTGGGCAGTCGAAGCTGTATCTCAAGATTCCGGGACTGACATTCCTGGTGAAAATATTTATGTGAATACAGCATTGAATTCTAGCTTCTACACTTTCGATATTGACCGGTATCTGACTACTCAGGATATAAAATCTGTAAACGATTATGCGGCGGCTGTTCCCCATGATAACATCATAGTGCTAATAAACAGCAACCGGTACGGGGGCGGAGGTGTGTATAACTATTATAGCGGAACAACAACCGGTCACCTGCTTTCATCAAAGGTCTTTATTCATGAATTCGGACATGGATTTGCCGGACTGGCAGATGAATATTATTCATCTGCGGTGGCCTATGATGAGTTTTACCCGCTTGATGTTGAACCATGGGAACCAAACATAACAACCAGGGTCAACTTTGAGTCGAAATGGAAGAAGATGATTGGCAGTGATGTTCCACAACCAACACCTTCTGAAGAAAAATTCAAGGACGTAACCGGGCTATTTGAGGGTGGCGGATATTCCGCAAAAGGGATCTATCGACCGGAAATGGACTGCCGCATGAAAAGCAACGGCCCCAAAGGGTATTGTACTGTCTGCAGAAATGCAGTTAAAGAGATGATTGAATTTTATTTAAAATAAAAAACGTGTAGGGACGTTGCATGCAACGTCCCTACTGTTTGTTATTAGTTCTTCCTGTCAATCAGATAGAACAAAACAAGGCTGAGGCCGCCAAAGAGGAATATCATTGATGTATAATCGGAACCGTTCTCCATTATTTGCATTGAATTCAGGATAGAACCTGCGATAATACCAATTCCTATTCCCATGAAGAGCATGCCGATCTTAAGAGTCAACTTGTTCCAGTTAAACAATGATTTCTGACCTTCGTTTCCTGTATTAAAAAGACTGGCATCTGCTCCCTTATCAATGAGAGCCATTCTCTCTTTGTTGCGGGTAGTTACACTAACATAATATATGCCAAACACTGTGGCGAAGAATGCGATAAAAGCTACTAATACTCCCATGACTTTAATTATTATTGGTTAAGAACTCTTTTTGTACCTTTAGACTACAGGAGTTTCAACCCGGTTACAAAAAAGAATAGTAATTTTTTTATTTATCTCTGTAACCAATTTATAGCTTTACTCGTCAAACAGACAGAATGGATTATATGTAAGAATAAAAAAGAAAGGAGTTCTTTCACTTGAAGATTTTCCGGCTGACGCAACCGATTTTATAGGAAGCAATACAAGTGAAGAAGAAGCAGAAAGAGAATACAGGAGCTCACTTGTTAACTTCGGTCTTCAGAAAATAACTGAAGAAGAAAGAGGTTTGATTAGCCTCTACTATTACGATGAGATGAGCACCGATGAGATTTCAGATATCACGGGCATAACCAAATCAAATATCAAAGTAAAATTATTCAGAGCAAGACAGAAAATGCAGGAAATAATTGAAAAGATAGAAAAGAAAAAATTAATGTATCATGAATAACCAGGAAAAACATACGGAAGATTTCCTCAGGCAGTATATTGATCCTGAGAGGATTGAAAAATCTCCTGAAGGATTTACTTCAAAGGTGATGACCCGCATTCAGCTCGAGAAGCAGCCATCGAAGGTTGCACAAAACGTTTGGAGAAAAAATTCAGTACCGGTAATATCTGGCGCTGTCATCCTTTTATTTCTGGCTGCTGCGTTTTTAATGCCGGGCAGTGAGTCTGATTCAATAGCTCTTCCGGTTTTGAAACTTTTTAAAAATATAAAGTCCTCATTACCTGAAGTAAACTTTTCATCGGTATTCAGTCTCACACTACCCTCAGTGCTGATGTATGTCTTTATCGGAATCTTCGTACTTACTCTGTTCGATAGGGCTTTGTATGGAATATTTCACAGGGAGAAATAATCAAAGACAAAAGATAAAAGCAAAAGCGAGGAGGAGAATGGGAGAAGAGGAGAATACACTCACTGTTACTCTGTATTAATTCTGTGTAACTCCGTGGTAAAATAAAGACAAAATAAAAAGACGTTATAAACCTTCGACTTTGGAATTAAGCCCCTTTGCATTTAAAGATCGGCTCATGGCATTCAGCACCTCGAGAACACCTATTTTGACCTCACAGTTTCCTTTGAAATGAACAATAAGGGCACATTGTTCTGCCTGGACTGAGTCGTGACCACAAACCTCGACCAACGATTTGATGACATGTTCGAAAGTATTAATATCATCATTATACAGAATCAGGGTCCCTGATTCACCTCCGCCCTTTAGCTTGTCGCCCCTGCGTAATGTTTTCTCTTTCATTTCAGTTTGTCAACTAAATGTCTTGCCGTATCAATAGGTATCTGCTTTTTCCCAAGCCAGGCAACTACCTGTGCATCTTTATATCCATTCCTTTTTAAAAGGTCAGAATATTCAGCAGCCGTTTCAAAAGTAATAAATTTTCCAATCACATAGCCGGTTTTACCATCATCAAGCATCAGAATATCGAATCCCCGGTTGCCGGCTGCTTTCCTTATTCCTTCAACTACGTCTTCTTTAAGGGGTTTTACAGATCTTGTTACTTCAACTCTGAAAGTAAGTGTCGGAGTAACAGTATCTGCACGAGTAACTGGTTCAGCAGTAATAAAAGGTTTCTTACCCCATTCCTTTTCAAGTATTGCAGCTCTGTCAGCAGAAACAGATTTATTACCCGTAAGCGGAATTACAAAGGCATCTTTGAATCCTTTGGCTTTTACACTTGCCAGTGCTTTCGCAGCATCTGCAGATTTACGGAACATACCGACATAATAAGTCGTTTTATCGGTTCCTGCAATCTTAAATCCATAGACCGGTGTGATACCTTTAAAATATGCGGGTGCAACAGGATTTCGGAAAACAGCAATCTGGATACGGTAAATAAGTCCTGCAGGCACCTCCGGATCGATAACAATCTTTGCTTTCGGATCAGTAACAGGTTTAGTCAGCACTTCAAACAAATTATATATCTCAACTGTCTTCATATTTGGCACGACAACCTTAGCTGAATCTGTTTGTTTCTCTGCAACTTTCAAAATTTTTGGTGAAGGCTTTCTGGTAGTGTCCACAACTGCCTTGTACTCCACTATCCCGTTTGATTCTTTGATTTTTTTCACAGAGTCCTGCCCCGGGTTCAAAGCAGTTTTTGCTTCCCTGTATTTCTGATCAGCTCTACTTTGAAGAGATGCTGCGATTTTTTCATTTTCAGCAATTTTAACCTTCATTGCCTCTTTTTCAGCTCCTGAAAGTTTATCAATTCCCCTTTTCTGTTCATTTATAATACTGGTAACGGAATCAGCCTTAAACTGAAAATCAATAGCTTCACCCATAATTATATCATAATTTGGAGGAAGAGTTTCCTTGATTATAGTTTCTTTCGCAGCATTATTTTGAACTGGCGCCTTTAATATAGGTTTAGTCTCCGGTTTTATGGAATCGACTTTGCTTGATTTAATTATCTCAGGAGGTTTGATCTCAGAATCAGCAATTTGTCCTTTCTTTTGATTGCATTGCTGTAATAATTCCGGCACTCCCATTTCCCTGGCGGCTTTCTTTCCTGCCTTATCGGTATACAAATTGTATGAAACTGTAGCTTCAGAATATTTCCCCGACATCTGCTGAGCCCGTCCAAGATAAAACAACCCATCAGAAGGTAATGTTTTTAACTCACCTGTTCCCTGAAGAGCCTGTTGCAAAAGGTTTATAGCTTCACCAGGATTTTTGTTCAGTTTCACCAGGCAGACTCCGGAATAGTATTTATACAACGGGTCCTTGGTATATGTCAGAAGCAGTTCTCTGAATTCACTGTAGGCTTTTTCATAGTTCCCCTGAGAGAATGCTTCAAAAGAAGATTGCCTCGTTGGTTTATGTTGAATGGTCTGTGATATAAGATTATTAAATGGTATTTCAATAACCGTTAAAATACAAAACAAGATTATCTGTTTCTTAAAATTCATACCCAACCCTGAATTAGCAAATAATTAATTTTCAATACATTGCCTGATAGCAGTGATTCGTTATAAGAAAAATGATGTTAATAACAATTGACTGATTTTTTGCAAATAACAATTCAAACTTCGTAAATTTACCCATAATAACAAAATAAAATACTATGATACAATTAAAAGAGGGAATGAAAGCCCCGGTTTTTGAGGGTATCGACCAGAATGGAAAGACTATAAAGCTTAATGATTTTAAAGGGAATAAAGTAGTTTTATATTTTTATCCGAAAGATAATACTCCCGGTTGTACTGCCGAGGCCTGTAATCTGCAGGACAACCTGGATTCATTTATAAAGAAAGGGTTTGTGATCATAGGTGTTAGTCCTGATACTGAAAAATCACATAAGGGATTTGCCTCCAAATATTCTCTTAAATTTTCTCTTATTGCCGATACTGAGAAAAAGATCCTTAATGATTATGGTGTATGGGGAGAGAAAAAAATGTATGGGAGAAACTTTATGGGGGTTATCAGAACAACATTTATAATTGACGAAAAAGGGATAATTGAAAAGATAATAGCAAAAGTAGATACAAGCGGACACACTAAACAGATTTTCGATATGTATAATCAATAAAACCAATTATATGAGCAAGGAAAGAAAAGAAATAAATAAGGAAAAACTTAAAGCACTTGAGATTACCCTTGGAAAAATTGAAAAGGATTTTGGCAAGGGAACAATTATGAAGTTAGGCGACCATGCAATTGACAATATACAGGTCATCTCAACCGGTTCAATAGGACTCGATGCTGCTTTGGGAATAGGTGGCATACCACGCGGACGTGTAATAGAAATCTATGGTCCGGAAGCATCCGGAAAAACAACGCTGGCTATCCACGCTATAGCTGAAGCACAAAAAAATGGAGGTATTGCTGCTATAATTGATGCCGAACATACATTTGACCGCAATTATGCCGAAAAACTGGGCGTAGATGTTGAAAATCTGCTAATCTCACAGCCCGACAACGGAGAGCAGGCACTTGAGATCACAGATAACCTCATCAGATCCGGAGCCCTCGACATAGTAGTTATTGACTCCGTAGCCGCGCTCACCCCTAAAGCTGAAATTGAGGGGGAAATGGGTGATTCAAAGATGGGTCTGCAGGCAAGATTGATGTCTCAGGCTCTTAGAAAACTTACCGCAAATATCAATAAAACAAATACTTCATGTGTTTTCATAAATCAGCTCAGAGATAAAATCGGGGTGGTGTTCGGCAATCCGGAAACAACAACCGGAGGCAATGCCCTTAAGTTTTATGCTTCAGTCAGATTGGATATCCGCCGCACAAGCCAGCTGAAAGAAGGTGAAGAGATAATTGGCAGCAGGACAAGAGTTAAAATTGTAAAGAATAAGCTGGCACCACCTTTCAGGAAGGCTGATTTTGATATACTTTACGGTGAAGGGATCTCCCAGCTTGGAGAGATCGTCGACCTTGGAGTAGATTTTGAAATTATCAAGAAAAGCGGCTCATGGTTCAGCTATGGTGATACCAAATTAGGTCAGGGACGCGACGCTGTAAAACAGATACTAAAGGATAATCCTGAATTATACGACGAACTGAAGGCAAAGGTATCTGAGGCTTTGAAGAAATAATAGCTTTATACACTTTTTACCACTCATACTATTTTAAACCCCCTTCCCTACCTTCCCCCAAGGGGGAAGGAGTTTAACATTTCCCCCTTGGGGGAAATAAGAAAGGGGGTAATTTGATACAATAATATAACTAATCTACCAGCATATGAAAAGATATCCTCTTCACATGATTCTTCTAGCATTACTCTTTACCTTTTCCTGCAAACAGCAACCTCCGGTTTCAAAAGAGACCTCACCACAAATTAATAACCTGCTCACTGCTGAAGAAAAAGCAGGAGGAGTTATGACTCCCGAAATAATGTGGAAATTCGGAAGGCTGGGATCTTTTGCACTTTCTCCTGATGGATCGGCAGTTTTATACACTGTTACAGATATTGACCTTCAGAGTGAGGCAAGACAAACAAACATATTTAAAATAACCTCCAATGGAGGCACTCCTGTAAAACTTACCACTGAGGGAGGTAGTTCTCCTCAATGGATAAATAAAGGTAAATCTGTTGCATACGTGAACAAAGGGAAACTTTGTACAATGAACGCTGATGGTTCTGGCCAGAAGGAAATTACCGGGATAAGCGACTTTGAAATCTTCAGCATTTCGCCCGACGGAAACAAGATATACTATACCAAAAGAGTTAAATTGGATCAGACTGCAAACGAAAAACATAATCTTCCAAAAGCTAAGGTACGGATCATAAACGATCTGATGTACAGGCACTGGAACTATTGGAGTGATTATTCCTACAGTCATATTTTTGTCGCTTCTTTTAACGGGATCGACATTTCTCAGTCAAAAGATATTATGGAAGGTCAACGATTTGAATCACCTACTGCTCCATATTTCGATGAAGGAGAAATTGGATGGGGTCCCGACGGGAAATCATTAGCTTACACAACTAAAAGACTTTTCGGCAAGGCTGATGCAGTAAGCACAAATTCTGATATCTATCTGTACAATACTGAAACAGACAAAGAGATCAATATTACTGAAGGGAACAAGGGTTATGACAGATTCCCGGTCTTTTCTCCCGATGGCTCAAAAATTGCATATCAGAGCATGGAACGAGATGGTTATGAAGCTGATCTCGACAGATTGTTAGTTTACAATATCAAGGATGGATCCAGAGCATGGGTAACGAAAGACTGGAGTTTTGACATATCAAATATTGCATGGGATGGTGATCAGGCAATTTACTTCGCCTGCTCTCATCTTGGTACCTCACAAATATTTAAAACCGATCTTCAGGGGAAAGGTGTTACTGCGGTGACAGAAGGTGTTCATAATATGGGACCGTTTTATCTTAAAGCCGGTGTTCTTGTCTCAGAATTAACTTCAATGTCGATGGCTCCCGAACTTTCATCTATAGATATGAAGACAGGGGCAATCAAACAGATCACTTCTATCAACAAGAACATCTACGATAATATTAAGATGGGGAAGGTTGAAGAGAAATATGTTAAGACAAAAGATAAAAAAGACCTGCAGATGTGGGTAATCTATCCTCCTGACTTTAATCCTGCAAAGAAATATCCTGCATTGCTTTTCTGTGAAGGAGGTCCGCAGTCAGCTCTTGATCAGGTCTGGTCGTACAGGTGGAATATGCAGATGATGGCAGCAAAAGGGTATATTGTATTCGCGCCTAACCGCAGGGGTGTTTCAGGGTTTGGACAGGAATGGAAAGAAGAGATTTCAGGCGACTATGGTGGAAAAAACATGCAGGACTATCTTGATGCCACCGATGCTATGGCAAAGGAAACGTATATTGATGCTACACACATGGGTGCTGTAGGTGCCAGCTATGGTGGTTATTCTGTTTTCTACCTTGCAGGTATTCACGAAGGAAGGTTTAAAACATTCGTTTCACATTGCGGTTTATTCAATTTCGAGAGTGAGTATGGTGCAACCGAGGAACTCTGGTTTCCGAATAAAGATTATGGCGGTCCATACTGGAAAAACCTGCCCAGCTATAAATTCTCCCCTCACCTTCTGGTTGAGAAATGGAATACACCAATTCTTATAATCACCGGACAGAATGATTTCAGGATTCCATATACCCAAAGTATGGAGGCATTCACAGCCGCACAGCTACATGGCGTTCCAAGCAGGCTCCTGTTTTTTGAGGATGAATACCACTGGGTAACAAAACCACAGGATGCAATTATCTGGCAGCGTGAGTTTTTTGAGTGGCTGGATACATACCTGAAATAACAGATGATTCAGCTAGTGCTGATTGAATGAATTTGAATTTTCCCGCAGATTGCGCGGATTTACGCGGATCAAATCTGCGCAGATCTGCGTGATCAGCGGGAAATAATAATTAGGCTTCCAAAAGCTTATCCAAAACAATTTTTACCTTTTGCTCCATTGGCAGCATCCCGTCGATCCAGTTGATCTTTATTCCTCGCCTCTCCATTCCCCTGAACCATGTCATCTGCCTTTTAGCAAACTGATGGATAGCTATTTCAAGATCAGTTACCATTTCGCTGTAGGGAATTTTCCCTGTGAGGAACAGAGTAATGAATTTATATTCCAGACCATAATAAATGAGGGTTTCAGTATCTAAGCCCTTATCAATAAGATTCTTTACTTCATCTACCATGCCGGAATCAAGGCGTTGTTTTAGCCTTTCAGTAATCATTTTTCGCCTTTTATCCCTGTCGAAAATTATACCGGTAAGGAGCGCTTTGACCTTTGGAAATTCAATGCCCTGTTTAGTTTTATTCCTGCTCGAATGCTCAATTTCAATTGCCCTTATAACTCTTTTCTTTGTGTCTAAATCAGTTGTGTTATGAAGGTTTTTATACGTTAATAAAATCTCTTTTAGTTCCTCCATTGATTTTTTCTCGAGCTCAACTCTCAGTCCGCTGTCAGGAGGTACCTCGAACATTTTGTATCCCGATATAATACTATCTGCGTACATTCCAGAGCCACCACAAACAACCGGAAATATTTTCCGCCTTTTCAGATCAGAATAGACCCTGTTAAAATCGCGCTGATATTCAAATACATTGTATTTATAACCTGGATCAACTATGTCAATAAGATGAAAAGGAATTTGAGATCCATCTACCATATAATCATGATAGTCTTTACCCGTACCCAGATCCATGCCTCTGTACACCTGTCGCGAATCAGCACTGATAATCTCACCACCTGTACGAAGAGCGACAGCTGCAGCAAGGGCAGTCTTGCCAGATGCAGTAGGCCCTGTAACTACTAATATATCGTAAATAGTATCCAACGAAGCAGTCACATTCTTAATCATTTGTTTAGGTAAAGCAATATACCATAAATTTACTTAATTTTGCCGGGCATTCAAATCAGATTTTTATGGTTAACAAGTTCTTCCTTTTCGTTGTAAAAGATATAATAATTAATCCAATAAAGACATGGGAATCAATTAATTCAGAAAACAGATCTGTTAGCGTGATCAGAAATCTCTTTTTAATCCCTTTAATTCTTCTCGTTTCTATTTCAGCATTCGCAGGTTCTTTGATCTATACAAATTCTGAACTCCCGGCTGTCTATTCTGTATTTGTGGGGATTAAATGTTTCATCCTGTTTTATATAACTATATACGCTACATCTTTTATACTCAAAGAAATAACATATCCTCTTGATCTTGGAAGAAATTTTGGAGTTTCTTTCAGATTAATTTCTTATTCAATTGTACCTCTTCTTATATGCCAGATTTTAAGTCGGTTTTTTGAATCATTTCTTTTTGTTAATGTGCTGGCTCTGCTTGGTCTTTATATCTTCTGGACAGGCACTGAGAAAATGCTGACTCCTCCGGTTTATAAGAAGATACCTCTGTTGATTGCAACTTTTATCAGTTTTATCGGAATTTTTGTTACTACCGATTTCCTTTTCACAAAGTTGATCGACAAAATCTTTTATGCTTTCTTTTCATAATAAATAAAGAATGAAAGGTGGTACGGGAAATATTGTAATTAAGAATAAGAAGTCTTCTCACGATTATGAGTTCCTCGAGAAATTTGTGGCTGGAATCAAACTCTCGGGGACTGAAATAAAATCTTTAAGGCTTGGGAAAGCAACTCTTGCTGATTCATATTGTTTTTTTAATAGTGGAGAGCTCTTTATTAAAGGAATGCACATTGCTGAATACTGGTGGGGGAATCTCAATAATCACGACCCTCTCCGTGAAAGAAAATTGCTTCTGACCTCCCGCGAATTAAGAAAAATTGAAAGGAAAATTAAAGAGACAGGATTGACAATAATTGTCATTAAAGTCTTTATCAACGATCGGGGATTGGCAAAAGCCGAAATAGCAATCTCCAAAGGCAAGAAAGAGTACGACAAACGCGAAACCCTCAAGCGAAAGGATGCTACAAGGGAAATGGATCGGATGAGGAAAGTCTGATCAGAAGTTTGGACTCAGCAGATACCTCGAGTAGAACTTCACAATATAATCGACAGCTTCATCTGAAGTATCAACGAGCGTAAACAGATTAAGATCATCGGATTTTATACTATGCTCTTCCTCAAGCATCTCCTCTTTTATCCATTCTATTAAACCACTCCAGTATTTTTTCCCAACAAGTATTATCGGGAACTTACCGATCTTCCTTGTCTGAATGAGAGTTATTGCCTCGAAAAGTTCATCGAATGTCCCGAATCCTCCCGGCAGAACCACAAAACCCTGAGCATATTTCATGAACATAACCTTTCTGATAAAAAAATGATCAAAGGTGATGAGTTTGTCAGAATCAATATATGGATTAGGATGTTGTTCAAACGGAAGATCAATATTTATACCCACCGATTTTCCTTTGCCACGGGCGGCTCCTTTATTGGCAGCTTCCATAATACCGGGCCCCCCGCCTGTAATTACCCCATATCCTTTCTGTGTAAGCTTGAAAGCTATATCTTCAGCAAGTATATAATACTTATTATTAACTTGTGTTCTGGCAGAACCAAAAATAGAAACACATGGACCAATTCGTGCAAGTTTTTCAAAACCTTCAACAAGTTCAGAGATAATTTTAAATACTCTCCACGAATCAGTTGTGTGAATTTCGTGCCAGGTTTTCTGTTCAAAGGCATCTTTTATCAGATCAGCAGGTTTCTCCATTTTGGTATCAATAAAAGTTAATCGACTCAAATATAATTAAATTCTTATGCCTTAAGTTCAGCTTGCAGATATTTTCCGGTATAGCTGTCAGAACATTCAATAAGTTTTTCCGGAGTACCCGAGAATATTATATCACCTCCGGCTTTACCACCTTCTTTGCCAAGATCGACAATATAATCAGCCATTTTAACAACATCGAGGTTATGCTCAATGACTATTATTGTATTACCTCTTTCAACAAGTTTATTAAGCACATCAAGTAAAACTCTGACATCCTCAAAATGCAAACCAGTAGTTGGCTCATCAAGAACATAAAGTGTCTTGCCTGTATCGCGCCGGGCAAGCTCAGTAGCAAGCTTAACGCGTTGAGCCTCGCCCCCTGAAAGCGTTGTGGACTGCTGTCCCAGCCCGATGTAGCCCAGTCCTACATCCTGAAGTGTCTTTATTTTATGATAGATTGAGGGTACGTTTGCGAAAAATTCAACAGCCATATTTATAGTCATGTCCAGCACATCGCTTATTGACTTTCCCTTGTACTTGACTTCAAGTGTCTCTCTGTTATACCGTTTCCCGTTACATTCGGTGCAGTGAATATAAACATCGGGCAGAAAATTCATTTCAATTGTTTTCACTCCTGCTCCTTCACATCCTTCACAACGACCACCCTTCACATTGAAAGAAAAACGCCCGGCGCCGAACCCACGTATTTTCGCTTCAGTTGTTTGTTCAAAGAGTTTACGTATATCGGTGAAGACTCCGGTATAAGTTGCGGGATTTGAACGCGGTGTTTTGCCAATTGGCGACTGGCTTACCTCAATAACCTTGTCGAGATGTTCAAGTCCGGTTATTTCTTTGAATGGCAATGGTGATTTGCCTGAATTATGGAATCTCTTCGCCAGGGCTGGATGAAGAGTTTGATTGATCAGAGATGACTTACCGCTTCCTGAAACTCCTGTAACACAAATAAGAGTACCCAGAGGCAGTGTTATATCCACATTATTCAGATTATGACCTGAAGCTCCTGTTAGTACCAGAAATTTGCCATTCCCCTTTCTTCTCTCTTCCGGAATAATGAATTTCTTTTTATTATTCAGGTATGATGATGTAAGTGTATCCTGTTCCATTAGTTCTGCGGGATTTCCATGAGCCACAACAAGTCCACCGTAACGTCCTGCTCCCGGTCCCATATCAATCACATGATCTGCCGACATGATCATCTCCCTGTCGTGTTCCACTACAATTACCGAATTCCCTGCATCCCTGAGTTGTTTCAATGCAGCTATCAGTCTGCGGTTATCTCTCTGATGTAGACCAATGCTTGGTTCATCAAGTATATAAAGGACGTTGACAAGTCTTGACCCAATCTGGGTAGCAAGCCTGATCCTCTGGCTTTCTCCTCCCGAAAGTGTCCTGGCACCTCTGTTCATCGAGAGATATTCCAATCCCACTTCAAGCAGAAAGCCCAGCCTTGCTCTTATTTCCTTGAGGATCTCAGCTGCAATAAGCTTTTGCTTGCCGGTCATCTTCTCCTCAATATTGGAGAGGAAATCAGACAACTCTTTGATATCCATTGCTGAAAGCTCGCCAATATTCTTATCGGCTATCCTGAAATATAACGACTCTTTCTTTAGCCTGGTACCCTGGCATTCAGGACAAACATTATACTGTACATACTGATCTTTGATCTTTGTTCCGCTTTTCTTGCCGTTTATAGTCTCAATATTGCCAACGAAATTAACAACACCTTCGAAGGTCAGGAAATAATTGGAAGACATTCCCAACGGAGTATTTGATAACTTGAGCACTTCATCGGAACCATACAGGATTTTGTTAAGAGCATCTTCCGGGATCTCACTGATGGGAGTGTCGAGTGTGAATCCGTTTTTCTCGGCTATTGCCTCAATCTGCCAGAAGATCCAGGTATTTTTATATTTTCCAAGTGGTTCGATGCCTCCTTTTCTTATGCTCAGAGTGCCATCGGGAATGAGTTTTTTTTCATCAATGCTTGAGATCTCTCCCAGACCGTTGCAATGGGGACACGCTCCCTGAGGTGAGTTGAATGAAAAAGTATGTGGCGCAGGTTCATTATAGGATAATCCTGTTGAAGGGCACATCAGATGCCGGCTGAAGTACCTTGGTTCATTATTCTCAGAGTCCAGAACCATCATTACACCATCACCCTGATCGAGCGACATCAATATTGAATCATTTAGTCTTTTGTCGGAAGTATCACCGATTTTGAACTTATCAACAACCAGTTCTATAAAATGAGTTTTATACCGGTCGAGCTTCATCCCGGGTGAAAGTTCCTTTATCTCATTATTAACTCGGACATTTAAGAAGCCCTTTCTTCTGAGCGATTCAAATAATTCCTTATAATGGCCTTTTCTACCCTTGACAATTGGAGCCAGAAAAAACACCTTATTCCCTGAGAAACGGCTTTTAACCAGCTCAAGTATCTGGCTATCTGAATATTTGACCATCTTCTCTTCGGTCGCATATGAGTATGCCTCTGATGCCCTGGCATAAAGAAGTCTCAGAAAATCGTAAATTTCAGTGATCGTTCCAACAGTTGAACGAGGGTTTTTATTGGTAGTCTTTTGCTCGATAGAAATAACCGGACTTAATCCGGTAATTTTGTCAACGTCAGGTCGCTCCATTCCTCCGAGGAACTGGCGGGCATAAGCGGAGAGCGTTTCCATGTAACGACGTTGCCCCTCAGCGTAGATCGTATCAAAGGCAAGAGAAGATTTCCCGCTTCCGCTTAAACCGGTGATCACTACCAGCCGGTTTCGGGGAATGGTAACATCTATGTTTTGTAAATTGTGGACCCTTGCACCAAGGACCTTAATTTCATCTTTCATTTTGATTTCTCCTAATCAAAAGATCATTTCTCTTTTCCAGCCCTTAAAATTCCGCATCCCTTCAGAAGGAATCTTAATAAAATATTCTTTATTTAATTTAGGTGTCAGGTACGGTTTCCTGAGCCAGGGATTAAGAATTTTTAATAACTTATAGTTGGTCCCGAACTTCTCAGCAAAAGCTGAAAAGTCTGTTATGGCTGTATCAACTTTCACTTCGTAATATTTGAGTTCCGGATACAATTCATTTTTCCCTATTCTGAATCCGTAATTCTCAGGATTTGTAATTATAAGTTTATACGCCACTACCCTGAAAATATATCTTGCTGTTTCTTCGCTCAGCAACAGATCATAATAATTGTGCTGACGCTGAATGTCTATCTGCTCATCAACACCTGATCTTCCACCGTCATATGAAGCTGCTGCGAGTGTCCAGTTGCCAAATTTTTCATATGACCTCAGGAAATAATCACAGGCAAACTGAGTTGACTTCTCAATATCATATCTTTCGTCCACTACTGTATTGATCTCCATTCCTTCCTCTCTTCCGGTTTCAGGCATAATTTGCCAGAAGCCTGTTGCTCCGGCCGGGGAAACCATATTACTGTATTCACTCTCGGCAGCTACAAGGTATTTGAAATCATCGGGTACATTGTTTCTTTTCAGTATGTTTTCGATGACAGGCAGATATCTGTTAGCCCTCATTATAATGAGGATAGTGGACGAGTGTCTGTATGCGCTTATAAGAAGTTCCCGTTCGAGACTTTCTCTCGTATCAAAGTTATCGAGAGGCATTTTCTCACCTGCAAAAGTTACCTCCTCAGGCAATTTAAAAGATTTGACATAATAAAGTGTGTCTGACTGCCGATTCAACCGAACAGGACTTCTGTTAAATCCTTTAAAACTCTGTCCAATTGCAAGAATAATTATTGCCGAACCGGTCAGAACAAAGGTTGTAAGTACTGTCTTCCGTCTAATATTTATCATAGTAATGATGGCCGTTAGAAATAAATTGCAAAGGTAATACTTTTGCACCTGAAAAATAATTTCAGGAACAGTAAATTAACCGGGATAAATGTCAGGGAGTAAGATGAAGGAGAAAGGAGAAAGGTGAAAAGAGCTTATGATTTAGAACTTGTATGACACTCCGGAGAAGATGCCAAAAGAATATGGATGGATAAAGGACCCTGTTGAAACGCTGAAAGGATTGAGATAATATCTGAAAGTAGGCTCGAGGTTGAGAGATAATTTCCCTGACAGATTATATTCCATTCCCATACCAAGTGAGCTGCTTAAAGTAAGAGGATTCAGACCCTGAGTTTTGCCGATCGAATATTTGTTGCCATCTACAGTTGTAGATACTGAATTGCTTACCAGGAGATTGTATGATAAACCTCCGATAAGATTTATTCCTATTGTTTTATCAATAAGTTTATATTTCAACACAACAGGGAACTCGAGGTATTTGAAGTTCTGATCAAGGGAAGTACTGACAGGCTGAAGACTTGCTTTTTTAGGATCAAACACATCATTCGTATAAGCTGTCACTATCCTGTCGGCGCCATTGGCTGAGAGAAAAACGTCAGGGTTATTTGTATAGACAGTGCCATTTGTCGTAAGAACTTCAAAGTTATGATCTCCTTTTGTAATGGTTCCATATGGCTGAAAACCACTGAAGGAATTTATACCATCTACTTTTTGACCCAAAGAGGAATAATATAAGCCCGACTGGATAATGAATCTTTTACTTATTTTATATGAAAATGCAACGCCTCCCGAATATGAAATAAGCGACTGTTCCGAAGCAGTAAGCTCTTTTGACAAACCGTCGCTCCCTGAATTAAAACTCGAAAGATAGGTTGGGGAGGCCATGGCTGCGATAGACCATCTGTTCTTAGGTTTAGTGGTTGTATTGTCGGTAAAATACAGGTCAGAATATTTAATTTTCGTCTGATTTACTCCTGTTGAAATTGAAGGTGTCAGGAATGTGCCCGTGTTTGTCTCACCATTTTCTATAGAAAGACTCTTAGTTTCCTTAACATAGGTGACTTGTTCAGGTGTAGAGATTGATTCAATTTCCTGAGGAACGGATATATCTTTTTCAATTATAACATGGGGAGTGTTTTTGACCTGATCAGATTTTCTGACAGGTAAGTACTGATAATTATTAACAGGAACGGATATCAATGGCGAAGATTCGGGTATGTTAAAAGCCATCATGTCGGCTGAAGGAAGGTTTGAAATATCACGGCTCCATTTAAAGGTTAACAGACTAACAGACACAAGAACAGTTATTGCAGCCGCAACCCGCAGAAGTATAACCGGTTTTGATTTTATCTTAATAACAGGGTGAATACCTTCCCATACTCCAGCCGGTGGCAGCACCTCATAGTCTTTAAGGCCATTTCTGAAGAGAAGATCTATATTTGCCCCTTTTTCATTCATTTGCAACTTTCTTCTTAATTCCTGTATATGATCCGACTCTTCTCTGGAGGATAACCCTTGCGCGGGAAAGATTTGATTTTGAAGTTCCTTCTGAAATATTCACCATCTTACTTATCTCTTTATGCGAATATCCTTCAATTGCATAAAGGTTAAACACCATTCTGTATTTGGTTGGCAATTCTCTTATAATTCCCAACAGGTCATTAGCTTCAAGTCCAGCATAATCCTGGTTTTCTGGTTCTGAATCCTGCTCCTGTATAGTATCTATATCATCGACACGATAGAGGTTATGCCTGCTCCTGAATTTCTCCAGCGCTGTATTTACAGTTATCCGGCGCATCCAACCCTCAAAAGAACCCTCGTGTTTGTAATTATCGAGGTTTGCAAAAATCTTAATGAAACCTTCCTGCAAAATATCTCTCGCTTCCTCATCATTACCAGAATACTGAAGACACACAGCATAGAGTTTAGCTGCATGTCGCCTGTACAGAAGTTCCTGATCCCTCCTGTCACCAGCAAGACAACCTTTTAGTATTTTTTTTATCTCCGACAAGGTTTATTTTCCTGAATGAGATTATAAAAATATAAAATAATAATATGAAATGCCAGTAATTCTAAAAGATTGATGGGTTTTATGTAAAAAAGGTTGCGTTGATGTTACTTTCTTTGTCGTGATGCATTGCTTATTTGTTCATTTCTTTTGCTTGCCCAAAAGAAACGAACCAAAGAAAAAGGCAGCCTCAAATCTTTTTTGGGCTTAACATTTTTTAAGTTGCCCACGCATTACAACTCGGGGGCCTTGCCCTGCAGGCTGGTTTTTTTATGTGATCGGCCCCCTCAAACAGTATTGCTTACTTAAGCCACCGCAGCAAGTCTCAAAACAGTCGCTATATCCCAAAATAATCTGAGGCCGTTTTAAACCCAGTTTTAGAGCCAGGTTTGCTAACCAAAATATATTCAACCAAATCACCATAAGGCGATCAATGCCTTCAGATCTGACAATTGGTTTATATAAACAGGAAATGCCGCTGATATCAAATTTCAGAAATGTGTTGACACGATCCAAATATAAAATTGACTTTGGCCTGACAATGTTGTAAATTTAGGTTTTAGCCATTTTACCTGGCAATCATGAAAGCTCCGCTTTTTATTATCGCTTTTCTCTGTATTTATTCAGAATGCTTCGGCATCAACAATGGCAGCATATTGTTAAATGAAAAATATGGCTGCTCGTATACAGATTCAATTGCTGAAAAGAGAGCCTTCGGAACATTGAAGATCAATCCCATTCAACCGGTTTTTAGTGAGGTCCCTGTTTCATTTGAGATCTATAGAACACCAAAGAGGAGCTTGCAGTTCCAGGTTGGATTCATTTTCCCGAGAAGAAATAGTTGGATAAATAAAAATGCCTTTGTTTCTAATGGAGAGGAAGGCATGGCAACTGATAAGGGACTTTTTTCATACAGGAGAAGCCCTTTTAATAATGATTTTGGAATAAACCTGAAAACGGAATTCAGGATCTATTCCAGAGAAATTAATTCACCTCAAACAACAACCCATAAAAAATCTTTCTATTATGCTCCACAGTTAACTTATAAATTCTGTTATTATAAGGATCAGACATTTGCCATGCACTATAATGGGTTTTCACATTATCAGACAGAATCTAAATATTCGCATATACTGGGAATTGGAATAATGATTGGCATACAATCATATAATCATAGTCTGATTACAGACTGGTATGCAGGTTTAGGGTTCAGGTATCGTGCAATGTCTGTCATTATCCATGAAATATATAGCCCATATGGCGGACGTATTACAACTGATTATCCAAATACCACTTCCGATGCTGTATCTTTTTACCCTTTTGTAAACCTGGGACTAAGAATGGGATTTGAATTAAAGAAAAAGCAATTATAGCATCATAAAGAAAGTAACATTATAGGTGTATCACCTCCCCATACGCGTCAGCCGCAGCTTCCATTATAGCCTCCGACATCGTAGGATGTGGATGAACCGATTTGATTATCTCATGAGCTGTAGTCTCAAGCTTTCTGGCGACAACAATCTCAGCGATCATCTCTGTTACATTGGCTCCGATCATATGTGCCCCAAGCAATTCGCCATAAGAGGCATCAAAAATGAGCTTAACGAAACCATCCTTTGCACCCGCTGCACTTGCTTTTCCCGAGGCTGTAAATGGAAATTTCCCCACCTTGATATCATAACCGGCTTCCCTGGCAGCAGCTTCGGTAAGACCACATGACGCAATCTCAGGAGTGGTGTACGTACATCCCGGAATATTTTTATAATCAAGAGGTTCAACATCAACTCCGGCAATCTTCTCAACGCATATTATCCCCTCTGCCGAGGCAACATGTGCAAGCGCAGGTCCGTGAACAATATCACCAATTGCATAAATACCAGGAACTGATGTAAGATAATAATCATCAACAATCACCTTGCCTTTATCGATTTTAACACCGGCTTTCTCAAGACCAATATCTTCAAGATTTGTTGTAATACCAACTGCCGATAATACAATATCAGCCTCAACTATCTCCTCCCCTTTTGGTGTCTTTATTGTCACCCTGCATTTCTCTTTTGAAGTATCGACTGACTCAACTGATGAAGCAGTCATCACCTTCATCCCGATCTTTTTGAAAGATCTTTCAAGCTGTTTTGAGACCTCTTCATCCTCAATCGGAACAATTCGTGGTAAAAACTCAACCAGGGTAACATTAGTCCCCAGAGACTGATAAAAATTGGCGAATTCGCTGCCAATGGCCCCCGATCCGACAACTACCATTGAACCCGGAAGCTTATCGAGCGACATTGCCTCACGGTAACCGATTATCTTTTTCCCGTCCTGTTTCAGATTTGGCAACTCCTTTGATCTGGCTCCGGTAGCTAAAATAACATTCCGTGAGAAATATTTCTTGCTAGTCCCATCAGGGGCCTCAACTTCAACTTCAACCTCAGCCTCAGCCTTATTATTTCCTGTGAGACGGCCAAACCCTTTTATATGTTCAATGTTGTTCTTTTTGAAAAGGAACTGCACTCCCTTGCTCATTCCTCCGGCTACATTTCTGCTCCTGGAAATCATAGCAGTAAAATCAGGTTTTACCTCCCCTGTGACAGTGATCCCGTAATCAGATGCATGAGTAAGATATTCAAAAACCTGGGCGCTCTTCAGGAGTGATTTAGTCGGTATACATCCCCAGTTAAGACATATCCCACCGATTTCTGCTCTTTCGACCACTGCTACTTTCATTTTCAATTGCGATGCTCTTATAGCCGCAACATAGCCTCCGGGGCCGCTTCCAATTATTATAAGATCGTAATCCATTGTATTTATGATTTATATAGTATGTACACGATTCAAAATTCCGTAATATTTATTAATAAGTTCCTAAAGTTTGGAGTGCCTAAAGTGACTAGAGTTGTTCATCTTTGATATAACTCCTATTAATTGTATGGTACCTTTTACTGCTACCCAGATTATTACGAGTGTGAAAATAATTGTTGCTCCAACCGGTATCCCTGCATAATACGAAATAACATAACCTGTCGCAGTACCAATAAATCCTGCCAGAACCGACCATATCACAATCTTAAAATAGACCCTTGTGAATAACATGGCAATGTTAGGAGGGATTGTCAGCAATGAGATAACCAGTACCACGCCTGCCATCCTGATATTCAGAACAATTGTCAGGGCTATCAGAGATGTGGTGATATATTTAAATACGTCAACATATGAGGAGTAGGTCCGGGCAAACACTTCATCGAAAGATATATAGAGAATTGTCCTGTAGAATATCCCAAAGTAAAGAATCAAAATAACAGACATTGTTCCCAGAGCTATTATATCGGCGTTCGAAACAGTGAGGATACTTCCGAACAGATAGCTCATAAGGTTCGGAGTATATCCTGGAGTAAGGTAAATGAAGATTATTCCGATAGCCATACCAAAGGCCCATAATATCCCTATGGCTGAGTCTTCTCTTATCTTCTGCTTAACAGAAAGATACTCAACTCCAAGCGCTGAAAGGATTCCGAAAACTGCAGCCCCAAAAACAGGGTTTATACCCAGAAAATAACCTATACCTATACCACCAAATGATGCATGTGTTATTCCACCGCTAAGGAAAACCATTCTTTTTGACACCACGTATGTCCCTGCCAAACCGGCAGTTATACTTGCAAAGATGGCTCCGAGAAGTCCCTTAATAATAAATCCGTACTGAAAAATGCTGGTTTCCACTATTTATGATATTTGAGTACTGTATGAGGAACATCCCCGTGTGTTACAAGCTGAATTGGACAACCGTATGCAAGAAGGTCTTCATTAGTGATCTCATTTGAGGGATGATAGTGAAGACTTCTGTTTATACATGCAAACGATTTAATATGGGACGATATAGTTCCGACATCATGCGATACCATCAGTATTGCCATCCGGCCATTCAGGTCTTTCAGCTTTTCATAAAAATCATTTTCAAAAGTTGTATCAACAAAATTTCCTGGTTCATCAAGCAGCAGTAACTTCGGGTCTCCTATGATGGCCCGTCCCAGAAATACCCTTTGCATTTGTCCCCCCGACAATTCATTCAGCGTGGATTTTGACATTCCAACCAGGCCAAGTTCTTCAATGACTTTATTTGCTTTTATCTTGTCGGATGCTGACATTCTGGAAATAATTCCCTTCCTTATCATTAGTCCTGATAAAATAATATCTCTTACAGTTACCGGGTAATTAATGTCACCGGTTGACATCTGTGGCAGATAACCGATCTTGTTGCCGTCGAGAAGATCTTTGTTGAAAACCAAATCTCCTGCAGCCGGTTTAAGCAAACCCAGTATCACTCTGAGAAGTGTAGTCTTTCCTCCTCCGTTTGGACCAATAACACCTATAAAATCATTCTCGTTCACTCTGAAATTCACATCATGCAAAGCTACATTTGCACCATAAGAAGCTGACAAAGAATGCATTTCGAATAAATATGCCATAAGCCCATACTATTTTGAATTTTCAACTAAACTGGTATGCAAAGCATTAATAATATCCATAGTTGATTTTTGCCAGTTTTCCGAAAGCGGATCGATCAGGATGATCTTCGCACCGATCTCTCCCGCTATTGCTTTCGCATTTTTGGTATCATATTCCACCTGCACAAAAATTGTTTTCAGATTATCTTTCCTAGCCCTGTCAATAAGCTCCTTCATTCTGAAGGGAGTTGGCTCTTTGCCTTCGAATTCCACTGCGATCTCTTCAAGTCCATAGTCTCTTGCTATATATGCCAGGTTTGGATGGTATATCATGAAACCTTTTGTTGGGGTATTTGAAAACAGGTCTTTTGCTTTTGTATCAATTTCCTGAATTTTTGAGATAAGAAGCTGATAATTTGTTTCGTATTTCTGTTTTTGTAATGGATTAATCACAACCAGAAATTTTTCAACAGAGGAAGCTATTACCATTGCGCATCGGGGTGATACCCAGTAATGCGGATCTGCTCCTTCCAGATGTCCTCCTTCATGGTGATGTTCTGAGGCGAGAGGATCGATCCCATCGCCTAAAGACAACTTCTTCATGGTCGGGTTTGTCTCATAAAAACGGTCAAGCCAGTTCATTTCAAAACCCAGAAAGCCGTTGCTTATATAGCCGGCTGATTTTCTTAACTTATTGATTTGTTCAGGGAAAGGTTCGTATGTATGCGGATCAGCACCAGCAGGTACCATTATATTCACTGTAAAGTCATTCCCTGCAATCTCTTCAACAAAATATTTGAAAGGTGCGATACTGACTGTAATTATTTTATTGCCCTGATCACTGCCATTCCTTCCACAGGAAATAAATAAAACAGTAATCAGAAAAAAGAATATTTTTTTCATTATACAAAAAAGTGATCACCAGCTACAAAATTAACATATAACAGAACAAATGGTTTATGTGTTGCAAATAAAATAATATAAGCTATTTTTGGATAAGATTAACGGAAAATCGACTTCCTGCCGGATGAAGAATAAAGGAGAGATACTCGCATCAATTTTGAAAAACTTCAAGGACTGCTATTTCTTCCTCCATAATACCAGAGATTTTGAGGTCGTTGAAAACATTATGAATGAAGGGTTTATCTTTGAAAGTCAGCTGGCTCATTCCACCGATAGAGTTAATCCAAATGAACCAATTGAAGTAACCTACTTCTTTTTTCAGAGGAAAGACTATGGCTCATACACTATAATTATAGCGATTCCTAAAGTAATTTATGAAATATATACAGGTGTTTCCAATAATAAGGATATCGATATAGAAGAGGTGATGACCATTACGAATCCCTACTTCGGAGATAATGATGAACTGATCTATACGCTATCTCCTTGCCATATCCTAGGATACTTCAACATAAAGACATCGGAGTTCTATCAGAACAGGAACTGGGATCCCTTTTTTAATAACTGCCAGAGAAGAGCAGCAGGGGAAAAAACTGAAATCTCCGGTAAGAAATAGATGGAGGAATAAATGCTGAAAACCTTTAACCACAAAGGTCACAAAGGGTTGACACAAAGTACACAAAGGAAAAACAAGCAATGTTTCTCCTCTTCTCCCCCTCTCCCCTTCTCCTCTTCATTTCTAAAACACCTATTATCTAAAACAAATGGCATTCCCTGTAAATGAAAAAGGGGACCAGCCCCTTATACCAGTCCCCTTTTATCAGAAGTGAAAACTAAAATGTCTGAAGTGAGATCTTAAAAAACCCTGTTGCTTTTGTTGATGAGATCTGAAATTTCCAATCGCCTGTCTTGTCCTGATTTTCTGTTTCATTGATAGTGAAAGATTTTCTCCAGTTCAGGTTACCCGATTCATCAATCAGAATATCAGAATAGTTTTTCCCGTTTGGCATTACAATTTTAATCCGGATTTCCCCGCTCTTGCAGTCACCCATAACCGACATAACAACTGACTTTGAAGATTTCTCCACATCAAAAGAGTAATCTCTCGTAAAGGTGTTTTCTTTAACTGTCTTTGAAAAATCCCAGGATGTTCTCTCCGAATCTCCCATTGAATGATCAAACCAGTCATGCATATCCTGACCGGCGAATGCTGCTGAAGAAAATGGTTCATCAAAATTGAATGATCTGTCACCTCTCGGCAATGACAAATAGATTTTTGCCCGCTCTCTATCACCATTCACCAGATCTTCATTTGCCTGTTTTACTGAATAATCTACCTCTGATTTTTGCTTGTCAAGGTTACCTTCTGCCTCGGCCTGTGCTTTCTTTTGCTCTGCCATTGCTTTCTTCTGCTGCTCAATCGACAGCTGGATCTTAGCATCCTTTTCCTGCTCTTCCTTTGTCTTCTCCTGGGCGGCTACCTGCTGAAAAGAAGTGCCAAGTGAGAGAAGTAAAATGATTAAAAATAAACTGTACTTTTTCATGACTGCCTCGTTTTTAGTTTGACTATGTAAAGATAGACCCTGCAGAGATGCTATTTTGTTAACACCGGGTTAATGCTGGGTTAATGTTCCCCCAACCACTCCGGGATATCAATAAATTGAATAATTTTGAGAAAACATAATAAAGACAATGAAAACTAAAAATACCGTACTGATCCTTGGCGTTTCATCCATCCTCATATTAATATCAGTCCAGGTATTTATCATCTTAGGGATCTGGAAACAGAAAAATGAGATGTTTGCCTTAGAATATACCATCTATTCAAAGGAGGCGCTGTCTTATTTCAGCAGGAGAATGACAACAGATGGATTTGATACAGTCAGGTTTCTTCTGCGTAAATATTCCGAACAGGCTGTTAAAGAGCTGCATGAGGCAAAAGATCAAAAAGAACTTGCAGCCAGCAAAAAGGATGTACTGAATTACTTCACAACTGTGGTAAATAAGGAACAGGATCTCTCTTCTATGCTTTCCTTATATTTTGAAAGAAGGGGATTTGAAAAGAATTTCAATTACTCCATTGTGATTAACAATCTGGAAATGATCAATAATGATACAATTGTTGTCTACCGTAGTCAGGAATTTGCTAACAGAATTTCACCCGACAGAAGCAAAAGACCACCTGTTACTGAAATTTCAAGATCAAAAATACTGGTTAACTGGTTTGGAATGGAAGATAACAATTACAGGCTGGTTTTTGACTATTTCATCGACTTTTCCAATCAGCGGAAAATGATGTTTAAAGAGATCTCAGGATCACTTGGTCTGAGCACTCTGAGCATACTGCTTGTTGGCATTATGTTTATGATAACCTTCCGTAATCTTACAGAAGAACAGAGACTTTCAAACCTTAAGACCGATTTTATAAATAACATGACACATGAGTTAAAAACACCGTTATCAACTATAACGGTGGCTGGAAAGACTCTGGAAATGCCTCAGATCAGAAATGATGATGCCAAAATACTTGAAACTGCAAAACTAATCGGGAAACAAAGTGTCCATCTTAATCAGCTTATCAATATGATACTTGAAATAAGTATGTGGGAGCGAACCCAGTTCCAGCTTGATAAAATAACCGTTGATATTGAGGAGGTAATGAACGATATAGTCGACAGTTTCAAATCAGGAGGTGGTAACAGCGCTTCAATCTATAAGAAATATAATTTCAGCGGAGCCAAAATCGATCTCGACGTTGTTTATTTTACGACTCTTCTTAACAATCTTCTTTCCAATGCGGTGAAATATTCCGATAAAGAACCTGTGATTGATGTTGAAGGTTTCGCCGAGAACAATAGCGTGTGTATCAAAGTATCTGATAATGGAATCGGAATTAATAAGATCGATCAGAAACATATTTTTGATAAGTTTTACCGGGCCTCTACAGGGAATATACATAAATTCAAAGGATTGGGTCTCGGCCTCTATTATGTTAAGAAAATCGCTGAAGCCCACGGCGGAGATGTGACTGTAAGCAGCAGACCCGGAAAAGGAAGTACATTCACGGTCATCCTGCCGAATAACTCATAAAGAATCTTATACAAATAAAATTTACTAAAATCCGCTATGAGTAAGATCCGTCTCAAATAATTAAATCAGAATAGTTTGTATCTTTACTATTACAATACCATATTAAATAAAATATCCGGAAATGAAAGTTTTAGTTGCTGAAGATGACAGAGATTTTGGAAATATATTGACTCAGTATATATCGATAAGCGGTTTTGATGTAAAGCTTGGCCGCGACGGGAAAGAAGCCTGGGATCTTTTTAACCAGGATAAACCCGATATCTGTGTATTTGATGTGATGATGCCAGAAATGGACGGATTCACCCTGGCTGAAAAAGTTAAGGAGGCTCACCCCGATGTTCCTGTCATTTTTCTGACTGCAAAGAGCCTCAAAGAAGATATTGTAAGAGGGCTGAAAATCGGAGCAGATGACTATATAACCAAACCCTTTGATCCTGAAGTTCTGATATTGCGTATTAATAACATTCTTAAACGGGCTTATTCATCAACAAATGATGAGTTCAAAGTATCCAAAACAGTTCTGAAATACAATACTCTTGAGCTTATCTGTGGAAATTCAAAAGAAAAGCTCACACTCAAAGAAGCTCAGTTGTTGAAATACTTCATCATAAACAAAAATAAAATACTTGCCCGGGAAGATATTCTGACAGAGATATGGGGTGAGGATGATTACTTTCTGGGAAGAAGCATGGATGTGTTTATCAGCCGTTTAAGAAAATATGTTACGGAGGATACAAATATAGATATCCGCACCGTAAGAGGGACAGGATTTATACTCGAAGAGATAAAGAAGGAGGAATAGAAAGGTGTGAGGCATGAGGTGTGAGGTAGTCCTTCCTCATCCCTCACTCCTTACTCCTCAATCCTCATTATTTCCTACCTCCCAGAACTTCACTTACCTTGTTATACAACGCTTCACCCCTCAGGTTCCGTGCGATTATTTTTCCGGTTTCGTCGAGAAGAAAATTCGACGGAATTGAATTTACGGAATACAATTTTGCAGCAGCATTATCCCCGCGCTTAAGATCTGACACATGTGTCCAGGTAAGTTTGTCATCGGCAATTGCCTTAACCCAGGCTTCTTTTGAATTATCAAGCGAGACACCAATTATATCAAATCCTTTTTTATGATATTCATTATAAATTTTTACGACGTTCGGGTTTTCCTGACGGCAGGGGTTGCACCAGGCTGCCCAGAAATCTATCAGCAATAATTTGGAACCAATCTTTGATGAGAGTGTAACCGGACTTCCATTCACATCATTCATGGTAAAATCCGGCGCTTTCTGACCAACGGCAACAGTTTTCATAACTGCAACTCTTTCTTTAAGGTTTTTTATCTCGGGTAACGAAACAAGAGATGTATCTAATCCATTGACCAGAGACTCTATCTCGTCAGCCTCCATATCATAACTCAGGCTTATTATTTCTGAAGGTGAGACATATGAGGAAGGGTGACTCTTTACAAATTTTTTATGAAGGTTTAGCATCTCTGTCTGGACTGAATCGGCCTCTTTTTGGAGTATAGCAACATTTGCAGCATCGCCCGACTGACTCGCAGCCTGATATTTAATGATGATCTTTGAATAAATATCGCTCAGAGGCTTATTTGAATCAATAAGAGACTTATACTCATCCTGTGTTTTAGATCCTGATATCTTAGCGTTATAAAGTGAATCAAGATTTCCTGTTACCATAATATCCGAATTCTCAAGGTAGAAAGATGTCCTTTTCCTTGTATTGCCTGCGATAAGCTGGATAATCTGGGGATGATCAACTACTCCGCCTTTCATGGTAAAAGATCCTTTTTTCGACACTGCCGAATCAATTGAAACTATTTTGCCGGCTACTCTTTTCTGAAGATAGAAAGTAATACTGTCAGAACCTGTAATTTTCCCTTTAACAGTATAATGCGGTTTTGTAGAACATGATATTAATACTGCGCCTATAATCAGACAAATGATCTTTTTCATATAAACTGGTTTTGAATTAGTAATTCAATAATTTTAGTTTGAGTTGGCAAAGATATCAATTAATATTCAGTATGCCTTTTGAAATATTTGTCGAGTAAAATTAAAGCTGCCTTAAATGAAGTTATTGTTCCTTCATTTAATTGTCTTTCAATCACAGGGAGCAATGTCTTTACCTCCTTATTATTATAGAATGAGTTATTAAGATATTCTAAAACTGTATCATGCATCCTTATAACTGCCTGTTCCTTTCGGAATTTCTCAAAATATCCTGAATTCCGGGCAAAATTCAGGTACTCTGTAATTATTTCCCATAGCTCTTTTATACCAGTGTTTGTCAGTGCGGAACATGTGTGAACCTGAGGTACCCAACCCGATGATTTTTTGGGGAAGAGATGAAGTGCATTCTGAAATGAGACACGTGCATTCTCAGCAAAAAGTTTATTTGCTCCATCAGCTTTTGTGATGGCTATAAGGTCTGCCATCTCCATTATCCCTCTCTTTATGCCCTGCAATTCATCGCCTGCACCGGCAAGCATCAGAAGAAGAAAAAAATCTACCATTGAGTGGACGGTTGTCTCGGATTGTCCGACACCAACTGTTTCAACCAGTATTGTATCAAAACCTGCTGCCTCACAAAGTATAATAGTCTCCCTGGTTTTTCTGGCTACCCCACCGAGAGTACCTGTTGTAGGAGAAGGCCGTATAAATGCTCTTGGATGGATGCTTAGTTGTTCCATCCTCGTCTTGTCTCCGAGGATGCTTCCTTTTGTCTGTTCGCTGCTTGGGTCAATTGTAAGCACGGCAAGCTTATGGCCCTCTCCTGTAATATGTAATCCAAATGTTTCGATGAATGTGCTCTTGCCTGCACCGGGAACACCTGTTATTCCAATCCTGACCGATCTGTCGCTGAATGGAAGACATTTCTCGATGATGGCCTGAGCTGTTTCATAATGCTCAGGCAGCGAACTTTCAACTAATGTAATAGCCTGACTAAGAATGGTCCTGTTTCCTGATAAAATCCCGGAAACAAATTCATCTGCGGAATATTTCTTACGCCGTTTACGTCCCGATGTTGTCAGAACGTCAGGATTAATACTTGGTGGCTGCGGAATCCCCTGATGTACCTTTAGAGAGCTTTTAAATTCTTTTTTCCTATCCATTAATTATTTAGCCACAGGTGGTTGTTCGACATCGGCATTAAGCATAAGAACAACTTCCGAATTTTTTGGATCATTAGTATAAACATAGATCGCCTTAGTAACTTTCCCGGAATAGCTGCCAGAGTTAAACACTGCTTTAATACTGCTTGAATCTCCGGGTTTAATTCCTACCCCCTGGTTTCCCTGCTGAACAGCGGTACAACCGCATGTAGATCTGATAAACCTGAGAAGGAGGTCGCTTTTGCCTTCATTTTTAAATTTAAACTCAACTTCGTTTTGGGTAGATCCTTTTATTTTCCCAAGGTCAACAGTAGTGGATTCAACTTTGAATACAGGAGCGTTATCCAGTTCCTGCTTTGTTAAAGAAGAAAAGTCTTCTACAAGGTTTGCCGACACATAATAAAACAAATTCTCCTGAACAACTCCATTCAGCTTAATTTTTATCATATCGCTTACGTTGCCCCAACCACCATTTTTTGTTGCATCGTAAGTTCCTTCTACCATTCCTTTTTGACCTTGTTTCAGGGTTTCAGGATTACACTTCAGGGTAAGATGTGGAGGCAATGCATCAAATTCAACTTTAACGGGTGCTGCTGAAGTATTAATCAGCTGCATTACTCTCATTTTCTTTTCGTTTTTCTTGACATTGGTGAAAGCCATATGGTTGCTTTCGAATCTTACTGCACCAACCGCGAATGTAAACAGCTCTTCAACGGTCTTTTCATGCGGAATGACTTCTCCCTTAATTACAAGGACTGAAACTTCCGGTTTGGTATTCGTGTATACTGAGAGTGTTTTATTGAATTGTCCCGGTCTGTCCTTTGGATCATATATCGCAGTAACCTTGCCTTTTGCTCCTGCCGGTATGGGTGCTTTGGTCCACTCAGGTGTTGTACAGCCGCATGAGGCCACAACATTCTGTATAACCAGTGGTTCAGTTCCTGTGTTTGTAATAATAAAATCAAAAGTCTGCCTTCCGGCTTCTTCTTTAAAAGTTCCAAAATCATGCTCAGTAGCTGAAACTTGCATTTTTGTTGATGCAACCTGCGATTTTGCACTAATCCCGAAAATCAGTAAAGTAATAATAAAGAATAATCGTTTCATATCAATCTGGTATTTTAGTGTTTGAAGAATTACATTATCTTTTACAAATATATGAATGCAAATCAAATTCATTCCTATGACAATTACAGGAAGAATTTAGTTGCATGGTTTAAAACAAAAACCGGGCCGGAAAAATTGAATCCTGTAAAGTGGTGTAAAAATAATAAAGTTTGAGATTTTTAGATAGTTTAAAACAGATTATCATTAGTTTTGCTGCTAAGACTGGATTCTTTGGAACAAAATTTGCTAATTTGAGAACCGGTTACTTGATGAGAGCCTTGGAAAAGAGAAATATTAAAAAGCTGATTATCATTCTTATAGTTTGCGTTTTCGGTTTAAGCGCAAAAGGGCAATTTTATAATGGCCTCCAGATGTCTTTTGGCAAAAACAGAGTTCAATACTATGATTTCTACTGGCAATTTTACAGGTTTGACGATTTTGACTGCTATTTCAATGAGTATGGTCGCGACCTTGCTCAGTTCACTGCAGACTATGCAAAGAAAAAACTGTCTGAAATTGAGAATTTTTTTGATTACACTCTGGAAAAGAGAATAATGTTCATAATTTATAATAAAAACTCTGAGTATAAACAAACTAATATCGGTCTTGTCACCTTTGATGAGGACAGTTATAACACCGGGGGCTTCAACAGAATAATAAAAAATAAAGTAATGCTTTATTATGAAGGTGACCATGAATCCTTTAAACGCCAGATTGCGGCCTCAATTACCGAAGTGATAATAAATGAAATGTTATATAATGCCGATGTAAAAGACAGAGTATCAAGTTCATCGTTGATTTATATGCCCGACTGGTACATTAAAGGACTTGTCCGGTATGCAGGAGGAGGATGGGATTATGAGGCAGAAAACAGGGTAAAGGATGGACTCAAATCAGGTAAATTTAAAAACATTAATCATCTCGAGTATGACGATGCAATAGATGCCGGTCAGTCTTTCTGGAGGTTCATCGGGAAAAAATTCGGCAACTCGCTCATTCCAAATATAATCTACCTTACCAAAATTTACAAAAATGTTAACGATGGCTTCCTTTATGTGACCGGTGAAAATCTCAAGGAGCTTCTGAAAGAATGGAAAGCCTTTTATTCCGAAGAGTATTCGGGTGATAAAAACCTTCCTGCAGATGATGCAAATACGGTGAGGAAATCAAGAAAAGAACAGATCTATCAGCAGGTAAAGGTCAGTCCCGGAGGAGATTATATCGCGTATGTTACCAATGACTGGGGAAGAAAGCGGATATGGTTGTATAACCAGGCAACGGGAAAGCGAAAAATAATTTTCAGGAAAGAGCCGAAGTTCGAACAGATTGTAGATAATACATACCCTGTAATTGCATGGCATCCGAGTGGAAAGATCCTGACTTTCATTAATGATGAAAAGTTAGACCTCGAGATGTATTTCTACAGGGTAAATGAAAGGAAAACCGAGAAAAGAGTTCTTTTGTATTTTGATAAAGTACTCGATTTTTCTTATTCACCTGAGGGTTCACGGCTTGTCTTTTCTGCTGTAAAAGATGGAATAACCGATATATATATTCATACTATAGCATCTGGAACCAATGAACAGATTACCAGGGATATAGCAGATGACCTTAATCCTTCGTTCATGAAATATACGCCAGATGAAATAATTTTTTCATCAAACAGGCTGACCGATACCCTTTCAAATACTGCTGATCCTTTTGAAAAAGTTTCGCAGACTTTCGATCTTTTCACATATAACATTACAAAGAAAAATAATATCCTGGTACGGCTGACCGAAGGTAAATATACCGACAGGTTTCAGTCTGCTGAAATAGCAAAGAATCAGTTTAATTATTTAGGCAATCAAAACGGTATATTTAACAGGTACACAGCTAAATTTGACAGTTCAATAAGCTTTATTGACACAATTGCTCACTACAGATATTATATTAATTCCCAACCTTTTACTAATTATGACAGGAATATCAGAAACCACTCTGTAATGTCGGGAACTGATCCATTTGGTGAGGTGCTTTTCAGTAACAGGAAATATGTTTTAAGAAAAGGATCTTTAAATCAGTCAGGTCCCGTGCCAGCAGGTGAGGTTGTGAACACTAAATTACGTAACGAGAAGAATCAGTATTTCCATAAAGCCGACAGTATAGAACAGTTAAGGAAGTGGCTTGTCTCTGAGGATAAAAAAATGAGGGATACGCTTAAAAAACCACTTTATGAATATTATATTAAGGACGAGCCAATCGACATAAATCACTACATATTTGAAAAAGAGAAACAAAACTATTACAATCAATTGTGGCGGAAGAAATATATGGATATTGATCTTGATACCGGACATATAAACCTTCCCCTGATAAGAATTTATGAGACAGCCTTTTACAATAATTATATTTCTACGCAGATCGACTTTAGTTTTCTTAATAACTCGTACCAGGTGTACAGCGGAGGAGCCCCGTATTATAACCCCGGGGTGAACCTGCTCACCAGGTTCGGGACGGTGGATTTATTTGAGGATTACCGGATAACAGGCGGTGTCAGATTTTCAGGTAATTTTGACAGTAATGAATATCTTGTCAGCATTGAAAACCTCAAAGGAAAATTTGATAAGCAGCTGATATACCACCGGCAAACTTATCTGAGTTCCGACGATTCAAGCCTGTTTAAAACTTACACGCAAAATCTGTATTTTACGCTCTCAAAACCTATTACGCCTGTTTTAGCGCTCAAAGGAACTATCTCTTACAGATACGACAAGCACGTATACCTGGCGACAGATATAGCTACTCTCAATTATACTAATATTTCCCAGCAGTGGGGCAGTCTTAAAGGCGAAGTGATCTATGATAATACCCGTAAAAGAAGCATTAATATTTACTTTGGAACCAGGTTTAAGATATTCGGAGAGTATTACAAGGAGCTGACAAGAAAAAGATCCGACATGGTTGTTCTTGGAGTAGACTTCAGAAAATATATTCGGATTCACAGAGAGCTTATATGGGCTAACCGGTTTGCAGCAAGTACATCTTTCGGCCCCACTAAACTTTTATACTATCTGGGTGGTGTTGATAACTGGATGGGATACTTGTTTAATAAGGTCCCTATGTTCGATAATACAATACCTGTAACTCCTAATGTGAATTATGGTTTTCAGACTCTTGCAACCAACATGAGGGGTTTCTCACAGAATATCAGAAATGGAAATAGTTTCGCCCTGATAAACAGTGAAATAAGATGGCCGGTTGTCAGATATTTTGCAAACCATCCGCTGCGTTCGAATTTCCTTAACAGTCTGCAGATTGTTGGATTTGGTGATATTGGAACAGCCTGGTCGGGTAAATCTCCATGGTCGGGAAATAATGGGTACGACACACAAAAACTCACCAGTGGCCCGGTTTCTGTTACTCTTGATTCAAACAGGGACCCCATTGTGGAAGGTTTCGGTGCAGGACTCAGAGCTCAGATCTTTGGTTACTTTGTCAGGGCCGACTGGGCATGGGGTATTGAAAACAGCTATGTACTTCCGAGAATTTTCTATCTCTCCTTCAGTCTTGATTTCTAAATAGCTCAAATGATTTTATTGCCCCCCTTCCCGCCTAAAGGCTACTCTTTATACACATCTTTACAAACCCTTACATACTGCTCATTATCAACTCACCCCCATCCCCTCTCTACTTCGTAAAGAGGGGAGTGCAGGTGATAAAGTTTCAAATATGATGATTAAGATTCTACC
>Ga0208079_1000073_pt1 | contig 55006 bp, 41 predicted proteins | sample NGESurdeep092012_5_FD_184474 | JGI IMG/M metagenome (GOLD analysis project Ga0208079, IMG submission 184474) | Arctic peat soil microbial communities from Barrow, Alaska - NGEE Surface sample 210-2 deep-092012 (SPAdes) | ecosystem: Environmental > Terrestrial > Soil > Wetlands > Peat ... | reverse complement strand
GTGCGGAACTCGTCTACGTGCGGAACTCGTCTACGTGCGGAAACTCGTCTGTAGCGGAAACTAGAGCGTCGGGCTGGCTGAGGGGGGCAAACGGCAAACTTTCGTCGCTCGCTTGCCGGGCTACCGGGGACGTGAGGCGGGAAAGGCAAGGTGCGGAAAGCCAGAGACCGCGTCGCCCGCGAGCGGGTCGACGCGGTCTCTGGGCGCCGTTGGCGCCGTTGGCGCGCCGGCGATGGGTGTTTCAGCCGGTGCGGGCGATCACTTGATCGGCATGACTGGCAGCACGACCCGCTTCCAGGTCGCGTTGATCACGCCCGCCGCCGACGCGTACCAGGCGAGGAAGGCGGTGACGATGCCGAGGTAACCACCGATCTTGGTGATGCTCGTGTTGCTCGCGAAGTCACCCCAGGCCAGGAGAATGAAGGTGACGATCAAAACGGCGAACACGATCACCAAGGCGCCGTTGACCCGCAGAGCGGCGATCAGCATGTACGCCGTGAAGATCGTCCAGGCCAGCAGGAACAGGCCCGAGGCGGTGTGCACGTCGGCCTTCGTCGCCGGCGACGCCAACAGGCCCGGGACGACGAACTTGACGTAGGCCGCGTAGGAGATCCAGAAGGCGCCGTACGAGGTGAACGCCAGTGCCCCGAACGTGTTCGCCTTCTTGAACTCCCACATCCCGGCCAGCAGCTGGGCGATGCCGCCGTAGAACAGCGCGATCGGCAGGACGACCGCCGCCAAGCCTTTGTTGCTGATGATGTTGGCGTTGAACACGCTGAGCACGAACGTGGTCAGCGCGAACCCGGCCAGGCCCAGCGGGCCCGGGTCGGCGATGTCGGCGGTCATGGCCGCCGCCGTCTGGACTGCTCCCGACCGCTGGCCCTCGCCGGTTTGTGCTGTGCTCTGTGCGTCCGGCATGCGCACCTCGCGTGTGGACACGACATCCTCCTAGTGAAGTACTCCCCGTGATTGCGGCAAACCGTGCCGTGCACGCGCCCACAAATCAAGGACCTAGTGGCGAAAATTCAGGGACGTTCGTCCCATTGGCTCAATCAGTGACGGTCGACGACCCGCTGGGACAGCTGGCCGCCTGGCCGGGGGTCGCCCAGACAGTCGCCGAGGCGAGGGCCGCTGTCGACGGCTTGCTCAACCACCGGATGCTGCGCCAGCGCAGCGCCGAGGTGAGCGCGGAGTCTTCCCTGCGGGGGGCGCGGGCCTCGGCGGAGCTCGATGGCGCCGCGGTCGAACTGGAGTGGCTGCGGGTCCAGCTGATGGCGGGCGGTCCGCTGACGCTGCCCGAGCCGGGACGGGCGGTGGTCGAGGGCGCCGTGCGGCTGCACGCCGAGCTGGGGACGATGCTGGCCGTCTGGGAGCGGGCGCCGCGACAGGCCTTGGCCCGGATGCACGTGCTGGCCGCGTCGGGATTCCTGGACAGCACCGAACTGGGCCGTCCCCGCCACGACGCGGTGGCCGAAGACCCGCTCGGACTCGGCGCCGCCCCGGATGCCGCCACCGTGCCCCCGCGGTTGAACGCGCTGGCCGACTTGGTGGTCACGCCGACGGCCGCTCCGGCCCTGGTGACCTACGCCCTGGTGCACGGGGAGCTGCTGACCCTGCGCCCGTTTCCAGCCGGGAACGGGTTGGTCGCCCGGGCCGCGGGTCGGCTGGTGTTGATCGCTCGCGGACTGGATCCGAAGTCGGTGTCGGTTCCCGAAGTCGGACACCGCGAGCTGCACACCGAGTACGCCGCCGCAGCCCGCGACTACGCCGCCGGCACCGCGGACGGACTGGCCCGGTGGGTGCGCCACTGCGGCCGGGCGGTGGCCCTCGGGGCGCGCGAAGGACTGGCGGTGTGCGAGGCGCTGGTCCGAGGCTGACCCGGGGACCGGCTGGACCGGTCCGGACCCGGCTGGACCCAGACAAGCGAACGGCGCCTCGGCCTACCGAGGCGCCGCCACTGTCGCGGAAAGTCGAGTTACCAGGCGTGCAACATATCGACGACACCGGCTTGCGCCAGCACCGACGTGCCTCTCGCGGCTGGTCGCGCGTGGGTGCCCGACTTCCGTGCCCGAACCCGCCTTCGGGGGGAAACTAGTCCACCCGCAGGGTGAATCCGTATCTTCCTTTGTACGCCGGTGCCGCTGGGATGGGAAGGGCTTAGCCAGACTTTGGCGCAAGTTAGGTCTTTCGGCCCGGTTCGAATGGGGTCTTGCGAACCAGGCCGGGTGAGGCCTGCACGGGGATTCGCGGGAGGTGGCGGGCGGCGAGCCAGACCAGCCCGGCCGCGGCGGCCACCCCTACCGCCGTGCCGGTCGCTGCCGGAGTCGGCGCCGCCGGCATGGCCGGCACCCTAGCCCTAGCGACCCTGGGTATTCGGCTGCGCAGGTGCACCGGCCGGGCGAACTCTCGTACCGGCCAGCCGCGCTCGGTGGCGATGCGGCGCAGTCCCCGGTCAGGGTTCACCGCGGTTGGGTGACCTACAGCTTCGAGCATCGGCAGGTCGGTAGTCGAGTCGCTGTAGGCGTAGCAGTCGGCCAGGTCATAGCCGCAGCTGGCGCCGAGCTCACGCAGGACCTCAGCCTTGGCGGCACCGTAGTTGTAGAAAGCGATGTCGCCGGTGTAGCGCCCGTCCTCGACCACCATCCGGGTGGCCGCCACCCGGTCCGCCCCCACCATCGCGCCGATGGGCGCCACCACCTCCTCGCCACTGCTGGAGACCAGCACGACGTCGCGACCGGCGGCCCGGTGCTCCTCGATCAGTGCGGCGGCCTCGTCGTAGATCAACGGGTCGATCAGGTCGTGCAGCGTCTCGGCGACGATCTCCCGCACCTGCTCGACGTCCCAGCCGGCACACAGCTTCTTGAGGTAGCTGCGCATTCGGTCCATTTGGTCGTCGTCGGCCCCCGAGACCAGGTAGACAAACTGCGCGTAGCTGCTCTTCAGCACCGCCCGGCGGTTGATCAGTCCACCCTGGTAGAAGGGCTTGCCGAAGGCTAAGGTGCTCGACTTGGCGATGACCGTCTTGTCCAGGTCGAAGAAGACAGCCGATCGACCGGCAGGCGCAAGGGGCATCCCGCGAGCATAGGTAACGCGGCCCGGGCGAGCTGTCCACAGGCGATCGGCGGTACGTCGGCCATGTCCACACCTCGTGCCGCACCGGTCCCGGCCCCCGACACCGGCAGCAGGCTGGCCTTCCGACCTCAGGGAGGCACGCATGCCCAGCGCACCCATCGCGCCCCGGCCGCTGATCATCACCACCGACGCTGAGCTACTTGACGAGCTGGTTCGACTCGCGGCGGCCGCCGGCGTCGAACCGGAAGTCGCTCCGGACGCCGTGGCGGCCCGACGACAGTGGACCGCAGCGCCCATGGTGCTGGTGGGGACCGACGCGACCGCCGGTTGCGCCGGCGCGGCGATGCCGCGCCGGCGGGGCGTCGCCTTGGTGAGTCGAGATCTGGACGACGCCACGGTGTGGCAACAGGCAGTCACGGTTGGCGCCGAGGATGTCTATTTCCTGCCCGATGCGGAGTCCTGGCTGGTCGATGAGCTGTCGGAAGCTGTCAACGGCCGGCCTTTGCATGGCTTCGTGCTGGGTGTAGCCGGCGGTCGCGGTGGCGCCGGAGCCAGCACGCTGGCAACCGCGCTGGCCGTCACCGCGATGCGAACCAAGCGCTCCAGCCTGCTCGTCGACGCCGATCCCCTCGGCGGCGGCCTGGACCTGCTTCTTGGCGCGGAGAGCAGCCCTGGGATGCGCTGGCCGGAGGTGGCAACGTCTCGCGGTCTGGTGGCGTGCGACATCCTGAGCCAGCACCTACCGCGGGTGCACGAGCTGACGGTCTTGTCTTGGGACCGTAGTGACCAGCTCGACATCCCGGCAACCGCGATGCGCGACGTGCTCGATGCCGGCGCCCGCGGCCGCGAACTTGTCGTCGTGGACCTGCCCCGGCGGCTGGACGAGGCGGCCGAGGCCGTGCTTGAGGCAGCACAGGTCGTGCTGCTGGTGGTGCCGGCGGAGGTCCGGGCCTGTGCGGCGGCGGCCCGGGTCGCGACCGCGGTGCAGGCACACTGCCCGGACGTGCGGGTCGTCGTCCGCGGCCCCGCACCGGCCGGGCTGGATGCCGACGTCATCGCCGCCTCCCTTGACTTGCGTCTGGCCGGGCAGCTGCGCCCGGAGCCCGGGTTGGCCGCGGCCTTGGAGCGCGGCGAGCCCCCGGCTCGGCGCGGTAGCGGGCCGTTGTCCCGACTGTGCGGGCGGCTGCTGGACGAGCTGTTGGCCGGGCGCGACGTCGGCCCGGCGGCGGCATGAACCCAGTCGGCATGAACCCAGTCGGCATGAACGCAGTCCGGCCGGCGAGGCCGGTCACTGCCGCCACCGATGTGCTGGATCCGGCCCTGCTCGCCCGGGTGCGGGACCGACTGGCCATCGCCGGCGGCGAGCCGGATGTCGCTCGGGTGGCTGCGGCTCTGCGTCATGAGCTCGGGGGCTGGGCCGGTGACGCGGACCTGCTCGCGGTGTTGCGCCGGGTGCAGTCCGAGCTGGCCGGCGCCGGTCCGTTGGAGCCGTTGCTGCGCGACGACCGGGTCACCGACATCCTGGTGAACGCGCCCGATGAGGTGTGGGTGGACCGGGGTGCCGGGCTGGTTCGGGCCGGCGTCGGCTTCGGCGACGAAGCGGCGCTGCGGCTGTTGGCCACCCGACTGGCCAGCGCCGCCGGACGGCGCCTCGATGACGCCCAACCGTGGGTTGACGCCCGGCTCGCGGACGGGACTCGACTGCACGCGGTGTTGCCGCCGATCGCGCCGCGCGGAACATGTCTGTCGCTGCGGGTGCTGCGGCCCACGGCGTACTCGCTGGCCGAGTTGGCGGATCGCGGCGCGCTGCCCCCCGACGGGGTGCGGCTGATAGCAGCGCTGGTGGCTGCCCGGCTGGCCTTCTTGGTCACCGGCGGGACCGGTACGGGTAAGACGACCCTGCTGGCCGCGCTGCTCGGGCTGGTCGACCCCGGCGAGCGGATCGTGTTGGTCGAGGATGCCGGGGAGCTGCGGCCGGTGCATCCCCACGTCGTCCGGTTGGAGGCCCGGCCGCCGAACGTCGAAGGCGCCGGCGCGGTCTCGATGCGCGACCTGGTGCGGCAGGCGCTGCGGATGCGCCCGGACCGGCTGGTGATCGGTGAGGTGCGCGGCGCCGAGGTGGCCGACCTGCTGGCCGCGCTCAACACCGGGCACGAGGGCGGATGCGGCACCGTGCACGCCAACGGCGCCGGTGAGCTTCCCGCTCGACTGGAGGCGCTGGGCGCGATGGCCGGCATGGGCCGGCACGCGGTTCACAGCCAGGTGGCGGCCGGCGTGCACGCTGTCGTGCACCTCATCCGCGGTGCCGACGGCGTCCGCCGGGTCGCGGAGGTCCGGGTGCTGGAGTCGGCCGCCGACGGCCTGGTCACCGCCGTACCGGCCGTGCACGTCCACCCAGACCGCCTGGTGGCCGGCGCCGGCGAGCCCAGGCTGCGGGCCCTGCTGGTGGAGCACGGAGTTGACCCGTCGTACGTCGCGGTCCGGCCCGGTCTGGGATGACGCCCGCGACGGCCCTAGCGGCGGGGCTGGCCGCGACGGCGGGTTGGGTGCTGGCGGGTCGCCGGCGCGCGGCCGTGCGACGGCTGGGCGCCGAACTGGCCGTCGAAGCCAACAGCCGACTCCACCGGCCGACGGAATGGCTCGCGTCGGCTCGGCGGCCTTGGGTCGCCGGTCTGCTCGGCTGCGGAATGCTGGTCGCCACCGGCGCCGGGATCGCCGCGATTGCGGTGGTCGGCGTGGTGGGCGCCGTTGCGGTCCGGCAGCGGACTGCGGCGCGGCGAAGGACCGCGAGCCGGCGGGAGGAGGAGCGCGGCGTGGCCGCCATGGTCGCCTTGGCGACCGAGCTGCGGTCGGGCCGACCCCCGGCGGATGCGTTGGTCGCGGCCGCGACCGAGGCCGGTCCGCAGACCGCTCGGGCCCTGCGTCGGGCTGCCGCGACCGCGCGGCTTGGCGGTGATGTGGCGGCCGCTCTGAGGGCCGCGGCAGAGCCGCTGTCGGCCGCGCAGGCCGCCCGCGGTCGGGCGGCCGCGAATGTGGAGCCCACTGCGGTCAGGTGGGCGCTGGCGGCGGCCTGGGCGGTCGGTACGCGCAGTGGAGCCGGCCTGGCCGCCCCGGTGGAGCGCATCGCAGACGGCCTCACCGCCACCGTCGCGCTTCGGGCCGAACTCGCCGCTCAGCTCGCCGGACCCCGCGCAACGGCCGGGCTGTTGGCCGGGCTGCCGGTGTTGGGGGCGGTACTGGCCACCGTCGGTGGGGCGACTCCGCTGCACTTTCTGCTGCACACCCCGCTCGGTGCCGGCTGTCTGCTCGGCGGGGTCCTGCTGGACGTAGCTGGACTGCTGTGGACCCAGGCGATCGTGCACCGGGCGCTGCGAGGGGCGGCGTGACGGCGTGGGGTGTGCTCGCCGCCGGGTCGGCCGCGGCCGCCGTCGCCACGGCCGTTGGTCATCCCGGCCCGGGCGCCGCCCGGCGACTGTCCCCACCCGCTCGGCGAGGGCGCCGGTCAATGCCGGAGCCGGCGGTTGCGCCGGCCCATGCTGCTGGTCCACCGCGCCCGCCGGCGGCGGTCCGGGTCGGTGCGCTCGGCGCGGCCGCAACCGCGAGCGCGCTCGTCGTACCGGGCTGGGCTGGGTTGGTGCTGGCGGCGGTCGTGGCCGTCGGCGGCTGGGTGCTGCTGGATCGGCTGGGGTCCAACTCCGTCGCGGATGGTCGCGCCGAGCGGGTCCGGCATGACCTGCCGTACGCGCTGGACCTGCTGGCCGGAGTGCTGTCCGCTGGCGCCGCACTTGATGCCGCGCTAGCGGTGGTCGGACCGGCGGTCGGCGGGCCGGTTGGCACGGCCTTCGCCAGTGTCGCGACGGCGATGCGGCTCGGTCAGCCGGCGGCCCAGGCGTGGCAGGTGGTCGATGGACCCGACTCGCTCGTCGACGTCGGGCGGACCCTTGTTCGGGCGTCGGTCAGCGGCACTGCGGTGGCCGACAGCGTCCGCCGGGCCGCGGTGGCGCAGCGCGCGACCGCCCGGGTCGCCGCCGAGTCGGTGGCCCGGCGGGCGGGGGTGCTCGCCGTCCTGCCGCTGGGGTTGTGTTTCCTGCCGGCCTTCGTGCTGCTGGCCGTGGTCCCGATGGTCGCCGGTCTGGCCGCGCGCGTCACGACCGGCGGATGAGCGGTGCCTGGGTCCACCGCTGACCCGCGACGGCGGCCGGTGTCCACAGATCGCCTGCCATGGCGTCGCCACCTGCCGCTGCTCGGCAGGGTCAAGGCAGTTCGGCAGGGTCAAGGCAGTTCGGCAGGGTCAAGGCAGGTCGGCAGGGTCAAGGCAGTTCGGCAGGGTCAAGGCAGTGGAGCACGGCGACGGGCCGCTGATTCTCAGCGGTCAGGAACGGAGACGTCATGCGCGTGCTTGAGCGAGTGGTCCGGGATGCGCAGCGATGCTCGGAAGCTGGGATGACGACCGCGGAGTACGCCGTCGGTACGGTCGCTGCTTGCGGTTTCGCCGGCGTGCTGTACAAGGTGGTGACCAGCCACACAGTGCTGACGTTGCTGGGCGATCTGGTCGAGAAGGCACTGCGGGTGTCGTTCTGAGCGCCGGCCCGCACGCGGTCAGCCGTCGGCGGACGTGGGGCGCCCGAGCCACGGTCGATGGTGGGACGGCGACCGCGGAGATGGCCGTGGCGCTGCCCGTACTCGTGCTGGTGCTCTGCGGCGCGCTCTGGGCGGTGGGCTGCGTGGCGGCACAGCTGCGCTGTACCGACGTGGCCGGGGCCGCCGCCCGCGCCGCCGCCCGTGGCGAGCCGGCCGCCGAGATCATCCGAAGGGCGCGCACGGCCGGACCCGCTGGTGCGACCGTGACCATCGAGCCGAACGGCTCGCGGGTCAGCGTGCAGGTCAGCGCAGTGGTGCGCCCCTTCGGTGGGCTGGCCACCCGGCTTGCTGGCATCCGGGTCACCGGGCAGGCCGCGGCGGCCGTCGAGGAGGTCATCGACAGTTCGCCAGCGGCAATGGGCGCGGCGTCCGTACCCAGCGGGGCGTACGACGGCCCGCCCGCCATCGGCCGTGGCTAGGTCACCTACCGGGCCGCCGCGGCCGGGTTACCGATGCCGCCAGACCGGGCCGGCCGATCGCGGGTCAGCGAGCATCTGGGTGCTCAGCGCATCGGTGCTGACCGGCGTGGTGGCGAGCGCGGCCGTCCTGGTCGGTCAGACCGAGCTCGCCGGTCACCGCGCCGCCGCCGCCGCGGACCTGGCGGCCCTCGCCGCCGCCGACTCGGCGTTGCTTGGTCCGGCCGAAGCCTGCGCCCGAGCCGCCGCGGTGGCCGCGGGCTCCGGCGCACGACTGGTGTCGTGCACCGTGGTGGACGGGGTCAGCGATGTCAGCACCGGCGCCCGGTTGCCGGTGGCCCTGCGGCGGTTCGGTACGGCGACGGCCCGCGCCCGCGCCGGCCCGCCAGCGGCAGCTGGCGCGGGCGGGGAGCAGGCAGGTGGGGTCACTGATCCGCCGGGCGGCCCTGACGGCGCCCCGCTTGACGGCTACTTGCGGAACAGTCCGCGGCCTGGCGCGGCCTGCTCGCCGGACGCAGTCGGCCGAGCCCCGGTGGTGCCGTCCTGGGGATAGACGGGGGTGTCCTCGGCTGGCTGGGACGCTTGCGTCTGCTCGAGCTGGGCCGACAACCGGGTGTTCTCCTCCCGCAGTGATTCACCTTCGCGGCTCGTGCGGGCGAGCTGGCGTCGCTGCTTCGAACGACGCCGGGAGCGAGCCAGGCCGGAGAAGAACAAGCCCAGGCCGAGAGTGAACAGCAACCCGGTCAGCGCCCCGACGAGGAACAGCCCCGCCACGGTGTAATGCAGGGTGCCAATGCCGATCACGCTCGCGTCCAGAGCGTGGGCCTTGTTGAGCAGGAAGGCGGCCCCAACTGCACCGCAGGCCACCATTAAGATCAGCCCGAGGACGGCCATCGGTTCCGCCTTTCGTTCGGGTGGACACCGGCGAAGGCATTACGCCGCGCGGCGCGGAGCCGGCTGCACCGTTGTAGTTGGTGGTACCCGTTCCGTCGCCGATCACGCCGCGGTCCAGTTACGACGCCGCGGCCCAGTTACGACGCCGCGGTCCAGTTACGACGCCGCGGTCCAATCGGCAGTCGCGCGCAGCACGGCCTGCAGCAACCGCACCGCGCCATCCTTGTCCAGCGGAGCGTTGCCGTTCCCGCACTTGGGCGACTGGACGCAGGACGGGCACCCCGCCTCGCACTCGCAGGCCGCGATGGCCTTGCCGGTGGCCGCCAGCCACTCCTGGCCGGCGGCGTACCCGCGCTCGGCGAACCCCGCGCCGCCGGGGTGCCCGTCGTAGACGAAGACCGTCGGGCGCCCGGTGTCCTCGTGCAGCGCGGTGGAGACCCCGCCGATGTCCCAGCGGTCGCAGGTCGCGAACAGCGGCAGCAGGCCGATTGCGGCGTGCTCGGCGGCGTGCGCTGCGCCGGGAACGTCGGCCCACTCCAGCCCGACGGTCGCCAGCAGGTCGGGGCACACCGAGTACCACACCGCCCGGGTGCGCAGCTGGCGGGGTGGCAGGTCGAGCGGCTCCTCCCCGAGCACCTCCCCGCTGCCCAGGCGCTTGCGCCGGAAGGACACCACCTGCGAGGTCACGTCCACGACCCCGAAGTGCAGCTCGACGTTCGGCCAGTGGCGGCCGCGCAGCGAGTCGACCACGCGAATCTCGGTCACCTCCCGCGCGGAGGTGGAGTAGTCCGGGTCGTCGGGGTGCACCAGCGCCACCGCGTCGGCTAGGTCGAGGGCATCCACGACGTACGACGTGCCCTGGTGCAGGTAGACGGCGCCGCGGTGGACGGCCGTGTGCGCCGCAGTCGCGTCCACCGTGCCCAGCAGCCGGCCGGTGGCCGACTCGACGACCCGCACCGGAGCCCCGCCCGTCCCCCGGATGTCGGCGAGGTCGGTGGCGCGCTCGCGGCGGGTCCAGTACCAGCCGGTGGGCCGATGGCGCAGCAGGCCGCGGCGCACCAGGTCCGCCAGCATCGCTTCGCTCGCCTCCGTCCCGAACAGCGCCAGGTCGGCATGGGTCAGCGGCAGCTCGGCGGCCGCGCAGCACAGGTGTGGTCCGAGGATGTAGGGGTTGGCCGGGTCGGTCACGGTGGCCTCCACCGGCCGACCGAATACGGCGTCGGGGTGGTGCACCAGGTAGGTGTCCAGCGGGTCGTCCCGGGCGACGAAGATCGCCAGTGCCTCCTGTCCGGCGCGGCCCGCGCGGCCCGCCTGCTGCCAGACCGAGGCCAGCGTGCCGGGATAGCCGGCCAGGATGACGGCGTCCAGGCCGGCGATGTCCACGCCCAGCTCGAGGGCGTTGGTCGCCGCTACCCCGAGCAAGGCCCCCGACTGCAGCCGCGCCTCCAGGTCGCGGCGCTCCTCGGGGAGGTAGCCCGCCCGGTACGCCGCCAGCCGACCGAGCAGCGCCGGGTCCACCTCGGCGACCGCCCGCTTGGCGGCCAGCGCGGCCACTTCCGCGCCCCGCCGGGAGCGCACGAACGCCAGCGTTCGTGCGCCCTCGACCACCAGGTCGGCCAGGATGTCCGCAGTTTCGGCCAGCGCGGAGCGTCGCACCGGGGCACCGTGCTCGCCGGTCAGGTCGGTCAGCGGTGGCTCCCAGAGGGCGAACTCGGTGGCTCCACGCGGCGACGCGTCGTCGGTGATCTCGACTACGTCGAGCCCGGTCAGCCGGGTCGCCGACTCGGCTGGCCCGGACACCGTCGCCGAGGCGAGCACGAAGGTCGGATTGGCGCCGTACCGGGCACAGATCCGGCGCAGCCGCCGCAGCACATGGGCCACATGCGAGCCGAACACGCCCCGGTACCCGTGGCACTCGTCCACCACGACGTACCGCAGTCGGCGCAGGAACCTCGCCCACCGGCTGTGCCCGGGGAGTACGCCGCGGTGCAGCATGTCGGGATTGGTCAGCACCAGGTTGGCGTGGGCGCGCACCCAGTCCCGCTCCGCGGCCGGGGTGTCCCCGTCGTAGGTCGCGGCCCGCACCTGGGTCAGCGCCAGCCGGCGGATGCTGCGCAGCTGGTCGCTGGCCAGCGCCTTGGTCGGGGCGAGGTAGAGCGCCGTGGACCGCTCGCCGGTGACCACGGCCGAGAGCACGGGCAGCAGGTAGGCCAGCGACTTCCCCGACGCCGTCCCGGTGGACACCACCACCGATGTGCCGGCGTGCGCCAGTTCGGCGGCGGCGGCTTGGTGCGCCCAGGGCGCCAGCACGCCGCGAGCCCTCAACCGGTCGATGACCAGCTCGGGCACCCAGTCCGGCCAGGCGGCCGTGCGTCCGGCCCGAGCCGGCACCCGTTCGAGGTGGGTGACCCGCTCCCGTCGGCCCGCGGGCGCGGTGAGCCGGTCGAGCAGTATCGACGCGGCTGAGTGGTCCGCCGGCGCGGCGGAGGCGGATGCAGGCACGACAGCCGAAGTCTGGCACGCTGGTACGACGAACTCTGCCAACGCTTGCCGCACGCCGCCGGGTGTCCCGCCGACAGCTGGCTCAGCGGGGTACGCCGGCTGGGTCGACGGGGCTGCGCTGGGTCGGCCCGGTCCGCTGCGTCGGCCACGGTGTAGCCGAGCGGCTTCGGCTCCAAGGAGCCGGCCCGAACGCTGCGGCTAGTCTCTGCTGAGCCGGTGGGAGCCGAGCCGGTGGGAGCCGGGCCGTTGGAAGCAGCCGGGCCGGTGCGAGCTGGGCGCCCGCAAGCCGCCCGGCTCGGGCATGGTCACCATCGCACGGACGCTGACGCTGGAGGATGAGTGGACCTGTCCCTGTCGACCCGGACCGAGGGCGACCGAACAGTGGTCGTCGTGGGCGGCGAGATCGACGTCTACACTGCGCCAAAATTGCGGGAGCAGCTGATCGACCTGGTCAGCAGCGGGATGTATGACTTGGTGGTGGACATGGAAGGCGTGGACTTCCTGGACTCGACCGGACTGGGGGTGCTCGTCGGCGGTCTCAAGCGGGTTCGGGCGCATGAGGGATCGCTGCGGCTGGTATGCACCCAAGAGCGCATCTTGAAGATCTTTCGCATCACCGGTCTGACGAAGGTCTTTCCAATCTATGCCTCGGTTGAGGATGCCGTCGCGGCCACGGACTGAGTCGGGCCCACCCGCCCCCATTACCCCGGCCGGGTTGACACCGCCAGGACAGGGGAAGTTCCCGATGACATGGCAACTGTCGAAGTGCGGTTCAGCGCCCTGCCCGGGCACGTGCGGACGGGGCGCCTGATCGCGGCAGCGGTTGCCCGCCGGTCTGGGATGCCTGAAGGGGGGCTGGACGACCTGCGACTGGCGGTCGGGGAGGCCTGCGCCCGGGCCGTCGACCGGCACCGACGAGCGGCCGCCGACCAACCGGTGACCATGCTGCTCAGTGCTGATGACGCGTGCTTCACCGTCACGGTCGTGGACGAGGCGGGCACCGTCGGTCCCGTTGAGCTGCAGCTGCCCGACCCGGAGCGCCACGGGGAGCAGCCTGAGCCGGTCGAGCCGTGGCCATCCGGTGTCGGTATCGCGGTCATCGCCGGCTTGGTCGACGACCTGGCGGTGATTGAACGGTCGGACTCCGGCGGTAGCCGAGTGCGGATGAGTTGGCGGCTGCCGTCCACCAGACCGGCCTGGGTGGGGCCGTCGCTGCCGTAACACACGCTGCCGTAACACACGCTGCCGTAACACACGTGCAACCACCGTGTTACCCGCCGCTCACTGGCCAGCAAGCGCCTGCGTACACTGTCGCCCGCTGCCGGCCCCGCGCCTGACGAGGCTGGCGCACGTCTGGCGCGCATGTCGCCGCGGACAGCCGCCTGTCCGCTCGAGGCGGCCGCGCCGCGCTCCTCGAGGAGGACGCATGTCCGCGCTCATCGCCGCCCAGCCCGCCGGCCTCGACACGCGCGTGGCTGGTGCCGACCTGGGCTACATCTGGGTCGTCGCTGCGATCGCCTTGCTCGCCCTGGTGGTGGCGGGATACCTCGTCCGCGAGGTGCTGGCCGCGCCGGAGGGCACGGCGAAGATGCGTGAGATCGCGCTGGCCGTGCAGGAGGGCGCCGCCGCCTACCTCAGCCGGCAGTTCCGCACCCTGGCCGGTTTCGTCGTGCTCGTCTTCTTCATCTTACTGCTGTTGCCGGCGGAGACCAGCGGGGTTCGCTGGGGCCGATCGCTCGCCTTTGTCGTCGGCGCCGGCTTCTCCGCCCTCACCGGCTTCGTCGGGATGTGGCTGGCTGTGCGCGGCAACGTCCGGGTGGCGGCGGCGGCCCGCGACGGGAGCTCCCGCACCGCGATGCGGCTCGCCTTCCGCACCGGCGGGGTCGCCGGCATGTTCACCGTCGGCCTGGGACTGCTCGGAGCCGCCGCCGTACTGATCATCTTCAACGACCGGGCGCCGAGCGTACTCGAAGGCTTCGGCTTCGGTGCCGCCCTGCTGGCCATGTTCATGCGGGTCGGAGGCGGCATCTTCACCAAGGCGGCCGACGTCGGGGCGGACCTCGTCGGCAAGGTGGAGCAGGGCATCCCTGAGGACGACCCGCGCAACGCAGCCACGATCGCCGACAACGTGGGCGACAACGTGGGTGACTGTGCCGGCATGGCGGCCGACCTGTTCGAGTCGTACGCCGTGACGCTGGTCGCCGCGCTGATCCTGGGCAAGGCGGCGTTCGGTTTCCACGGGCTGGTATTCCCGCTGATTGTGCCCGCCATCGGCGTCATCACCGCGATCATCGGGATCTTCGCGGTGGCGCCGCGCGAGGGCGACCGCACCGGTATGAGCGCGATCAACCGCGGCTTCTTCCTCTCCGCAATCGTGTCGGCAGTCCTGGTGGCCATCGCTTCGTTCCTCTACCTGCCCGACTCCTTCGCCGGTTTCGCCGGCACGGCCGCCGCCGACGCCAGCGGCAACCCGCGGATCATCGCCATCGGCGCGGTCATCATCGGCCTGGTCTTGGCCAGCGCCATCCAGCTGCTCACCGGCTACTTCACCGAGACGTCCCGCAAGCCGGTGCAGGACATCGGCCGGACGTCGCTGACCGGAGCTGCCACGGTCATCCTGGCCGGCATCTCCGTCGGTCTGGAGTCGGCCGTCTACTCGGCGCTGCTGATCGCGGCCGCCGTCTACGGCGCCTTCCTGCTCGGCTCCGGCTCGGTGGTGGTGGCGCTGTTCGCCGTCGCCCTGGCCGGCACCGGCCTGCTCACCACCGTCGGCGTCATCGTCTCCATGGACACCTACGGCCCGGTCAGTGACAACGCCCAGGGCATCGCCGAGATGTCCGGCGACGTCACCGGTCCGGGTGCCCAGGTGCTGACCGACCTTGACGCCGTGGGCAACACGACCAAGGCCATCACCAAGGGCATCGCCATCGCTACCGCGGTGCTCGCCGCCACGGCGCTGTTCGGCTCGTTCCGCACCGCCGTGGAGGACGCCCTGGTCGCCGCCGGCCGCAGTGCGGGGTCGTTCACCCTGTCCGTGGACAAGCCCAACGTCCTGGTGGGCGTCGTGATCGGCGCGGCGGTGGTCTTCCTCTTCTCCGGGCTGGCCATCAACGCGGTCGGTCGGGCGGCTGGCCGGGTCGTGTTCGAGGTCCGCGAGCAGTTCCGCACCCACCCGGGGATCATGGACTTCACCGAGCGCCCCGACTACAGCCGGGTGGTCGACATCTGCACGAAGGACTCGCTGCGGGAGCTGGCCACACCCGGCCTGCTGGCAGTGCTGTCCCCGATCGCCGTCGGCTTCGGTCTGGGCTACGCCCCGCTGGGTGCCTTCCTGGCGGGTGCCATCGCCTGCGGTGCGCTGATGGCGGTCTTCCTGGCGAACTCCGGTGGCGCCTGGGACAACGCCAAGAAGCTGGTCGAACAGGGCAAGTACGGCGGCAAGGGCTCGGCGGCGCACGCCGCCACCGTCACCGGCGACACCGTCGGCGACCCGTTCAAGGACACCGCCGGCCCGGCGCTCAACCCGCTGCTCAAGGTGATGAACCTGGTGTCCCTGCTGATCGCTCCCAGCGTGGTCAAGTACGCCGTGGGCGCCGACGCCAACCGGGCGCTCCGGCTGGCGATCATGCTGGTGGCCGTCGCGGTGATCGTCACCGCCCTGGTGGTGTCCAAGCGCCGGGAGAGCGCCATGGAGTCGGGCGCGGCGACCGAGTCGGCCGAGCGGGGGGCCGTCCGAGTCTGAACCAGCCAGGCCAACCCCACCGGTCCCGTCTCGTCGGCGACGACGAGACCGGGGCCGGTGTTGTTCGCCACCCGGGCACGGAGCCGTCGCGTCCAGCGTTTGACAAGAGCGTGGCGACCATGGCCACACTGCGGCTGGGTCGAGCTCACCGGTTCCCATGGTGCCGAGCCGATCGACGTGGAGTCGATCAGCCCGCCCACCGACCAGACCATCAACCGCATGACTTTGGAGCAGCGTGTCCGCGACCACCTCGACCTCCGCCGCCGGCGGCGGTTCAGACGCGCGGCGCCGACGCCTGGTGATCGTCGAGTCACCGGCCAAGGCAAAGACGATCGCCGGCTACCTCGGTCGTGGGTACGTCGTGGAGTCCAGCATCGGTCACATCCGTGACCTGCCGCGCAACGCCGCGGACGTGCCGGCCAGCCACAAGGGTCAGCCGTGGGCGCGGCTCGGGGTGGACGTCGACAACGGCTTTACCCCGCTGTACGTCGTGAGTCCGGACAAGAGGAGCCAGGTCGCCAAGCTCAAGGCACTGCTCAAGGACTCTGACGAGCTCTTCCTCGCCACCGACGAGGACCGGGAGGGCGAGGCCATCGCCTGGCACCTGCTGGAGACGCTCAAGCCCAAGGTGCCGGTGCACCGAATGGTGTTCCACGAGATCACTCCGCAGGCCATCCGGGCCGCGGTCGAGAACCCGCGGGAACTCGACCGTCGCCTCGTCGACGCCCAGGAGACCCGGCGGATCCTGGACCGGCTCTACGGCTACGAGGTCAGCCCGGTGCTGTGGAAGAAGGTGCTGCCCAAGCTCTCGGCCGGCCGGGTGCAGAGCGTCGCCACCCGGATGGTGGTCGAGCGGGAGCGGGCCCGGATGCGCTTTCGCAGCGCCGGCTGGTGGGACATCACCGGGCTGTTCGCTCGCCGCGATGCTGACCCCGCCGTCGCCGCCACCAGCGCAGCCGCGACCGACCCGGCCGCGCCCAGCACATTCAGCGCGACACTGTGGGCGCTGGACGGCCGCCGGCTCGCGACGGGCAAGGACTTCGACGCCGACACCGGCGCGTTGCGCCGAGGCGCGGATGGCGGGGCCCCGGACTTCGTCCACCTGGACGAGGCGTCCGCGCGCGGCCTGGCCGAACGGCTGCTCACGGCCGAGTTCGCCGTCCGCGGTATGGAGGACAAGCCCTACCGACGCAGCCCGGCGGCACCGTTCATGACCTCCACCCTGCAGCAAGAGGCCGGCCGCAAGCTGCGCCTTACCAGCCAGCGCACCATGCAGATCGCCCAGCGGCTGTACGACAACGGTCACATCACCTACATGCGCACCGACTCGACAGCCCTGTCGGAGAGCGCGCTGCAAGCCGCCCGCGCCCAGGCCCGCGCGCTCTACGGCCCGGAGTACGTCCCGGACACCCCCCGGGTCTATGCCAAGAAGGTGAAGAACGCGCAGGAGGCCCATGAGGCGATCCGGCCCTCCGGAGACAGCTTCCGCACCCCCGGGGAGCTGCGCGCGGAGGTCTCCGCCGAGGAGTTCCGACTTTATGAGCTGATCTGGCAGCGCACCGTCGCCAGCCAGATGGCCGACGCCCGCGGACAGTCGGTCACGCTGCGACTCGGCGGCGTCACCGCGGCCGGCGAGGACGCCGAGTTCGCCACCAGCGGGACGACGATTACCTTTCCGGGCTTCCTGCGAGCCTACGTCGAGGGCAGCGACGACCCCGACGGCGACCTCGACGCCCGGGACCGCCGGCTGCCTCGGCTGGCGTCCGGCACCGTGCTCGACGTGCGGGAGCTCGAGCCGCAGGACCACACCACGACGCCACCCCCCCGGTACACCGAGGCCAGCCTGGTCAAGGCGCTCGAGGAGAAGGGGGTGGGCCGCCCGTCGACGTACGCCTCGATCATCGCGACCGTCCAGGACCGCGGGTACGTGTGGAAGAAGGGCAGCGCCCTCGTCCCGTCCTGGGTCGCCTTCGCGGTGATCGGACTGCTGGAGCAGCACTTCGCCCGGCTGGTCGACTACGGCTTCACCGCGTCCATGGAGAACGACCTCGACGACATCGCCGGCGGCGAGCAGGACGCGGTGCCGTGGCTGGCCCGGTTCTACTTCGGCGGCACCGGGGGACACGCAGATGGCATCGGTGCCCAGGGCGGGCTGAAGCGGGTGGTCACCGAGCGGCTCGGTGAGATCGACGCTCGTGGCGTTAACTCGATCAGCATCGGGACCGACCCGGGCGGCCAGCCCATCGTCGTCCGGGTCGGCCGGTTTGGGCCGTACGTGCAGCGCGGCGACGGCGAGGATGGCGACAAGGCGAGCGTCCCGGAGGACCTCCCCCCGGATGAGCTCACGGTGGCCAAGGCGCTGGAGCTGCTGACGGCGCCGAGCGGAGACCGCGTGCTCGGCCGGCACCCGACCTCCGGCTACGACGTGGTCGCCCGATCCGGCCGGTACGGGCCCTACGTCACCACCGTGGTACCGGACGGCGTCGACGACGCCCCCCGGACGTCCTCGCTGTTCGCGTCGATGTCGCTGGACACCGTCATGCTCGACGACGCGGTGGCGCTGTTGCGCCTACCCCGGACGCTGGGTGTCGACCCTGCGGACGGCGTCGAGGTGACTGCGCAGAACGGCCGCTACGGCCCGTACGTCAAGAAGGGCACCGACTCGCGGTCACTGACGACCGAGGAGCAGATGCTGACCGTGACCTTGGATGAGGCCGTCGCTCTGTTGGCTCAGCCCAAGCAGCGCCGGGGGCAGCGGGTGGCGGCCGCCGCGCCGCTGCGGGAGTTGGGTGTAGACCCGGCCAGCGGCCGGCCGATGGTGCTGCGGGAGGGCCGGTTTGGTCCGTACGTCACCGATGGTGAGACCAACGCCAGCCTGCGCCGCGGCGACGACGTTGAGACGCTGACCGACGAGCGGGCGGCCGAGCTGCTGGCCGACCGCCGCGCCCGGGGGCCGGCACCGAAGAAGCCGCCGCGCCGGTCCGCGAAGACAACGTCGACGTCCACGACTAGAGCCGCCAGTAAGGCCACCAGCAAGGCCGCCAGTAAGGCCACGACTAAGGCCACCAGCAAGGCGGCGCCGAAGCGCAAGTCCACCCCGGCGAGCCAGCCGGCGACGGCCCAGGCAGCCGGGCGTGGCAAACGAACCCCGACGGAGTAGCCGCAGGTAGCCTGTCTGGGGTAGCCACCCCGGCGCAAACCGTCGCCCGGTGGCCACGTCGAAATGCCACCGCTATCTGCCACCTCTATCTGCCACCGCGAACGCCCGTCCCTGCCGGAGCCCACTATCGCCGCCGATCACCCCCCATCGTCCACCGCCGGCGGCTGGCGCGAGAAGCCCGCGGCCGGCGTGGCTGGCCGGGGCGCCGCCGAGTCCACGGCCAGCGACGCGATCGCTGTCGAGCCCGCCGAGCCGATGTTGGGCGATGCCGGTGACCTACGCGCCGTACTGCGGATTCCGGCATTTCGCCAGCTGTGGGTCGCGCTGTCGCTGTCCAGCCTGGGTGACTGGCTCGGGTTGCTGGCGACTACCGCGCTGGCCTCCTCCCTGGTCAACAGCTACTCCGGGCAGTCCTTCGCCATCGGCGGTGTGCTGGTCTTTCGCCTACTGCCGGCGATCCTGCTGGGGCCGCTGGCCGGCGCCATGGCCGACCGGTTCGACCGGCGGCGGACGATGGTGGTCTGCGACATCCTGCGGTTCGGCCTGTTCGCCTCCATCCCGGTCGTCCGCACGCTGGCCTGGCTGCTGATCGCCTCCTTCCTGATCGAGGCGGTGTCGCTGTTCTGGATCCCGGCCAAAGAGGCATCCGTGCCCAACCTGGTGCCGCCCGAGCGGCTGGAAGCGGCCAACCAGCTCAGCCTGCTTACGACCTACGGCTCGGCGGCGCCCGCGGCGGGGGTCTTCTCGGTGCTGGCCCTGCTCAATGGCTTGTTGGCCTCTGGGCTGCCGTGGTTTCGAACCAACCCGGTCGACCTGGCGCTGTACTTCGATGCCGGCACGTTCCTGTTCTCGGCCGTGACCATCTACCGGCTGCGGGAAATCGGCCGCAGCCGCGGCACCACGAGGGCTGGTGACGCCGTCGGACTCACTGGTCTGGGCCGCTCGATCGTCGAAGGCTGGACCTTTGTGCGCCGCACGCCGCTGGTCCGCGGCCTGATCATCGGCATCCTGGGTGCGTTCGCCTCCGGCGGGACGATCATCGCCACCGGCAAGCAGTTCACCACCAGCCTGGGCGGCGGCAACGCGGCGTACGGCGTGTTGTTCGGGGCCGTGTTCATCGGCCTGGCCGGCGGCATGTTCGGCGGCCCGAAGCTGCTCGGAGACTTCAGCCGCAAGCGCCTGTTCGGGCTGGCCATCGTGGCGGCCGGGACCTGCCTGATGTTGATGGCGGTGATTCCGGAGATCGTCATCGTCACGCTGCTGACGATCTGCGTGGGTGCCTTTGCCGGCGTGGGTTGGGTGACCGGGTACACGCTGCTAGGACTCGAGGTGGCCGACGACGTGCGGGGCCGGACCTTCGCGCTGCTCCAGTCGCTGGTTCGGATCGACCTGCTGGCGACGTTGGCAGTGGTCCCGTTCCTGGTCGGTGTGATCGGGAACCACACACTTCGAGTTGGTGGCTTGCACCTGCACCTGGAGGGGGTGGCGGTCGCCCTGCTGGTCGCTGGTGCCGTTGCCGTCGCCGTGGGCGTGATGTCGTTCCGGCAGATGGACGACCGGCGCGGGGTCCCGCTGCTGGCCGACCTGCTGGCCGGCGTGCGCGGTCGGCAGACCTTTGGCCATCGCGACCTGCGCGGCGTCTTCCTGGCCGTGGAGGGCGGGGACGGGGCCGGCAAGTCCACCCAGGTCCGGCTGTTGGCCGACTGGCTGCTGGCAGCCGGCTACGACGTGGTGGTGACTCGCGAGCCCGGCGCCACCCCACTCGGCGCTCGGGTGCGCTCGCTGCTGCTGGACCCGGCATCCGGTGGCATGTCGCCGCGGGCCGAAGCCCTGCTCTACGCCGCGGACCGCGCCGAGCACGTCAACCGGGTGATCCGCCCGGCCCTGGAGCGGGACGCCGTCGTGATCACCGATCGGTACAGCGACTCGTCCCTGGCCTACCAGGGGGTGGGCCGCGAGCTGCACGCCGACGACGTCGCCCGCCTGTCCCGATGGGCCACCGAGGGGTTGCACCCAGATCTCACAATCTTGCTCGACCTCGACCCCGAGGTTGGGTTCGCCCGCATCTCGCGGCGACCGGCCGACCGGATGGAGTCCGAGTCGCGCGCGTTCCACGTCCGGGCTCGGCAAGGGTTCCAGCGGCTGGCGGCCGCCCACCCGAACCGATACCTGGTGGTGCCGGCAGCCGAGTCGCCGCAGATCGTGCATGGCCAGATCAGGACCCGGGTGGAGCGGTTGCTGGCCGGGACGGCTGACCCTCGCGGTGTCCAGCCGGGCGGGGCGCATCCGGGCGGTGCCCATCCGGGCGGCGCCCAGCCGGGCCGGACGCACCCGGTCGGTGCCGACCCCGGCGGCGCGCATCCGGCGCCGGTCGACGTAGCACTGCCGACCGACGCCGGGGCACCGCACCCTGGACAGGCTGGCGCCAGACCGGCGGATGCGGACGCAGCCACGGAGCGGTTGCCGGTGGTCGGACGATGAGCCCGCCGCCCGGCACGCCCCATTCGGTATGGGCGGACGTGGTGGACCAGGGTCCGGTGATCAGCCAGCTGCGGACGGCGGCGGCCGCCGCCGCCGAGATCGTGCGCGGCGCTCGGCCGACGACCGATGCCATGACACACGCCTGGCTGTTCACCGGTCCACCGGGATCGGGCCGCTCGGTGGCCGCTCGGGCCTTCGCGGCTGCGCTGCAGTGTCCGAGCCAAGGCTGCGGTGCGTGCCCGGCCTGCTACACCACGTTGGCCGGCACTCATCCGGACGTGCGGATCATCGTTCCGCAGCGGCTGCACCTCGTCATCCGGGAGGCTCGACAGATCGTCGCCGACTCCGCCCGCGCGCCGTACGACGGTCGCTGGCACGTGACGGTGATCGAGGACGCCGACCGAATGGAAGAGCGGACCGGCGACACGCTGCTCAAGACCCTCGAGGAGCCGCCGGAACGGACCGTGCTGCTGTTGTGCGCACCCTCGCCGGAGGACGTGCTCCCGACGATTCGGTCGCGGTGTCGACCGGTGACCCTGCGCACCCCGTCGGCCAAGGCGATCGCCGACGTCCTGCACGGGGAGGGCGTTGATGGCGCGATGGCGGCGTTCGCGGCGCGGGCGTCCCTGGGCCACCTGGGCCGCGCCCGTCGGCTGGCCACGGACGAGGGGGCGCGCCGCCGCCGCCAGGATGCGCTCTCGATCGCCACTGCGGTGGGTTCGGTCCCCGCCTGTCTGGCCGCCGCGGCCGACCTGGTCGACGCCGCCGGGGCCGAGGCCACCGCCGAGACGGAGGTGCTCGACGCCGCCGAGACCTCGGCGCTGCGGGAAGCTTTGGGAGCCGGCTTGGTCCGTGGCTCCGGCAAGGCGTCGACCACCCTGCCGCGTGGGGCCGCCGGGGACCTCAAGGAGCTCGAAAGCGGGCAAAAGTCGCGCCGTACCCGCCGTCAGCGGGACTCGCTCGACCGCGCCCTGGTCGACCTGGCCGCGCTCTACCGGGACGTGCTGGCCGTGCAACTGGGGGCCAGGGTGCCGGCTTACCAGTCCGACCAGGCCGCCGCCGTCGAGCAGTTGGCCCGGGCCGGTCGGCCGGAGTCCACGCTGCGTCGGATCGAGGCGGCGCTGGCGTGCCGAGAGGCGGTGAGCGCCAGCGTCGCTCCGGTGCTCGCCGTCGAGGCGATGGCTTTGACCCTGCAACGGTGCTAGACCCGGCAACGGGAGAGACGACCATGACCAGACACCAGCTCAGATCTGAGCGTTTGGCCAGCGACGGCCATCGGGGTCAGACTTGTGCGACGGAATGAGCCGCCGGCGACTCGTCCGGTCGCACAACTTCGCCGGGGGGAGGGGGAGTGGGAAGGGGGGAGTGGGAGTCCTCAGTGCTGCGATGGCCTTGCCGCGCGTCAGCACCGTCGCCAGGTTCTGGGGAGGGCTGCGCCGACCTTGTCGGCGAGCTGGGCCAGTTCGGTGCACTGGGGGCGGCGACAATCAGCGAATGCCAAGCCTTGCCGCCGGCGATCGTCGAGCCTCCCGGCTGATTGCGCTCGGGCTCTACGTCGTACCGGTGATCGTGGCCGCCGCCGTGCTGGTGGTGGGCCACCTGTGGCAGCTGGCGCTTGCCTTATTGGCGGTCGAGGGCACCGTCGCTGGGCTGACCGCCCTGGCGACCAGGCGGTCGGTCGCGGCCGACGCGAGACCCGGTTCGGGTCCAGACCCGGGTCGGCGAGCAACTGGCCCCGGCGGGGGACTGGGTGCCACCGCCGGTCCGCGATCTCCGTGGCTGGTGATCGGAGCCATGTTCGGAGTCGTCGCCCTGCTGGCGTTGCTGGCCACGCTCGCCTCCCGGTTGGGGTAGGCGATCGGGGTAGAGCAGGCCACCAGCCGGCGTAGGGTGCCTGACCAGGACAGGGGGTCGGCATGTCGGTGGTCTGCGCGGTGCGCTTCCAGCGATATGGCCGGCTGTACTACCTCGACGCCGGGCGGCACCGCCCCGCCGTCGGCGACCACGTGCTCGTGCCGACCGATGACGGCCCCGAGGTGGCGCAGTGTGTCTGGCCGCCGCAGGAAGTGGCGGGCGACATCGGCGGGCTGCCGGAGCTGCTCGGCCTGGCCACCGAGGCCGAGCTGGCTCGCGACCAGCGCAACCGCCGCCGCCGCGCGCAGGCCAAGGTGGCCGCCCGTCGGCTGGTGCACGCCCACCAGCTGCCGATGAAGGTGGTCGCAGTGGACTACCTCGATCGTGACAACAGGTTCGTCGTCTACTTCTCGGCTCCCGGCCGGGTCGACTTCCGCGCGTTGGTCCGCGACCTGGCCCGAACCCTGAGCGCGCGAGTCGATCTGCGTCAGGTCGGGGCGCGCGACGAGGCCCGGGTGCAGGGCGGCATCGGTCCGTGCGGCCGGGACCTGTGCTGCGCCACGCTGCTGCGCGACTTCGAGCCGGTCGCCGTCCGGATGGCCAAGGACCAGGACCTGCCGCTGAACCCCTTGCAGATCTCCGGGGCCTGTGGGCGCCTGCTGTGCTGCCTGCGCTACGAGCACCCGCTCTACCAAGCGTTCCGGCAGCGGGCGCCGAAGATCGGGACGGCCGTGGAGTCCCCGGAGGGTGCGGGCACGGTTGTCGGCCACGACGTCCCCGCCGACACCGTGGTCGTCCGGTTGTCCTCGGGCGTCCGGTGCGCCTGCGCTCGGGCGAGCGTGTGCTCCGCCCGTCCCAACGCCGGTTAGCCCGATTGCCGGTGCTTGCTGGGCCGGAGAACCCCCGCAAGCACCGGGTGACGGTCTAGTCTGCGGCGTCGCGCCATTCGGCCTCGCCGTCGGGTTTCGGGACGTTCAGCCCTTACGACCTGACGCGGACGTCGGGAATGGTGAGGGTGGAGACAGGTCCGGGCCGAGACCGCCCGGCGGACTGCGAAGCGGGAGAAGGCATGACGGTAGGACTGGACGTCGACACGCTCAAAATGACGATGCAGGCGATCGATGAGTTTGCCGAGCGCTATCTGCCCAATGAACGGTTGCTCGAGCTCGACCACGAGGACCGGTGCCCGGAAGAGACAGTTCGCCAGATGTGCGGCGAGGAGCTCGGCGTCCAGATGGTGTTCATCCCCGAGGAGTTCAGCGGGATGGGCGGCGGGGCGTTCGACGTCTACCGGGTGTGCGAGCACATCGCCGGCATCGACCTCGGCGTGGCTACCAGCGTGCTCGCGACCCAGCTCGGCAGTGACCCGATCGTGGTCGGTGCAACCGACGCGCAGAAGAAGAAGTGGCTGACCCGGATCGCCGAGGACGGCATCCTGTTCGCCTACGGCGCCACCGAGCCGGAGGCCGGCAGTGACCTCGGCGCGCTGAAGACCACCGCAACGCCGGTCGAGCAGGACGGTCAGATCGTCGGCTACAAGATCAACGGCCGCAAGCAGTGGATCTCCAACGGCGCCATCGCCGACGCCTGGACGATCCTGGCCAACACCGCCGCTGGCCCCACCTGGTTCGTCCTGGGCAAGGAGAACGGCGAGATGCTCAAGGGCTTCTCGGCCGCTAAGCCCGAGGACAAGCACGGCATCCGGCTGTCCAACACCTCTGCGCTGTTCCTCGACGACGTCTACGTCGACGCCTCCGAGCTGATCGGCGGGGTAGAGGGCCAGGGCCTGTGGCAGGCCCAGCAGGTCTTCGGCTACACCCGGTTGATGGTCGCGGCCTTCGGCCTCGGCGGTGGCTGGTCGGCCATGAAGCGGGCCATCCAATACTCGACCGAACGCGTGGTCGCCGGCAGCCCGTTGTCGATGAAGCAGGGCTACACCCACAAGCTGATCGTCCCGCACGTGGCCCGGCTCGAGGCCGCCCGGTCCCACATCGAAGAGGTGGCGACCCGCCTCGACGCCGACCCGCACGCGGGGTTGAACACCGAGGGCGCGATCTCGAAGTACATGGCCACCGAAGCCGGCAACGACGCGGCCGAGGCGAGCATCCAGGCCTTCGGCGGTTACGGCTACACCCGTGAGTACATGGTCGAGAAGGTCAAGCGCGACGTCCGGATCACCACGATCTACGAGGGCACCTCGGAGATCATGGAGATGACGATCGCGCGGGATCGGTGGCAGGAGCACCTCAAGACCCGCGGCGCCTACTACCACCAGCTAGCCGGTGAGATGGAGTCGCTGGCTGCCGCGACCCCCGGCGTCGGTGCCGACGTCGCCGCGCTCGGCCTGCACGCCTTGGCCGAGTTGTTCGAGGTCTTCCGGGCGCAGCGGCTGACCCGACACCAGCACATCCTGTTCCGGATGGGCGAGTTGATCGCGTACGCCGAGACCGCGGCCTCATTCGCCAAGCGAGCAGGGCGGGCCAAGAGCGGCCAGGTGCACCCGAAGTCCGACGACCGCTTCACCGCCGACGGCCTGGCCGCGGTCAGCCGCGTGTTCGTCCGCGAGGCGGCGCGCAAGGTTGTCAACGACGGCCTGGCCTACGTCCGCGGAGCGAACGGCGCCAACGACGCCCAGCTCGACACGCTGAGCCAGGCCATGCGCTTACCCCAGATCCAGCGCGCCCAGAGCGGCTTGATCGCCGACATGGACGCCGTCGCCGACGCCATCTACGGCCGCACCACCGCCCGCTAGGGCAGCGGCAGCCTCGAGGAGATCACAGAAGCCATGATCGACACCGCAGACCGCGCCATCGCCATCGTGGGGCTCGAGGCCGTCATGCCCGGCGCTCGCGACGGCGCCACCTTCTGGCAGAACATCAAGAACAAGGTCTACAGCATCAGCGAGGTCCAGCCCGACCGCTGGGACCCGGCCCTGTACTACGACGCCGACATCGCCGCACCGGACAAGTGCTACACCAAGCTCGGCGGCTGGGTGCGGGACTTCGAGTGGGAGCCGATGAAGTGGCGGCTGCCCATCCCGCCGAAGGTCAGCGAGCAGCTCGACGACGGCCAGAGGTGGTCGGTCGCGCTGTCCCGTGGCGCGCTGATGCAGGCCGGCTGGCCGAAGTGGAACGTCGACGACGAGCGGGTGGCCGTCATCCTTGGCAACGCCATCGGCGGCGAGAAGCATTACTCGACCAGCATGCGGATCCAGTTCCCGGAGTTCGCCCGCGAGCTGCGCAACGCTCCCAGCTTCCAGGCCGTGCCGGAGAACATCCGCGAGCAGATCATCGCCGAGGCGCACAAGTCGTTCGTGGCGCTGACCCCGGGCATCACCGAGGACACGATGCCGGGCGAGCTGGCGAACATCATCGCCGGCCGGGTCGCCAACCTGTTCAACTTCCGCGGGCCCAACTTCACCACCGACGCGGCCTGCGCGTCGGGCCTGGCGGCGATCAACTCCGCCATGTTCGGCCTGGCCAACCACGAGTTCGACGTGGCCGTCACCGGTGGCGTCGACCGCAACATGGGGATCGCCGCCTTCGTCAAGTTCTGCAAGATCGGCGCGCTGTCCGCGACCGGCACGCGACCGTTTGACGCTGGTGCGGACGGCTTCGTGATGGGCGAGGGCGCATCGATCTTCATCATGAAGCGACTGGCCGACGCCGAGCGCGACGGTGACACGATCTATGCCGTGATGACCGGGATCGCCGGCTCCAGTGATGGCAAGGGCAAGGGCATCACCGCCCCCAACCCGGTGGGCCAGCGGATCGCGGTCCAGCGGGCCTGGGCCAATGCCAGCGTGGATCCCGCGACGGTGGGGCTGATGGAGGCGCACGGCACGTCGACCCGAGTCGGCGACGTCGCCGAGCTCTCGGCAATGGGTGAGGTCTTCGGCAAGGCCGGGGCCGACGCCGGCTCCATCGCCCTGGGTTCGGTCAAGTCCAACATCGGCCACCTCAAGGCGGCCGCCGGCACGGCCGGCCTGTTCAAGGCCGTCATGTCGCTGCACGAGAAGGTGCTGCCGCCGAGCCTGAACTTCAACGTGCCCAACCCCAACCTGGATTGGGCCTCATCGCCGTTCAAGGTCAACACCGAGCTGCGGGAGTGGGCCAACCCGGTCGGCGGCATCCGCCGGGCCGGGGTGTCCGCGTTCGGCTTTGGTGGGACCAACTTCCACGCCGTCCTGGAGGAGCACGTGCCCGGGCGGTTCCCGGCCAACGGCCGCAAGAGCTTCGCCGGCGCGTCGGTCCCCGCGGCGCTGAGCACCAGCGGCACCGTGACGGCATCGGTGGGCGGCTCCCCGGCCGCACCCGCCGGCGCCCAGGCCTTGGCCGCGCCCCGCAAGGCGCCCCTGCGCGGGGCGCTCGTCGTCGGTGGCGCGGACGGCAAGGCGGTCGCCGATCGGCTGGCGGCCGTGGCCGCCCAGGCCGCTGCCGGGCAGGCCCCGGCCCCGGCCGCCCCGGACCCGACCGACTTGCGGGCTCCGGTGCGGGTGGCCATCGACTACGTCGACGCCGTCGAGCTCGCCGACAAGGCGGAGAAGGCGCGTAAGGCGCTGGTCAGCGGCGTACCGGCGATGTGGAAGGCGCTGCGGGCCCGGGGGGTGTTCCTCGGTCGCGGACCGGCGCCGAAGACGGCGTTCCTCTACACCGGGCAGGGCTCCCAGTACGTCAACATGCTCAAGGAGCTGCGGGCCACCGAGCCGATAGTCGCCGAGACCTTCGCCGAGGCGGACCGGATCATGACGCCGCTGCTCGGCAAGCCGCTGTCGGACTACATCTTCATCGACGGCGACGACCCGGCGGCCGTCAAGCAGCTCACCTTGCAGCTGCTCCAGACCGAGATCACTCAGCCGGCCGTGCTCACGACCGACCTGGCGCTGACCCGGCTGCTGGACGCCTACGGCATCGCGCCGGACATGGTGATGGGCCACAGCCTTGGGGAGTACGGCGCGCTGGTGGCCGCCGGGGTGCTGAACTTCGAGCACGCCCTGGAGGCGGTCAGCGCCCGGGGCCGCGAGATGGCCAACGTCGACCTCGGCGACAAGGGCGCGATGGCCGCGGTCATCGCGCCGATGCCGGAGATCGAGCGGATCGTCGGCGCTTCCGACGGGTACGTCGTCATCGCCAACGTCAACAGCAACAGCCAGGCCGTCATCGGCGGCGAGACCCCCGCCGTACAGGCGGCCGTCAAGGTGTTCCAGGACGCCGGCTTCACCGCGATCTCGCTGCCGGTCAGCCACGCCTTCCACACCCGGATCGTCGCGGCCGCATCCGAGCCGCTGAAGGTCCAGCTGGCTCGGCTTGGCATCCAGGCGCCGAAGCTGCCGCTGGTGGCCAACGTCGACGGCGAGTTCTACCCCACCGGCGGGCCGGACATTCAGGCCCAGGTCCTGGACATCCTGGGCAAGCAGGTGGCCTCACCGGTGCAGTTCGTCAAGGGGCTGCGCACGCTTTACGACGCCGGCGCCCGGGTGTTCGTCGAGGTGGGGCCGAAGAAGGCGCTGCACGGCTTCGCCGAGGACGTCCTCGGCTCTGAGCACGACGATGTGGTGGCGCTGTTCACCAACCACCCGAAGTCCAGCGACGTGGCGGCCTTCAACCAGGCGCTGTGCGGCATGTACGCCGCTGGCCTCGGCGCGGTCGCGGCCGCGCCGGTGGCCGCGGCCGTCACGGCGCCGGCCTCCGCGCCGGCGACTGTGTCTGCGCCGGCGCCGGTGTCTGCGCCGGCCCCGGTGGCGGCTTCCGCCCCGGTGGCCCGCTCGACCGGTTCTGCCAGCAGCCCCTCGCCCGCAAGCAACGGAGCATCGATGACCGACGACCGCTACCGGGAGCTCGGCCGGCTGTTTGCCGACTTCCTCGACCGTGGTCACGAGGTCTATTCCGGTGCCGCGCCGGCACCGAGTGGACCCGGCTGGGGCACCAACGAGCCGGTAGTAGTCACCGGTGCCGGCCTCGGCCTGCCCGGTGGCGAACGGGTCTTCGACGACATGAACGTCGCCAAGATCCTTCGCGGCGAGCAGTTCATCGACCTGATCCCGTCCCGCTTCCGATCGAGGATGGTCGACAAGAACATCGTTCGGCTGGTCAAGGGCGAGGACGGCGCCGGCAGCTTCCAGACCATCGACAACACCAGTGAGGTCATCAAGCTCGCGGCCCGCGCCGGTGCCCTCGACGTCGTCGCGGAGTACGGCATCGACGAGGAGCGCAACAAGGCGCTGGACGTAGTCACGAAGCTGGCGATCGGCGCCGGTTTCGACGCCTTGCGGGACGCCGGCATCCCGCTGGTCATGCACTACAAAACCACGTCGATTGGCACCCAGCTGGCCACTCGCTGGGCGCTGCCCGACGCGATGCGGGACGACACCGGCGTGATCCTCGCCTCCGCGTTCCCGGGCATCGACGCCTTCGCCGACGAGGTCGAGCGCTACGTCGTCGACCGGGAGCGGCACCGCCAGCTCGACCAGCTCGCGGCCATTCGGGCGCGGGTGACCGACGGCGCCCCAGTGGCCGCGGACATCGACCGGCGGATCAACGAGCTGCGCGCCACGCTCGAGGCGGAGCCGTACCTGTTCAACCGGCGCTTCCTGTTCAAGGCGCTGTCGATGGGCCACGCCCAGTTCGGCGAGATCATCGGCGCCCGCGGGCCGAACACGCAGATCAACTCCGCCTGCGCCAGTACGACGCAGGCCATCGCGATCGCGCAGGACTGGATCAACGCCGGTCGCTGCCGTCGGGTCATCGTCATTTCTGGTGACGACGCCACCTCCGAGCACCTGATGGAGTGGATCGGCTCGGGCTTCCTCGCCTCCGGCGCGGCAGCCACCGATGACGTGGTAGAGAACGCCGCGCTCCCCTTCGACAACCGTCGGCACGGTATGATCATCGGGATGGGCGCCGCCGCACTGGTGGTCGAGGCGGCGGAGGCAGCCCGCGAACGCGGCATCCAGCCGATCGCGGAGATCCTGGGTTCGGTCACGGCCAACAGCGCCTTCCACGGCAGTCGGCTCGACATCGAGCACATCTCCGGCGTCATGGAGGACGTGGTCAGCCAGGCCGAGGCGCGCGGCGTTCGGCGGCACGACATCGCCCCCGAGACGGTCTTCGTCTCGCACGAGACCTACACCCCGGCTCGCGGGGGCAGCGCGGCCGCTGAGATCAACGCGTTGCGCAGCGTGTTCGGCGCCGACGCGGACCGCATCGTGATTGCGAACACGAAGGGCTTCACCGGGCACCCGATGGCAGTCGGCGTCGAGGACATCACCGCCGTCAAGATGCTTGAGACCGGGATCATCCCGCCCATCCCGAACTTCAAGGAGATCGATCCCGCGTTGGGTGCGCTCAACCTGTCCAAGGGTGGTGCCTACCCGGTGCAGTACGCGCTGCGGCTCGCCGCCGGCTTCGGGTCCCAGATCAGCATGGCGTTGTTCCGCTGGACGCCGATGCCGGACCGGGCTCGCCGTAGCCCGGAGAACCTGGGTTACCTCTACCGGATCATCGATGCGGCGGCCTGGCAGGACTGGCTCACCCGGATGACCGGGTACCCGGACGCCCAGCTCGAGGTCGTCCAGCGTCGGCTGCGCGTGGCCGACGTCGGCGCGCCGGTTCGCAAGGCGGAGCCAGCACGGATTGCCGCCACGGCCGCGGTGCCGACGGCGTCCGTGCCGGCGAGCGAGGCGGTCGACGAGCTGCCGACGCCGCTCGCGCCCACCGTCCCGGCCCCGGTCCCAGCGCAGGCCCCGGCCCCCGCCCCGGCTCCGGTGCCCGTCGCGACGGCGGCCCCGGCGGCGGTGGCCGATCCGGTGACGGACAAGGTGCTGGCAGTCGTCGCCGAGGTGACCGGCTACCCCGAGGACATGTTGGCGCTCGAGCTCGACCTCGAAGCCGACCTGGGGGTGGACACGGTCAAGCAGGCGGAGGTGTTCGCCACCATCCGGGAGACCTTCGGCATCGAGCGCGACGAGAACCTCAAGCTGCGCGACTACCCGACGCTCGAGGCCGTGATCGGCTTCGTCCGGGACCGGGCCGGCATTCCGGCGCCATCGCCCGCGCCAGTTGCGCCCGCGCCAGTTGCGGTCGCGCCGGCACCGGTGTCGACGCCTGCTCCATCCGCGGCGCCGGCCGCCCCGGTGGCCGCCCCGGTGGCCGACCCGGTGACCGATAAGGTGCTGTCGGTGGTGTCCGAGGTCACCGGCTACCCGGAGGACATGCTCGACCTCGAGCTGGACCTGGAGGCCGACCTCGGGGTGGACACGGTCAAGCAGGCCGAGGTGTTCGCCACCATCCGGGAGACCTTCGGCATCGAGCGTGACGAGAACCTCAAGCTGCGCGACTACCCGACGCTGCAGGCTGTGATCGGCTTCGTCCGGGACCGGGCCGGCATCCCGGCGCCATCGGCAGCACCCGCGGCTGCTCCGGCCGTCCCGGTGCAGGTCGCCGTCCCCGCGCAGGCCGCCGTCTCCGCGGCGCCGACTTCCGTTCCGGCGGCTCCCGCCGCTGACTCGGTGACCGAGACGGTGCTGTCCGTTGTCGCCGAGGTGACCGGCTACCCGCCGGAGATGCTCGACCTCGACCTCGACCTGGAGGCCGACCTCGGGGTAGACACGGTCAAGCAGGCCGAGGTGTTCGCCACCATCCGGGAGACCTTCGGGATCGAGCGCGACGAGAACCTCAAGCTGCGCGACTACCCGACCCTGGCCGCGGTCATCGGTTTCGTCCGCGACCGCGCCGGCATCCCGGCGCCGTCGGCCGCGGTTTCGGATGGCGCAACCGCGGCCCCCGACGGCGCAGCCGTGGGCGACCCGATGCTGGAGCGGGCTGTGCCGGCTGCTGGATCCGTGGAGGCGCCGGCGGCACCAGCCCCGGTGGCGGCCGAGGACCCGGTCGTGGCCAAGGTGCTCGAAGTCGTGGCCGACAAGACCGGCTACCCGCCGGAGATGCTCGACCTCGACCTCGACCTGGAGGCCGACCTCGGCGTCGACACCGTCAAGCAGGCCGAGGTGTTCGCCACCATCCGAGAGCACTTCGGGATCGAGCGCGACGAGAACCTCAAGCTGCGCGACTACCCGACCCTGGCCGCGGTGATCGGCTTTGTCCGGGACCGGGCGCACCTCGAGCCGCCGGCCACGCCGGCCGGCTCCAAGGGTCAGGTGGCGGCGGAGGCTGCGGTCGCGGCCCCGGAGCCCGAGGCGCCTGCGGCCATGCGCATCGTCGGCAGTATCGAGGCGGCCGACCGGGTGCCGCGCCGAGTGCCGGTGTCGGTGCTTCGGCCGCCGCTCGGCCTGACCAAGTCCACCGGCGTCTCGTTGAGCAACGGCGCCCGGGTCGTCGTGGCCGCGGACAAGGGCGGTGTGGCCGACGCACTGATCAAGCGTCTGCGCAAGCTCGACGTACAGGTGCTCAGCCTGGACGTGACGGCCGACAACGACGCGATCGACGAGCAGCTGGGTGCGTGGCTGGCCGACGGTCCGGTGACCGGCGTCTACTGGCTCCCCGGCCTGGACGAGGCCGGCCCGGTGGAGGCCATGGACCTGCCGACGTGGCGCGAGGCCTTGCGCCGCCGGGTCAAGGCCCTGTACACCACCATGCGCAAGCTCTACGACGGCAACCCGTTCCTGGTTTCCGCCACCCGGCTCGGGGGGCGTCACGGGTACGACGAGCGCGGTGCGCTCAACCCGCTCGGTGGGGCCGTCACCGGCTTCACCAAGTCCTACAAGCGGGAGAAGGCCGACGTCCTGGTCAAGGCCGTCGACTTTGAGGCCGGCCGGAAGACCGCCGTACTCGCCGACCGGCTGGTCGACGAGACGCTGGCCGACCCCGGCTGCGTCGAGGTCGGGTACGCCGACAACCAGCGCTGGACGGTCTCCTTCGAGGAGCGGCCGGCGGCTGACGGCAACCCCGGCATGGAGCTCGGCCCGGAGACCGTATTTGTGATCACCGGGGCGGCCGGCAGCATCGTCTCGGCGATCATCGCCGACCTCGCCAATGCGGCCGCTGGCGGGGTGTTCCACCTGCTTGACCTCACCCCTGAGCCGGATCCCGCGAACGACGACCTGCGGATGTTCACCCGCGACCACGACGGCCTCAAGGCGCGCATCATCGAGCGCCGCAAGGCCGCCGGCGAGCGGGTTACGCCGGTGATGGTCGAGCGCGAGCTGGCCGGGATCGAGCGTGGCGCGGCCGCGCTGGCCGCCATCGAGTCGGTGCAGTCCGCCGGCGGTACGGCGCGCTACCACAGCGTCGACCTGACCAACGCTGACGCCGTCGGCGCGGTGGGGGCCGAGATCGCCCAGTCCAGCGGCCGGGTCGACGTACTGGTGCACGCGGCCGGGATCGAGATCAGCCGCAATTTGCCGGACAAGGAGCCGCGCGAGTACAACCTGGTGTTCGACGTCAAGAGCGACGGTTGGTTCAACCTGATGCACGCCATCGGCTCCATGCCGCTGGGGGCGACGGTGGGCTTCAGCTCGGTGGCCGGTCGGTTCGGCAACCTGGGCCAAACCGACTACTCGGCGGCGAACGACTTGCTGTGCAAGCTGGCCTCCAGCATGCGCAACAACCGGCCGGAGACCCGTGGCATCGCGATCGACTGGACGGCGTGGGGTGGCATCGGGATGGCCACCCGCGGCTCCATCCCGAAGATCATGGAGGCCGCCGGCATCGACGTGCTGCCGCCGGAGGCTGGCGTCGCGACCGTGCGCCGCGAGCTCACCGCGGGCGGTACCCGCGGGGAGATCGTCGTCGCCGGACGCCTCGGGATGATGGGCACGGAGTTCGACCCGACCGGCGGCCTGGACGTGGAGAAGATCGACGTCTCCACCAGCGGTCCGATGGTCGGCCGGGTGGTCGAGATGGGCATCCACAGTGGCCTGACGGTGGAGACCACGCTCGACCCGGTGGAGCAGAAGTTCCTCGACGACCACCGCATCGACGGCACCCCGGTGCTGCCGGGTGTCATGGGGGTCGAAGCCTTCGGCGAGGTCGCCCGGCTGCTGTGGCCGGACCGGCACGTCACCGCGGTGGAGAACGTCCAATACCGCGAGCCGGTCAAGTTCTACCGGGACCAGCCGCGCACATTGACCGTCTCGGCCCGCTTCCGGGCCGACGGTGACGACGTGGTGGCCGCCTGCCGGCTGACTGCGAGCCGGACGCTGCCCAACCGGCCAGAGCCGCAGGTCACGACGCACTTCCTTGCCGACGTGCGGTTGTCCACTGCGCCACTGCCGGCCGACTCCGCCGAGAAGCCAGGGGAGGCACCGGACAGCGCCGTGGCAGCTGAGGACATCTACCAGATCTACTTCCACGGGCCGGCGTTCCAGGTCCTGGAGAAGGCCTGGGGAGCCGGGGAAGGCGTCGACGGTCTGTTCGCGAGCAACTTGCCCGCGGGGCACGTGCCCACCGAGCGCCCGTTGGTGATGGCACCGCGATTGATCGAGCTGTGCTTCCAGACCGCCGGCGTGTATGAGATCGGTACGACGGGCCGGATGGCACTGCCGTTGCACATCGACCGGGTCGTCGTGCCGCGGCAGCCGAAGTCGACGGTGGCTCCGCTGGTAGCCCAGGTGGTGCCGCGCGACGGCGGGTTCGACGCCCGGGTGGTGGACGCCGCTGGGCACGTGATCATCCGGCTGGAGAACTACCGGACGGTTGTGCTGCCGGCACCGATCGACGCCGACCGGCTGGCTCCGCTGCAGCAGGCGATGGCGACCGGTGACTCCACCGTGATCGACGTCAGCGATGGGGACGTGCCCGCGGAAGCCCCCGAGTTCGACGGTGGCCAGCCGGTGGCGGCCGACGGCGAGGTGGCCGACTCCGACGGCGCGCAGGTGCCCGGGTCGAACGGGTCGGAGCCGGTGGACCAGCCGGTAGCCGAGGACGGAGCCGAGCAACAGGGCGAGGGCGAGCCGGTGGTGGCGGAGGCCACGAGCGAGTCGTAACCGACGCGCAAGCAGCCGGCCCCGGGGCGGTGACCAGCAAGTCGGTCACCGCCCCGGGGCTTTGGGTGGTGCCGCAGCCGCTGGCTCGCGAAGGCAGCACGACGCGACACGCCGTACGGCGATGCCGTAGCCGGGTGAAGCTGTGGGCGCAGCTCGTCAGGTTCGGCCCCGGCCCCGACCCCGCCCCCGGCGCCCGCCCCGGCTCAGGCCGGCGGCAGCGGCGGCCCGATCGGCGCTTCGCGTGGTTGCGCCGTCGTCAATCGCGGCGGGTCGTCCAGCGACCCCGGGGGAGCCAGCTCTCGGTCCGTCACCACGCTCAACACGAAGGCGCCGTAGCGCCGCCACCAGCCCGGATACACCGGACCCTCGGTGGCCGTGACGTGCAGTTGGTGCCAGCCGGCCTGCGCCGCGTCGTCCAGGGTGACCGCCACCGAGCGGGTGTCGCGGCGCAGCCCGGTCTTGAGCACCTTGAGGGCACTCTCCTTGGCTGACCACGTGAGGTTGGCCAGGACGTCGCGCTCGACTCCGGTGACCGCGTTGACGACCGCCTGTTCGGTCGGGGTGAGCCAGTCGGCGACGAACGCGGCGCTGCGGGGTTCGACCAGCTCCAGGTCGCAACCGAACGCAGCCATGCCGGTGCTCACGGTGCTCACCGCCCACCCGGAACGATCGGTGAGCGATACCCGGACCGGCGCCGGAGCACCGTCGAGGTACGCCACCGGCGCGCCCCCCGGCACGGTGCGGACCTCCACCCGTCCCAGCGCGTCCGGGTCGAGCGGCAGTCCGAGCATCATCGCCACCGACGTCTTGCCAGCCCAGCGCCGCAGCCGGTACTCCGCCCGCCGCTTGGGGAAGCGCATCGTCGCCAGCCGCGCCGCCTCGAACGGACCCAGCCAGTCGTCGAAAGTCGGTATGTCGTCCAGGCCGCGCGCCAACCAGTCCAGCCGCATGGGTCCGCATTGTCGTGCCACCGGGTTCCGGCTGGCGTGCCCGCCCCGTGCCAGAATGCCTCGACGTCGCAGTGCCCGGGTGGACAACACCGTTGGGGGAAACGCCCGACTCGGGTCGATGTCGCCAGCCGGAGTAGCTCAGTGGTAGAGCAATCGCCTCGTAAGCGATAGGTCGCGAGTTCAATCCTCGCCTCCGGCTCACAGTGCGATCGCCGTTGTCGCCGTTGTCGCGGATCTCGGCAGGAAACGCCGCGTGACTGTCCGCGTGCTCAATGTCACCAAATTGGCCGTGACTGGCTACATTGATCTATCTCTGGCCGACAGGCCGTTCCTGAGCCGAGCGGGAGCGCCCGTGCTCCACCACCCCATGCGAACGTTGGCCACCGTCATGGCCGAGTCGCTCCTGGCCGCACTGGTGCTAGCCGCGGTGCCGGTCGGACCGGCTGCTGCCGAGCCAGCTGGCGTGCCCAGCCAACAGGACGTCACTGCCGCTCGCACCCTGGCGGCGCTGGCGGCCGACGAGGTCGGTCGGGCCCAGGCCACGTTGGCCGCGGCGGACTCTCGGATGCGCCAGCTTGCCGACGAAGCGGAAGCGGTGGTCGAGAGCTACAACGCTGCCCGGGTGCGGCTCGCGCGAGCCACCGAAACGTCGACCGCCGCGACTGCTGAGCTCGCCGCAGCCGATGCCGCGGTGGCGCAGGCGCAGCGGGACACCGCCGCCTTCGTGGCGTCGACCTACCGCACCGGCGGTGACGTGGCTCGGATCACCGCCCTGCTCAGCAGCGGCGGCCCCGCGACGTACCTGCAACAGGTCGGCGCCCTCGACGTGATCTCCCATCGCGAGGCGGCCGCGCTGGACCTACTGGCCAACGCTCGGATCGCCCGCCACCTCGCGCAGCAGCGGGCGCTGCGTACCATGACCGCCGAGCAGGACGCAGCGGCGACGGCAGCTGTGGCCAAGACTCGGGTCGAGGCATCGGTCGCCGACCAGGGTCGCCAACTCGCCGACCTTGCCGGACAGCGCCAACAGCTGGAGCAGCAACTGGCGCAGGCCCAGATGCGGGCCGATGCCGTCGCCCGCAGTCGAGAGGACGGACTGGCCCGGCTTCGGGCCGAAGCCGAGGCCCAGGCGCAAGCTCGGGCCCAGGCCCAGGCGCAAGTCCCAGCCCAGGCCCCGGCGGCGACGGTGGTAGCCCAGCCGGGATCGGGAGCTGCGGTTGCACCGGGGTCGGCGAGCGCTGCTCGGTCCGTCGGCGCCGGCGTCAGCCCGTCGGCAGGCACCGGCGGAGTCCGCAGTGGCGGCTCTAGCTCGCCGACGGCCCAGCAGGGGGCGGTCGCCGTTCAGTACGCCTCCGCCCAGCTCGGCAAGCCTTACATCTGGGGCGCCGAGGGCCCGGGCACGTTCGACTGCTCCGGTCTGACCATGCGGGCCTGGGGGCAGGCCGGGGTGTCGATCGACCACTGGACCGGGAGCCAGTGGGTGGAGGGCACGCGGGTCGGCCGGGACGCGCTGCGGCCCGGTGACTTGCTGTTCTTCGCCACCAACACGTCAAACCCGGACACCATCCACCACGTCGCCATCTACATCGGCGACGGGAAGATGATCCATGCTCCGCAGACCGGAGACGTCGTCAAGATCTCGCCCATCGGCCGCTCTGACTTCATTGGTGCCGTCCGGCCCTGACGGCCGGAGCGTGCAGTGTGACCGCGCGGCTAGGGCGGCTAGGGGCATCCCGTCCGGCCGCTGGCCGCGACCTGCCGGCGGTTGTTAGCCGGCCGTTGCCTCCGCGCTCCCGCCGGCACCGCCGTCCTCAGCACCGGCGACCGATGCGCGCAGCCGGTGCCGCGACTTCTCGATTTCGCGCTCGGCGTCCACCCGACCCACCCAGGTGGCCCCTTCCACCGACTTGCCAGGCTCAAGGTCCTTGTAGACCTCGAAGAAGTGCTGGATCTCCAGCTTCTCGAACTCCGGTAGGTGTCGGAGGTCCTGCAGATGCTCCATTCGCGGGTCGCCGCTCGGCACACAGATGACCTTGTCGTCCCCGCCAGCCTCGTCGGTCATCCGGAACATCCCGATCGCCCGGCAGTTGATCAGACAGCCGGGAAAAGTCGGCTCCTCGACCAGCACCAGCGCGTCGAGCGGATCACCGTCCTCGCCGAGGGTCTCCTCGACGAAGCCGTAGTCCGCCGGGTACCGGGTCGAGGTAAAGAGCATCCGGTCCAGCCGGATCCGGTGGGTGTGGTGATCCATCTCGTACTTGTTGCGCTGCCCCTTCGGGATCTCGATCGTGACGTCGAAATGCACCTGAGCTCCTTCCGGTCGCGGGCGGACGGCATGCAGCGCTTGCCGTCAGCGTTAGTGTCGCCGAAACGGCGCCAGCCAGTACGGCGTGCACCGTGCATCCGCAAGATGACGAACCTGGGAGGCCGCGGCGTGCGGGCATCCCGGCCCATCCTGCCGGCCAGCCTGGCCGCCCTTGTCGTGGTTGTCGCCGTGGGCGCGGTGGCTGTGCGCCATAACCGGGACGCGCAGCGGACGACGGCACGGTCAGCCGCGGTTCGCTCTCCCGCCGCGGTCCCGGCACCGAGCCCGCCCCCGCTGCTGCTGCCCGAAGTGACCGATGGCCACCCGGCGCCGACACCTGCCGGGTTGGCGGCCGCCCTCGCCCCGCCGCTCGCCGACCCGGCCCTGGGCTCGCACGTCGCGGCGACGGTGGTCGACGCCGTCGGCGCCGGCCCGTTGCTGGACCAGCGTGCGGACGAGCCGATGGCGCCCGCCTCCACCGCGAAGCTGGTGACCGCGGCGGCGGCCCTGCTCATTCTCGGCCCGGATACCCGGCTGGTCACCCGGGTGGTCGCCGGAGCCACTTCCGAGGAGCTGGTGCTCGTCGGTGGCGGTGACCCAACCCTGGTCGACGCGCGACCGCCGCCGGGTTACCCACCGGCCCCCTCGGTCGGGAACCTGGCCGCGGCCGTCGCCGGGGCCGGGGTGACGCGCGTCAGCCGGGTGGTGGTGGACGCGGGCCTGTTCGCCGAACCCCGAACCGCGCCGGGGTGGCGGCCCATGTATGTCGCCCTGGGCAACGTCGCCCCGGTGACCGCGCTGATGGTGGACGGCGGGCGCAGTCGGCCGGACCGCGACCCGCGGGACCCCGACCCCGATCTGCTCGCCGGTCGAGCACTGCTGGCCGCGCTCGGCCAGCGCGGCGTCGCGGTGAGCGGGGCCACAGTCGCCCGCGGCAGCGCCCTGCCGCAGTCCCGCGAGCTGGCGGCGGTCTCCTCGGCGCCGGTGCCCGCCCTGGTGGAGCGGATGCTGCGAACCAGCGACAACGACGTGGCTGAAGCGTTGACCCGCCACATCGCCCTGCGGCTGGGTGCACCGGCCACCTTTGCCGGTGGGGTCGAGGCCATCCGCCGCGCGGTGGCACCGCTCGGCGTACCGGCGGGTGCGGTGGCCTTGGTCGACGGCAGTGGCCTGTCCCGCGATGACCGGCTGGCGCCCAGCACGGTGGTCCGGCTGTTGGTGCTGGCTGCGGCCCCCGACCATCCCGAGCTGCGGCCACTGCTGACCGGCCTGCCGGTCGCGGGCTTCGCCGGCACGCTGGCCGACCGGTTCCGCACCGGGCCGTCTGCCCCGGCCGCCGGGGTGGTCCGGGCCAAGACCGGCACCCTGGAAGACGTCAGCGCGCTCGCCGGGGTGGTGGTGGACGCCGACGGCCGGCTGTTGGCCTTCAACATCACGGCGGACGCCGTCCCGGTGGGTCGGGTGAGTCCGGCCGAGGCGGCGCTCGACCGGACGGCCGCCGTGCTCGCCGGATGCGGCTGCCGCTGAGGTCCGGGCTAGGCTGGGGCAGATGAGTGCCGAGATGGTCGACTGGGATCTGGCGGTCGCCACCGCGCGCCGACTCGTGTCGCCGGGACCCCAGGTCAGCGCCGCCGACGCCGCCGCGGTGGTGGCCGAGCTGCGGCAGCTCAGCATTGAGGCGGACGGGCACGTCCGGCGGTTCACCGGCCTGGCGTCCCCGCCGGACGCCCCACCGGTCGCCGTCGTCGACCGCAATGGCTGGGTGACCAGCAACGTTCAAGGCTTCCGGGTGGCCCTCAGCCCGGTGATCGACAAGTTGCGCGGCGACCGGCCGGCGGCTGCGTTCCGCGGTCCGGCCGCGGCGGCGGGACGCCGAATCACCGGAGTCCAGATCGGCCTGCTGTTGTCCTTCCTGGCCTCCAAGGTGCTCGGCCAGTACGAGGTGTTCCTGCCGGCCGAGGCCGGCTCGGGTCGGCTCTCCCTGGTCGCCCCCAACATCGTGGCCACCGAGCGGGCGCTGGACGTGAACCCGCACGACTTTCGGCTCTGGGTCTGCTTGCACGAGGTGACCCACCGCACCCAGTTCACCGCGGTGCCGTGGCTCAAGGAGCACGTCGAGTCCGAGCTGCGCGCGTTCGTCGACGCCAGTGAGCTCGACCCCGCAGCGCTGCTGGCCCGACTGCGGGGCGCGCTCGGCGGCCTGGTCGACGCCGTTCGCGGTCGCGGTGACCTGAGCGTCATCGAGTTGGTGCAGACCCCGGGGCAACGCGTCGTACTCGACCGCTTGCAGGCGTTCATGAGCCTGGTGGAAGGGCACGCGGAGTATGTCATGGACGGGGTCGGTCCGGACGTCATCCCGACGCTGTCGGTCATTCGTCGCCGCTTCGACCAGCGCCGCGGTGGCGTCGGCCCCGTGGACCGGATGCTGCGGCGGCTGCTCGGTCTGGATTTGAAGATGCGCCAGTACGCCGAGGGAGCCCGGTTCGTGCGAGCGGTGGTCGACCGGGTCGGCATGGACGGGTTCAACCGGGTGTGGTCCGCGCCGGAGACCCTGCCCACCCGAGCCGAGATCGGTGATGCCGGCGCCTGGATCGACCGGGTGCACGGCGCGGCGGCGGCCACCCCCGCCGGCTGAGCCCGGATGGGCCCGGTTCCGGTCGTCGCCGCCATACGTCGCGCCGTCCGGGAGCAGATCGACGACCTGGAGCCCGGGGCGCTGGTCCTGGCGGCCTGCAGTGGCGGCGCGGACTCCCTCGCCCTGGCGGCGGCCCTCGCGGTCGAGGCCCCGCGCCGACGGCTGCTGGCCGGGGCGATCACCGTCGACCACGGGTTGACCGCAGACTCCGCCCAGCAGGCCGCCCGGGTGCTGACCCAGGTCCGCGAGCTCGGCCTCGTCGTGGCCGAGTCCGTCCGAGTCATCGTTGCCGGCCCCGGCGGACCGGAGGCGGCTGCCCGCCGAGCGCGCTACGCCGCGCTGGAGTCCGCCGCCGTCCGGCTGGGCGCGGTCGCCGTCCTGCTCGGCCACACCCGCGATGACCAGGCGGAGACCGTGCTGCTCGGCCTGGCCCGCGGCGCCGGCGCCCGCTCGTTGGCCGGGATGCCCACCCGGCGCGGTCCGCTTCGGCGCCCGCTGCTGGAGCTGTCGCGGGCGACCACGGTCGCCGCCTGCGCGGCCGAGGGGCTGCAAGCTTGGTTCGACCCACACAATGGCGACCCCGCGTACGCCCGGGTGCGGGTCCGCCAGCGCGCCCTGCCGGTGCTGGAGGAGACGCTGGGACCCGGCGTCACCGCGGCGCTGGCCCGCACCGCCGACCTGCTGCGCGCCGACGCCGACGCCCTGGACGCGATCGCTGCCGACGCTCACCGGCAGGCACTGGCCGTCGACGGCAGCCTGGACGTGGCGGTCCTGGCGCGGCTGCCGACGGCCGTGCGCACTCGGGTGCTGCGGGCCGCCGCGCTGGCGGCTGGTTCTCCCGGTGGGGCGTTGTCCGCCGTCCATGTCAGTGCCCTGGACGCGCTGGTCACGGATTGGCACGGACAGCAGGCGGTGGCGCTGCCCGGAAGTTTGGCCGGCGTCCGGCGGTCTGGCAGGCTCCACATCAGCGAGCCGACGGGACGGGAGTTGGGGTTGTTTTACGAAGCCGACATCTCCTCCGTTGTGGTGTCCGCCGAGCAGATCCAAGACAAGCTCGAGGAGTTGGCTGCCGCCATCGACGCCGACTACGCCGGCCGCGAGGTGCTGTTGGTCGGCGTCCTCAAGGGCGCGGTCATGGTCATGGCCGACCTGGCGCGAAAGCTCACGGTTCCGGTCACGATGGACTTCATGGCCGTCTCGTCGTACGGCTCGGCGACGTCGTCCTCCGGCGTGGTGCGGATTCTCAAGGACCTTGACCGGGACATCGCCGGCCAGCACGTCTTGATCGTCGAGGACATTATCGACTCCGGCCTGACGTTGTCCTGGCTGCTGCGCAACGTGCGCTCCCGCGGACCGGCGTCGGTCGAGATCTGCGCGCTGCTGCGTAAGCGCGACGCCGCGCAGACCGACTTGGACATTCGCTACCTCGGGTTCGACATCCCCAGCGAGTTCGTCGTGGGCTACGGCCTGGACTACGCCGAGCGCTACCGCACGCTGCCGTTTGTCGGGTTGTTGCGGCCGCACGTCTACGCCGGGTGATCTCCGAAAGTCGGGCCGGCCGGCGCCTGGAACACTGGTCCAACGGCGAGCGTTGTGCGCGTCGTACACCAGATTGGTGGGCACCGACGACGCTGCGGGCGCTTGAGTCCCGGTGTACCGTTCGAAGCCGCGACGGACGGTAGCCGGACGGACCGGTCGCCCGAGCGGGCAAGTAGTCGGCGGGCAAAACAGTGGCAGGAGGGACGGGCCGCCGAGGCGGCCCGATTCGATGGACGTAAAGCGTTACTTTCGCGGGCCGCTGGTGTGGGTGGCGCTCGTCGTGCTGGTGGTTGTGGCCTACACCGGGCTGTTCCACTCTGACGGCGGCTACAAGAAGGTGTCCACCTCTGAGGTCGTCACCGCCATTAACTCGGGCAACGTCGACCCGTTGGCGAAGTTGGACAACGTGCTGTTGGACAAAGAACAGCGGGTCGAGCTGCGGCTGAAGTCCGGCGACAAGATCAGCGCGTCCTTTCTTCCGGACCAAGGCGTCCAGCTGGCCAACAGGCTCAACGACGCCTCGGTCCGGTACGACGTCAAGGTCACCCGCGACAATGTCTTGCTGAGTCTGCTGATCAGCCTGCTGCCGATCGCCATCGTGGTCCTGCTGCTTTTCTTTTTCATGAATCAGATGCAGGGCGGCGGCAACAGGGTCATGAACTTCGGCAAGTCCAAGGCCAAGCTGGTGGCCAAGGACACCCCGAAGACCACCTTCGCCGACGTGGCCGGGGCTGACGAGGCGATCGAGGAGCTCCAGGAGATCAAGGAGTTTCTGGAGAACCCGGCCAAGTTCCAGGCGATCGGCGCCAAGATCCCTAAGGGCGTTTTGCTCTACGGGCCGCCGGGCACCGGCAAGACGCTGCTCGCCCGAGCCGTCGCCGGTGAGGCCGGGGTGCCGTTCTACGCGATCTCTGGCTCCGACTTCGTGGAGATGTTCGTCGGCGTGGGCGCATCCCGGGTGCGCGACCTGTTCGAGCAGGCGAAGAACAACGCTCCCGCCATCATCTTCGTGGACGAGATCGACGCGGTCGGTCGCCACCGCGGCGCCGGGCTTGGGGGCGGCCACGACGAGCGTGAGCAGACGTTGAACCAGCTGCTGGTCGAGATGGACGGCTTCGACGTCAAGGGCGGGGTCATCCTGATCGCCGCGACCAACCGGCCCGACATCCTCGACCCCGCGCTGCTGCGCCCGGGCCGCTTCGACCGGCAGATCGTCGTGGATCGGCCGGATCTGATCGGCCGCAAGGCAATCTTGGCCGTGCACGCCAAGGGCAAGCCCATGGAGCGGGACGTCGACCTGGAGGTCATCGCCCGGCGTACCCCCGGCTTCACCGGCGCCGACCTGGCGAACACCATCAACGAGGCGGCGCTGCTCACCGCCCGCCAGGGTGGCAAGGAGATCACCACGGCGACGCTGGAGGAGAGCATCGACCGGGTCATGGCCGGTCCGGAGCGCAAGTCCCGGGCGATGTCGGAGAAGGAAAAGAAGATCATCGCCTACCACGAGGGCGGCCACGCCCTGGTGGCGCACGCGCTGCCCAACAGCGACCCGGTGCACAAGGTCACGATCCTTCCCCGCGGCCGGGCGCTGGGCTACACCATGACCCTGCCGGTGGAGGACAAGTTCCTCGTCACTCGCTCGGAGATGATCGACCAGCTGGCCATGCTGCTCGGCGGGCGCACCGCGGAGGAGATGGTGTTCCACGAGCCGACAACTGGGGCCTCGAATGACATCGAGAAGGCCACCGGGATCGCTCGGGCCATGGTCACCGAGTACGGCATGAGCGACAAGCTGGGCGCGCTGAAGTTCGGCCAGGGCGGTGGCGAGGTCTTCCTCGGCCGTGACGTGGGCCACCAGCGCGACTACTCGGAGGAGGTCGCCGCCGAGATCGACGCGGAGGTCCGCGGTCTGATCGAAGCGGCGCACGACGAGGCCTGGGAGATTCTGGTCGAGTTCCGCGGCGTGCTCGACGAGCTGGTGCTGCGGCTGATGGACAAGGAGACCATCGGCAAGGACGAGGTCAGCGAGATCTTCGCCGTGATCGACAAGCGCCCCAGCCGCGGGTCCTACATCGGGTTTGGCAAGCGGTTGCCGTCGACCGAACCCCCCGTGCTCACGCCGCGCGAGCTCGCTCTGCTGGCGCCCGAGGACCTGGCTGCATTGTCCCGCGCTGGTCGGAACGGCGGCGCGCTGGGCAACGGCAGGGCGGCTGGCACCGGCAGCGGCACCACCGGCAGCGGCACCACCAGTGGCGATCAGGGCGGCGGTTCGCACCCGGCGTGACGGTCTCGTCGGTCGAGGGCGTCTCGCCGGAGCCGGGTAGCCCGTCCCGCTCGTTCGACGGCGCCCGGGTCGAGGCCGCGGTGCGCGAGCTGTTGACCGCGATCGGCGACGACCCAGGACGGGACGGCCTGCGCGGCACGCCGGCCCGGGTCGCGCGTGCCTATGCCGAGGCGTTCTCCGGTCTAGGGGTTGACCCCGGAACCGTGTTGACGTCGGTGTTTGCCGAGGGGTACGACGAAATGGTGATCGTCAAGGACATCGGGCTGTTCAGCTACTGCGAGCACCATCTCGTGCCCTTCCACGGCGCCGCTCACGTCGGCTACATCCCGGGCGAGCACGGGCAGATCACCGGCTTGTCCAAGATCGCCCGCTTGGTCGACCTCTACGCCAAGCGCCCGCAGGTGCAGGAGCGGCTGACCAGCCAGGTCGCCGACACCCTGCAAGAGCGGCTGCGGCCCCGCGGCGTGATCGTTGTCATCGAAGCCGAGCACCTGTGCATGTCGATGCGGGGCGTGCGCAAGCCGGGATCGCGCACGGTGACGTCCGCGGTCCGGGGACAACTGCGTTCGTCGGCGACCCGGGCCGAGGCGCTGAGCCTTATTCTCGGCAGGTGACCATCGGCTCGGATGGGGACATTGCCGCGCGCCCCGAGAGCACGCGAACTTCAGGGGTCGGCGTACCCGGCGCTACTGCGGCAGAGTGCGAGCCGGTAGGCGCAGGTGCCCGGGGTCGACGCCGCGCCCGGGCCAGCAAACTTGGTGACGCCGCCGCGAACGGCACCCCCGGTGTCGAGGGTGCCCAGCCAGCCCAGGCAGCCGGCACCGAGACTTTGCGCCGGCCGCCGGTCGAGCCCTCGCGCCGGCTCACCGCCGGGCCGGCGACCGCAGGTGTTCATCGCCCCGGCGCGCCGGCGGCCCGCGAACGGGCCGAGCGCCATCTGGTCGCCGGTGCGCCGCTGGCCCAAGCGCGCCCGCGGCGCCGGTGGGTGCCGGTCGTCGCCGCGCTGTTGACCGCCCTGGTTGGGATGATCAACCTGGTCAGCGCGCTGACCCCGGGCGTCCGGGACCGGGTGCGCGTGGTGACGCAGTTCCTGCCCGGCACGTTCACCCACGCCGCGCTGGCAGCCACGGCCGCCTCCGGAATCCTCCTGCTGCTGCTTGCCCGCAGCTTGCGGCGTCGAAAGCAACGGGCCTGGCGGTTCGTCGTCGCCCTGCTGGCCGCGAGCGTGGTGTTGCACGTCGTCAAGGGCTTGGACGTGGAGGAGGCCACGGTCGCCGGCGTCCTGCTCGTCGGCCTGGTGGCCGGTCGCCGCGAGTTCTACGCCAGGGGAGACCCAACTACCCGGTGGCGCGCGCTGTGGGTGTTTTTTCTCCTGTTCCTGATCAGCGTGGCGGTCGGCTTCGCGCTGATCGAGGTTCGGTCGAGCCGGATTGCCGGACCGCACTCCGCTTCCGCGATCCTCCAGCATGTCTTGTGGGGTCTGGTCGGTGTGGCTGGACCGCTGCACTGGACGTCGGAGCGCGTTGAAGACATCGTCAACCAGACGTTGCTTGGTCTCGGCGTGCTGACCGCACTCGTCAGCGGCTATCTGGCACTGCGTCCACCGGAGCCCCGGCCGCGACTGGAGCCCGAGGACGAGTCGCGGATGCGGGCTCTGCTCGCCCAGCACGGGCAGCGCGACTCGCTTGGCTACTTCGCCCTGCGGCGGGACAAGAGCGTGGTGTGGTCCCCGACCGGGAAGTCCTGCATCGCCTACCGGGTGCTATCGGGGGTCATGCTGGCCAGCGGAGATCCGCTGGGTGACCCGGAAGCGTGGCCGGGCGCCATCGCCCGCTTCCTGGAGATCGCCGACGAGCACGCCTGGGTGCCTGCGGTCATGGGCTGCAGCGAGCCGGCCGGCATCGCCTGGGCGCGGGCCGGCCTCAACGCCCTGGAGATCGGCGACGAGGCCGTCGTGGAAGTCGGCGAGTTCAGCCTGGCCGGGCGGGCGATACGCAATGTCCGGCAGGCTTTCGGCCGCGTGGAGCGGGCCGGCTACACCTGCGACGTACGACGGGTGCGCGACATTTCCGCAACCGAGATCGCCGAGCTGCGCAAGCAGGCGGATGCCTGGCGCGGTGCGCAGACCGAGCGCGGCTTCTCCATGGCGCTTAGCCGGTTTGGCGACCCGACCGACGGTGACTGCGTGGCCGTGCTGGCCAGCCAGGATGGTCAGCTGCGGGCGTTCCTGCACTTCGTGCCCTGGGGGCCCGACGGGCTGTCCCTGGACCTGATGCGCCGGGACAAGGCCGCCGACAACGGGCTCAATGAGTACCTGATCGTTAACGCCCTGCAGGCGGCGCCGCGGCTCGGGGTGACTCGGTTGTCCCTGAACTTCGCCGTCTTCCGGTCGGCGCTGGAGCGCGGTGAACGGCTCGGCGCCGGTCCGATCCTGCGGACCTGGCGCAAGCTGCTGTTGTTCGCCTCCCGGTGGTTCCAGATCGAAAGCCTCTACCGCTTCAACGCCAAGTTCCGCCCGGTCTGGCAGCCTCGGTTCGTGTGCTACCCGACGGCTGGCGACCTCCCGCGGATCGCGGTCGCCGCGTTGGAAGCCGAGGCGTTCCTGGTCTGGCCGACCTTCACGTTGCGGCGCGCGCGCCAGGTGCTCCGCCTCCGTGCGGCCTAGGGCACCGGTGTCCGAGGCCGGTGGGTCGCTGCCGCCGTACCCCGTCCGCGGGCTGCCGCCGGCGGGTCGGTGTCGAGTGATGGGGGTGCTCAACGTCACGCCCGACTCGTTCTCCGATGGCGACGCCTACCTCGACACCGCGGCCGCGGTTCGCCACGGTCTGGCGATGCTCGCCGCCGGCGCTGACATCGTCGACGTCGGCGGGGAGTCCACCCGACCTGGAGCGGCGCGGGTGGAGGAGACCGAGGAACGCCGGCGGGTCGAGCCGGTCGTCCGGGCACTGGCCGGGGCGGATGCCGTGGTGAGCATCGACACCACCCGGGCCGCCGTCGCCGAGGCGGCGCTGGCCGTCGGGGCTCGGATGGTGAACGACGTCAGTGGCGGCGTCGTCGACCCAGCGATGGCGCCGCTAGTCGCGACCGCCGGCGTGCCGTACGTCGTGATGCATTCGCGCGGCCCGAGCGCGGACATGGCGAGCCGGGCTCGCTACGGCGACGTCGTCGCGGAGGTGGCGGCCGAGCTGCGTGAGCGGATGGCGGCGGCCCTGGCCGCCGGCGTCGCGGCGGACCAGATAGTCCTCGACCCGGGCCTCGGCTTCGCCAAGAACGCCGAGCACAATTGGGCGCTGCTGGCGCACCTCCCGGTGCTGGCCGAGCTCGGCCGTCCGCTGTTGGTGGGCGCGTCCCGCAAGGCGTTCCTCGGGCGGTTGCTCGCGAGCCCGGAGGCCGCCAGGCTGCCCGCGGACCGAGACGCGGCCACCTGCGCCGTCACCGCGCTGGCCGCCTACCAGGGCGTCTGGGCGGTGCGGGTGCACGACGTCGGCGCCAGCGTGGACGCGGTCCGGGTAGTCGCCGCCCTGCGGGCGGCGGCGTGACCGATGACATCACCATCCGCGGCCTGCGCTGCCGCGGTCGGCACGGCGTACTCGCCGCCGAGAGCGAGCTCGGCCAGGTCTTCGTCGTGGACGCCTCCTTGAGTCTGGACACCGCGCCAGCGGCGGTCTCGGACGAGGTCGTCGACACCGTCGACTACGGCGAGCTCGTACGCCGGCTGGCCGCGGTGGTCGAGGGCGAGCCGGTGCACCTGATGGAGACCCTCGCCGTCCGGTTGGCCGAGCTCTGCCTGGCCAACCCTCGGGTTGCCGCCGCCGAGGTCACCGTGCACAAGCCACAGGCGCCGGTTGCCGCCATCGTCAAGGACATTGCTGTAACCGTCCGGCGGAGCCGGACGTGACCACGGCTGTGCTGTCGCTGGGCTCGAATCTTGGCGACCGGCTCAGCCACCTGCAGGCGGCCCTCGACGCTCTCTCGGCGCGACTGCCGGTGGTGGTGGTGAGCAGCGTCTACGAGACCACGCCCGTCGGCGGCCCGCCGCAGCCGGACTTCCTCGACGCCGTGGTGGCCGTCGACGTCCCGGCCGGCACGGATCTGCTCGGCGTGCTGCGAGGGGTGGAGGCGAAGGGCGCCCGGACCCGCGGCGAGCGCTGGGGTCCGCGAACGATCGACGTGGACGTCATCGCGTGCGGCTCGACGCCCAGCACCGACCCGACCCTGACGCTGCCGCACCCGCGCGCCGCCGAGCGCGCGTTCGTACTGCTGCCGTGGCTGGAGATCGACCCGGACGCCGAGCTGCCGAGTTCCGGGCGCATCGCCGACCTGGTCGGCCGGCTGGACACAACCGGGGTTCGCTGCCGCGTCGACCTGCGGCTGCGGCTGCCAACCGCCCGATGAGGCCGACCCGGATGCGGGTGCTGCTCGCCACGGCGCTGGTCACCTTGGTCGCGGCGTACCTCGTTGTCCGGGCCGGGTACGGCGATCTGCCCCCGTTACCCCGCTACGCCCCGGCCAGCCTGGTAGCGCTCGCCCTGGCGGAGGTCGTCGGCGGGTCGGGGGTGCGGGCGCGGCTGGCCGGCACCCGCGGACTGCGACCGTTGCCGGCCCTGACTGTCGCCCGGGCGGCTGCCCTGGCCAAGGCCAGCTCGCTGGTGGGCGCCCTGGTGACCGGCGGGTACGGCGCCCTGGCGCTCTACACCCTGAGCCGACGGTCGGATGTCGCCGCGGCTCGTCGGGACTCCGTCATCAGCGTCCTCGGCGTGCTCGCCGCGATCGCGTTAACCGCGGCCGCGCTGTATCTCGAGCGGTCGTGCCGGACACCTAAGCCGCCGGACGCCGCCACGTCGGGACCGCCCGCCTCCGGCGTCCCCGGCCAGCGTCCGCCCGGCCCGGCCGGATAGCCTGCCGACCATGTCCGACCTCAACGACCTGCCCACCGAGGAACTGCGGCGGCAGGCCTTTGCCATCGCCGAGCACCGGCACGACGTCGGCTTTTTCTGGGATTTGCTCCGGCATCTGCCGCGCACCGCCGACGCGGCCGCCGAGGACGCCAGCGGTGGCGGCATCGGCGAGTCGATCGCGGACCTGATCGGCGTCGTCCGCCAGCTCAGCGGCAAGGGGTACGGCGACGCCGAGCCGCTGGTCCGGGCGAAGTTCCTCGACTACCTGCGGACCACCCAGCCGTAAGCCGGTGCATTCGCCGGTGTTCGCGCACACAGTGGCCTCGCTGCACCGGTACTCGTGGTCGTCCGACTTGTGGCCTCCAGCACGCGCCCAGGATGCAGCGATCACCGAAACCGAAAGTGCTCGGGCAGATCCGCACGCAGCATGCCGACGCCGCCGCGCACGCCCCCACTCGGCATGTGGACCTACCGGGACTCGGAGCTGGCGCGTTGGCTGGCGCGGTTGCTGATCAGGTCGGCGGCACGCTCGCCGATCAGGATTGCGGGAGCGTTCGTGTGGCCACGGATGATCCTCGGCATGATCGATGCGTCGGCAACGCGCAGCTGGTCAACCCCCCGAACGCGCAGGTCGGGATACACGACGGAGTCGGGGTCGCTGCCCATCCGGCACGTCGAGGTCGGGTGGTAGAGGGTCTGAGCGTGGCGTTCGATGACTGCGGCGATCCTGGGTGATCCGGTGAGACCGGGAGGCTGCATGGGACCGGTGACGTGGCCCGCCAGTGCTGGCGCCTGCAGGATGCGTTCGCACAGTTGGAGCGCGGCGACGGCGGCGGCGCGGTCGTGGCCGGCTTCGTCACTCAGGTACCGAGGATCGATTCGAGGCGCCTGCGTCGGGTCACTGGAGCGCAGCGTGATGGAGCCGGTGCTGTGCGGCTGCAGCAGGATGGCAGCGATGGTAATGCCGGGCGCCTCCGGCTTGCCCAGTCCTTCGTCGACGAACGGCCCGGGCACGAAGAGCAGCTCGATGTCTGGCAGCTCGAGGCTCGTATTGCTGCGCACGAAGCCGAAGGCCTCGGCGATATTCGAGGTCAGCATTCCGCGGCGGCGGACGAGGTACCTCAGCAACTGGCGCCGGGTCTCGGCGTCGTACAGCGTCTGCGAGCTGTCGACGCCCACGACGATCGGCAGGACCAGATGGTCAGCGAGGTTGCGGCCGACTTCGGGTACGTCGGCCAGCACCGAGATGGCGAGCGAGCGCAGGTGATCGGCCGGCCCGATGCCGGAGCACATCAGCAGCGCGGGTGTATTGATCGCTCCCGCGGACAGGACGACCTCGGCATCGGCGCGCGCCTGGCGCATCGCGCCCCGGTGGCGGTACTCGACACCGACCGCGCGGGTTCCCTCAAATAGGATCCGCGTCGTCAGAGTCCGGGTCAGCAAGGTGAGGTTCGGTCGTCGCCGAGCGAGCTTCAGATAGGCGTCTGCGGTGCTGCACCGGCGTCCGCGGCGCTGAGTGACGGGAGCCTGCGCGACCCCCTCCGGGCTGGGGCCGTTGATCTCGCTCGGCGCGGTTCGTCCCAGCCCGACCTCGGTACAGGCCTGAAGGAACGCATCGGTGAGTGGGTTAGGGTCCCGTAGTTGGCTCACCGACATCGGCCCGCTGCGGCCCTGGTGATCGCCCGCGGCGTCCTCGGTGGTCTCTATGCGGCGGAAGTATTCGACCGCGCTCTCCCAACCCCACCCGGATCCGGCCACCGCGGCCCAGTGGTCGTAGTCGGCCGCGAATCCTCGCACCCACACCATGGCGTTGATCGACGATGAGCCCCCGAGGGTCTTGCCGCGGGGCCAGTACACCCTTCGGTCCCCGAGTCCTGGCTGCGGCTCGGTGTCGTAGTTCCAGTCCATGGCCGTGCGGAACAGCTTTGGGAATGCCGCCGGGATGTGAATGGCCGGCTTCCGGTCCCGCCCGCCTCCAGCAGTAGGACCCGCACGCGGGGGTCCTGGGTCAGTCGTGCGGCGACCGTGGCACCGGCGGAGCCCGCTCCGACGATGATGACGTCATAGCTCGTTTCCATCAGTTCGCTTCCCATCGTGCGGCTGCGCACCAAATCGTGGCCCGGTAGCCTCGCTTCTGATGTCGAAGCAGACAACCACCTTCGCGCCGCAGCTGGGGCTGATCGCGTGAGCCACGACCTGCCAGGTCAGGGAAGACGACTCAAGTCGGCAAAGCGGGCACCGCTACCCGGACGACCCGTCCGCGGATCAACCAGTGGTCGAGCCGTCATGGCGGTGCTGGACCTGCTGGGGCGCCGCTGGACGCTCCGGATTCTCTGGGAGCTCCGGAACGAACCCGCCGCGACGTTCCGCGAACTGCAGACGCGATGCGGCGGCGTGTCCTCCAGCGTCCTCAACCAACGGCTGCACGAACTGCGGGAGGCCGGCATCCTTTCGGCCCGCGACCCCGCGGGCTACGAGCTGACCAAACTCGGCCGCGGCCTGCTCTACGCGCTTGCCCCCCTCGATGACTGGGCGACTCGCTGGGAGCAGAGCCTCACCGCTGAAGACCCGTCATCGCAGACCCCGTCATCGCAGACCCGTCATCGCAGACCCCGTCAAGGTGATCTGTTGACGTCGACCTGAGGGCGACAAGGCGGCGGTGTGGGTGGCATCACCGTCGCGGCCATGGGCATCTACTCCTCCATCTCGCCGTTCCTGGAGCTGCCCTCCGCGGCCCTCGCCGGAGCCGGCTGCTGGCCGCGGCGGCACCTCCCGGTTCAGCTCCGGCTCAGCGGACACTCACTCACCCGGCGGACACCCACACCACCCAGGAGCGGACGTCATGATGATCCCATTCCCCGCCGAGCGGACCGCCGTGGTCACCGGCGCGGCCTCGCCGCGCGGGATCGGCCGCGCCACCGCGGACCGGCTCGCCCGGGACGGGTGGGCGGTGGCCATCCTCGATCTCGACCTCGAGGCGGCGTCCATCACGGCCGAGCAGATCGCGGACCGGTGGGGCACCACCGCGGTGGGCCTCGCCGCGGACGTCGCCGACGAGGCAGCCGTCGACGCCGCGATCACGCAGGTCGAGTCCCGATTGCCCCCCATTGTGGGGCTGGCCAACATCGCCGGCGTGAGTTCCCCAACGGAGTTCCTCGACGTCACGCCCGCCGAGTGGGACCGTGTGTTCGACATCAACATGCGCGGCACCTTCCTCGTCACCCGGCGGGTGGCCCGGGGCATGGTCGACCGGGGGCTAGGGCGCATCGTCAGCGTCTCCTCCATCTCCGCGCAACGTGGCGGCGGAACATACTCCAAGGTCCCCTACAGCGCCTCCAAGGCGGCCATCATCGGGTTCACCCGGGCACTGGCCCGGGAGATGGGGCCGCACGGCATCACGGTCAACTGCATCGCACCCGGGCCGGTGGACACCGACATCATGGGCGGGACGTTGACCGAGGATCGCAAGGCGGCGATGTCCGCGGACATGCCGGTCGGCCGGGTGGGGACCGTGGATGAGATCGCGGCGTTGATGGTCTTCCTACTCGGCGCGGACGCCGGCTACATCACCGCGGCGACCTACGACATCAACGGTGGGCTCCAGGTCTCCTAGACCGGCGGAGGAACCCAACCTGACATCGAGGACGTGACATGCCGACCGCAGCGGCGGGGCACGTGCTGCCGACACCCGACGCGGCGCTGGCGGACGCGCCCGACCCGCTCGTCCTGTCGGACGCCCGCGAGCGGATCCGGGCCTCGCACGCCGCGACGGGACGCCGGATCGCCGTGCTCGACGACGACCCGACCGGCTCGCAGACCGTGCATGACGTCTCCGTGGTAATGGTGCTCGACGCCGGCGAGTACGCCGCCGCGCTGGCTGAGCCAGGGTCGACGTGCTTCATCCCCACCAACTCACGGAGCCTCCCCGAGGCGGCCGCGGCCGAGGTCAACCACACCGCCGGGCAGGCGCTGTTCGAGCTCGAGCAACGCTTGCAGGCCCCGCTGGACGTGGTGAGCCGCAGCGACTCCACGCTGCGGGGCCACGTCGTCGCCGAGGTGCGTGCCCTCGATGCCGCCCGCCGGGAGGTGACCGGTCGCGGCTACGACGGCGTGCTTCTTGCTCCCAGCTACTTCGAAGCAGGTCGCTGCACCGCCGGGGACGTGCACTGGGCCCGCGTGGCCGGGCAGCTTGTTCCGGCCGGGGAAACCGAGTTCGCCAGGGACGCGACCTTCGGCTACACCTCCTCGAACCTGCGCGATTTCGTGGTGGAGAGAAGCGGCGGACAGATCGGCCTCGACGACGTGCACAGCCTGAGCCTGGCCGACATCCGTCGAGGTGGCCCAGACTACGTCCGGGACCTGCTGACCCGGGTCACCGCCGGGCAGTTCGTCGTCGTCAACGCCACCGACTACGGCGACCTGGAGATCGTCGTGCTCGGCCTGCTCGAGGCGGAGGCGGCCGGCCACGCGTTCCTGCACCGCACCGGCCCGTCCTTCGTCCGCGCCCTGGCCGGACTGGAGCCCAAGCGGCCGCTGACCACCGCCGAGATCTGGCCCGAGGGTCGCCCGGCGGGCCACGGCCTGGTCGTGGTCGGCTCGCACGTCGGCCTGACCAGCCGCCAGGTCGACGTAGCCCGCACCCGCGGTCGGCTGCTTGAGGTGGAGCTGGACGTCTCGCTGCTCACCGACCCGCAGCGGCGCCCCGCCCATGTCACCGACGCGACGGCGCGGATCACCGCCGCGCTCGCCGACTCTGACGTGCTGCTCTACACCACCCGCACGCTGCTCCGCGGCGCCGACGCCGATACCAGCCTGGGCATCGCCCGGACGGTGTCCACGGCCGTCACCGACGTCGTCCGCGGGACGCTGCCCGCTCGACCCGCCTGGGTCGTGGCCAAGGGGGGCATCACCTCGCACGACGTCGCAGTGCGCGGCCTCGGCATCCGCCGGGCCACCGTGGTGGGTCAGCTCTTCCCTGGACTCGTGTCGGTGTTCCGCCCGGTCAAGGCGGCCCCTGAGGTGATCGGCGCGCCGTACGTCGTGTTCGCCGGGAACGTCGGTGCCGAGAGCACGCTCGCGGACGTCGTCGAGCTCGTCGGCGGCGGGACGCGGACCGCGGAGGTGCCGGCGTGACCCCCGTGGGCGGGATCGGGCTTGGCGCCTTGGGGGCGCCGATGGCGGCCTGTCTCGCCCGCGCCGGTCACCGGGTGCGCGCCTACGACATCGACCCCGCACGAGTCGCCGCAGTCGCTCGGCGGCTCGCGCCGAAAGCAACGCGGCGTTTGGTCACGTGGGGATGGCAGCGCGTCGCCGCGGCGAGGGAATGACCCGTCGCCCAGCTCGCTCCGTTCCGGGCCGCCGGTTCCGCCACAACAGCCCCGGTCGTCGGCATCGGCCTGACCGGTCGCGTTCCCGCGGCTGTACGTGCAGCGCTGCGCCGTCGGCTGCGCCCACCGATGATCGCGTCTATCCCGCGGAGGAACCTATCCCTGCTCGGCAGGACCCGTCCGGACCTCAAAGTGGTTGGGTACCGGCCGAATCCGGCCGGTTGACACACCACCTCGTCCCAACCAGGAGGCCTAGACCTGGCCTAGCCTCAGACCTAGATCCGCGAGTTAGGCCGCGCTGAATCCACGACACGCGCTCGCAGAGACGACAAATGCCTTTCCTGGCAAGGACAATCGGGGTTGCGACA
>Ga0208079_1000072_pt1 | contig 55174 bp, 58 predicted proteins | sample NGESurdeep092012_5_FD_184474 | JGI IMG/M metagenome (GOLD analysis project Ga0208079, IMG submission 184474) | Arctic peat soil microbial communities from Barrow, Alaska - NGEE Surface sample 210-2 deep-092012 (SPAdes) | ecosystem: Environmental > Terrestrial > Soil > Wetlands > Peat ... | reverse complement strand
CAGCCGCCACCGGATCGACCAGGACACTTCCCGAAACAGGAGTGAGGATTACTCCTCCCGGATCGGCCCGGACCAGCCCGGATCGGACCGGACCGGATCAGACCGGAAAAGCCCGTGCGATGCCCGACGGGCGCCCATCCACGCCAAGACTGCCGACATGCCGGTCGGCATTGAATCTCAACTCGTTGAAACAGGCATCCAGGGGATGCGGGGAGCGGCGGCCCAAAGGTGCTCGAGGTCGTAAAACTCCCGAGCCTCGTCGAGGAACACATGGACCAGGTAGTCCCCGTAGTCCATCAAAATCCACCGGGCATCATCGAGACCCTCTACTCGCAGTGGAGCGGAGCCTCCTGCCTCTTTGACTTGAAGCTCTACCTCGTCGGCGATAGTTCTGACCTGTCGCGGGTTCCGACCGCTGGTGATCACAAACGCATCGGTGATACCCAACATTTCGCCCACAGCCAAAATGACTGTGTCCTCTCCTGACTTGGAATCAGCGGCCCGGGCGGCAACAAGCATGTCGTCGGACACTGCGGGTTCGTAACGATCTGCGACCGATGTGGCAGCGCTTGATGTCAACGGTGGTCTCCTTCTGGCGCCGAGGCGCCGGGTATGGACAAGCTCTGAACGATTAAGACCGGGTGGGCGACGACGACACTGGCCCCGGCCGGGGTGGATCGCGCAGGACGATCACGGGCCATACCGAGGATGAACACGGTCATCGCCATGCAGGCGACGACCACCAGTCCACAAATCACCGCGACGCGCTGCCGCTCTCGGCGCTCCTCCCGGAGAATCCTCCGGCTGGCGGTGCCAACCAACCTTACCGGCTCAGGACTGGGTTCAGGATTCGGCTCCGAACTAGTCGGCGTCCCCGGGGACACGGCCTCGGAATGCGATCTGGGCGAGAGGAAGACCACCCCGGTGGTGTCGTCCTCGGCCAGCCTCATCCGTTCGCTCATCTCCCCGTAGCGTACAGACCTCGACGCCGGATGCAATGGATAACCGCATCTGGGACCAGGCCGTCAACGGGTAACTCGGCTTCCAGCCGAGTCCGAAGCTCACTACTCGATACATCGAACGGGACCACGGGAACCCTCACCGACCGCCATCCGGGTGGCGGATCCACGGCGATGGTTCCGGGCCGATCCACCACAGCCAGGGTCACGTTCTTCCGCAACGTCGGTTCATCCTTCCAGGTGGGCAGGTCAGCGACCACATCAGCGCCGACCACCACGATCAACTCGCTCGAGGGGTCCCGGCTGAGCAACTCGTTGACCGTGTCCACCGTGTAAGACGGGCCACCCCGCTCAATCTCGATCCGGCTCGGCTCCAATTCCGGTCGTCCCTCGGTAGCCGCCTCCACCATGGCGTATCGGTCCTCGGCCGGCGTTACCGGTCGAATCCCCTCCTTCTGCCAGGGCTCATTCGCCACCACCAGCAGTATCCGATCCAGTCCGAGCAATCGGTAAACAGCCTCGGCCGCCTCGATGTGACCGGTGTGGATCGGGTCGAATGTCCCCCCGAAGATCCCGATGCGGGCGGGTTTACCGGGCACTTCAGGTCCCGGAGAGGGTGGCCACCACCGGGGCGAATGCTTCCATTTCGGCTTCGTGCACGACGATGTACGAAAACCCGAACGCCTCCCGGCGCTGACGGAGGCATTCGATCATCTCATCCGTGGTGCCGATGATGGCGATCGGAGACTCTTCAACTTCCTCGGGTGTCCTCGACATCATCTGCGCCAGCTGCTCTACCGCTTCACGTCGGTTGGGAACGATCTGGACGACAAACGTCAGACATTGCAATTCGATCTGATCGAATCGCTCGCCGGCGGCTTGGCGGATCCACTCCACCCGTTGGTGGTAGTACTCGGCGCCGGTGGTGGCAATGACTTCGTGTCCCACGTAGCCGGCGGCCAGACTGGGATTGACCCCGACGATGTCGGCTTCCCGGCCGGCAATACCGAGCACCCTCTTCCCGCCACCACCGATGATGATCGGTGGATGGGGCCGCTGATGCGGGACCGGCGTGCCCGTTGCCCCCGTTATCCGGTAGTGCTCACCTTCGAAGGTGGTGCTGCCTTCCGACCACAACGACTTCATCACCGCAAGACTTTCGGCCATCCGGCCGATGCGAACGCCGGGAGACTCCTCGACCATCCCCGACTGCTCGTAATCACTGGTCATCCAACCCGCGCCCAGCCCGAACTCGACCCGTCCCTCGGACATCAGGTCCAACGTGGCGATCTCCTTGGCCAACACCACCGGGTGCCGGTAATCGTTGCCGAACACCAAAGATCCCACCCGCAGCGTGGAGGTCGCCTCTGCCGCCACGGTGAGCGCCACCAACGGCCCATACTGGTCGTCGAAGTGATCGGGGATGAAGAGCGTCGAATACCCGAGGTCCTCGACCTTGCGAGCCACGTTCCGCCAGGAAGCCCCGCAATCGGCTTTCGACAACTGAACAGCAAATCGAAATGGGTGCATGGCCCGAGCCTAGAGCGGGAGGCCTTACGCTGGTACCGTGCAGAGCGACCCCCAGTCATCACCGTGGGCCCCCGATTCGTGGCGGCTGAAGCCCGCCGCCCAACAGCCGGTGTGGCCCGATGACAGCGAGTTGAAACGGGTCAACGCTCAGCTTTCGTCCCTCCCGCCTCTGGTCTTCGCCGGCGAAGCCCGTCAGCTGACCCGGGCCCTCGGGGCCGCCGCCGATGGTCGAGCCTTTCTGTTGCAGGCAGGCGACTGCGCCGAGTCGTTCACCGAATTCACTGCCGACGGGATCAGGGACAAGCTCAAGGTCATCCTGCAGATGGCGGTCGTCCTGACCTACGGGGCCGGGGTCCCCGTCGTAAAGTTGGGGAGAATTGCCGGACAATTCGCCAAACCGAGGTCCTCGCCGACCGAACAAGTGGGCGACCAGATCCTCGAATCCTTCCGGGGACACATGGTCAACGACGACCTTCCCGACCGTGCCGCCCGAATTCCCGATCCCAATCGCCTCATCACCGCGTACCAGCAGTCGGTCTCCACCCTCAATCTGTTGAGGGCGTTCACCAAAGGTGGATTCGCCGACCTCGGCCAGGTCCATGCCTGGAACCAGCAGTTCGTCGCGTCCTCCACCCAGGGGAAGCGGTTCGAGGACATTGCCGAAGGCATTGACCGGGCGCTCAGGTTCATGGCGGCGTGCGGCATCAAGCTGACGAGCGAGGGCACCCTCCACGAAGTGGACTTCTGGACCAGCCATGAGGCGTTGATTCTCGATTACGAAGAGGCATTGACCCGGCGCGACTCCCTCACCGATGACTGGTACGACTGCTCGGCCCACATGCTGTGGGTTGGTGAGCGGACTCGCCAACTCGACGGGGCCCACTGCGAATTTCTTGCCGGGATCCACAACCCGGTGGGGTCCAAGGTCGGGCCGAACGCCACGCCCGACGATGTCGTCGCATTGTGCGAAAGGCTCAATCCTGGCCGGATTCCGGGAAGGCTCACCTTGATCACCCGATTCGGTGCCAATGCCATCGAAGCCGGACTGCCTCCCCTGCTCCGTGCAGTCCGGGATGAGAACCATCCGGTGCTGTGGGTATGCGACCCGATGCACGGGAATACGTTCACCGCCGACGGTGGACGGAAGACCCGACGATTCGACGACATTTTCGCCGAACTCAAGGGGTTCTTTGCCGCCCACCGCGCCACTGGGACCTGGCCCGGAGGGGTCCACGTGGAGTTGACCGGCGAAGATGTCACCGAGTGCCTGGGTGGGGTCGAGGACATCGTGGAAGGTCAACTCGACCAGCGCTACACCACCACCTGCGACCCGAGGTTGAATGCTCGCCAGTCCCTCGACCTGGCCTTTAGCGTCGCCGAGTTGCTGCGAGCCTGATTGTCCCGATACCTGCCAAATGTGGGGGTCATTGACCTCCGCAGCCCTGGATACCAGAATGGTGTCGTTTCCGGGGGGCAGGCATCGGCATGCGGTCACCATCTGACATGCCAGTGTGCCCACCCGACGAAGCATCCGAAACCGTCCACATCCGTCTGAAACCGTCCATATCCAGGGAGAAACGCCACCTGATGATTTTTGCCCGCGCTCAACGCCCCCCTGGGACAACACCCATGAACTTCCGCCGATTGAGGGGCTCGCGACAACTCGTCGGTGCCGCCGTGACGAGTTTGATCTGCCTGTTCGGAGCGGTGGCGATTCCGGTGGTGGCGGTTGCCCCGTCCCCGGCGGCGGCGTCGTCCACGTCAGTCCCGGCGTACTGGTTGGTGGCCTCCGACGGCGGCATCTTCGCTTTCGGTGGACTTCCGAGCTACGGATCGATGGGTGGCCAGCTTCTCAACAAGCCGGTCGTGGGGATGGCCGCCACTCCCAACGCCGGCGGCTACTGGTTGGTGGCGTCCGACGGCGGGATTTTCTCCTTCGGCAACGCTTCGTTCCACGGATCGATGGGTGGCCAACGACTCAACAGACCGATCGTGGGGATGGCCGCCACCCCCGACGGGGGTGGGTACTGGCTGGTGGCGTCCGACGGAGGGATCTTCTCCTTCGGGGACGCCACGTTCCACGGATCGACAGGCGCCCTCGCTCTCAACCGCCCGATGGTCTCGATGGCGCCTACCAACGATGGTGCGGGCTACTGGCTGGTGGCAAGTGACGGCGGGATCTTCGCCTTCGGGGACGCCTCGTTCCATGGATCGACAGGCGCCCTCAACCTGAACCAACCGGTGGTCGCCATGGCGGCTTCCTCCAACGGCGGCGGCTACTGGCTGGTGGCCAGTGACGGGGGGATCTTCGCCTTCGGGAACGCCCCGTTCTTCGGCTCCGCCGGCGGCGAGTCACTCTCGCGTCCTATCGTGACCATTGCCTCCACGCCGAGCGGCAACGGCTACTGGTTGAGTGACACGGCCGGCCTGGTATTCAACTTCGGCTCGGCGAATTACTTCGGCTCGGCTCCGCCCCATCTCAACGCCTCGATCGTGGGTACGACGGTGGGGATGGGGGCGGGAGGATACGGGAACAATCCCAGTTATCCATCAGGTGCCTACGGATACGACATCTCGAAATACCAATGTGCAAACCTTCCCCCGCCGCCCCACCAGATCGGCGTCGTCGAGGTCAACGGTGCGTCATATGGCTATGTCAACCCCTGCCTGGCCAGCGAGGCCGCGTGGGCCGGGGCCGGGCTCAATCTGTACACGTACCTCACCTACGGAATGACCACATCCGGACCCGCCATCTGCAACGGTTTCGATCAGGATGCGTGCTATGCGGGCTATGGCGCCGGTCAGTACGCGTTCGCGCAGGCCCAGGCGGCCGGGATCAACACGTCGGTGACGTGGTGGCTGGACGTGGAAAGCGACCCTTCATGGTCGAGCGACACCAGTGCCAACGCCACATTTGTCCAGGGGGCGGTGGAAGGTCTGAGGGCCGAGGGGGTCAACAACGTCGGGATCTATACCAGCGTCCTCAGCTGGCCCGGCATCGTGGGGTCGTATCAACCACAACTCCCGCTGTGGGCGGCGTGGTACACGGGTAATCCTCAGCAAAATTGTGCCAACGCGTATTCGTACGGCGCGGCTCATGGAAGCAACCTGCCGTCAGGCGGGGTCTGGATGACCCAGTACACCAGCAACGCCAACGGCTACGACGGCGACTACGCCTGTTGATCCACCAATGACGCCATGGCGGCCGCAGGTGCTGCCGGGGACGGCGGTGCTGCCGGTGCCGGCGGTGCTGCCGGTGTGGCTGCCGGTGTGGCTGCCGGTGCCGGTGCCGGTGGGGACGGCACCGGACCGAGAGCATGCAGGTGGGAAGCGTCGTTGTAACCCAGGAGGCGCCATCGGCCTTCGTCCACCTCCCAGGTGGTGAGCGAGGTGTGCTGAGTCCGGAGTTGCAAACGGGCCCCCTCCCGGCCGCCCATCAACGGGAGCATCGACAGCATCGACGCCTCGATGACCCCGGCATGGCACGCCACCACCACCAGACCACCGGGATGCCGGGCCGCCACGCCCTCGAGAGCCTCCGCCACCCGGAGCACGAAACCCGTCCAACTCTCCCCTCCCGGCGCTATCTCCCCGTCCGGGTTCTCATCCCAATCGGGGCCTCCATACTGTGCGCTGAACTCACCCCAGGTGAGCCCGTCGGCCTCGCCCGGGTGCAGCTCGCAGAGACCACAGTCCGTCGTCACCCGTGGGGAAGGCTCGATAGGTTCGTCGGGTCCCATGGACCTGAGTGCCGGGGCCAACAGTTCCGCTGTCTCGATGGCTCGGGGCAACAGGCTGGCATAGAGGGCGTCAGCGCCGGCCAGTTCCCCGGTCACCTCCAATCGCTCGGCCAGTGCCTCCACCTGACGCACTCCCAAGGCGGTAAGTCCGGTGCACCCGTTGATCCCCCCACAGACACCCGACACATTGCATTCCGCTTCGCCGTGACGGACCAGGACCAACCGGGTGGTGGTTGGAGACCCGGACGCTGCCACGGTGCGGATGCCACCGGGAGGGGCGGCGACCAGTCCCTCGAAATCCCCGCCCGTCGGCGTCCCCGGCGGCATCAGGCCAACTCCCCGACGAACTGCTCGAGCTGCCGCAGGGTACGGCACTCAATGACGCTGTCGCAGTGCACGCCATACTCACCCACTATCGAGTCTCCCGAATTCCAGTAGGCCCGAGGTTCAGGATTCAACCAATAGACACGGCGGGCGCGATCCTGTAACTCCTTCACCACCCACGCCTGCGACGCGTGGTAGTTGTTGCGGGCATCACCGAGGAGCAGCACGCTGGTTCGTGGCGTAATCTCTTCTCCCCATCGCTCCCAGAACACAGTCAGGGCATGACCGTAATCGGAGTGACCATCGACCCAGATCACGTCGGCCTCCGTATTGATGCGGTGTACCGCGTCGGCAGGATCATCGACGTTCTCGAAGAACCGGCTGACTTCGTCAATGCCGTCGATGAAGACGAAGCTCCGCACTTTGGAGAACTGGGAGCTAATGGCATGAACCAAATGCAAGGTGAATCGGGCGAAGGACGCCACCGAGCCCGAGATGTCGGCGATGACCACGATTTCGGGTTTGGCCGGCCGGGGATACCGGAATTTGGGTTCCAGCGGTACACCACCGGTCGATAGTGAGTGACGGACGGTGCTGCGAAAGTCCAGTGGACCCTTGCGGCCGTGGCGCCGTTTGCGGGCCAATCGGACGGCTAGCTTGCGTGACAGAGGTTGCAGCGCCTTCTTGAGCAGGACCATTTCGTCTCTGGTCGCATGCATCACGTCGACATCCTCGGGCAGCGGCTTGCGCAGCGATTTGGCCAACGCCTCGCTCCCGCGATCTGCCACCAGGCGCCGGCGGATCTCGTTCTCGATCTCATGGCGGAGTTGGTCGATGCGTGATTGGAACTCGTCTCGGAGAAGCCGCTCCTCCAATGCAGTAAAGGGGACCTGCGCTCCGGTGTCCGCCTCTGGGCCGGCTCCCGGATCTCTAGTCGTCGGTGACGTGGATGCGACCCGCGCATGGTCGAGCAGGCGATCGAGGATCCGGTCCAGATCGAGGTTCCTCAATGTCCGGTAGAGGTAATAGGTCCCTCCCACCGGGCGCCCCGGCTCCATGCCGGCGTACCGGGCCACCGCGTGGCGGGCCACCGCGGCAATCATGGCGTCGTTGGTCCCCAGGAGAGCCTTGTAGAGGAGCTCCGCCAACTCTTCGGGAGACATACCCTCTTGCCCACCACCCCCGCCCAGACCCCGACCCTTCCCGGTGCCACGCCCGGCCAGTTTGGCCGCATCATTCTCGTCCGATTGCTCACCGTCCTCCTCGAGCTCGTTCTCGGCAATCTGATACTCCGGGCCTCGCAAGGAGAAGTAGATCTCAAACGTCGTCTCGTACGCTCTCCAATGGGTCGACGACTTGACCAGGCTTGCCCCCAGTGCGTATTTCAACCCCTCCCGGTCCTCGAGTGGGATGTGACGCATGGCTTCGGCGGCATCGAGGTGCTCGGTCAGGGACACCGGGATGCCAGCCGCGCGCAGCTCGGCGACAAAGCCGGTGAGGAGGTCGAGCATGGCGACTATCTCCTGAATCAGTCAGTGCGCTCGACGCCGGCCAGCTCTTTGGCGGCTCGATCGATATCCGTTTGGTACTTGAGGAGAATATTGAGGGTCTCACGGGCCCGTTCGGCATCGATCGATTCCACTCCCAGCACCACCAGGGTCCGGGCCCAATCCAGAGTCTCCGAAACCGACGGGAGTTTCTTCAGCTCGAGGGTACGAAGGGAGCGCACGATGCGGGCGACCTGATCGGCCAGCGCCGCGCTGATCCCCGGCACCCGGGTTTCGATAATGGCGCGTTCCCGGTCAAGCTGGGGGTAGTCGATGTGCAAATAGAGGCAACGGCGTTTCAGGGCTTCGGAGAGCTCACGGGTGTTGTTCGAGGTGAGAAAGACCAGAGGGATCTGGGTGGCTCGCACAGTTCCCAGTTCAGGGATGGAGACCTGATATTCGGAGAGGATCTCGAGCAGCAACGCCTCGGTCTCCAACTCCACGCGGTCAACCTCGTCAATGAGGAGGACCACCGGATCGGGCGATCGAATGGCTTCGAGCAACGGCCGAGCCAGCAAAAATTCCTCCGAGAAGATGTCCTCTTCCAGCTCTTGCCACGCTTGGTCGGCCCCGGCCTGAATACGCAGGAGCTGTTTCTTGTAGTTCCACTCATAGAGGGCCTTGGACTCGTCGAGTCCTTCGTAACACTGCAACCGGATCAACCGGCTGCCGGTGAGCCGGGCCACCGACTTGGCCAATTCGGTCTTCCCGGTCCCCGCCGGACCTTCCACCAGTACCGGCTTGGCCAGCCGATCGGCGAGGTATACGACCCCGGCGATTCCTTCGTCAGCGAGATAGTCGACGCTGGCCAGGCCCTGACGTACGGCGTCAATCGATTCGAACCGGGGCTCGCCCGCCACCGGAAACCCTGTGGTGATGGTGTCGTTCTCTCGGGCGACGTTGGCTGGGGAGGTCACGACCGCACCTGACCTTCCCCGTGCACGATGTACTTGACGCAGGTAAGAGCCCGGAGGCCCATTGGGCCACGGGCGTGGAGTTTTTGGGTGGAGATCCCGATCTCCGCTCCCAGACCGAATTCCTCCCCATCCACAAACCGAGTAGAGGCGTTCACCAATACCGCCGCGGCGTCGACCTCCGTGGTGAACCGGGTGGCTGTTGCTAGGTCACATGTGATGATTGCCTCCGAGTGTCCTGATCCGAATCGAGCGATGTGATCGATGGCGCCGTCGAGATCGTCTACCACCGCGACCGCCATCTTCAAATTGAGGAACTCGGTGGCGTAATCATCTTCGGTGGCCATCCCGACCGAGGGCAGCAATTCCCGGGTGGCGGCGTCCCCCACCAGCTCCACCCCGGGTAACACCGAGCCCAGTCCGGGCAGGAACGACGCGGCGACCTGGCGGTGCACCAGCAGGGTCTCGGCGGCATTGCACACACCGGGGCGATGGGTCTTGGCGTTGCGCACCACCGAGCGGGCCATGGCCAGATCCGCGGCCGAGTCCACGTAGACATGGCAGTTCCCGGCGCCATCGAGCACGTAGGGCACAGTGGCGTGCTCTTTGATCGCCGCCACCAGAAGCGGCCCACCGCGAGGGATGAGGCAGTCGATCGATCCCTCCAGCCGCATAAAGGCGACCGCCGACTCGTGGCTGGAGTCAGCAACCAGACCGACCGCATCCACCGGTAGCCCCGCCTTCTCGAGTCCGAGACGCAATAGGCCGGCAATGACCGTATTGGTGCCGATGGCCGACGATGATCCTCGGAGTAGCACCGCGTTGCCGGATTTCAGACACAGTCCAGCCGCATCGCTGGTCACGTTCGGGCGGTTCTCGTAGATGATTCCGACCACCCCGAGCGGCACCCGCACCCGTTGGATGCGCAGACCATTGGGGCGAACCCATCCATCGACGATCTCACCGACGGGATCGGTAAGGCCAGCCACCTGGCGAAGGCCCTGGGCCATCCCCGCCACCCGCGAGTGATCGAGACGGAGCCGATCGACGGAGGAGTGCTCGGCCCCAGTCGCCTCGAATTGGGTGACGTCGTCAGCATTGGTAGCGAGGATCCGGTCAGCCTCTTCTTCGATGAGGTCGGCGGCTCTGAGGATTGCCTCGTTGCGGACGTTCGCCGATGACCGGGCCACGGCGCGCGCCGCGGCCTTGGCCTTTTGTCCGAGTTCCACCAGGGCGGGTGAGGGGCAACCGTTCACCGCCACAGCGTACTTGGGGAGAGTGCCGTCGGGCCCAGCCAAGGCCCAGCCAGGGCCCACCGCGGGCGTAGCTAGGGCCCAGCCAGGGCCCACCGCGGGCGTAGCCAGGGCCCGGCCAAGGCCCACCGCGGGCGTAGCTACCGTCTTGCCGCAACCACGTCAATGCCCGACATCACACCAGGATAACCAGGTCGTCACGGTGAACGACCTCCGGCGCCAGGTCGTCGGGAAGGTCGGAGGATCGGTGGCCGGCCCAGGTGGCGACCACCGACGCCGGCTGGCGGACCAGTCCTTTGGCGAACACATCTCCGTCGGGTCCGGCGATCTCCACCGCGTCATCAGGCCCGAAGTCTCCGAGCACGGACACCACCCCAGCAGCCAGCAGGGACGTGCCCCTCTCCACCAGTGCCCGGCGGGCACCGGCATCGACCGAGATGGTGCCCGCGGCACCTATGGCGAAGGCGATCCAGAGCTTCCGGGCCGGGAGGCGACGATCCCGCGGGCGGAACCGGGTCCCCACCCCTGAGATTCCAGATGTCACCGCCGCCAGTACTCCCGGGTGGGACGCATCGGCGATGACAGCCTCCACCCCCGACCACACCGCGATCTTGGCCGCCGCCAGCTTGGACCCCATCCCTCCGCTCCCGACCGCGCTCCCCGGACCACCGGCGATGCGCTCCAGTTCGTGGTCGATCTCCACCACCTCGGCGATCAGGGATGCTTCCGTCATTCGCTTCGGGTCGCCGGTGAACAGACCGGCGGTATCGGTGAGCAGGACCAGCAGGTTGGCCCCGACCAGGTGGGCGACCAGTGCCGCCAGCCGGTCGTTATCCCCGAACCGGATCTCCTCATCAGCCACCGCGTCGTTCTCGTTCACCACCGGGACCACACCGAGCTCGAGTAGTCGGGCCAGGGTCTGGCGGGCGTGCAGGTACTGGCTCCGATGTACAAAGTCGAGCGGCGCCAAGAGCACCTGGCCGGCGACCAGGTCACAGGCGTCGAGGGCATCGCTCCACACACTCATCAACCGGGGCTGGCCGATGGCGGCCACGGCCTGCAATGTGGCCAAATCTGAAGGGCGAGGAGCGCCCGTCGACAGGATGGTCCACCCGGCGGCGATGGCACCGGAGGTGACCACCACCACTCGGTCTCCTGCCCTTCGGACGCCAGCAACCTCGCGGGCCAACTTGGCGACGGCTTCGGTATCGATACCTCCATCGGTATCGGTGACCGACGACGATCCGATCTTTACCACCACCGTCCGCGCCGGCGCCGGCGCCGGCGCCGAAGCGATCTCGCCGGCGCCGCTCACGAGGACCGTCGCCGGCGACTCGACGGGCCACCGGTGAACTCGGGCTGGTCGCGGTACCAGATAAAGGAAAGCTCACCGATCCGGACCTCGTCACCATCCCGGGCACCGGCCCGGGCCATGGCCCGGTCCACGCCGATCTTGCGGAGACGATCCTGAATGTAGTCAGCGGCTTCGTCGGTGGTCACGTCGTTGAGGGCCACCGCCCGCTCCACCACCTTTCCGAACACTTCGTAGACACCTTCTTCGATCCGCTCCACGCTGAAGCCCTCGGGGAGCGGGTGGTGGATCACGATGTTGCCGGTGGCCTCCGGCTCCGCCGTTCGAGCTTCTGCCACCATGGTCCCGAGGGTGCCGATCAGCGCAGGAATTCCGAGTCCGGTCACCGAAGAAATCACCAGATCCGGCAGGAAGACCCCGTCGTCGCCAATCCCCTCCCCGGTGTCGCTCGATCCGAACAGGGCGGCAACATCCGCCACATCAACGATGCCGGCGGCATCGGCCTTGGACCCGACCACGATGCGCGGCCGGTCGAGCAGCTCCGGGCGGTACTGGCCCAGCTCGTGAAGCAGCACCCGATGTTGCTCATAGGGCGAGACGCCGGTCACCGGGTCGAGTTCGATCAGCACCACCAGGACCCGCGATCGGGTGATGTGCCGCAGAAACTGGTGCCCGAGACCCTTCCCTTCCGCGGCCCCCTCCACCAGCCCGGGGATATCCGCCATGGTGAAGTTGGAGTCGTCATCGCAGCGGACCACCCCGAGATGGGGCTCGAGGGTGGTGAAGGGATAGTCGGCAATTTTGGGCTTGGCCGCCGAAATCCTCGAAATCAGCGTGCTCTTCCCAACGTTGGGGAATCCCACCAGAGCCACATCGGCCACCAATGCCAGCTCGAGGTCGTACCACTGCTCGTGTCCCTTCTCTCCTTGTTCGGCAAAGGCCGGGGCCCGGCGCCGGTTGGTGAGAAAACTGGCGTTACCCCGGCCACCCCGTCCACCTTGTGCCGCCAGCCACCGGTCGCCGGGTCCAACGAGATCGGTCAGCAGCTTCCCTTCGGATGACCTGGCTCGGGTGCCGACCGGGACCGGTACTTCGAGGTCGGCTCCCCTGGCACCGTGCTTCTTCTTTCCCCCGCCATGTCCCCCATCGCCGCCCTTGCGGTAGGGGTGGTCCCGAAATCCCAGGAGGGAGGACTGGTTGGTGGTGGCCACCAGCCAGATGTCGCCTCCTCGTCCCCCGTCACCGCCATCGGGGCCACCCTTGTCCACGTGGGCCTCGCGGCGAAAGGCGACAGCGCCGGCTCCGCCATCGCCGGCCTTCACGTGTAGTTGGGCCTCATCGACGAATCCGGACATCCCTCGATCCTACCGATCGCCGGTCGGCGGACCCGAGAGGGAGAGAACCATGATCACACACGGGTTCCTGGCCTGGGTCAATGAGCTCAGACGTCTTCGAGAAGGGTGAGACGCAGCCGCCCGACAGCCTCGGAGACTCCCAGGGTGTCGGCCAGATCCTCATACGAGCCATACTCGGTTCGGATCGCCTCGAGAAACTCCACCATCGTCTCGGGGACCACGTTGAGAATGGCAGGGGCGAACTGGCTCACCGCCTCGACCGACTCCGAATATTCGTTCTTCAGCCGCTCGAGCAGTGCCTCCATGGCCAAGGCGCTGAGGGCATAGTCCTCGACGATCGTCTCGTCGGGCACCCCGAGGAACGCCAGCAGAAGAGCCGAGAGCACCCCTGTGCGGTCTTTGCCTGCACTGCAGTGCAAGACGGCGGGGAGTGCGTCCTCGTCGGTCAGAGCCTGAATTGCCCTGGTCAGCGCCGGGGCGCCCTGCACCACGAGTTGGAAATATCGGGACGTCACGTACGACGCCTCTTTCCAGGAGGGAAGCTCCTCGGCCGAAGGGAGGACGTCGAACAACGGGAGACCGAGATATCGGACCGGCACGTCGTCTACCGGAAACGAGCCACGTTGTTCGGCTTCGTCGTGGGTCCGCAGATCGATCACCGTGGCCAGACCTATGTCCCGAAGCTGAGTTCGATCGTCCGAACTCAGCTTGTTCAGACCGTCGGCGCGGAACAAACGGCGCCAACGGGTTTGACGGCCGTCAGCGGTTCGATAGCCACCCAGGTCGCGGAAGTTGACGCAACCGTCGAGGACCACGATCCGGTTGGGAGGGTTGGGAGGGTTGGGAGGAACTGTCGTCGCCAGGCGCTCGCCGTCGGCCAGGCGCTCGCCGTCGGCCAGGTTGCTCCCGCCAGACACCTGGATCAGGCGTCAGTGACGACGTCGACCAACTTGCGGCCTTTTCGGCTGGCGAACTGTACGGTACCGGCAGAGAGGGCGAACAAGGTGTCGTCGCCGCCCTTGCCGACGTTGAGGCCGGGATGAAACTTGGTTCCACGTTGACGGAGGATGATCGACCCAGCCTGCACCGCGGTGCCGCCAAAGGTCTTCACACCCAGTCGTTGTGCGTTCGAATCACGCCCGTTGCGGGTTGAACCGCCACCCTTGGTCTTGGACACGCCGAAAACTCCTTCTTGCTCTGCTGCGTACTGGTGAGGCTGCGTACTGGTGAGGCTGCGTACTGGTGAGGCTGAGCCCTAGCCCGCTGCCGTAATACCTGTGATCTTGATCGTCGAGTAGCGCTGACGGTGGCCCCAACGGGTGTGTTGGTTCGACTTGTTCTTGTAGGTGAACCCCCGGATTTTCGGCCCGAGCTCTTCCCCGACCACCCGAGCGGTCACCGAAGCGCTGGCCAGGGCGGCCGGCGTAGCCAGCACGGTGTCACCGTCCACGACCAGCACCGGCGTGAATGCGACCTCTGACCCGGGGTCTTCCCCAAGCAATTCGACTCGGAGCTGCTGGCCTTCGGCCACCCGCTCTTGTTTTCCTCCGGTTTGGATCACGGCATACATAAGGGGATAACTCTACAGGTCTGAGTCGCTGAATACGATTCCGCGCCCCTCACACACCTCGCACATGGTCGAGAGCGACTCGATCAGGCCCTCGGATACCCGTTTCCGGGTCATTTCCACCAGACCCAGCTCGGAGATGTCAAAGACCTGGGTTCGGGTCTTATCCCTGGCCAGGGCGGCCCGAAGAGCGCTTGAGACCTTGTCCCGGTTCTCCCGGATCTCCATGTCGATGAAGTCGATCACGATGATCCCGCCGATATCACGAAGTCGCAGTTGGCGGGCTACTTCCTCCGCCGCCTCAAGATTGTTCCGGTACACCGTCTCCTCGAGGTTGGTGGTACCGACGTTTTTCCCCGTGTTGACATCGATCACCGTCAGCGCCTCGGTCCTGTCGATCACCAAGGAGCCGCCCGAGGGAAGGTAGACCTTCGGGCCCAATGCCTTGTGGAGCTGTTCGTAAACGTGAAACCGCTCAAATACCGGCAACGCCTCCTCGACGGGGTCGAAATACTCGACCCGGTCAGCCAACTCAGGGTTAACTGCCCCGACGTAGTCGCGCACCTGCTCAAAGAGGGCCAGGTCGTCGATGACCACTGCCCGGTATTCGCGGTTCAACTCCTCCCGAATCACCCTGACGGCAGTCACTGGCTCCCGGTAGAGAAGGGCGGCTCCCTGGCCTTTGGCGGCGGCGGCGGAAATGCCTTCCCACTGGGTGACCAGCCGGGCCACGTCGTTGCGCAACTCATCGGCACTGGCACCGGCGGCGGCGGTGCGGACAATGAGCCCGTGGCCCTTCGGTCGAACGGCATCGACAATCTTCCTGAGCCGCTTGCGCTCACTGTCGTCTAGGCGCTTGGAGATACCGAAGGCCGTGCTGTCGGGGACGAGAACAACGAAGCGACCCGGAATTGAGACTTCCTGGGTCAGGCGGGCACCTTTGGCTCCGATGGGATTCTTGGTGACCTGACACAAGATGGTCTGGCCGGGACGGAGCACCTCTTCAATGCGGGGCTGGGTGGCCGATGCACCTGATTCGATGTCATCTTTGTCGTAGCGAACATCTCCCCGGTAGAGGACGGCGTTCTTGGGCGTGCCGATGTCGATGAACGCCGCTTCCATGCCGGGCAGCACATTCTGCACTCGGCCCCGGTAGATATTGCCGTCGATCTGCGAGGCGTCGTCCGACGCCCGGGACACGTAGTGCTCCACCAACGTACGTCCTTCGAGCAGGGCGATCTGAGTGGTCTCGGGCTGGACGTGGACACACATCATGTAACGACCCACCGCCTTGCCACGGCGCTCCCGTCCACCCCGCCGATTACTGGTGCTCACTTCGCCGGTGCTGCCGACAGGGGAAATGGACTCGACGATGGCCGGATTCTCGCTGCGCAGGGTTTCGTCACCGCCCGATCCACCACCACCGCTTGAACGGCCACCACCACCGCTTGAACGGCCACTAGCACCGCTTGAACGGCCACTAGCACCGCCCGATCGGCCACCGCCACCGCCCGATCGGCCACTAGCACCGCTTGAACGGTTCCCGTTTCCGGAGCCGTTCTTCGATTTCTGCGCCGGAGCCGAGGGCTTGGCGGCGGTTTCGACCGATTCTGGCCGTGCGGGCCGGGTATCACCGATCTTTGGGCGTGCCGCCGGAGTCGGAGGCATCGACGGAACCGCGCTGGGGGCAGTCGGGGTTCGGGTGGCGGTGATCGCCTCGGACATATCGAGAATTTCGGTGCCACCGGTGCCATCAGCACCATCTCCGATGTCCGCAGCTTCGGACTCGTCATTGCCGGTCACCGATCCGGGAACGGATGCCTTGGATCGTCCACGCCCACGCGACCCGCGGCGGCGACGATTCTGCCCAGTCCTCGGCGCTGTGGAGCGCGGGCTGCCGTCCTCAGCAGCACCGTCTACTGGGGTCGGGTCTGCACCATCGGCTGGGGTCGGGTCTGCACCATCGGCTGGGGTCGGGTCAATGCCCCGGGGCGTATCTCCTTCTCCGCCCACTATTGCCTGTTCCGATCGGGGCATTCCGCCCCTCTTGTCCGCTTCAGCGGCGACGACGTCTCCTGTGGGCGCAGTCGAAAGCACCGGTACACTCACCGGTTTCTCGACCGGCGGCCCGGTCATTGCTTCTGACATCGAATTCCCTTCTAAAACTGCTCACGATGCACGCTCGTAGGCGTACATGGCGCGGTCGGCCGCCGCCGGGTCTCCTCGGAAAACCAAAGGTTCCCAGCGGCTGCCATCGCGCTCGATCCATTGTTGAGTTCTGCATATCCGGTTCCGCACCGGGATCCGACTTGATTCGCTTCCACTGGAACCCTCCACGGGCGCCACGGTGATCAGACCCCGGACAAGCTCGACCGGGTGCACTGCGTACGGCTGGGTTGCCAGCTCCGCCATAAGGACAACGTTGACTGCGGGGTTGCCCTCGTCTCCGCTGCCATCGACGACTGCCCGATCTACTGCCGATGGGTAGCGATCGATACCTTCAGGTACTACCCCTGTGACCAGGGCCCGGGGTGAAAATGCCACGGTATGGGCCCAGACACATCCGGCCCGGAGTAACTGCCGCCGCACCATTCCCAGTGTGGAGGAGCGGAAGTGAATACGCACGTCAGCCCCTCTCATGTCCGGCCGCCGCGGCGGCAAATACTTCCAACCCAGAGGTTGGAGTGGCGCCGGATGGCGCCGTGACCATCAATCGTACCGGCCCTCGTGGCCCTGGCCAAACAATGCCAGAAGTTCGAGGGCTCGACCGTTTACTCCCAGATCGGTCGGGTGATCTTCCCTGGATGGCTGAAGGCGCGTCCTCGGCAATACCCTGGACACGGCCCTACATGGAGGCTCGGCACCGACAGTTCGGGCCGGTGCGAAGGTCCCGGTCAACGTGGGCTCGGTCGGTGGCCAGGGCGTCGCCACCGCCTTGTCCAGCCTGGGGTCGTCATCAGTCCCCCTGACACCGGATCGCACCTGATGCATCAGGTCGACGTCCCGGCCCCGGGCGCGGTGGTGGTCGTGGTGATCAGGGGAACCGGCGTGGTCGACTGGATCACCTGATTGCCCGGGGGAATGGCCGCCGGTCCGACCGGGTGGGCGGCCAGATAGTCGAAGATGGTTCTCACCACCGGAGCCGACGCCGCCGCGCCGTAGCCGGCCTGGTCGATGACGCACACCACCACGTACTGAGGGGTGGTGGTGAATCCCACGAACCAAGCAGTGGGCTCCTTGCCCTGTACGGTGTCGGCGGTACCGGTCTTGCCGGCCAGATCGATGCTAGGAAACAACGATCCTTGGAACGCTCCGCTAGCCGTGCCGTTGGGTGACTGCACCACCCCTTCGAACCCGGCCAGTAACGGCTGGTAGGTGGTGGCCGGCAGGCTCACATGACCGGTCACCTGGGGAACGATCTTCTTGACCACCGCACCGGACGGGGAGACCACGGCGGCGGCGACCTGCGGGGCGTACCGGGTACCCTCGTTGATGAACGTCGAGTAGGCCACCGCCTGCTCGATGGGAGTGATGACGGTGGCGCCCTGCCCGAACGCCATCTGCACGTTGTCCCCGGTGTACCACTGGGTATTGGGAAAGGCGGCCGGAGCCTCTGCGTGGAGCTTCTGGCGCTCGGCCTGGCTGTCCACCCGCCCGACGCTCTCGTTGGGGAGATCGATGCCGGTGAGTTGGCCCAGGCTGTACTGGGCGGCTTGACTCTGAATCGGGGTCTGGCCGTAGGCGGCCGACTGGTCGAAGAACAGCGCCCCCAGGTTGTAGAAGAAGGCATCGCTCGACACCGTGAGGGCCTGAGAGATGTTGAGGATCCCGCCGCTGTCGCCGATAGCGTCGTGGAGGATGCACCCGGTGGCACCGGAGTTGGCCTTGCAGCCGGGGACGATGAAGGTGTTGGTGTCGTTGTAGGTCTCCGTGGCATTCCACAGCCCGGAGTTGAGGGCGGCGGTGGCGGTCGACAGTTTGAAAGTCGAGCCGGGGGTGTACACGCCGCCGATAGCCCGATCGATCTGGGGCAAATTGTTGGCCGGGTCTTTCAGGGCGTTGTAGGCGGCATTAGAGATGCCGCCTACCCAGATCGACGGGTTGTAGGAGGGGAACGATGATGACGCCAGCACCGCCCCGGTCCTCGGATCCATGACGATCACCGCTCCACCGGTCGCGGCTGGATAGCAACCGGTCTTGTTGTTGCAGTTCGGATCGATGTGGTTGCGCAACGTGCCGATCTGGCTGGCCAGTGCGTTGTCCGCAACTTCCTGCAAGCCGGTGTCGATGTTGGTGACAATGTTGTCGCCCGGTGTGGCCGGGACAGACTTCAAGGTGCCCACCACGTGGCCTGTCGAGTCCACCTCGAGTTGCTGCTGGCCCGGGATCCCATGGAGGTCCGATTCGTACTGGTACTCCAGACCCGACTGCCCGAACGGGTCGCCGGTCTGGTAGCCCAGGGGGGTGAGCGACTTGAGCTCCGCGGCGTTGATATTCCCCACGTAGCCGAGGACTTGGGAGGCCGGGTAACCGTCTTGGGCCGGTCCGGGGTATTCGAGTTGGGGGTAGTTGCGCTCGGAGATCTGCGCCGAGGCCACGCCCGGGAACTCGCCGGGATGTTCCTTGATGTAGAGGACATCGGCCACTGGGGCGTTGGCCATGATGGGCACCGGTTTATACAGGCTGAACCGGGTGTCGGCCACCGCCGCGTTGACTTGGGCCGACGTTTCACCGATCAACGCCGCCAGCCGGCCTACCACGTCGGGGTTCTGGGTCGCCGCGTTTCTCGACAGGGTGATCTCGGTGGTGGACACGTTGTTCACCAACGGGTTCCCATACCGGTCGAGGATCAATCCCCGGGAGGGGGTGACTGACACGGCCCGGATCTGATTGGCGGTGACCGCGTTGACTGCGGCGGGGGCCTGCAGTACCTGAAGTGTCCATAGGCGCAGTCCCAGGACCACGAACAGCCCGAGGACGACCAGCCCGGTGATCCGGAGTCGGAGAGCGGGTCGGGACGCGGTCGAGTCGGGTGCGTCGAGTACCGCCTCCACCGAGAATCGGCTCTGGTGGAGCTTGGGCTGACGCGGGGCCTTGCGGTGGACAGGCCGCTGGCGGTCGGGACGCATATATCGCCGGGGTCCGCCAAGAGGATGTCGGGGAGTGCGTTTCACCGGGCACCATCCTGCCAACAGAATGAGCCGAATTGGTCGCGAGCCCGGTTTTGGGCAGCCCGCCTCAACGGAGACTGCCGACCGTCGAGGTCGGCATCCCTTCCTTCGATACCTTCGGCAATGCCCATCCCACCATCCGGACCGCCGGCACCGCCAGCACCGCGTTGCACACCGCCACCAGCAACGCGGTGCGGGTCACACCGACGTGGAGCATCTGAGGTTGGCCCAGAATGGAACCGAGAAGGGCGTAGAACACCTCGTACAACACGCTGGCCACCAGAGCGGCCACGGTGGGAAGCCACCACGAGGACCTGTCCAGGGCCACCGTGGCCAGTCCCACCCCGAATCCGATCAACGTGCCGATGAAGGCGGAGAGACCGAAAGGGGTGGGAAGGAGGCAGTCGGCCACCAATCCACTCCCGAAGCCCATGGTTGCCCCCCGCCCGGGTCCACCCACCAATCCGGCGGCCATCGGCAACAACACCATGATGTCCGGATGGACCCCGCCGATGCGGATGTCGAGCATCAGGGTCTGCTGTACGACGATGAAGGCAAAGACCACCAGGGTCACCCGGGCAATATCTCGGGCGGTCACGGACGGCCTCCCACAGGATGTGTACTCATGGTGACGCCGGGTCCCACAGGACGACCGACACGTAGCGGAGATTGGTCAGATCGGCGAGTGGTTGCAGGGTCACCGACTCCTCCGTCGCCGAGACCCCGGTTTTCGAACCGGTGACCCGGGCCACCGGAATATTGGGGGGGAAGATGGCGCCGTTCAGCCCGCTGGTAACGAACAGCTCGCCGACCGAAAGCGGGGTGTTGATCGGGACCAGGCCGGCGGAGAGTGGTTTGCCCGATCCCTCACCTGTCACCGCGGCGTAGGCGCCGGGTGTCCCATAGAGCACATCTACCAACGAGGCCCCGTCGCTGATCAGTCGGACCGTGGCGGTGTGGTGGTTGGCCTGAACCACCCGACCCACCAGTCCCCCGCTCGCCACTACCGGCATGTTGTACTGCACCCCATCGTCCCGACCCACACTGATGTCGATGGTGGCGGCGAAGTTGCTCGATTCGTAGTTGATGACCTCGGCCGGCACTGTCTGGAGGTTTCCGATGTAAGGCAGGTGGAGGACGGCACTCAGCTGTTGCAAGGACTGTTCGGTCTGGGCTGATCGGGCCCGCTGTTGTTGGAGTTGGCGGATCTGTTGTTGGAGTTTTTGATTCTGTTGGCGTACGGCACCGTAGTGAACGGACCCGGCCAGAAAGCTCCCCATCGGCTCGACGATGTCATTGACGCCCGAGCGGATAGGGGCAAAAGAGTCAGCGGCTACCGATTTCACCCCGGAGGTGATCCGGCCGAAACCGCCCCGGGCGTCGAGCGTAATGATGGTGATCGACGCCAACAGCAGAATCAGCAGTGTGGTGCGAGGCCGGCGGGACCGCCGCAACTTCGCCACAGAAAAGCTCCCTTATTTCAGCGAGCAGATGACGTGATGAGAACCTGCTTCAGTGCTTCGAACTCCTCAAGGCACTGCCCGCTGCCGATGGCAACGCAGTTGAGCGGGTCTCTGGCCACCACGATCGGCATGCCCGTCTCCTGGGTCAGGCGGCTGTCCAGGCCATGCAACAACGCGCCCCCGCCTGTGAGCACGATGCCTTGTTCCATGATGTCGGCGGCGAGCTCCGGCGGTGTCCGATCGAGGGTGACCTTCACCGCGTCCACAATGGCAGCCACCGGCTCATCGATTGCCTTGCGGATCTCCTGAGTGGAGATGACCACTGTCTTCGGAAGGCCGGAGACCAGGTCGCGGCCCCGGATCTCCGCATGGAGCTCTTCCTCGAGATCGAAGGCGGAGCCAAGGGCGATCTTGATCTCCTCGGCAGTTCGCTCGCCCAATGCCAGGCTGTACTCCTTCTTGATGAAGGACACGATGGCCTCGTCCAACTCGTCGCCGCCGATGCGGATCGACTGACTGGTCACGATGCCCCCCAGGGAGATGACCGCCACCTCGGTGGTGCCGCCACCGATGTCGACGACCATGTTGCCGGTTGGCTCATGCACCGGCAGCCCGGCACCGATGGCCGCGGCCATCGGCTCCTCGATGATGAATGCCTTGCGGGCCCCGGCGTACTCTGCCGCTTCCATCACCGCTCGTTGCTCTACTCCAGTGATACCCGAAGGAACGCAGATGACCATGCGGGGCTTGGCAAAGCGGCGCTGGTGGACCCGGTGAATGAAATACCGGAGCATTTTTTCGCAGATCTCGAAATCGGCGATGACCCCGTCCTTGAGCGGCCGGATGGCCTGGATGTGACTCGGGGTACGACCGATCATTCGCTTGGCTTCGGTGCCGACCGCCAATGGTCGACCATCCTTGACGTTGACGGCGACCACCGAGGGCTCGTTCAGGACGATTCCTCGACCACGCACGTACACCAGGGTGTTGGCGGTACCAAGGTCGACGGCCATATCTCGGCCTAACAGGGAAAAACGGTTATCGCGCATCAGAGATGCAACCCTCCGTGGGGGATCGGGTGGGACAGCGTGCCTGCGCGGAACCACACATGCATTCCGCTGTATTCGCAGAGCAGTCTACGCGGGATCTGTCGCCAACGCTACGGGAACCATCGCATCGGCACAAGGACGACCTGACCCCCGGGCTCCATCGGATAAAGGACCAGGTCAGGAGGGCTTAATCTCGGGGAAGAAGATCTCGATCTCCCGCGCCGCCGACTCGGTCGAATCCGAGCCGTGCACTAGGTTCTCTCCCGTCTCGAGGGCCAGATCCCCTCGGATCGTGCCCGGAGCGGCGTCCACCGGGTTGGTGGCGCCTATCAGGGTGCGCACCACCTTGAAGGCATCCTCGGGGCCCTCGGCCACCATGATCAGGGCCGGGGACCGGGTGATGAAGGCCACCAGTTCACCGTAGAACGGCTTGCCGTCATGCTCGGCATAGTGACGACCCGCCTCCTCGGTCGTAATGAGCCGGAGCTCGGCCGCAACCAACCGGAGGCCCTTGCGCTCGATGCGCCCAATGATCTCTCCCGAGAGACCCCGTTCGACAGCATCGGGCTTGCAGATAACCAGAGTTCGTCCCACGAGCGGGGCAGGCTAGCCGAAGCCCGACCGGGTGTCAGAACCGGATTTCTGACCCGAGCGTCAGACCTGGTTGGGAATGAGGAGCCGGCGGGCATCGGCCACCACATACAGCGAGCCACACACCACTACCCGGCCGTCATCACCGGCGTGGTCAATGGCCACCGTCACCGCTTCAGACGGGGTATCTGCCACCGTCACCTCCATGCCCAGTGCAACTGCGGCTTCGCCCACCACGTCAACGGGCATGGCCCGAGGGGAATCGGGGGCGCAGACCACTACCGAACGGATGCCGGCGGATACCAGAGCGTCAAGCATGGCGGACGGATCACGCCCGGACAGCATTCCCACCACTGCTACCGCGTCGCCGTCGACGGTGAACTCCTCCACCAGTGAGCGGGCCAGGGTGATCATCCCGGCCACGTTGTGTGCTCCGTCCACCACGACCAGTGGATGACGCTTCACAACCTCGAGACGACCGGGCACCCGAACCCGGGCGAATGCGTCCTCCACCACATCCTCGTGCAGGGGTGCACCGAAGAACGCCTCGACCGCCGCCAGGGCGCACGCAGCATTGTCACCCTGGTGGGCCCCGTGCAATGGCACCAGAATCTCGCCGTAGGCGGCACCGGGGGTCCGAACGTCGATCAGACGGCCACCCACCGCCACCCGGTTGGCGGTACATCCGAACTCCTCCCCACGGAACCAGACCTCGAGGGCACCAGCCTGGATGGCCCTGTCGCTCAAGAGCGCCACCAGGTGGGGATCGGTCTCACCGATGATGACCCGGCTCCCCTCCTTGAAGATGCCGGACTTGTCACCGGCGATGTCCTCCAGTGTCGGTCCCAGAACCTCGGTGTGGTCAAAGCTCACATTGGTAACCACCGCCACGTTGCCGTCGACCACATTGGTGCAGTCCCACCGACCGCCCAGGCCGACCTCGACGACGGCGACATCGACCGCCTCGTCGGCAAACCACATCAGCGCGGCGGCGGTCAGTAATTCGAAACGGGTGAGCCGATCCTCCACCAACGGCTCGACCCGGGACAATGTTTCGAGCACCTCTCGAAACGCCTCGTCATCGATGGGCTCCCCGTTCCGGGCAATGCGCTCGTTGACCCGACTCAGATTTGGGCTCGTGTAGGTGCCCACCGACAAGCCCTGGGCCACCATGAGGGCGGTGGCCATCGCCGCGGTCGATCCCTTGCCGTTGGTGCCGGTCAGGTGGATCGAGGGATAGGCCATGTTCGGGTCGCCGAGGACGCGCATGAGATCGCGCATCCGATCGAGAGTCGGCACGGACTGCCGAGTCGGCATGTTCAACTCGAAATTGATGTGCGAGTCGAGCCACTCCAGGGCTTCGGGAAGATCGTCGAAGCGGGCTGTAGCCGGAGTAGCCGGAGTAGCCGGAGTGGCCGGAGTAGCCGGAGTGGCCGAAGGAGATGAAGGAGATGAAGGAGATGAAGGAGATGAAGGAGATGAAGGAGATGACGTCGTCACTGTGGATCGGGTGGGTTGGGACTGGATGGTCGAAACGGCCGAGAACCCAACGCCGCTACCCGGCTATGAGGCGGCCCGGCGGGTGCGGGACTTGGCCGGCGGGCTCTTCAACGGCACCAGGGTCGGATGGACCTTGTCGAGGACCACTGACCGGTCGACAACGCACTTGGACACGTCGGTCCGGCTGGGAAGGTCATACATCACCTCGAGCAGGACCTCCTCGAGGATGGCCCGTAAGCCCCTTGCCCCAGTGCCTCGAAGCAGTGCCTGCTCGGCGATGGCTTCGAGCGCATCGTCGGTCAGCTCGAGTTCGACATGGTCGAGCTCGAATACACGTTTGTACTGGCGGGTCAGAGCGTTCTTCGGTTCGACCAGGATGCGGATGAGTGCCTCTTTGTAGAGGTGCGCCACCGCTCCTATCACCGGCAGGCGACCGATGAACTCGGGAATGAGACCGAACTTCATCAGGTCCTCGGGGAGTACGTGGCGCAACAGTTCGGAATCGTCGCCACGGTCCGCCGCCTTGCGCACCTCGGCCCGGAAGCCGATCCCCTTGCGTCCTATCCGATTCTCGATGATCTTGTCGATCCCGGCGAAGGCCCCACCGCAGATGAAGAGGATGTTGGTGGTGTCGATCTGGATGAACTCCTGATGGGGGTGTTTCCGCCCACCTTGCGGAGGCACCGATGCCGTGGTGCCTTCAAGAATCTTCAGCAGTGCCTGCTGGACACCCTCACCGGAGACATCCCGGGTGATCGACGGGTTTTCCGACTTCCGGGCGATCTTGTCGATCTCGTCGATGTAGATGATGCCGGTCTCGGCCCGCTTGACGTCGTAGTCCGCCGCCTGAATCAGCTTCAACAAGATGTTCTCGACATCTTCGCCGACATAACCCGCCTCGGTCAGCGCCGTGGCGTCGGCAATGGCGAAGGGCACGTTGAGCATGCGGGCAAGCGTTTGTGCCAGAAGGGTCTTGCCGCAACCGGTCGGGCCCAAGAGCAGGATGTTGGACTTGGCCAACTCCACTTCATTGTCGTGGGAACTGTCGTTACCCGATTGGACCCGCTTGTAGTGGTTGTAGACGGCAACCGAGAGGATTTTTTTGGCGTACTCCTGGCCGATGACGTAATCGTTCAGGAATTCGTAGATCTCTTTCGGCTTGGGAAGCTCCTCGAATGACAGCTCCGTAGTATCGGAAAGCTCCTCGGCGATGATGTCGTTGCACAGTTCGATGCACTCGTCGCAGATGTAGACGCCGGGTCCAGCGATGAGTTTCTTCACCTGCTTCTGCGACTTCCCGCAGAAGCTGCACTTCACCAGGTCGCCCCCGTCTCCGAACTTCGCCACGTCGGTGCCCTCGTCCTTCTGTCCGATACTGCCAACGACTACTGACCGCAACTACTGCTGGTCGATGTCCAACTCTAGCGGCTGGTCGGTCCCCGACGGTTCGTTCGCCGCTAGATCCTCACGTCCTAGGCAGCGCCGACGGCCTCAACGCCCACCAGGTCGCGAGCGGTGATCACTTCGTCGATCAGGCCGTAGCTGACCGCCTCTTCAGCCGTCATGATGAAATCTCGGTCGGTGTCCTTTGACACCTTCTCCGTGGTCTGGCCGGTATCGCTGGCCAACATTCCGTTCAGGAGATCGCGCATCCGCAGAATCTCCTTGGCCTGCAGCTCGATATCGCTGGCTTGCCCTTCCACACCGCCGAAGGGCTGGTGGAGCAGAATCCGGGCGTGAGGAAGCGCGAACCTCTTGCCCTGGGTACCCGCCCCGAGCAGCACGGCGGCGGCCGAGGCTGCCTGGCCGAAGCAGAACGTGGACAGGTCCGGCTTGATGTACTTCATGGTGTCATAAATGGCGAACAGCGCAGTGATGTCTCCGCCCGGCGAGTTGATGTAGAGGTGGATGTCCTTGTCCGCCTCTTCCGATTCGAGGAACAACAATTGGGCACAGACCAGGTTGGCCACCGTGTCGTTGATCGGGGTCCCGAGGAAGATGATCCGTTCCCGGAGCAATCGGGAGTACAGGTCGTAATTGCGTTCACCCCGGCTGGTCGACTCGACCACCCACGGCACGCTGTAGGCCTGTGCGTCCATCGAGTTCGATGCGTCCATAAAGCTCACTCCGGGTCCTCCTCTGCCTGATTCACTTTCAGGGAATCCCGTGACACGGGATTCCCTTCCTCATCCACCAACTCGACGTTGTCGAGCAACCATCGCAGGGCCTTGGCCTTGCGTCTGTCCGAGCGTACCGCCGGGAGCCGCCCACCCTGTTCGAGTTGTTCGCGTACCTGGTCGGCGTTCATCTCGAGGCGCTCACCCATGGTGGCCAACTCGGTATCGAGCTCCTCATCGGTGAGCTCCACGTGCTCCAGTTCCACCAGGGACCGGAGGGCCAGGTCCGATTTGACCCCTTGGAGGGCCCCGGTCCGGAGTTCATCGAAAAACTCCTGTTCATCGCGCCCGGTGGCGGCGAGAAACTGGCCGAGCCCGATCTTTTGTTGCTCCAGCCGGTGGTTGAGGTCGTGGATCCGCTCGCGTAGCTCGCTCTGCACCAGTATTTCGGGAACATCCTCGGTGACCAGTTCCACCAACGCTTCGATGGCCTTCTGCTGCAGGGCCAACTGTGCCTGCACAATGAGCCTCTGTTTGAGTCGCTTGGCAATGTCTGCCTTGAGCTCATCGGCGGTTTTGAATTCTGAGGCCTCCGCCGCCCACTCGTCGGTGACGTCGGGGAGCACCAATTCCTTCACGTCCTTGACCACCACCGAGAACGAAATCGTCTGGCCGAGTGCCTCAATGGTCGAGTCAAAGGTGATGGTGTCGCCGGCACTCGCACCGATCAACGCCTCATCGAGCTCGGGAACCACTCCCCCACTACCCACTTCATAGAGAAAATCCTCGGCGCTGAGATCCTCATTGCTGACCGCGGCGCTGTCTCCGCCGTCCGCCTTGTCGACATCGTCGGATCCCTCGGTACGTGTCCCCGTGACGTCCACCGTGACCTGGTCACCTTGTTGCACCGGACGCTCCACTTCGGCGAGCTCGCCGGAGGTGGAGCGAAGCCGGTCAATCTGAGCGGTGATCTCTTCGTCGGGAACGTCCAGTCCCGGGATCGTCACCACCAAACCCTGGTATCCCGCGATGGACACGGTGGGTCGCACTTCGACAATGGCATCGAAGGACACGGCTCCTGATTCGTCGCCCGCGGTGATGTCAATCTCGGGTTGGTCGATGGGGTCGACTGCGGTATCCGAGACCGCCCGGGCATAGAAGTCAGGAAGAGCCTCGCGCAGGGCTTCACCGCGCAGAGCAGTGGCGCCGCCGAGGCGAGCCTCGATTACTCGGCGAGGAACTTTTCCGGGTCGGAACCCGGGCACCCGGATCTCACGTGACAGACGACGTACAACGTCATTGAGGGCTTCGTCGACCTCCGATTCGTCGACCTCGACGGACAGACGGACCCTGTTGCCCTCTTCGGGCGCTGCTGTGGCTCGCATACGAGTAGGTGAGTCTACTGGTCGCCGGGGACCCGTTTTCCGGCGCCTCAAGTCAGTGAAAAAACGCCAGGATTCGGTATCGACTTCCGACCGAGATGTGGCCTGTCCCATAACGTCCCCTCGCCACTCGATGAGCCCATCCTCGGTCGGCCTCGTAGGCGAGGGCATCGGCGAGCGCCTTGCGCGGCGTGGGTCCTCCGATCTGGTATCCCCACGCTTCGATGGTTTCCTCGACTTCGGAGATCGCACACGGTCGGACTGAAAGGAGGAGGACGGCCAACGCAGCCCGGCGCAGAGGTCGGCCTCGCAAGGGTTGGCCTTCGGCGCCGGGGATCCCGGGTCCGGCGTGGCGAGGGTCTCCTTGGTGCGGCGGACGGGGGAGCGCAGTACACGAGTAGCGCAATCCGGTAATCGGAGCGCAGTTCCAGCAGAGGCAGTGCATGAGCCGGACGATAGGCAGAAGGTGTGACTCTCAAGATTCATAACAATTCCACGTCGCGGCGAATTGCCACAGGTTCTATTCCCCATTTCGCCGCGACATGGAATCATTTGGTTGCCGGAAGGTTTCCGCTGGCCGGTGAATCGGACGGGTAAATCGGGACTGAAAGGGCGGGTCAGATCATGAAGCTCATCGACTCGAGCACCTGGCGCCCCAGCGCCACATTACCCGCCACGTCGGCTTGGCCGGAGGCCAGGACTTCCGCGGCTGTCGCCCGCCCGAATCCGAGCCGCCAAAATGCTTCCTGGTCCATGGCCAGCGTGACCGTCGGATCGGTCGGCACTTCCGGCGCCACCCGGGCGCGACCGCCCTCCACCATGACCGGCACCTGACGGCCCAACTCCCCGCTCACTTCGAACAGGATGGTAGAGCCCTCAGGGGGCTTCACCTTCTTCCCCACCACATAGGCCATCGCCCCTGCACACCGCTCGAGGACCAGTGTCTCTCCGGCGCCGTTGCGGCCACCGGGACGATCGAGTGCCCGACGCACATCTTGTTCGTGGGCCCACGAATCGAGGACGCGGGTACCCATGAACTCGCGATAGGGCACCTGGCCGATCGGGCTCCACCCGACCTCGTCGAATTTGGCTGGAGGCAACGCTCTGAGAGCCGCCAACCGGCGATCGGTGGTGTCGACAAGCTCAGCCAACACCTCTGACCCCGGTGTGTCCCGGCGGACCTCGATCCACAACTCGTTCATTTCGCCGATCGGATTCTTTACGTGGGGAGGCACTTCGCTGACCGGTTGCGGCGCCGGATCACCGAGCAAGGTGCGCTCCACGCCGATCAAGTGCGAAATCTGATCCCGCACCGACCATCCCGGGCAGTCGGTGGGGAGGGCCCACTGGTTTTCGTCTAATTGGCGGCAGGCATCGGCAACGGACGCCCATACCTCACGCAAGCTTTCGATCACCGCCTCGTCGCCGGCAGTCGACTCCATCATCAACCTGGGAGTACGGCCTCGATGGCATCGATGACCTCGGGTGCTTCGGGATCGATCATGGGTCGGAATCGATGCACGATGGTTCCATCCGGGGAGACCAGGAACTTCTCGAAGTTCCACTGCACATCCCCTGCCTCGCCGTCGGCATCAGGGAACGCGCTCAACTGGTCGTAGATCGGGTGGCGATCCTCGCCGTTCACGTCGACCTTTTCGAACATCGGGAAGGTGACCCCGTAGGTCGCCGAGCAGAATGAGGCGATCTCCTCGGAGCCACCCGGCTCCTGTCCGGCGAACTGGTTGCACGGAAAGCCGAGCACGGTGAACCCTCGCTCACCATAGGACTTCTGCAGTCGTTCGAGGCCCTCGTACTGCGGGGTCAGCCCGCACTTCGACGCCACATTCACCATCAGGAGCGCCTTGCCCCGATACTGGCCAACCGAGGATTCGTCGCCGGAAAGGGAGTGGATGGAAGGATCGTAGACGGTCATGAAACGCATCCTATTGGGGACTGTTTGGACATGCGACCCAGTCCCGTGTCGGCCGTGACGACGGTGCTGGCCCCCGCACTTCCCGCCCCTTCTGCTAGCTGAGCGCTAGCACGAGCCAGCCCCATCCCCCCTTTTTCACGCCTCCCCAGATACATTCGGTACGTCCATTCACCCGATTGTCACCATCCCAGTCCGAGGAGGAACCATGGCGTCGTATGAGGGTTATTGCGTGAAGTGCCGCGAAAAGCGGGAGTTCGAGGGAGAAGAAGTCGAAATGGCCAACGGCCGACGTTCGGCCAAAGGAAAATGCCCTGTCTGCAACACCGGGATGAACCGAATCCTGGGTAAGAAAACCTGAGACGACAGGGAAGTACCTGGGCTCAACCAGCTCCAGCCGGAGAGGCCGGGGCGGCCGGTCCATCGACTGTCTGATCTGATGGCCGCTCAGAGCGCAAGGAGAGGGCCCTGAACACCGCTCCTTCTCGCAGGCCCCAGTCACTGACCACCAGCCGTTGGAGTCCGAGCATCTCGACCAACGTCGATAGCACCACGGCTCCGATGGGAAGAAATGGCGCCCGTCGGGCCTGCACTCCGGGAAGCGCCAACCGGGCGTCGAGATCGAGTGTGGCCAATCGGTCGGCCAGCTCGTGCAACTGACCAGCCGGGAGCTCGACCTGGTTCACCTGCAAGGCCGAGACCGAGCGGGATGATGGCAAAGAGCGGTGCAGCCCCATGGCCAGGCGGGCCAGTGCTCGTACAGTTCCTCCGCTGGCGATGGCTCGATGGCCGGCGGCGGGATAGCCGGCAAGAATGGATCGGATCGGCTCTGCCCTCTCCTGAGTGAGCTCCACGACCCTGGCCCTGTCCCGCGCCGTCAGGAACTCACCACTGTCCAACTCTCCGCGCAGCCTGGCCGTGCCAAGGGCCACACTGGTCACCGCGTGCACGTCGAGGGCGTCACCTATTCCGGCTTCGAGGCTCCCGCCTCCGAGATCGAGCCCGAGTACCGGTTCGCTCCCGACCCAGACTCCCGCCCGCTGCCCGAAAAAGCAGAGTCGCGCCTCTTCCTCCCCAGTCAACAGGGTGATGGGGCAACCGATCACCCGTTCGAGGCGGCCGAGCAATTTCTGGCCGTTGGTGGCATCGCGCAATGCCGCGGTGGCCAGGGCCACCACCACGTCGATCTTCGCTTCATCGGCGGCAGTGCGAAGCCTGCGCACAGTCCGCACCGCGCTCGCAGCACGGTCGCCAGGCACAGCACCGGTTCGGGCCACTTCTGTACCCAGGTGCAGAAAAGACCGACGACGGAGCACCGGGATGAGCACGCCGTCACGCGAGGCATCCACCACCATCAGGTGGAACGAGCTGCTCCCGAGATCGAAGACGGCCACACGGACGGTCGGCATCGGCGTGACGCTACCCCGAGGACCACCTCGCCTCACAACAGTCACAACAGTCACAACAGCTGGCGGGATGCATGTACGCTCCAGACGTTACGGTCATGGAATCTGAGCTGAGCCGGCTGAGCCGGGCCGCATGACCAGTGTCCGGTCGGAGATGCCGGGAACAGAGATACCGGGAAGTAGCGCAGCTTGGCAGCGCGCCTGCTTTGGGAGCAGGAGGTCGGGGGTTCAAATCCCCCCTTCCCGACCAGAAAAACCCTAGTCAGCGACTTACGGGCCAGCGTTGACACCGGTTGACAGGGCCGCTTGTAAACCATTTGTCAACGGAATCACCCGAGGAGACTTGCCGACAGTGCAGCGCCCGCCTCCGCAGCCTGTCCCGGCATGACGTGGGCATAGACCGCCAGCGTCGTCGCAGCCGAGCTGTGACCGAGCATTTCGCTGACCACCTTCACCGGGACACCTGACGCCAGCATGAGCGAAGCAGCCGTGTGGCGTGTGTCGTGAAGACGGATTCGAGGCAACCCGAGCGACTTCACCTTCCGGTCGAACCACGTCGAGAGTGAGTCCGGGTAGTACGGCAACCCGAGCTCGTCGGCGAGTAGGTATCCACCGTCGTCGTATGCACCACCGGACGCCAGTTTCTCCCGGCTCTGCGTGGCCTTGTGCGCCCGGAGGATCGTCACCAGTGACGGGTCGAGTGGAATCGAGCGCCTGCCGGCCGCTGTCTTCGGAACGCTGTCGATGGCCTTACCGTCGACCACGATGCGGGTCCGATTGATCCGCACCACCGAGCCGGTGAGGTCCACGTCCTCCCAACGCAGGCCGCACAGTTCACCACGACGGAGCCCGCGGGTGAGGAGCAGCGACCAGGCGAACGCGAGCCGGTCGTCCCGGGTGGATTCGAGGAACTGGCGCGCCTCCTCGACCGTCCATGCCCGCATCACCGTCGAGGCTGCCCGAGGACGACGCACGCCCGCCACCGGGTTGCGACCGAGGAGGCCATTCTCTACGGCCCACGAGCAGGCCGCCTTCAACACCGCGACCGAGAGTTGAACGGAGCGGGCAGAGAGGCCCTGGCGTCCGGTGGTGGTCGTGGCCGTTCGGAGCGTCTCGACCATTTCGCCCACGTGCTTCGGAGTCAACGCCGTCACTCGGACACCGCCGATGTTCGGAACGATCCATGACTCGACGACGAGGGTTTGCTGCGACAGCGTGTTTGGTCGGAGGCCACGGCTGTGCTGCGCGGGCAACCAGTGCTCGGTGAGGAGCTGGCTCACCGTCAACGGCCTGTCTGGATTCCATGAGCCCGTACCTACCTTTCCGAGAACAACGTTCAGGTGCTCCCGGGCCTCTTTCTGGAGCCGGAAGCCTCCCTTGCTGTGCTGTCGACGCTTGCCCGTGGCCGGATCGTCGGTGGACCAGTAACAGGTCCAGGTCGAACCCCGCTTGATCGTAGAACCGTTCATTTCGTCCCCTTCGGTTTCGGTGTTGAGTTGTCTGGAACCGTGGCGCCGGCTGCCCGGCCGCGCACGGTGTTATCGAGCAGGTTGAGTGGCGGCCGACGACACCGGTAGACCCACTTAGCCGCCTGTCCCTTCGACACGTGGAAGTGATCTACAACCGCTTTCGTCGGGTCGGCCAGGTGACGGAGTGCCTCGGTGTAAACCTCGGCTACCTCGACGTAGTGGCTCGCGGGCAATGACGGACGCCCCGCCTTCTTCGGCCTCGCCTCGTCCGTTAGATCGAGAATGTGCCGGGCGGCCGTCTGCGCCTTCGGAGTCTCCCAAAAGCCCGGCTCGTCCGTGACGGTCGCGGAGCCCTCAAGGGTTTGGCGAGCCTTCGCCATGAGGCTGGGGGTTGTCCATGCCTTAGCAATCCCGCGTTGGCGGGCCATGTAATCCGCAACGATCCGGCCGAGCGGGAGCCGAAGGTCCTTTGACCGAATCGGACCCTCCCGTGAATCCCACGACGGCTCGGGTTCACGCGGCCAGTGTCGCTTCGCCTCAGCCGTCGTCAGGTGCGTGACCCGCTTCGGCAACGCAGCAGGGTCTATCGCCCACATTTCCACCCCGACGACTTCGGGACGGCCGTCGATGATGGCAACCGTGGTCCACACGTCGAACGGCCCGTCCACCGGGTCCGGCCACCTGGCCCCATCCCTATTGATGATCTCCATACGGTTCACTGTACACGTAATGGAAACGCTGGGGCGACTCTAGGTACCGTTTCCGTAATCGTGGCAGGTCAGCGATAAAAAGGGTTGTGGAAACGCTGGCCCAACGTATCCGATACGGCTACCGTGGTCCCCATGCCCACTTCCGCCGGAGACACGCTCGAAGCCCTTACCTCGGTACGACTCGCAGCCAGTGACGGGACCGCTCGGCACGTGCGGATCACGGCAGGCGCGTCGCTCACTGAAATCGGCCGGGCCGTCGGTGTGACCAAAGCCACCGTCAGCAAATGGGAGCGAGGTCTCGCCGTCCCCCGAGGCGAACCCGCCGTTCGATACGGGGCTGTGTTGGCCACCCTCGCCACCATTGCCGAGAACGGCAAACGATGAACCGGCGCACTTACACAGCGGCCGAGGTGGCCGAGTTGTTCGGACTGTCGCCGTGGGCCGTTTACGAGCACGTGAAGGCGGGCGACTTCCCCATCGCTCCAATCCATGTTGGGCGCCGGATGCTTTGGCCCTGCGCTCCCGTCGACTCGCTACTCGCCGGTGCGGCGTCATGAAGATGACCGCCGACGAGATCGAGGACATCGCCAGCCAACTCGACGCCGACCAACTCGCACATGTCGGTGCGTCCTTGACGGCCCGGGCAGCCAACCGGAGAGCAGAGAAAGGGGTACCGATGTTGGCACAGGTTTCTGACCCCGAGACAATGGCAGCCTTCGCCGAACTCGAACCACTAGCCGACCGTTTGTTGCATCACGCCGAACGGTCCCGCTCGGTAGGGATTGATGACGACCTCATCGGCTATTCCATCGCATGCGAACTACTGGGGCTCGGCCACAGCGAAGAGGAGACGGCGGCTCTCATCGCCGAAGCTGGCATCGCCTGGCACCGTCGCACCCCCGACGAGCGCCTGGTGGCAGCGGTCGCCGAGTTGCTGTCACTCGGAATGGACCCCGCCACGGTACAAACCGCCTTCGCTGATCTGGAGGTGGCGTGATGGAAGTCACCGACGAGATCATGGAACGGGCTCAAGCTCAGGTGGGGAAGCGGGAAACTGATGCCGGGTGGGAGGATGCCACGGACCTGCCGACCTCTCGGAATACTGCGCCATTCTGCGCCGGTGTATTGGGTGACGCGGTGGACGGTTTCGTCCGAGCGGTTTCGGAAGAAACGGCAACTCCACCTGACCTCGCCGCCATCGCCGCACTCGGAGTGTGCTCCACCGTCATCGCCGGATCGGTCGTAGTCGAGGCTGACGCCGGCTGGCGGGAGTCGGTGAACCTTTACCTCATCGGACTCGCGTCTCCCGGCGAAGGCAAGACCCCCGTAGTCAGCCGGTGTGCCCATGTACTCGACACGATCGAGAAGGACCGCCGTGAGCAATTGCTCCCTGAGATCGTCAACGCCGAGGCCCTCAAGCGCATGGCAGAAGGTCGTAGGAAGCGGGCCGAAGATATCGCGGCGAAGTCTGGCCACGCTGATCGGCTGGAGGCAGAGGAGGACGCCCTCGACGCTGCACGTGAAGCAGCGAAAGCCATCGTTCCCTCGGTGCCACGTGTCTATACCCGAGAGGCAACACCCGAAGCCCTGGTGAAGATGCTCGGGGACCAGGGAGGCCGAGTCGGCGTCGTGACCGACGAAGGTGTGGAGTTCTTCGAGCTGGCCGCCCGTTACTCGGGTACCGGGAAGGGGAACCTCGGTGTGTACCTCAGTGGCCACGACGGCGGCCGATATATCTCCGACAGGGCTGGCCGTGATCCCATCGTCATCGACGCAGCCACGCTGACCGTGGCTCTCTTCGCCCAACCAGTAGTGCTATCCGACCTCGGGAAAGATCGCCAGGCCCGTGGACGCGGCCTGTTGGCCCGTTTCCTCTGGTCGATGCCCGGCACGATGGTCGGCAACCGCCCCATTTACCGCGAGGCAGTGAGTGCGGAGCTGCTCGACTCATGGGAACAGCGAATTGTCGCCCTCGCCGCCGAGGCATTCGAGAACCGGGACGAGCCGGTGACTTTGTACGTCGACCTCCCAGCTCGCCGAATGTTCGATGAGTGGCGACAGGCCCACGAGCCTCGGCTGGCGGCCGGACTTGGAGACCTGAGCACCATCGTGGACTGGGGCTCGAAGTTGCCGGGTCAAGTGCTCCGGCTGGCCGGAAACCTCCACGCCCTGAGGACTGGCACGATCCGAGGGACCATATCGGCCGAGACGATGACAGCGGCCCTCGCCCTCGCCGGCTACTTCACCGACCACGCCCGGGTCGTCTTCGGGGTCATGGGAGCCGATCCGGTAGTCGAGGACGCTGGAGCAGTGCTCCGGTGGCTTCGCGATCACAAGGCCGCTGAGACCACGACCCGGGATATCTACACGTCGAAGGACTGGGACGTGGACCGAGCACGCACGGCCCTGTCGGTGTTAGAGGAGTACGGGTGGGTGAATCTGGCCGAGCGACCTCCCGGCCCTGGCCGCTTCGCCGAGCGTTGGACCGTTCACCCGAAAGTACGGCGCAGTATGGAGCAGTATCCAGCCGGAATGGCCATAGTGCGCCATAGTGCGCCGGTAATCCCTATATCCGCCGAACCCGAACCGGCATTCGATGCACCTCCGCTCGAAGATGACGCGTTTTACGACGGCGAAAACGAGCACGTGCAAGACAGGGACGTGCAATGAAGCCGCCCGGACCTCAGGAATCGGCAATCGCCGCCGTGGCCGCTTTCGTTCACCGCCTCGATGAGTTGGGGCGTCTGGAGGAGATGGCCGAACTCGACTGGATGCTGGCAGACACCGACGCTCATACCCTCGCCATTCTCTGCGCCCTCATCGTTCAACGCACCGGCGAGCCCGGCCGCCAGGCACTCCAGCACCTCGGCCGGAATGTCGCCCGATTCACGGCCAAGTCTGAGGGGTCGTGACGACGTGAACCGCTGGACCTGCCCCGGCTGCGACCAGACCATCGAGGCAACCGCCGTCGCCGTAGGTCACGCGTGTCCGTCACGCGGTGACCGACTCACCGACTGGCTCTCGACAGATTTACAAGCAACACCCACCCAACAAAGGAGCACTAAATCATGACCAGTTCCAGCACCCGCCCAGTCCCGAGCGGCAACGGCTACGAAGCCCCCAAAACGCCGCAGTCCCGCGTCCTCACTGAGATGCAACGAGGACTTCCCAGGGTCGACGGAAACGGCTTTCCGATCCCGACCCCCGTCGATCCCACTGTCGCTGCCGTAGTCACAGGGCCGAACGGTGAGACACCCTCGATGGCAGCGGCTCTGACCGCGGCCGCCGCAGCCGTAGGTGCCGATGTTGGCGCCCTGGTGGACTCGCAATCATTCTGCCGCACCGTCCTGCCGATCTCTCCCAGCGACACTGCCGGCCTGGTGAGCGCAATCCAGAATGCGGTCGCGCAGAACCCGTCACTTGCAATCCAGCCCGAACGCCAGGGGATGCAGAGCAATCCGGCGCAGGGCGCCAGCGGAAGCGGAGGCGCAGTCCCATCACGACCTAAGACGGTCGCCGAGTTGATCCGTGCCGAGGCCGGTAAGGCAGCCGGCCAACCAGTCCCCCCAGGTAGCACGACCGTCTGACCCATCGTCAACCTTCTACCTCAACCAACCCACCAACCCACCAACAAAGGAACCACAAATGACCGTCGACCCATCGCACCTGACCGCTGAGTATGTGGACGCCCGAAACCAGTTCACCGCTAATTCTTCCGACCAACGACAGAGCATCGACGCCACGTTCGCCGGGTGGCAACGAATCAAGTTCGCCGCTGCCCGCTGCACAGTTGACCCGACCGAAGGCGTCACCTTCGGCGACATCGTTGAGGCAGTGCTCGCCTGTCGCATCACTGACACCGCACTGGTGTGGCCTACCGGGAAGGCGAAGTGATGGCGACGCACGACACACGGTCGACACGACGCACGACACGACGCACGACGACGACAGCCAATCCCATCGGCAAGGCCAAGCCGAGCCAGGCGCCCGGTGCCACCACGGGACGACCGAAAGGCAGTAGCCGCAACGGCCGAGGCGTCCGACGATGACGACGGCCACGTTTGTAATTTCTATCGGCCGAACGACCCCCCCCCACTGACCCCCTGACCTGGGCTTATCCACCCCGCAAGCGTATACCGCCTGCCATCCCGGCATACCTGAAACGAACCCACGCGAGGGGTTCGAAATCGCCCATATCCGCACCGACCAAAGGTAAATCACCATGACGCCACCGAAAAGATCGAAGGCCCCAGCCAGCCCGGCCGGGCTCGCCTCAGCGGGCCGGAAGTTGTGGCTGTCCGTGACCGCCGAATACGACCTTGAAATCTTCGAAGAGCTCCTGTTGTTACAGGCGGCTCGAACCGCCGACCGGCTCGACAGGTTGGCCGCAGAGGCCGCAGACAACCCGGTGACGGTCGCCAACATGAAGGGCGACCAGGTTGCCCACCCGGCGCTAGTCGAGAGTAGGCAGCAGAGTCTCACCTTGGCTCGCTTGCTCGCCAGCTTGCGCCTTCCATCCGGTGAGCAGACCGGAGAATATCGGCCCCAGCGTCGTGGTGGAGCCCGGGCCAGCTACGGCATTCGAGGGGTCGTCTGATGCGCCGCCGGACGCCGGCCGTCGAGTTGCTCCCGCCCAAGCTGCGCACCTACGACCCGCGACGCTGGCTCAAGTCTGGTGAGGACCCATCCGACCCGATCGTCGTCCACGTCCGTGCCCTGAGCCGGTTCAAAGAAGCTGTTTGCACTGCGACCGGCGCCAAGGTGGCAGAGGACGTGGCCGGCCACATCATCGACCAGTGGTTCGGACCCATCGCGACCCGCACTCCCGGCGAGTGCCCATGCGATCAGTGCGGAGTGGTGATCCGTCGATGACCTTCTCAACAGTCGCCCGGAGGTTTTGTCATGGCCTCCGGGGCGAAGTCCCCGCCACCAGGCTGACGCGCTTGAACGTCGTGGCGCCGGTGGTGGGGCACCTCCCCCGGGCCAGGTGCCCGGGTTTGTCCCGTCCACCGCGCTGCCTCTGGATCGGCCTTGGCGCCGGTGGGCAGGCACTCTCTTGACTGACCCGGCATGAACACTGTGGATTGGTCTATTTGCGCGCTGGGGTGTGCCGTCCTCGCATTGGTCGTCCGCGACGGATTTCGATTTCGGGGACGAGATCGCCGGTCACGGTCTCAACTGGTCAACTCGTCGGAGGCAAGCGAACGATCGCTGGCTCGGATTGCCCGCGCGTGCGGACTAGGAGTTCACCGGGAAGATGCGCTCCCCACCCAGACGACTGAAGAGAAAACCGCGCCGACTGAAACGGCGCCAAGTCAGTGTCACCGCAAGGAAGGTCGCGAATGACTAAGCCTTTTGGAGGGGCGACAACCTCCACCCCGTATGCGGTGGCGGTGCCTTCATTGCGAAGAAGCCAATATCCGTCCGGTACCGTCGGCTCAATGGCCCATTTTATGACAGCTTCAGAGTCGGCATCCGAGGAACTAGACGAGAGCCGCTGCTCGAGCGCGACAGCCATTCGGTCTAGTGCATCGGATTGCCGACGGCTCTCGGCAACGGCTTCGGTTGATGTTTGTTCGGCCCTATGTGCCTTCCACGCTGACACGAGTGCGACGGCAATAGCGACACCGGTGCCGGTCCACGCTGCTGCGTCGTTCATTCTGTCCTCGCCTCACTCTGCCGATCCGCATGAACGCTACTCGGGCCGCTTTGGGCATCTGATGGAACCTGGGCGTTGAACACCGCTGACCACGCCGTCACCCGCTGGCTCATCTCGGGTGACCCTTCCGACCCCTATATCTGGCTCGCATCGCTGACCAGGCGACCGGAGTGGCACGCGCGTGCCGCGTGCCGTGGAGCCGGGACCTCGGCGTTCTTTCCATCACGCGGTGCGAACGCCGGCACCCAGGCCCGGGCCCGCGCCGTGTGCTCGACGTGTCCGGTCACCGAGGAATGCCTGGCCTACGCCCTGGCCGCCCCGGACACCGTGGGGATATGGGCCGGGATCACGGGCTCCGAGCGCCGACCGATGCGTGCCTCGATGGCGTAGAGCGAGTGGCCCACCGAGGCGCGTGTCAGGGCAACGGCCCTCTAAGGTCGAATGCACCGAGCTGATACCGATGCCGTCAGGAGTAACGTCACGACGGTCGACGCTGCCAACAGGGACCCGGTTTGCCGCTGGGGCACGTCGTCGACTGGTCCGTCATCGCGTCACCCTTGACGGCGTTGGCGAGCCGCGCCCTGGTCAAGTTCGCTCCAGCGAGAAGGGTGCCAGTCAGGTCGGTGTCGCCGAGGTTGGCGGCAGTCAGGTCGATACCTCGCAAGTCAGCCCCGGTCAGGTTTGCGCCGGTGAGGTTGGCGCCTTTGAGTTTTGCCCCGGTCAGGACCTTATGCGAGAGGTCAGTCCCGCTCAGATTGGCGTTGTTCAGGTTTGCGCCGGTGAGGGTTGCGTTGTTCAGGTTTGCGCCGGTCAGGTTGGCAACCATGAGGTTTGCATCCGACAGATTGGTGTTCTCCAGATTGGCGGCCGACAGGTCGGCATGAATGAGGTCGAGGCCACTCAGGTCGGCCCCGCTCAAGTCGGCACCTTTTAGGATGGTCAGACTGAGGTCGAGGCCACTCAGGTCGGCCCCGCGAAGGTCGGCTTTCTGAACATTCGCTTGAGGACCGACTATGTAGCCATTGACCAATCGCCAGCGCGGACCGAGGACCGGCGTCCCGATGATGCCACCGGAGCGCACGCCGACCATGCTCACTCCGGTCAGGGTTGCGCCGTCCAAATTGGTATCAGCCAGGTTGGCGTTGTCCAGGGTGGCCATCGACAGATTGGCCCCGGCAAGGTTGGCCCCCTTCAGAGATCGCCCGTGGAGGTCAGTCCAACTGAGGTCAGCGCCGTGGAGGTCAGCGCCCTTGAGGTCTTGGGCAACCGGGTCGTGTCGAAGGTACCATGGGTCGGCCGCAGTGCTGGCGACACGGGCGACGGGCGCCGGATCAAGTGCCTTGGTCTTCTTCTTTCCAAAGATCCCCACTTGTGCCCCCTCATCGTCAGAGCACAACGGTAGGTCATCGCAGTCTCATCCGCTCTGCGTGCGGCGCGGGTTCCGCAGCTTTGACCGCCGCCCCGAGCGGGTGCCCACGGTCACGTCATTCCTGTCGGGTGGGCCGGTCGTCCTCCACGACGTCAGCATTGACACCGGAGTGCTTCTTCTTGAAGCTCTCAACCACCTTCTTCACCGCCATTGCTCCTACGACACCAAGGCCTCCGCCGGCAACGTGTTCGCTCACGAAGATCGCCACGTGGACCGCTGGCTCGACCCCGGCGCCCCGAAATTCCATCGGTGGGTCGTAGGAAACTTCGAACTTCTCGTCCTTGAGCACCTTGCTCAGCCGGATGGCTCCGCTGGCTGGGCCGAAGTAGTTGATCTGAATCATCGCTCGCCGTCCTTCACTCTCGGAGATCCAGAGTTGAAGTAGCCACCATTGTCATTCTCAAAAGGCTTTTCGATGATGTTGTCAGTCATCCGGCCAATGACGCCCTGAGCTACATCTAGCAGTTGCGCTGACGTTTCGTGTGTGAATTCGACAGGCGTGCCGCCTGGCAAGTGTCGAATCAAATTGGGGAGGCTCAATGCATCTGTCCTCGACTCCAGATGGGGACGAAGTACGTCTCCCACGATGAGGTAGTCGAGTTCACCCTGCGAGGCCCGATTGAGCAGCTCCTCTACGATGCGGACAATGACGCCCTTTTGGTAGGGGAGATTCTGGATGATAACTGACTTGTCGATCGACTCCTCTATCGCCTCTCGGGCGTGTTCGTCAGTGACGAGATCTGGAATGTCGAACGCCCTACGCATCCGAATCCACCAACGTCGGTAAAGATCCTCGTTTCGCTCCGCTTCAACCACGACCCGAACCTGCTTTCCGCCACCTCCATGGCGACCCCGCGAAGCGTAGCCACGGACCCACCAGGGTGCCCGAGGCGCCCGTGACACACGGGAGGTAGCCTCCAAACGTGGGCATGTTCTGGAGACTCCTCGCACCTCGGCCCCTTCGCCGTGTCCGCCGCATCGCTCATCCCGTACACCTCCTCGAACCCCGGCCAGTCCGACGCGTGGGGCAGGCCGCCTGGTCGGTCCGCCATCCGTTGCGCCGTGCCGAGACTGGTGCGAGGAGCACGCTCTACCGGGAGCATCGACGGCGACGGTAGGCCGGCACCTCATTTGTAAACGCCATGTCAACGGAACTCTTGCAAAGTGCCCATTTTGGAGCCAACTGGACCACACGATGACCGTACAGAAACCCATGCTGACCTGCCTAAACCGAACTACACCGATGTAGGCCACACGACATTGATCTGCTTTGGGAGCAGGAGGTCGGGGGTTCAAATCCCCCCTTCCCGACCACGCGGTCTTCACCGACGACCGGATGCCGGAATCAACGAAGACGGTGGGTACGGCGTCGGCACCCTACCGGAACGAATAGCCGACGGGCAGGTGTTTCACTCCGGACACAAAGGATGACTCGGACCACTGGGCTGGCCCGGTCGGCTCGATGTGGGCGAGCTGCTGACCGAGCTTGGCGAGCATGGTGCGGACCTCTCGACGGGCGAACTGGCTGCCAAGGCAGAAGTGTGTCCCGGCCCCGAACGATAAGAGCTTGTCGGCGTTGGGCCTTCGCACATCGAAATGCATCGAGTCTCTGAAGACCTCCTGTCGCGGTTGGCACTCGGGTAGGACAGGAGCACCCGCCCACCCTCGGGGATGTCAACGTCGCCGACCATGGTGTCCTCGGTGGCGTATCGGAGGAAGTGGCGAACGGGAGAGGCCCAGCGGATGCACTCCTCGGCGGCGTTGCCGGCCAATTCGGGGTCGTCGCGCAGGGCCCGCAGCTGGGAGGGGTCGCGCAGCATCGCCTCCATCCCTCCCGAGAGGGCATATGACGTGGTGTCGTGGCCGGCGGTGGCCACGATGATGTAGTACCAAAGGCGTTCGGCGTCGCCCATCGGGCATCCCCCGGGCTGGCCGTTGGCGATAACGCTGGCCAGGTCTTCGGTCGGACACTTCTGGCGGTCCTCGGTGATGGCATTGAAGTACCCGATGAACTTCATCACCGATTCGATCAGTCGGGCCTCCGCGTCGACGGCGTCGCCCATGAATTCCGGGTCGGCCGCTCCGAACAGCCCTTGGGTGAGCTCCATCATCAGCGGCTCGTCGGATTCGGGGACGCCGTAGATATCCATGATCACCCGGAGGGTAAAGGGCTGGGCAATGTCGCGGGCGAAGTCACACTCACCGCCGAGATCCCTCATCTTCTGCACGAACAGATCGGCCAACGCCTCGATGCGCGGCTGACGGTGCCTGACCGCCGCCGGTTTGAACCACCCGTTGGTCACCAGGCGGTGGTCCCGGTGCTCCTGGCCGTCCAGGTGGACCAGCGTGCGAGGAACCGGCACGCCGGCATCGAGCATCCGGCGCCATTCCTCCTCTGGCGCGAGAACCGATCGGGATGTGTTGGTCCACCGGTCGTTCTCGCGAGAGACGTTGAACACGTCGGCGTATCGGGTTAAGACCCAGAACGGCTCGAACCCGGCCAGGTCGACCCTGAGGATCGGATTTGTCCGGCGGATCTCGGCCACTTCCGTGTGCCAGCGGTCCATGTCCGCCCAGCACGTAGGGTAGGCAAACTGGCGCCGTCGACCTCAGGGGTCACGGTAGGGGTGGTCATCGACATCCTCCTCGGGGAGCCTCAAGACGCTCCAGACCGTAAAGTATGTCCACACACGATTCCGCCCGTCCAGGCTCCAGCCGCGGCCCCACTCGTCGGTACCATGTGGCGGGCACTGGGTCCCCATGAGTACCGTGCCCCCATGGTTGTGGTCACCGGGACACTGCAAAAGGAAGCCTGGGACCGCAAGGTCCTCCCTCCCGTGGAGCAGGTCCGACCCGGGCTGTGGTCGATTCCCGTCCCCATCCCCAACAATCCCCTCAGATACGTGTTGGTCTATGCGCTCGAGCTCGACAGGGGCGGCGTGGCTCTGGTCGATGCCGGTTGGAACACCGACGAGGCCTGGACCAGCCTCGGGGACGGATTGGCGCTGGCGGGCGGGAGCATCTCCGACGTCCGAGCCGTGCTGGTCACCCATATTCATCCCGACCATTACGGATTGGCGGGGAGGATCCGCGAATCGTCGGGTGCTTGGATCGGACTTCATCCCGACGACGCCATCATGCTCGAGTCCCGCTACGGCGATACCGATCAGCTGGTGGCCAATATGACCCACCTTCTGGTCGATTCGGGGGTGCCGGCTGACAAGCTCCCCGATCTCACCCTGTCCTCGATGATGATGAAGTCGATGGTCACCATGGCCAAGCCCGACGTGTTCTTCGAAGACGAGAAGGCCATCGAACTTCCGGGTTGGAACCTGCGCACCATTTGGACCCCCGGGCACTCTCCCGGGCACGTGTGCTTCTACAGCGAGGATCGTCGGCTGTTGCTCTCCGGTGATCACGTGCTTCCACGCATCACACCGAACATCTCCGTCCATATCCAGCAGTTTCACAATCCACTTGGAGACTTTCTGGCATCGCTGTTGAAGGTCCAGAATCTCGGGGTTGATGAAGTGCTTCCCGGGCACGAATATCGGTTCGCCGACTTGGCCGGCCGTCTGGAAGAGCTCATCCAGCACCACGCCGACCGTCTCGACGAAATCGAAAACGTGCTCCGAGAGCATCCGGCGTCGACGGCATGGGACATCACCCTCCGGCTCCACTGGTCCCGTCCGTGGGACGAGATCGAATCGTTCATGCAACGACAGGCTGTCGGCGAGACCTTGGCGCACTGCGTACTACTCGAACTTCACGACAGAATCCACCGAGAGGGCACCGACCCAGCGCGGTTCTCCCTGGCTGAGGGCTAGCCGATCAGGTCTTGTCGTCGGCAGCGGACACCGATGTCGGCTGGACCGGCCGGTCCTTCCGCCGTTTGAGGAGGTGGTGGACTCCGAACGCCACGACGACGACGGAAACGACAGCGATCGCCGACCACAACCCCACCTGTTTCAGAATGCGCTCAAACGATTTGCCCACGACATAACCGAGCAACGTGTATCCGACTCCCCACAGCACCCCCCCGATGGCGTTGTAGAAGAGAAACGTCCGATACCGGACTCCGCTCATCCCGGCGAGCCCGGGGATCACCGCCCGGGCGAACGCCATGAACCGCCCGAGGAAGACAGCTGGGCCTCCGTACCGTTCGAGAAGCGCGGTGGTTTTGGCCACCCCCGCGTTCCCCTTCATGGGGCGATGGTCGAGAATCCAGGGGCCGGCCTTTTTCCCCACTTCGTAGCCGACCGAGTCGCCGGAGATGGCACATACCACCACGATGACGATCATCAATCCCAGGTTGACCTGGTGCAGGCCAGCCAGCACGCCGCCGATCACCACCGCCGTCTCACCAGGGAGAAAGAAGCCGACCAACAGCGCCGCCTCGGCAAATGCCAAAAAGCCCACCAACGCGTAGGCCGCCGGTCCGTGGAAATGGAGCAGTGAGCCGACGAACCCGGTCGGTTGGTTCGAGCCGTGAGAAGTGCTGGTGGCGAGCAACAGATGACCGACCGTTAGGACCGTCATGGGGTCGGGGTCACGACGACGAGGACAATGTCACGCTCGTCCAGGCTCGACGCCGACACGCCGGGCAGGTCATTCGGTGGTCGAACGTTCGTCCCGGAACCCAGGCACCGAACGGGAGCTGCAGCAACACAAAGTCGAGAACGCTGACCCGGGTCACCGACCCACAGGCAGAGCACTCCACCGCCAGCAACCCCCGCAGAGGCAGTGGATCGGCTCCGATATCGGTAAAGATCGCCGCCTCGGTCTCTTTGGGCGGTGCAGCCGTCGAGTAGAGCGCATGCTTCCCCGCCGGGCGGGCCCGTCGGCCGCCTGTCGGCGGCAGCGGAACGTCGTTCCCCCGGGAATTTGTCTCTTCGGCTTCGGACCCGGTGGAAACGGCCACATGGGAATCGACCGGCATCCAGTAGAGCGCCCGCTTTCCCAATGGGTCAAGACCCTCAGGCGTCAACGGGTGGTCCCTGCGCTCACCGGCGTGTCGAGCAACAGTTTGGCCAGATCCCGGTAGGCCTGGGCTCCCGCCGAACTCGGCGCATGCTGGAGAATCGACTTCCCTCGCGCCGGTGCTTCGGCAAACCGGATCGATTTCCTCACCGGCGGTTGAAGCACGGGGATTCCATAGCGGCTCTCGACTTCTTCGAGGACGTGACGAGCGTGTTTTGTGCGTTGGTCATACATGGTGGCGATGATCCCACGTACTTTCAGGTCCCCGTTGGCGAAGGTGCGCACATCTTCGATGGTCTCGAGAAGTTGGCCCACTCCCCGATTCGACAGTGCCTCGCATTGCAGCGGGATGAGTACGGCGTCAGCGGCAGTAAGGCCGTTGATGGTGAGTACTCCCAACGACGGTGGGCAGTCGATCAAAATGAGGTCGTAATCGGCGAGTACCGGCTCGAGCGCTCGTTCGAGGACGTGTTCCCGACCGGTTCGGGTCAGGAGGTGCACCTCGGAGCCGGCCAGGTCGATGGTGGAGGGAAGCAGGTCGAGGCCGGCCACTCCGGGAACGGGGCGGCGGACGTCGCCCACCTGGGCCCGGCGCACGAACACATCGTGCAGAGACTCATCGAGAGCATCCGAATCGAAGCCCAACGAGAAGGTGAGGCAGGCCTGAGGATCGAGATCGACGACAAGCGTCCGGCGTCCGAGCTCCGCCGATGCCACGCCCAAGGAATGAACAGTGGTGGTCTTCGCCACTCCACCCTTCTGGTTGGCCACGGCGAGAACCTCGGTCACCTGGGGAGTCTACGTCCCGTACCGGGCGACGCTGGAAGGCTCAGAATCCAGCCATGGCCACCATGGGCCGGTTCAGTGGGATCCCGCCCATAGATCCGAAGAAGGGGGCCGAATAGCTGAAGATGCCGCCGTCGGAGGCCACGAATCGGTAACCGCTGCCGTTGGACGTCGCCGTCATGCCGACAATGGGTCTGTTCAGCGGGTATCCCCCGGCCGAACCGAGGAAGGGGGCGCCCCCGAAAGCGAAGATCCCGCCGTCGGAGGCGACCTCCCAGTATCCGCCGGTGTTGCTGTCGTTGGTCAGACCCACCATGGGCGCGTGCAGGGGCTGGCCACCCATGGAACCCAGGAACGGGGCGTATCCGAAGGCGAAGATGCCGCCGTCGGAGGCCACCAGACGGTACCCGTCCCCATTTGTCGATGGGGAGATCCCGACGATCGGAGCCCGCAACGGACGACCACCCATCGATCCGTAATACCCGGCATCGCCGAAGGCGAAGATCCCGCCGTCGGAGGCCACCTCCCAGTACCCCCGGCCATCAGGGGTGGCCGCCATGGCCACGATGGGGCTGTTCAACGGACGACCACCCATCGATCCGTGGAACCCGGCCTGGCCGAAGGCGAAGATGCCGCCGTCGGAGGCCACCTCCCAGTAGCCGCCAGTGCTCGGGGCCATCGCCGCCCCGACTACCGGGGCGTTGAGATGGATGTTTCCCGTCGATCCGCAGAAGGGCGCAACGCCGAAGGAAAAGACGCCGCCGTCGGAGGCGACGAGGTTGTAGCCGCTGTTGGCGGCACCGGGCACGTCACAGGCGGCGACCGATCCGCGAGGCGTGGTGCCACCGGCGTTTCCCGTCAGCTGGGCGTCGTGATGGAACATCGGCCACGAACCTCTCCCCACCGCCAGCGCACCGTTGGACGAGGGAATTTCAAAGTGCTCGATCCTCCCGTAGAGATGCACCGGGCTGCCGGCGGCCACATAACCGGCCAGGGTGATGCCTACGGTTCCGTTCGGGTCGCTGGACACCAGAGGCGAATTCTGGAGCCCGAGATTGGGGTCGAGTACGTCGACTTGGGCGCCGGTGATTCCATCGAAGATGAAGGCGCCGTTGATGGTCGGAACTATCACATCCTGGTCGCCGAGACCGAAGAGGTTGGCGGTCACCACCGAGCCGATGACCCGAGGCAGACCGGCGTGATGCCAGATCGGAGCGCCATTGGCGGCGTTCAGTACCCAGATCGACCCGGAGTTCCCGTTGTCGGTTCCCTCGGCCACTTCCAAGGATCCGTTCCCAGCGATGTCGGCAAGTGCCGGCGAAGAGAACGTGCTGCCGTCCACCGTCGTCGACCACCGCTGCCCACAGTGGGTGTCATAGGCTTTGACGGTATTGGTGTCGGAGGCTCCGGCGAAATAGTCGCCGGTACCGGTCACGATGCCGGTGGCTCCTCCGGGAAGGAATCCGCCCACGGCCGGGGAGGAGTCGACCACCTGGTTGGTATCGGCTCGGCAGATCAGATTGCCCTGGGCACTCAGAACGCGAATGTGGCCACCGTCGTGGTACTGCTGGCCCTGGCCGGCGCCTTCGGACTGGTCGCCACCCATGATCGCCTCGGTCTGGCCGGTTCCGTACAGATCAGCGAGAGCAGCCGTCGAGTGGGTGCTGTCAGAGTTGAAGAACGGCCAACCCGCGAGCGCAGCGCCATTGACGGCGTCGAGGGCATAGGACTGTTGACCCAGTGAGCCCGCCACCACATCGGTCCCACCCTGAAGCGACCCGATGCTCATGCCGGCCTGGACACCCGAGTCCGGCGCCACGTCAGTCGGCGGATTGACGACGGGCGTGAACCACTTGAAAGCGCCGGTGGAGCTGAAGGCCTGATACCCGCCCGGGGCGGGGTCACCATCATTTCCAGACCCGAAGAACACCGTGGAGTGGCCATCGGGCTGGGAGGCAACCGAAGGCGTCGAGTCCACCGGCGGGCTGCCATCGGTCACCGGCCACCCCGCTACTGCAGATCCATCGGACAGGTGGACCCCATAGGCAAATCCCCGCCGGTCCCCCACCACCACCGCCGGCGATCCATCCAGATTGGCCACGTCGGGCGACGACATGGCGATGGGTTGGTCGGTGTCTTCAAGGGTGTCCGTCCACGTCGGCGTGGTGTCCCAACTCGAAGACGGAGTGCTGGTGACGGAAGCCGAGTGTGCGGCCGGCGTTGGCATGGTCACTGCCACGACGAACACCGAAGCCAACACTGCAGCGATGACGAGTGCGCGCATCCACATGGCGCGCACCGACACTGTCACCCGCGAGATTCTGAGGGTCAGGTGTACCGGCACGATCTGGTCAGGCTAACGGAGGGCCAAAGCCGGTGGGCACCACCTCACTGATACCTGGTCGGTCCGTCGGTCCGGTAGACGGGCAGCCCGTCGGCCGGGTTACTGTCTCATGTCGCTGTCGCGGTGCTCACGTAGCGCAGCATTCCGCTCGACGAGGAGCCAGAGGAGACCTTGGTCCCGTGGGTCGCTACCCACTCGTCAATGGCACTGGCATCGGACGACCCGCCGCCGGACCCGGCCAGCGACCTTCCCGTCAAACCGGGGGAAGCCCAGGACTCCCTGTGGCCACGGCGCGGGCCACGTCGCTCCATCGCTCCAAGGTGGCCGGAACGCTCGTCCACTGAGGCGACGCCGAGTAGCAGATAACATGACTGGCAACCGAGGCGTAACGATCGATCAGTGCCTGGCCCAGTCTTTCCCACGGCGCAGTGACGGCGAAAGCGTCGACCATCTCGTCGGTGACAGTGGCGGCCATCCCGGCGAAATCGCCGGCCCGTTGCAGTTGATTGAGGCGCTCACCGACACCGAACCAGCCATGGGTGTCGAAGACCACTTCATACCCGGGCGTCGAACCGTAGAAGGCGAGGCGCATCCGGACGTCCTCACGCTGAGTTGACAACTCTTCCTCACTGTCCCCCACGATGGTCATGACCGGGCAGGCCAGCGCCACCTGGCCGGGGCGACGGCCGGCACGGATCTCACCTTCGGCGACCGCCGGGCGGACCACCTGCTCGAGGTAGGTCGCGGTATTGAGCGGGTGGACATGCATCCCATCGGCCACCTCTCCGATCATCCGGCACATCCAGGGACTGACGCCGGCCAGGTAGATGGGCGGATCGTCGTGGTCCATGGGACCCGGCGACCACATATCGGGCAGGAGGGAGAACGAGTAGAAGTCCCCGTCGAACCGCAACCGCTCCTGGCGCCGGAAGGCTCGGAAAATCGAACGGACGGCGGCCACGTACTCCTTCAGTCTCGGCCCCGGGTGGTCAAAGGCAGCGGAATACCGACGCTCCACGTGGGCTCTTACCTGGGTGCCCAATCCGAGGGTGAACCGACCCCCGGTGGCGTCGGCCAGCATCCACGCCGCCTGGGCTGAGACCATCGGGCTGCGGGCGAACGCCACGGCAATACCGGTGCCGATGGCCAGGCCGTCGGTGGCCAGCGCCGCCGCCGTGCACATGCTGAAGACGGGCTGCGCACTCTCGGTGAGCCAAAGTCCGGAGAACCCGGCCTGTTGTGCCTGACGGGCGACGGTCTGCATGGCCGATGGCGACGAACCGAAGCCGATCACGTCGAGCCGGAAGGGTGGACTCATGGTTATCCTTTCGGCCCCGGTCTTGGCCCGGTCTTGGCCTCGGGGGCAGAAGCCTTCCGGGGGTGTGGCACCTGACCCTCACAATTCGGCCATTCTCCCATTTCAGAAGAGTAGTTTGACCTGCTCGCTACCATTCGCCAGCGACCGCTAAAGACCACCATTTTCCACTGCATCGCCCCTGGATCGCGCCCCGACACCATCGTTGGTTCCATGGCCGATTGGCCACCTGGCCGACAGCACCGCTCCGATGCCAGTGATGCTGGCGGACGTTGAACCAACCGGTGGCCACCGGACTGGCGACACGCTGGTCGGGTGACCGATCTACACGTACGGATCCCCGATGACGTGGCCGCCCGGATCGCCTCGAAAGCAGCAGGGCGTGGCTGCACCCTCGAAGAGGTTGCCGCTCAAGTTCTCGCCGACCACGCCCGGTCTGCAGCACTTTTAAACAGACACCGACAGTGTTTGTCGTTCCTCAGCTGGTCCTCACTGAGGCCGCCTGCCTGATCGGCAAGCTCCTCGGCCCCGTCGCCGATGCCAGCTATCTTCGGCCGATGGCCGAAGCACCGCTTGACTGCTATGCGATCGACGGGAAAGACCTTCTTCGCATGGCCGAACTGATTGATACCTACGCCGATCTTCGCATCGGTGTCGTCGACGCTGCAGTGATCGCTGTCGCCGAGCGCTCGGGACGAACGATGTTGCCACCCTCGACCACCGACATTTCACCGTTGTACGGCCCCGCCACACCAAGGCTTTCACGGTGTTCCCCTGATCCGAGCTTCCTTTGCTCCGAGCAGTGCGAATGCGGCCACCGCCCCGTTGACGCCCCAGAGAACGACGACTGTCTTTCATCACGGCCCCAAGAACACGAGACCGCCCGAAGTCAGACCAGACGCCCCGGCCCCGGCCCCGGCCCCGGCCAGGCGGCGCTATGAGTGCTTCGACTACCGTCGAGCCGTGTCCAATAAACACGCTGCTCAAAGATTTGCGCGCCCCCGGCAGGAGTCGAACCCGCAACCTGGTAGGTATAGTTTCCCCTGATTTTCGGTATCCTTGCTACCTGCCGAAACGCTCATTTTTCGCTGTTCTAGCTGGTCATAAGGTACAACTCACTTGACCACTGTCGACCGTACTTTTCCGCCGCTTACAATTCCGTTGTGCACGCCGTTGTGCACGCCGTTGTGCACGCCAAGACACTCGCTCGACTGGTGAACGGTGATTTGTTAGCGCACAGCGGCGGTTGGGCTGCCGGGATTTGAACCCGGGACCTGTTGGCCCCCAGGTGTCCGCCATCAAGCGTTGTGCACCATGGCGTCTGACCAGGCGGGGACTGAGCGAAACGACCGAAGTTAAGCGCGGCTCGGTTGGCAATGGTCGACCGATCACTCCCTCACGCTCGCCCATGTTCCCAGAAACCGAGGCCTGCAATCTCTACGGGTGGGCCTGGTACCGACCGTCGTCTCCCCACAGCCGATCCCTATCGGGCAGCACCCGCCGCACGTCGTCAAGCGAGGGATTCCGACCTCCGACGATCATGACTCCCTCGATCTGATCCGACTTCCAGAGATATTCCAATACCTCATCCACGGTGCTTGAGTTCAGGCCCGTTTCGTGGTCGATGAGGGCGTTGTTGCAGTCTTCGTCACCGTCCTCGTACAGACCAACGACAGCGAGGACATCCTTCACTTCTTCGGGGTTGACCATGTAGTCGACGATACCCAAGTAATGAATATCGCCGGTGCCGTCAGTCACTCCCCCGCCCTACCGTGGCAACATGGTTCATCAGGATTACTACGCCAACGCCGTGAGGGCCGAACCGGGACAATGCTGGCGGATGGTGAGCCGACCCAGCGGCTTTCGGGTCAATACCCCCACTGATTGCCCGGAGCCAGTGCAGTGGGACGGTCGGGCGGTGGTCGGCACGTTGCGGATGCGGCTGTAGAGCTGCGAGCGTCACGTCGAAGAGCTCGAGAATCTCTGTCCTACTGCATGGGCCATGCACGTCCGACGAGGACGTGTCAAGATCTCTTTGCCGTGGCGAGAACGTCTCGACGCATGAAGGATCAGGAGGAAGCAATGAGCGACGTTTCCCAGGGAGCCGGTTGGTGGCAGGCGTCGGACGGCAAGTGGTACGCGCCGGAACAGCAACCGAACGATTCCTCTCCCGCCCCGCCGCCGGCAGCTGGGTCTCCGGGAGGCCCGTCTGGTGCCGTCCCCAGTTCTGGGGTGAGCTTGCCTCCATTCTCCTTCGACTTCAAACGGTTGTCGCAGGCCGAGCGGATCACTGGGGCAGGCACACTGCTGCTGCTCATCTCGCTGTTCCTGCCGTGGTTCACCTACAGCTTCGGGTTCGGCTCGGTGTCTGTGGACGGCCGGTACCACGCCTGGATGTGGCTCGTCCTGCTCCTGTGCCTGGCGATCTTGGCCTTTCTCGTAGCCCGCGCCGGCTTCAGCAAGATGCCGTTCAAGCTACCCATGGCTGACGAGCAACTGCTGCTGATCGCCACCGGCGTCAACGCCGTGCTGACCATCCTCGCCTTCCTGTTCAAGCCGGGTGGGATTGGGTTCAGCGGAATCGGGTGGGGCTTCGGGGCCTTCGTGGGTCTCGCCGCAGCTATCATCGCCGCTGCGCCGCTCGCCGTCCCGGCCATCAAGGCCCGTCGTCACTGACCTGACACGGAAGCCTTCTGGGTGCGGATTCCGGGGCGTTACATTCCCGGCATCACAGTTCTTGTCCTAGAGACTTCCGGATGGGGACTCGGGAACTCGCAGGCGCTCACGCCCGCGAGGGCCACTCGCAATGTACCGTGATTGCCTCGTCTTCCGATTCCTCGGTGAGCCGGCACCATCGATGCCGGGGAGCCGGTCGGCACGTCAACTTCCATCACGGCAGCCGCGTTCGCGGTTTCCCCCTGTGATTGCGGTCAGATAAACCCGCTGGGCTGCGGCCCTCTGACCTGCGGTGATGCCCATTGACAGCCCATGCTTCGGCTTGAGCACTTCACACTGAAATCACAGGGGGGCGGCTGCACACTCAGGGGGACGGACGCGAATTGCGCGCCCCCATCATTGGTAGGGGACAGGTCACAAGTGTAGGTAGGGGGCGCTACGCGGCCCACTCCATGCGGGCCCTGGTGGACGCTTGAACCGAAGGGTCTTGTTGCACGCATTGTGCACGCCAAGCTTCTTTGGCTCACCAGTAAGTGCCACTCAGCTGGTATTTGGCGCCCCCGGCAGGAGTCGAACCCGCAACCTGGTGGGTAGAAGCCACCCGCTCTATCCAGTTGAGCTACAGGGGCTCGGATCATGAGGTTACAACGGTGGTGCCGAGTGCTGGTGACGTGTGCCAGAATGATTGCTCCTTGGTGGCCGTAGCTCAGTTTGGTTAGAGCGCCGGGATGTGGCCCCGGAGGTCGCGGGTTCGAACCCCGTCGGTCACCCTCATGCCCACATGATCGCGGGCAGTTGCGCCCACGATCAGTCGCAAGTTTTACCGTGTCGGGCGCCTCTAGCTCAATGGCAGAGCAACGGACTCTTAATCCGCAGGTTCCGGGTTCGAATCCCGGGGGGCGCACCAGGTCAGACAGGGTTTTTGCGAGAGGGACCCGAAGGGGAAACCCACAAAAAACCCAGAATACGGTAGACTGGCCACATGCAGGGCTCCAAGCGACTGATCAGTGGACGCGGCAAGTCCGCCATCTACGAACTCCGCGTGGCGACCGGACGTGACCCGGTCACCGGCAAGTACGGCCAGGTCAGTCGGCGATGGCCGGGGTACGCCGTAGATGACCCCGAGGTCACCACCGCTGACAAGGCACTGGCGAAGCTGGTCAACGAGTTGGAGGGCAACCGAAGCGGCAGGACGGCGGGAGCGGGCGTCACTGTCGACCAGTTGCTCGTCAAGTGGCTCAAGCAGATCACCAGCGAGGGTCGCTCCCCCACCACCCTGCGCGAGTACCGGCGGCTCATTGACAAGCGCATCAGCCCGGCCCTCGGGCATGTGCCGGCCCGGAAGGTCACCGCCCTCGAACTGGACGAGTTCTACCAGGGCCTCACCGACGAGGGACTTGCGCCTGCATCGGTGCGACAGGTGCACGCCATCCTGCGGGCCGGCTTCCGGCAGGCCGTCAAATGGAAGTTCCTCGCGTCCAACCCGGCCACAGATGCCAGCCCGCCAAAGCTGGTCTCGAAGACCGTCACGGCTCCCACGGTGGCCGAGGTGCAGGCCATGATCCGAGCCGCCGAATCAGACGACCCAGACATGGCCACGCTCATCGCCCTGGCTGCGGTGACCGGAGCCAGGCGCGGTGAGTTGTGCGGGCTCCAGTGGGGCGACGTGGACTGGACCGGCCACACCTTGACCATCGAACGGTCGGTCGCCACCATGGGCCGGGGGCAGCTCATTACGAAGGACACAAAAACCCACGCTGCCAGGCGACTGGCCCTCGACACCTTCGGGGAAGAAACCCTAAAGCGTCACCTCAGGGTTGCCGAGGACCGGGCCGCTGACCTGGGAATCTCCATCACGCCTGACTCCCCCATATTCACCTACGACCTTGTGCGCCCGATCGCTCCCGACACCGTGAGTCACTACGTGAGGTCGGTCGCCACGAAAGTCGGGGTGGACACTCATTTGCATGCGCTGCGTCACTTCGCTGCCACTGAGCTCATCGGAGCCGGCCATGATGTGCGTACCGTCGCTGGGCGGCTTGGCCACCGGGACGCTTCGGTGACACTGAAGGTCTACTCCCATGCTCTACCAGAGCGGGACCGCGACGCTGCCACGGCCCTCGGGAAAGCGCTGACTCCCGGATGAAGCGCCATCCGCCCTGCGACTGAATGAGGCAATTCCCGCCGAGCCGAAGAAACGTGTTGACGGGCGCCGCCTCACCGCCCTCTGTGTCAACCTTGACTGAGACGGTTTGCCTTGACAAATCAATGAGCTGAAGGGCGGAGAAGGAACTTCTCCCATGACCACGACAATCAACCACCTTGACCACGCGCGCCGCCATGCTGGTGCGATGGTCGACACAGCTCCACCGGACCCCGAGGTCCCCGAACGTTCTTCGGGACGCCGGCAGTTCTCAGCCAAGTACAAGGCCAAGGTCCTCACCGAATACGACGCCCTGCCCCGATCGGCCCGGGGGGCGATGCTGCGTCGTGAGGGCCTGTACTCGTCGTTGATCACGACGTGGCGCCGCCAACGCGACCAAGGCGCCGATGCGGCCCTGGCCCGACCGGCAGGACGAGGGAAGGCCGATCCCCGAGATCGTGAGATCGTCCGCCTCAAGCGGGAGGTCGACCGGCTGGGGAACGAACTCGACAAGTCCAGACAGGTCGTCGAGATCCAGAAAAAACTCTCCGCG